>Ga0209181_10009558_pt1 | contig 12726 bp, 11 predicted proteins | sample MAT05_FD_187208 | JGI IMG/M metagenome (GOLD analysis project Ga0209181, IMG submission 187208) | Freshwater microbial communities from Lake Fryxell liftoff mats and glacier meltwater in Antarctica - MAT-05 (SPAdes) (version 2) | ecosystem: Environmental > Aquatic > Freshwater > Ice > Liftoff... | reverse complement strand
AATACAAGTCGCAGCAACGAGAACGATTGGTATAAAAAAGGTGGAGAGAAAAGCTATAGTGGTCGCGTATCTGCCAGTTTTAATGTGAAGGGACGCGACCCGCTTGATCAACCAAAACCAACTTATCGCTGCAAAACGCAAGGAACCGTCGTTGTCAAAATTAAAGTTGCCATTACGGGTGAAGTAACCGATGCCGAAATAGATGAATTAAAATCATCCATGGACGATTGTCTAAGAAGTGAATCTCAGAAGTACGCGCTCATGTGGAAATTTGATTATAAAGAAGGCGTTAAAAAACAAGACGGAACAATTTCATTCACTTTTAGCGCCCAGTAGATTAGCCATTCGCAGCATAATCACTCAAGTATTCGAAATGAGGAGTCAATTCGCCTTCCATCGTGGTTTCTGTAGCTTTCCAGATAAGGTGTTCAGGATCGTTTTGCAGTAATAATGGGAGCACTTTTGATATTAATTCATTTCCGAAATCTTCGCTAGCATCTTTGGGTAATTGGCAAGGAAGATTGTCGATAGCCATTACACAAATAGCATCAGGATCGCTCCAATCACACTCTTCATTTCTAAAACGATGGTAACCATAAAATGGGTCATCAATTTTAGATGAGCGAATAGTCGAAACGATGGGGCCATTTGTATCGCAACTTACATCAGCAATTACATGACACCTCCAATCTTTGTGCTGTAAATCCTCCTTGGTGAGAAGCACAGGATTGCCTCCAGCCCAGAGATGACAAGCGATGTATAAATCAGCTTTCCTAACAGTTTCAGCTAGCGTAGAGATATATTTTTCGGGATTGTTGTAAAAGTCCTTTTTATCAAAACCACCATAATCTCTTTTTACATAATACTCATGAGTATCGAGGTGCACGTAGACAGGATGATCAAATTTTCGTGAGAAAAAATCCTCTTCGTTTACCCTTTCGATGGGCAATAGACGCAAAATTTCTTCAGCACCACTCCCGACTCTACCGAAACCTGTAACGGCTATTTTCATAATGGAAGGCAGAGCAATATTTTTCATTTCTTGTTCAAGCTCTTTGCGGTCAGCGCAAAGACTCGGTGATTTGATTTCAAATAATTGGTGTTTGAGTCCAAATGCACGGAAACCCTCGTAAGCGCCGACAATTCCTGCGTAACGGCCAAAACCAATGAGTCGTTTATTATCAGTGCCCTTCAAAGTTTCATAGTCGACCAATCTGATTTTTTTTTCCAGTATCGCTTTGAGAAGCTTGGCATTGTGGGGTTGTTTTTTTAATGTGTGTGAGAAAAACATATAAGTCTTTTCAGGAATCAGCATACCCAATGGAACTTCTTTGATTCCCATCAGCAGATCGCAATCGCTCAAATCATCTTGAAGTGTAATACCCACTGCAGTATACTCAGCATCCGAAAATTTTCGGATAGGACTGGGTTGAACTACTATTTGGGTTCCCGGAAATTTTTTCATTACCACAACACATTGCTGTGGTGTGAGAGGAACTCTGAAATCATGAGGTACTTTTCCTTCACGAATGATTCCTATTTTGTTGATTGATCCGGGCATATCTAAATTATTATCGAGCCAGCGAATTTAGAACGCGTTAGACTCTCTATAACTTCATATTCTGATAAAAATGTGCTCTCACAAAGAATTGCTTTTACCCAATAAATCCCAAACCTTTTGTTAGTAATACGTTACACCTGAAGTACAAGCCTAATTTTCATCGTAGATTTGCATCTCGTTTTTTGAAATCATTGCGCACTAATTCTTTCATTAAAACTTTATACTGATAGTTATTCGGTCTTAAATTTTTAAATCATTTAAATCTTTAAATAGATTTTTTCCGGGCCCGACCTTGGATTTGACAGCGAGAAGAATAGCTGGGCAAGCATGCAGAGCTTTTTGTCGTGTGGCTCTTAAATCTCAAATGACAAGTCAGAAATGACAACACAACTTATGCGCTTGCAGCCTAATCACGATATGTGATTACGCCTAATTCCTTTCGATAGATTGGAACAAGCAAGTCTCGTGTACTAACCCCGCTCCTGGTTATACACAATGAGGCTTCGTGAAAGGGAGATCGCTATCCGGCAAAACTTGTAGTCGGGGGTTAAAAACCACAAGTTAAGTGAGGAGTTTGCCTGTCTGTGGGCTAATCATCATCGAAAACCAATTGCAGAATAAGCATGTAGAAAACTTAGTGATTCCTTGTTTGGACGTGGGTTCGACCCCCACCGGGTCCACCAGACAGAGTGAGAGCGAAGAAAGAGAGCTGAGAACGAAAATTAGAGCGAATTCGAGGTCGTAAAAGACTGAGGATTCGCTTTTTTTATCTATAACAAACAATTTTGCAAGAAGGTCATAATCGAAAGTATTTGCCATACTGGGTTTATTATAGAAAATATTTGCTATTTTGAGGTAAAGTGACTCTATAATGGAAAATATTTTACCTGAAATTATTTTGTTCATCCAAATCTTCTCTCTCTAGGAAGATAACAAAATTGGAAACTGAGGGAAAAGTGATAAAGATCGCACCAGTATCTTTACCTCCAATCTCAATGGGCCATCGGAGTCAATAATCAAAAGAAATTTATTTCAGATTCTCGTACAGCTATATCCAAATGCATTGCTAAGCCACCGCTCAGCTTTAGAATTTAAGCCAACTTTAAGCGGGCATATTTTTCTGACGTATTCCAACACAAAAAAAGTTGAGCTTCCCGGCATTGTAATTTCCTTCTTAAAAGGAACAGGCCCAATTGAGGGTGACAATCCTATTGCGGGAAATCTTTATGTCTCACAATTGGAAAGAGCATTATTGGAAAACCTTCAGGTTTCGAAACGAATTGGGCCTGACTCAAAAACAATAGCGCTGCCACAAATTGAAGAAAAACTAGAAGCAGTAATTCGAGTACATGGCGAGGATGGACTAAACAAGCTCAGAGATAAAGCCAGAAAAATTGCCGCAGAATTAAATCTGTTGATTGAATTTGAGAGACTCAATAAAATAATAAGCTCACTATTAACCACCAATAGTCCAAAAGGACTTAAGTCACCACTGGCGATGGCAAGAGCACTTAGAGCACCTTACGATCCGGCACGCTTGCAACTATTTGAAATCCTCTTTCGTGAATTACAACAAAAGGAATTCCCATACTATCCAGATAAAAAAAAATTCCTCAATCATTTCGAAACTTTGCATTTTTTGAAAGCTATTTTTCAAACTATATCGAAGGAACAATTTTTGAATTAGATGACGCTAAAAAAATCATTGCAACTCAAACTCCAATGCCCATGCGTGATGAAGATTCACACGATGTTTTAGGAACGTATCAACTGGTCTCAAATCGCCCGGATATGCACAACACACCAGCTACATCTGAAGAATTCTTAGAATTACTATTACACAAACACTCCATACTGCTAAGCGCAAGACCAAGTAAAAATCCAGGGCAATTCAAAGACAAAAATAAATGCGGGAACGACACACTTTGTCGATTAGAATTTAGTGAGAGGCACATTAACTAAAAGATTAGAATTTTCAACCGGACTGACACATCCATTTGCAAAAGCCATCTACATGATGTTTTTGATAAGCGAGGTACATCCATTTCTCGATGGCAATGGACGCATAGCACGCGTGATGATGAATGCGGAATTGGTAAAAGAAAATCAGAGTAAAATAATTATCCCAACTGTTTATCGAGATGACTACATGGGCGCTTTAAAAAAATTAACCAAACAATCAGACGCTTCAACATTCATCAAAATGATGGAACGCGCGCGAGAATTCAGCGAAAACATTTTTGCAGAAGACATGAATGAAATCGAAAAATATTTGAATGATTGCGATGCTTTTAAAGAGCACACGGAAGGGAAGTTGAGGATGGTGGGGAGGTGAGGGATTGTCTGATTATATCGGTACGGGGCCCATCCAAACCGGGTCTAGTAGGCAAATCGGGAGCGAGAAATGCGGATGAAAGCCCGTCCGAAGTGATGAATATAAAATCTCTTTCGCTTTAAACCCGAGATAAAATAAATATGGTTGTATCGACGATTTTTCTGAGATGTCAACTATTTGATCAAAGCTGAAAATAGCAGAGTTGAAAATCCCGATTGGTTCAGAAAGATCTTCAAATCCAGGGATTTCACAGGCCAGTGCACCTTCATACGAAACATACAGAGCCATAGGACTATCATCGAACCAATCCATAGAATCGCACCCCGTAAATCCCGTCTGTCCGATAGGTTAGAAATCTGCAATTGAACCATCGGAATTGACTTTGAGCAAGATTGCCGCATATTCGGATGCCACAGTTCCTATGTAATGTCCACTGTTATCAATTTATAATTCATTATAGCCTCCTCCAGTTCCTGCAATATATATACTTCCATTGTTATCAACATGCATTGAATTTCCTTGATCCCAGCTATTGCCACCTGTAGTAAGCGCCCATATAATCCCGAATTCAATTGAATATTTTATCAAGAACATTTCAGATTGACTGAATATATTTCCAATCAAAAATGTACCCTCCGATATATCAATATCTACCTTCGAGTCAAGACTGCCTACTACCTAAATATTACAATTTTGGTCTAACTTCACTTGATCCACATATTCCGAATCACCGATATTCTCACCATACAAAACATGCATGAACTCTCCTTCATTAGAATATGTTGCCACAAAAAAATCAGTGGTATTTTCTCCGGATTCTAAGACATTCGAATTCTCAGAAAAATCAAGATCAAAGCCCGAAACATAATATCCCGAAATTATTACCCTACCATCATTCATTGCGTGAATATCATCAGCCTTTGAATAACTTGCTGTGTTATCAGCAAATGACTAGATCAGCGTATCATCCAATTCTAATTTCAACATGAATAGATGATCTGAGGATCTCTCTGCTAAACTCTCTACTTCTAGTCTGGACTCACTCGGATCAAAATCCACCAAATATCTGTATACCCCTGAAGCATACATGTTATTTTCAAAAATTTCGATATCCGTAATCAATGCTTGAAGACCATCTCCACCATGCATGTATAGGATGGCACTATTTTCATCTAACTCAGCTATAAACCATTGGTCTCTTCATGCTGTACCAAAAAATTGTTCACCCTCACTTGGGTCAAAATCGATAATATCTTCAAAGCCTCCACCCAAAAAAATATGATTATTATCTGCAATCGCGATAGATGAAATATAAAAAGTACCTGATTCGATGAACTTCTTTGCCCACAAGATCTCACCATTCGGACTCTGTTTCATGATGAATGGATTGAGATCGTTGTTGCTTCCATCCAACCTTTCTGCGATTGTCGAGCCATCCAAGATGGACGTATGTGAAAATTTACCGATAGTAATTAGATTGCTTAATAAATCAAACCGTACTTGACTTGCATAACCACCTCCATCTCCGGGTGTTTGCGATAGTAATTCATGTTGCCATAATGTTTGCATTGTAGAAAATTGACCATAAGAAAAGTTCAATAAAATAGAAGCAGCAATCACTGGCAATCCTGCAAAATGTTTTATGACTAAAACTGGCAACTTTTCAGACTTTTTATTGTGCATGAGTATTTAGATACAAAAACAGATTAACCAATTATTGAAATCAAATCCATTAACAGATTTCATACAATGTTAGGTTCTAAAATTTTTCAATTAAAAAAATAACTATCCATCTCCAAAAAAGAAAAACCCCGCTTCCGCAGAGCCTTTCTCATAATCAAAACCACTAACCTAAACAACCTTTCTAGGAATGCCGTTTTTATTGAAACTTAAAAGAACATATATTAATTACGCTGAATTGTCTCAGAAATTCAAGGTATTCGTAACCATCAGCGTATGATTGTTCTCAAACTTTTGCAGATTGGTTGCAGTGAGCGTTCTCAATTGAACCATGTGATTTAGATAACCAATTTCTATTGCCACCTTTGGAGAAAAGGCATAATTAAATCCAGCGAAAAGTCTGTTCTGATCAAAGGTATTTCTACCCACATTTTTACCGAAATTCACGAATATTTCATCATACACAACAGCCGATAATTTCTTATCTTCTTTGGTTACAAGCGGAATTGCAAAACGTCCCATGTAGCGCATTCTGTTTTCGAATCTGTATGGTTGAAATTCGCCCGTTGCTGAATTCCCGATCATTCGTTGCTCCAAACGATATCGACTAATAAACGACATCTTACCTATCGTTTGTTTGAACTGGAGTTGCTCCCAAATACGGTGTTCAGGAAACGTATTGGCTACGGGGAAATCTCCATAAGGATGTGTTTCGACGAAGCCATAACCAGCAGTCGCAGAAACGGCATCGTTAATCTTATATGTCAATCCTGCTCTTAACAAAAGCTGTTGCCATGTCGCTCCGAGGTCATCTCTTCTAAACTGAAAATCGTGAAAGATTGAAAAGCAATCATTCAGTTTTGTATTGCCATTTAAAACAAGCCAAAGGTGGGACTGGTCTCTGGTGTCTCTTGTATTTTGGGCCATGCCAATATCGCTAAACGACATAAGCAATAGGCCAAGTATCGTTAAGCCCTTGATTATATTTTCCATTATGCTTCTTAATTTAAATCGACCTGACTACCAAGCTTGTGTGATTTCTTTAAATAGGCCGTTGAAAGCTCGTGCGAAGATGAGCGTTTGTGATTTTCTAATCCTACAATGAGAAGCTCTCTATTATTCTTTGCATATTCCTTTTGCAATTCGATCAATGTTTGCTGTGCACTGTGATCAACAATTTTTGCATTTGATACGTCAATTACAGTTTTATTGGTCACGGGCAATGCCGCAAGCCTTTTACGAAGATTTATTACATTGGTAAAAATTACACTTGAACCCATCTGAATTTTTATCAAGCCTACCTCCTCTTCTATGCTAAACGTGGTTTTGAAAAGTTCTTTCGCCGATAATCCACGTGCAAAGTGAAGAACAATTTTGATAAACACTCCTGTGAAAACACCTAGCAAAAGGTCAGTTAACAAACACACTATGATTGTTGCGAAGAAAATCAAAAACTGATCTTTACCCAATGACCATGCGTGTCTAAACTCTTTTGCTGAGGCAAGCCGCAATCCAACATATATCAACATGGCGGACAATGCCGCAACTGGAACCATTTTAATAACCGGAGTCAACACCAAAACATACAGTAGCAAAAACACACCGTGGAAAAAATTAGACCATCTAGACTGAGCACCGTTCATAACATTGGACGAACTTCTTGCAACCTCACTTATCATTGGTAAGCCACCGAGGATACCCGATACGCTATTACCAATTCCAATAGCCGAAAGATCTTTATTACTATCAGACTTTGGCTTATTTGGTGTCATCAAATCGATGGCTTTATTTGTTAGCAAAGCTTCAAGTGATCCAATCAAAACAAACATAAGTAGATATTCGAAGAATACCGTGGTATTCGAAAAAATTCCAGAGAAATCTACGTTCCAATTCAATGAAAATGTTCCGGGATTTACGAGTGGTTTTAGTCCCGCAAACTCAGGATCGCTCAAATGAAAATAAGCAGCCATTGTTACAGAGCCAATCAGTACAACCAATGCAGCCGGAACTTTCTTCAAAAATGCAACTGGGATTTTTGGCCATATAAATAAAATAGCCAATGAAATCGCTCCGATTAAAAGTATTGAATTATTAAATACTGTAAATGCATGGGGAATCATTTCAATCAATTCAATAGGTGATTTACCTTTTAGTATCGCAGGATCCTCGCCCAGCAATAAGTGAATCTGTCGGCTGATGATGATTATTCCAATTGCTGCGAGCATACCATGCACACTGCTTATTGGAAATATATCCGCAAACTTTGCAAACTTCAATTTACCAAAAACTATTTGTAACAATCCCGAAACCACAACCACACCCAATGCGAGGTGCCATCCGATTTCACCTCCGCCAAAAGCTTCTACTGCTCCCGCTAATATTACGATAAGTCCAGCCGCAGGTCCTTTGATGGTTAAATGTGAACCAGCAAAAAGAGTGACCACAAGACCACCAACAATCGCTGTCATTACTCCCATGATAGGCGGGAAATTACTCGCTGCCGCAATACCCAGACAAAGAGGTAATGCTATAAGAGATACTAGAAATCCTGACATGATATCAGTTCTCCAATGTTGTTTTAATTCTGAAATTAATTTATTCATTTTATTAGAAATTTTGTATGACAAAAAAATATTTTTTGATGACTTGATTAGAAAGATCTAAATGCTGAATCGAAGTCAGATTTAGCGTATGGTCCCATGAAGACCCTCGAGTATATGCGCATGATAGACAGTCCATTTAGAACAAAACTCATAGCTGTAAAACATGCCAAAGCAATCTGATCTTCATGAATATGACTGAAGATCAAATCCTCTCCGATAAACGTTGGAGTAATTGGAAAACCTGATAGTCCCAAACAAGCAATCAAAAACACAAATGCCCACCGAGGGTGTTCATATACAAAACCATGGAATCTATTGAGATCAATATTTTTCTCAAGTTTTTGAAGGCGATTGATAACAACCCAACCAAGTATCCCTGATGCAATAACACCTATCAAATAAATCAGCGAATGGTAAAGATCAAATTGTTCGTTGTACGAAACAGCGAGGACTATCCAAAAGTGATTCATGATGATAAGCAACCATGCCACCATAACACTCTTTCTCTCAGAAAACGATTTGAGAACCATTATCACTCCTATGGCGGCAAATATTTCAGGTAGCCAATGATGGAGTGTGGAATCGATTTTAAAATGTACAATCAGCAAGGATGTGCCAACAAGAAAAAGAGGAATAAAAAACAAAAGTGTTCGCTTCACTGTGATAAATCCCAATTTGGCTCCAAGCCATTTAGAAGGAGCCCACAATACCCGATGCATAACAAGATCGAGATTCCATTCTTTAATACTCATGATATAAAGAGCATTCTGAATTCTGCGAGGGAAACGTTCTTCAATGGATCTGTTGTGAGGCGAGAAACGATAAAACTGTTCTTTGATTCTATAACTAACTACTGAAGGAGAAACCAGCAATTGATATGTGCGCAAGAATGCATTACCTGCAAAGTGAACCAATGCGAGATTATGCCAACCTAAAGCAACTTCAAGAAATATCAAACCTATTTGAGCGATGGATGCATAGGCAATCTGGCTCTTTACCGACGATTGAACGCGAGCAATTCCTGTAGCTACAATGGAGGTAAACACCCCCAGCATACCGATCAATATTCTCACGGAAAACTGATGTTCCCAAAAATTGTAAGTACGCAGCAGAACAAATACCCCGATATGAACTGACAAGGACCCGTAGAAAATAGCTGTTGAAGGAGTAGGCCCTTCCATGGCTCTTGGCAACCATGATGAGAAAGGCAATTGGGCAGATTTAGCGGCCGCAGAAATCAAAATCATTACAGAAATAAATACACCAACCATTGAGTGATTTTGAATTTGATGGTGAACCAATTCGTAATTATTCAATTCGGCGAATGTTATATTTTGATTCCACAGATGATGACTCATCCACATAGCCAAAATCAAACCCACATCACCTATGCGATAGATTGAAAAAACCTTGATGGCATTTTTTACAGGCAGGTAACGATCTCGATAGAACGCGATCAACAAGAATGAGGAGATACCAAGAATTTCCCAGCCAATAAATAATGTCTCGAGATTGCCGGCAATAATTACAACTGAGTAACCCAAATAGAAAAACAGAATAGAATTAAAAAACCGTTTGTATCCCGACTCACGATGCAGATAAACTCGGCTGTATCTGGTAACCAAAAATGCGAGCAAGGCACCAACAATGATGTATGTGGCAGATATTTTATCGAAATAAAAATCCAGAAAAAATTCATAATTTTCACTTTTAAACAAAACAAGATTTTTAAAATTGAGCGGCACCGCACCCGAAAAAATCCACAATACGATAAAAGTAGCTGCGGTTAAAAGATGAATACCCGTAACAGTAAAGGCCAGATTGGATATGTATCCCTCACGCGATTTATTGATGAATAAACTCATAAGAAAACCAATCAGCGGAATAAGAACTAAAGTGATTAATATATTTTCCATAATTTAGCTTAATTAATGATTGCAACCGGAAGATTGTCTTGGTGATAAGTCATTATTCTTTCCAAATCACTCATCGGTGTTACTTTGCTATGAATGGTAGAATAAGGGACAAATTTGTTAGATACAAATTGAAACAGCTCTTTGGTTTCGGGTTGAATGACCACGAGGTGTATCCATTCATTGGTAAACCATTGTTTTGTTTCGGCGTGGCTATCAAGTGTATTTTGTACCACATCCGGAAATTGTTCAACGACCAACATCATCCTCACAGGATCATGCACTTCGATCATTTGACTAGGCAAACCAGGTCTTAAATCTCCATCAATGCCATTTGCAACTCCGATCAATCCCATCACATTGTGAGGAAGTTTTGTTCCAGCACCCAGTTTTGCATTATCAACTCTTGAGAAGAAATATTCGAGATTGATACCTCCACAAACAGGAGCAGCCGCTCTCAAAATATTGAGAAGAAACTTTCCATCCGGATCAATACGGTAATTGTAGGAATTGAGAAATGCTCTGCGATCAAGAAAAACATTGCGCGTTAAATCTCTACGACCAACAATACAAAGAGCATTGGTAGCGTGGTTCAATTCGGGCCTGGTTTCAAATAACGATACAGATCTCAATTGCAATTGATGATGCACATCCGCAGGTGCTTGTGATTTAGAAACCAATTCGAATCTTCTTGCTCTTTCATTGGCATTTAATTCCAGTGCTTTGTTAAAAATTTCAACATTCTTTGTATGACGTATTACTTGAACATCTGAGAGCATTGACTCGTCATAGAACATGATATCATCCCTAGTTGTATCGTGCAGACCACCAATAAAATATATATTATCAGGAATTTCTATTCCACGCAGAGCAAGCTGTTGTCTTACAACTTTATGATTTGCCATATATGCAAATACTCGCGCATTCACCGATCCAGGTCTACCCGAACAGGCACCGCAATCGTATGCAGCGTAGTGAGGATTATTTACACTACTGGCGCCATGACCAACCACATAAACTATAGGAGCAAATCCAGAAACCAACCCTATACTTCTAAGAACACCTTCTACGCGAGCGGTCATTTGTTCGGTGGTAAAACCAACTTGAAGACCATGCTCTCTGTGATTGGTGTCTCTGTTTTCGATAGTTAGATTCGCAGCACGATCCATGTGCCTAAAAGCAGCAGAACTAGCAGGTCCGGCTGACGGTTTAAAAATGTTTAAGAACAATTTAAAGGCCGACCAAAAACCAAGAGTTTGAGAGATAAGCCAACCCGTAAACATGTCATGAGAATGCTTTGTAAAGTGCGGATCATTTTTCCACTGACTTAGCGTGTCAACTTCCTTTATGAGCACATTGGGATTAATCGGCATGGGACAATGTTTGTCAAAAAATTTACCCTCGGCCGGTTGGAAAAAAAACTCAACTCCAAAAAATCCGGGTGTTCCAAAAGTTTGAGCGTGGTTGTCTATTTTTTCCACAGAACGTCTTAAAGAACATTCGCGGTCATCGATACAAAACAATGCCTGAAGAGATTGAGATTTTTGTTCTGCATGCTCTGGCTTCTTAAACTGCAAAGCGGTCAGTACTTCATCATAATAAGTCCATTCAAAAGCCTCTTGAAAAATTTGCATTATTTTATCTTTTTCGCTGACAGGTTTTTCGTCGAATAAATCAACTATGAAGCCTTTTATATAATGAGCAAGCGGTTTCCAGGTGTCTTTGGCGTGGTAATCTAGCGCATCAATCTCTAGTAATAGATCAAAAATTATGAGATCGTGAAGGGAGATATTTCTTTTATCGAGAAGTGCGGCTGGATTGGATTCAATGGAACTAACCATACCTGACCATCCTTGATGGGCGAATTGCTGATCGAAGAGATATTGTTTATATAAAGCAGGATCACCTACTACGATATCCAATAATCCCTCGATGGTCAAATTCCCTTTGAGAAGCAATTGTCTTGCTTTTTTCTTTCTGAAAATGCTTACTAGACCATTTTTTTCAAGTTCGGTAATTGCTTCAATAAATCCTTTGTCTCTCGTTGGAAAACTCCAAATTGCAATGCCCTGATCCAGATAACTGCAAAGCATTCTGAAAAGTATAGGATGAACAAACGTATCGAGGTCACATCCCAAATGTTCTCTCCAACCTGCTCTCAATCGACCAATTGCAGAACTTTTTTCTTGATGATATTTATGATGCAGCATCCGATTCAAAAAGTCTTCTTTGTATTCGGCTCCAAATTGAAAAGTAATAAGTTTATCAAGAATTCTCTCGTCAATTTTACCTTCTGCATACAACACTCTGTATTGCGAAAGGCTGAACGAAGTTTGATATCCAAGACGGTCAGAAGCTTGTCTAATGCCATCGAAAAAAGGAAGATGCTGAAATGCATGAAGAGTGTTATGATGAATAAAATCCTTGAGAGGTGCTTGCGCAGGAAGCATGTGGTGCAAATCATGCAGCACCTCGTATTCATCGAAACATGAATTGCTATTGTGCATTTAAATTAAATTTTAAATTAAAAAAATGGGGGGTTAGCGAAGATCAATTCGCTAAAAATCCACAGAAGAATTCTGCAGTGAATGAGTAAACTATTAAATACGGAAATTGCGATCTTTCAAATAGATC
>Ga0209181_10009553_pt1 | contig 12729 bp, 10 predicted proteins | sample MAT05_FD_187208 | JGI IMG/M metagenome (GOLD analysis project Ga0209181, IMG submission 187208) | Freshwater microbial communities from Lake Fryxell liftoff mats and glacier meltwater in Antarctica - MAT-05 (SPAdes) (version 2) | ecosystem: Environmental > Aquatic > Freshwater > Ice > Liftoff... | reverse complement strand
TCAGGACAGGCTTTTCAGGTCGATGACGAACCTGTAGCGCACATCGCCCTTGAGCATCCGCTCGTAGGCCTTGTCGATGTCCTGGATCGGGATCGTCTCGACGTCGGAGACGATGCCGCACTCGGCGCAGAAATCGAGCATCTCCTGGGTCTCGGCGATACCGCCGATGAGCGAGCCGGCGATGGATCGGCGCCGCATGACCAGCGGGAACGCGGGCAGCATGGCGGGCTTGTCGGGGACGCCAAGGAGGATCATCACCCCGTCGGTGCGGAGGAGCTGCGCGTACGTCGCCAGATCGTGCGGCGCGGAGACGGTGTCGATCAGGAAGTCGAAGCGGCCCGCGCTCGCCTCGAGGGCGCCCGGCGCCGACGTGACCACGAAATCGTGGGCGCCGAGGCGCGTGGCGTCGGCCTTCTTCGCGGGCGATGAGCTCAGCAACGTCACCTCGGCCCCGAAGGCCGCGGCGAGCTTGACGGCCATGTGCCCGAGCCCGCCCAGCCCGAGGACGGCGACCTTGTGGCCTTTGCCGACGCCCCAGTGGCGAAGGGGCGAGTAGGTGGTGATCCCGGCGCAGAGCAGCGGCGCCACGCCGGCGAGCGGCTGGCCCTTGGCGACGCGGAGCGCGAAGGCCTCGTCGACCACGATCTGGTTCGAGTAGCCGCCCTGGGTGGCCGTCTTGCCGTCCTTCTCGCGGCTGTTGTAGGTGAACACGTTGCCGACCTCGCAGTACTGCTCGAGCCCCTTCTGACAGCTCGCGCAGGTGCGGCACGCGTCGACCAGGCAGCCCACGCCCGCGAAGTCACCGACGGCGAGCTTGGTGACGTCCTTGCCGACCTGCTCGACATGGCCGACGATCTCGTGGCCAGGCACCATTGGATACGTGGCGTTGCCCCACTCGTTGCGGACCTGGTGAAGGTCGGAGTGGCAGATACCACAGTAGTCAATCCGGATCAGGACGTCCCTGGGGCCGGGCTCCCGGCGTTCAAAGGCGTAGGGGCGAAGGGGAGTGGTGGAGTCGAACGCGGCGTAGCCTTGGGTTGCGAGCATGGACGCGCTCGTGCCACGCGCGTCCAACCGCGTCAACGCGCGGCCGGCGCAAGGACGTCACTTGGTCGAGGGGGCGAGCCGGCGCCAGCGTCGCTCGGGAGCGTCGCGCGATCGCCGGACTGCCGAGGTGGGCGTGGTGATCAGGAGGTGACGTAGCGGCGCTGCGATCGCGGGGTGACGCCGCCGCGGCGAGGACCGCCCTGCGGCGTCGGCGCCGGGGCGCCCTCGCCGGCGGGGCGCGCCGGGCCGTTGCTGCGGGCCGGCGCGTTGCCGCGCGGGGCCGCCGGGGCGTTGCCGCGCCGCGCGCCCTGGGTGTCGAACCGTGGGGCGTTGTACGGCTGCCCGGGGTTGGGCGAGCGTGGCGGGCGGGCGTCGTGGCGCGGCGCGGCGGGCGCGGTCGCGGCCGGGCGCTTGCCGCCGGCGCCGCGGAGCGGGTGGTCCTCGATCACCCCGATCCGCATCCGGATCAGGCGCTCGATCGAGGTGAGCATCGCCAGCTCTTCGCTGTCGCAGAACGAGAGCGCGATCCCCGAAGCGCCGGCGCGGGCGGTGCGACCGATGCGGTGAACGTAGCTCTCGGCCACGTCGGGGAGATCGTAGTTGATCACGTGGGTGACCCCGTCGATGTCGATGCCGCGGGCGGCGATGTCGGTGGCGACGAGCACGCGGGTGCTGCCCTGCTTGAAGCTCGCGAGCGCGCGCTCCCGGGCGTTCTGCGATTTGTTGCCGTGGATCGCGGCGGAGCCGATGCCGGCCTTTTCGAGCCGCTCGGCGACGCGGTTGGCGCCGTGCTTGGTGCGGGTGAACACCAGGACGCGCTCGATCGCCTTGTCCCCGAGCACGTGCTCGAGGAGCGCGCCCTTGTCGGTCTTGGCGACGAAATACACGTTCTGCTCGACCTTTTCGGCCGTCGAGGCGATCGGCGTCACCGCGACGCGCGCCGGATCGACGAGGATGCGCGAGCTGAGCTCGATGATGTCGGGGGGCATCGTCGCCGAGAAGAACAGCGTCTGGCGGCGCTGCGGGAGGAGCGCGATCACCCGGCGGACGTCGTGGATGAAGCCCATGTCGAGCATCCGGTCCGCTTCGTCGAGGACGAAGATCTCGAGGTCGCGAAACGAGATCCGGCGCTGCTGGGCGAGGTCGAGGAGGCGCCCCGGGGTGGCGATGACGATCTCCGGGCCCTGGGCGATGGCCTTTTCCTGGGCGCCCTGGCCGACGCCGCCGAAGATCACGGTGGTGCGAAAGCGAAGGTTCTTCCCGTAAGTCGTGAAGCTCTCGCCGATCTGCGAGGCGAGCTCCCGAGTCGGGGTGAGGACGAGGACGCGGATCGGTCGCGCCGGGCCGCCGGCGTTGGGCTTGGTCTCGACGAGGCGCTGGAGGATGGGGAGCGCGAATGCCGCCGTCTTCCCCGTGCCCGTCTGGGCACAACCGAGCAGATCGCGCCCGGCGAGCACGTGCGGGATGGCCTGCTGCTGGATCGGGGTGGGGACGTCGTACCCCTCGGCGGCGACAGCGCGGAGGAGGGGATCGATGAGATTGAGATCGGAAAAAAGCATGGACCTGATTCTTTCGGCTCCCTCCGCGATGGGAAGAAGCCGTTGTTTCGGCGCCGCAACGCCGGACAGGCGCGCCAAGGGAGGGAGCTCGCGGGCTGCAATCGGCAGGAGACCAAAGGCAGCACCCGGCGTGGAGCTCGGGGATGGGTGCGGGAGGGTGGGGAGGGTGGGTACTTCCGATGAGCCTCGGCACCGCGGGCGATCCGCGTGCTTCGAGGGTGAGGGCGTCGTGCCTGCGGGGGATTTTGTGACGCTAGTCGGGGAATACCGACGCGCCGAACCCGCCGGGGCGCAAGGCTCGGGGACCTTAGTACGCTCCGTCGCCGTCGTCGAGGCAGATTTAGCGCGGCGCGTCTCGGCCGCCGGTTCTCACCAGCCGCAGGTCTGTCCCTTGTTCTGCTCGGCCAGCCACTTGCGCATCGGGGCGAAGTACTCGATCAGCGCGCTGGCGTCGCCCTTGTCTTCTCCGCTGATGGCCTTCATCGCCTCCGGCCACGGCTTGCTCGCGCCCATCTCCAGCATGGCCTTGAGCTTCGCCCCGGCCTCTTTGCTCCCGTAAATGGAGCAAGTGTGGAGAGGCCCCTTGTGGCCGGCCGCCTTGCAGAGCGCGCGGTGGAACTGGAACTGGTAGATCCGCGCCAGGAAGTAGCGGACATAAGGCGTGTTGCCCGGGACGTGAAACTTGGCGCCGGGGTCGAAGTCCGCCTCGGTGCGCGGCACCGGCGCGGCCACGCCCTGGTATTTGGTGCGGAGCGCCCACCAGGCCTTGTTGTAGTCGGCGGGCGCCGTCTTGCCCGAGAACACGTCCCACCGCCACTGATCGATGAGCTTGCCAAACGGGAGGAAGGCGACCTTGTCGAGCGCCATCTTGACGAGGAAGTTGATCTCCCCCTTCTCGTTCTCCGGCGCCTTGTCGAGGAGCCCGATGCCCTTCAGGTACGCGGGCGTGACGCTGAGCGCGAGCGTGTCGCCGATCCCCTCGTGGAAGCCGTCGTTGGCGCCCTGCTGGAAGAGCATCGGCAGCTTGTAGTACTGCTGATAATAGTAGTCGTGGCCGAGCTCGTGGTGGATGGTGATCAGATCCTCCTCTTTGGGCTCGATGCACATCTTGATGCGCAGATCGTTGGAGTAGCTCACATCCCACGCGCTGGCGTGACAGACCACGTCGCGATCGGCCGGCTTCTTGAAGAGCGAGCGCTCCCAGAACGTCTCTGGCAGCTTGGCCATGCCGAGCGAGGTGAAGAAGCTCTCCCCCATCCGGACCATGGCCTTCTCGTCGACCTTCTTCTTCTGGAGGTTCTTGGTGACGTCGAGCGACCCCTGGCCCTTGTAGGGCTCGACGAGATCGTAGATGTTGTTCCACTCCTGCGCCCACATGTTACCGAGGAGGTGGGCAGGGATCGGGGCCTTGTCGGCGATCTTGTCTTTACCGTACTTGGTCTGGAGGCGGCTCCGGACATAGCAGTGGAGCTCGTCGTAAAGCGGCTTGACCTCCTGCCACAGACGCTCGGTGTCGGCCTCGAACTGCTCGGCCGTCATGTCGTAGCCGCTCCGCCAGAGAGCGCCCATGTCGGCGAAGCCGATCTCCTTGGCGCCTTTGTTCCCGAGCTCGACATAGCGCTCGTACTTCTTGCGGATCGGCGGAGCGATGGCGTGCCAGCCCGTCCAGGCGTCGAGGAGCTCGTCGTATTTACGGCTCTTCGAGATGATCTTGGAGAGATCGCCCAGATCGAGGCACTTCTTCTTCGGATCGTTCTTGAGGCGGTCGGGGCAGTACTTGCCTTTGCCGTAGGCGCCTGTCATCCACACGCTGGTCTCGGCCAGCTCGGCGCGCTCTTTCGGATCGGTCGGCGCGGGGAGGGACGTGCCGAGCTTGAGCAGGAGGAGTTGCCGGGCGAGGTCGTCCGGGAGCTTGACGCTGTTGAAGCGGAGCGACGCTTTGATCGTCCGCGTCAGGTACTCCATGCTCGCCTCTTGCCCGTTGGCGGCGAGAGCCTCGGTGTCGTCGGTGATGAAGTTCTGATTGATCCAGTCAGCGCGGGAGGACTGCGTCCAGAGGCGGCGGAGGTCCCCATCGACCGTGGTGAAGAAGGCGCGCGCTTCCTCCACCGTGGGCGCGGCGTCGGCAGGCGGCTCCAGGATCGTGCCACCACCCCTCGGGGCCGGCTCCACCTTGGGGCACGGGATCGGCGGCATTGGCTCGGCGGCGCACGAGGCGGCTCCGCTCGCGGCGAGGGCCACCGCGGCGATCGCGAAGGCAGAGGTCGTTTGGATCGCGGGCGCGGATCCCTTGCGGATCGAACGGACGAATCGTCGCATGGCGGCTGCTCCGGGCTGAAGGAGCGCCCCTTCTACACGCCGAGGCGGGCGGCGAGAAGCGTCGGTTTCGTGGGAGACGGCGAACCCTACCGCGGAGACCGGCGGTGCTTGCCCATGCTGCTCGCGCCCTCGTGGCCGCCCTCACCCGCGTCGACCGAGTTTTCCTGGCAACCTCCGCTCCCGCCGTGGACAGGGCGGCTCCCGTCCGCGCGCGAGGCGTGACACGTCAGGAGCAAAGCCACGATCGCCGTGAAGACGATCACCAGCAAATCCCTTATTTTCATCCGCCGCGCACCCCCGGGCTCCTTGGATGCCCGCGCTACGGCCGTGTTTCTCCCCTCAGCAATGTTTCCAGCCGTCCCGGGTAAACCTCCCAAAGCGGCCTTCCCCACGGCACTTTATTCCGCTCTTCTCGTCTTCGTGTGAACTCTTTCTTTCCCCGTCCACAGCGTTCAGCGTTTGAGGTTTCTGCTGAGCGATTCGAGGCTCGGAGGGGTTCCGCCTCCGGGCTCGAGCGAGGAGCAGAGCGGGTCCCCCGGAGGGCAGCCGCCGGCCTGGATGCGCTCTTTCTTCTCGATCACGCTGCAGCGGATCTTCGCCTTCTTCGTCTCCGACTCGGCGTTGTGGAGGAGGCGCTCGAACTCCTCCTGCTGACGCCGCGCCAGATCGCCCGCGCGCTGTCGCTCCGTCGCGCTCTTGTCGGCCTCGCGCTGGGCGATCTCGGCGCGCTCCTGGGCGAGCTCGGCGCGGATCTCGTTGTCGCGCGCCTTGGCGCCGGCGAGCTCGGCCTCGCGCTTCGAGCGCTCGGCGCGCTCCTGGGCGTCGGAGACCGTCTTGCCCCAGCCGGCGAGGCCGATCAGCAGCGCCGAGAGCGCGGCGACGACGAGGGCGACGCCGCGGACGCGATCGCGGCGGAGCCGCTTGCGCTGCGCCGCGAGCCACTCGCGCACCAGCTCGGCGCCTTCGAGATCGAGGCCGCCCTCGGCCAGGACGAGGCCGGCGAGCGCCGCCTCGGAGTCGCCCGGGAGCCGCGTCGGAGGGCGGCCGAGATCCTGCCAGGCGCGCGCGCCCTCGCGCAGGGCGGCGGCGATGCGGCGGCTGGCCTGGGCGTCGGCGAGCCACCCGGCGAGGCGGTCCCACGCCGTGAAGAGGAACTCGTGCACGACCTCGATCGCCCCGCCGGCCTCGACCAGGAGGCCCTTGTCGATGAAGGCCGCCGCGGCGCGATCGAACGCGACCTCGTTGCGGGCGCGCTCGCGGAGGTGGGCGCGGGGCAAGCTCCGGCGGGTGCGGCCGTCAGTCGAGAGCTCGAGCAGGGCCGCGTGGGCCTCCTGCTGCGCCGGCTCGTCGAGCCCCGCGAAGACGCCGTCGGCGAGGTCGGCGAAGATGGCGCGCACGCCGCCGAGCCGGGCCCAGTCGGCGGCGCGGAGGGCGCCGTCTTCGCGGGTCTTCCACCACGCGGCGAGGGCGAGGGCCACGAGCGGGAGGCGCCCCTCGCCGGCCCGGAGCTCGCGCTCCACGTCGGCGGCGACCTCGCTCAGGCCCTCGATCCGCACCCCGGCGACGCGCGCCGGCTCGGCGACGATGGCGCGCGAGGCGGCCATCGTTGGAGCACCAACGAATCGGAGCGCGTCGCGGAGGCGCTCGCCCAGCGGCTCGATCGCCAGCAGCCCCGAGGTGAAGTCCTCGCGCAGCGTGCCGACGACGCGGACGCCCGCCTCGAGCGGCAGGGCGGCGGCCGCGGCGAGGAAGGCGATGAAGCGCGCGCGCCGCGCCGGATCGGCCTGCGTTACCAGCTCTTCGAGCTGATCGAAGACGAAGGCCACGCCGAGCTCGTGCTCGCCCGCGAAGGCGGCGACCGCGGCGGCGTCGCCCCGCGGGGCCGGATCGTCCCCGCGCGGCGCGAAGCCCGCGATCTCGTCGAGCGCGCGGTCCAGCGCGGCGTCGGGATCGGCGCCGGGGCGCACCACCACGCAGCGCCACTCGCGCCCGCGGGCCGCGTCGCGCCGCGCGAGCTGGGGCACGAGGCCGGCCATCGCCAGCGACGATTTGCCCGAGCCGCTCACGCCCTGGAGCACCAGCGTCGTCTCGGTCTCGAGCTCGCGGGCGAGGCGCGCGATGTCCTCGTCGCGACCGAAGAGCATGCCCTCCGAGGCGGGGCCGAACGCGCCGAGCCCGAGGTAAGGCGGATCGGGCACGCCGAACGGCCGCTCCCACGCCGCGTCGAGGAGGGCGCGGAGGCCGCCGGGCTCGACCTGGCGCGCGCCGGGATCGAGCGCGAGCAAGCGCCGGCACAGCGCCGCGACGCCGTGAGGCAGCCCGAGCTCGTCGAGCTCGCGCATGCGCCCCGCCGACGTGGCGAGGCGGACCTCGGCCCACCACGCGTGGCGAAGGGTGGGCGCCGCCGTCTTCGCGGGGGCCGGGGGCACGTCGTGCGGGAGCAGCCCGGTCGCGAGGTGGACGATGCACGCCGCGAGCGCGTAGGCGTCCGCGGCCGGCGTGGCGGTGCGCTCTTCGATCACCTCGGGGGCCATGAAGCCCGGCGTGCCCACGACCCGCGCGCTGGAGCTGCCGGTGCGCGACAGCGGAGGCGGCACGCTCGATCGCGGCTTGCGCTCGGCGAGGAACTCGGCCGTGCCCATGACCCCGTCGTCGCCCTCGAGCATCGCGCCGAGGTCGCCGCCGAGCGCGCCGGCGCGGCGGGCGATGCCGAAGTCCAGCACCTTGATCCCGCCCTCGCGGGTGAGAAAGAGGTTGGAAGGCTTGAGATCGAGGTGAACCACGCCGCGCGCGTGGATGAGATCGAGCGCGGCGGCGACGTCGCGGGCCCAGCCGAGGACGCGGCGCCAGGGGATCCGGCCGCGCCGCGCCAGCACCGCGCCGAGCGTCTCGCCCGAGAGCAGCTCCATCGCCACGAAGGGCACGGGGACGCTCTTCCCCTCGCCCTCGCGCTCCACCGCGAGCAGGCCGGCGGCGAGGATCGTCACCAGCGAAGGGTGGCTGAACGACGCGAGGAGCTTGGCCTCTTCGGCCCACGCGCCGAGATCGGTCTCGGGCGAGAGGACCTTGAGCGCGACCTCGCGGATCACGGCGCCGTTGGGGAGCAGCTCCTCGGCGCGGAAGACCTCGCCGAAGCCGCCGCGGCCGATCGCCGCGATCAGCCGGAAGCGACCGTCGAGCACGACGCCGGGGCGCAGGCCGGCGATGACGCTGCTGCCCGCGCCGGTCTGCGTCGTCGAGCTCCCGACGAGCTCGCCGCTCTGATCGCGCGGCAGGCCCATGCTCAGGAGATCCGGCGTGTCCTCCGCCGCAGCGTCACCATCGCGCCGAGCGCCAGCGCCGCGAGCGCGGTGGCGCCGCCGTTGGTCGCGTCACCGGCGACCACGCACCCGCACCCGCCCTGCTTCGGCGCCACCGGCGGGGGCGCCGGCGCCATGTCGTCCGGCTTCGGCTCGGCGTTCTCGAGCGGCGTCTCGTTCTCCTTGGGCGCGTCGTCCTTCTTGGCGTCGTCCTTCTTGGCGTCGTCCTTCTTGGGCTTCTTCTCGCCCGCGAAGGTGATCGCCCGGCGATCGATGACCGGGTTGTCGCCCTTGAGCGTCAGCTTCAGCGTCTGGCCGAGCTGCACGCCGTCGTCCTCGCGCTTGATCTTGAGGTCGTACTCGCCGGCCTCGAAGCCGTGGTCGCGGCGGATCACGAAGTCGAACTTGGTGATCTTGAAGATCTTGCCCGACGCGTCGGAGAACCCGACGTCGAGCCCCTCGTTGATCGGCTGCTGGTTCTGCAGCGGCTGCTTGATCAGCACCGGCTTCTCCGGCGACTTGTCCGTCAGCGAGAGGTCGTAGTGCACCGTCGGCGTGAACACGACGAGCATCGGGATGTGCGGCAGGTGCGGGACGCCGCCGTAGTCGATGGTCATGACCAGCTTCCACTTGCCAGAGGCCTCCACCGGCTCGCGCGTCGAGAGCGAGACCGAGCCGGTCGCGTTCGCGGCGCGGGAGACGAGAGAGAAGCCGAGGAGGAAGAGGGCGAGGAGCAGGAGTCTGCGAGGCATGATGCGGAGACGCTATCACCAGCGGGCGGGTGACAGGGAGGGGGAGCGCGCGTCCCCCGTCCCTCACGGGAACCAGAGCAGCTTCTCGCTGACCGGCTTGTAACAAGCCTCCCGCGGCTCGTCCTCGTTCGCCGCGCAGCTCGCCGACCCCAGGCACTCGGCGATCTTGTGGAGCGCCGCGCCGTTGAAGCGGGTGGTGATCAGCACCCGCGTCGCGGCCTCGAGCTTGGCGATGGCGGCCTGGCACTCGGGCTCGGCGACCTTCTCGCAGCGCGCCATCCGCTCGCAGCGCGCCGCGAGCGCCTCGCGCCCCGGGGTGGTGTCGGACGGCATGTTGACGGTGACGTCGTCGGTGCAGTCGGCGACGATCTGGGTGTTGTCGGGGACGGTGTCGCCGGCGGCCTCGCGGCGGGCGACGTAGCACTTGGTGATCCCGCGGAGGAACGCGGCCGAGGCCGTCGGGTAGGCGGATTTGCAGGCGCTCATCGCGTCCCATTTGTCGCCGGCGCCGTTGACCTTCCCCAGCGCCGTGCACCAGGCGGCCTGCGCCGCGGTGACGTCCCCGCCGTCGGGGTAGCTGGCGCCGCTGCTGCACGCGGCCGAGGCGAGCGGGGGCGCGGCGGCGAGGAGGCCGGCGAGGGCGAGGCGGAGAGCTCGAGGAGAGCGGCGAGGTTCGCGCATGGGAGCGAGCTTATATCACGCCGCCTCGGCGCCGCGGCGCGGGCGCGCGCTTCCAATCGACTCGATCCGTGCGACCATCGCCCCATGCACCGAGCTTCGTCGTACGCGCACGGGACCAGCACGACTCCGCTCCTCGGCGAGACCGTCGGCGAGAACCTCCGCCGCACTGTCGCCCTCCACGGCGGTCGCGAGGCCCTTGTCGTCCACGCGACGGGCTACCGCGCCACCTACGACGAGCTCTGGAAGGCGACCTCCGACGTCGCCCGCGGCCTCCTCGCCTTCGGCGTCCAGAAAGGGGATCGCGTCGGCATCTGGTCGCCGAACCGCTTCGAATGGGTGCTGGTGCAGTACGCCGCGGCGCGGATCGGCGCGGTGCTCGTCAACATCAACCCGGCCTACAAGACCGCCGAGCTAGAGCACGCGCTCCGGCAATCGGGGGTCAGCGTGCTCCTCTACGCGCGCAAGTTCCGCGCGTCCGACTACCGCGCCATGCTCGAAGAGGTCCGCGCCCGGCTCGCCGATCTCCGCCTCGCCCTCGTCCTCGACGACGACTGGATGATGCTGCTCGAGGCCGGCGCTCACGTCCCCGATCGCGCCCTCCAGGATCGCGAGGGCGAGCTCCAGTTCGATGATCCCGTCAACATTCAGTACACGTCCGGCACCACGGGCTTCCCCAAAGGCGCCACCCTCAGCCACCACAACGTCCTCAACAACGGCTACTTCGTCGGCGAGGCGCTCGGCTACACCGCGGCGGACAGGGTCTGTATTCCGGTCCCGTTCTATCACTGCTTCGGCATGGTCATGGGCAACCTCGCCTGCACCTCCCACGGGGCGACGATGGTGATCCCCGGCGAGGCCTACGAGCCTCTCCTGGTCCTCGAGACGGTGGCCAAAGAGCGCTGCACCTCGCTCTACGGCGTGCCCACGATGTTCATCGGCGAGCTCGATCACCCCCGCTTCGCCGAGCTCGATCTCTCCTCGCTCCGCACCGGGATCATGGCTGGATCGCCCTGCCCGGTGGAGGTGATGAAGAGCGTCGTCTCCCGGATGCACATGCCTGGCGTCACCATCTGTTATGGCATGACCGAGACCTCGCCTGTCTCCACGCAGAGCGCTCCTGACGACGCGCTGGAGAAGCGCGTGGGCACCGTCGGCCGCGTTCACCCCCACGTCGAGGTGAAGATCGTCAATCCCGAGACCGGCGCTATCGTCCCCCGCGGCGCCTCGGGCGAGCTCTGCACCCGCGGCTACAGCGTCATGCTCGGCTACTGGAACGACGAGGCCGCCACGCGCGCCGCCATCGATCCTGCCGGCTGGATGCACACCGGCGATCTGGCCACCATGGATGACGAGGGCTACGTCAACATCGTCGGTCGGATCAAGGACATGATCATCCGCGGCGGAGAGAACGTGTACCCGCGCGAGGTGGAAGAGTTCCTCCACGGCCACCCGGGCGTGAGCGAAGCGCAGGTGATCGGCGTCCCCAGCGCCAAGTACGGTGAAGAGGTAATGGCCTGGGTCCGGATCCGGCCCGGCGTGACCCTGACCGAGGGAGATCTCGTGGCCTTCTGCGCGGGGAAGATCGCGACCTACAAGGTGCCTCGCTACTGGAAGGTCGTGGAAGAGTTCCCGATGACGGTGACGGGGAAGGTGCAGAAATTCCGGATGCGCGAGGTGGCGATCCAGGAGCTCGGGCTCAGCGCGGGGGCGAAGACGGCCTGACGGGCGGTGCCTTGAGCTTTTCTCATCGCGGATTGGCGGAGTTCTTGTAACGTGCCCACCCCATGCGAACCCTGCTCACGCTCCTCATCGCCTTCGGCCTCACCGCCTGCTCCAGCTCGTCGGCCCCCGGCTCTCCGGCCGCCACGCCGGAGCCCGTCAACGCCGTGAACCCCGAGGCGCCGTCGACGTCGCCCGGCTCCCCGGCCTCCGGCGCCGCGCCCGCCCTCGGCGCGGATGGAAAGCGGTTCGCGAAGGACACGGAGTACAAGGGCTCCTGCGCCCCCGCGGGCAGCCGCGGCGGCTGCTACAGCTTCACCTTCCACCCCGACGGGAACGCCGATCACGTGCTCCTCGACGCCACCGATCACGGCACGTACCGGATCGAGGGCAACGCCGTCATCTTCCGCTCCGGCTTGCCCGAAGCCACGGAAGACCGCCTCGAGAGCCCCGACCGCTTTCGCACCCTCGGCGCCGACTACCGCTACGTCCCCTGAGCCTGCCAAGCCCTCATGACATCCATCTCGAAGTATCCGCTCACCCTCTCTCTCCTCGGGGCCGCGGCGGCGCTCCTCGCGGCCTGCGGCTCCGACATCGCGACGGGCGGGGCCGGGGGCGGCGGCACCGGCAGCAGCGGGAGCACCGGTGTCGGCGGGGCCAACGGGAGCTGCACCGTGGACTCCATTTGTCCCGGAGACGGCACCTGCATCTTCCCCCAGGGCGCCTGCAGCCCCACCGACAAGGGCACCTGCCAGCTCGCCTACGACTGCTCCGGCCCGCCCAGCGGCCCGGTCTGCGGCTGTGACGGCAAGGTGATCGAAGACGTGGTCGCCGTCTGCTCCTTCTGGGCCGCCGGCAAGCCCTACGCCTTCGCTGGGGGCTGCCAGACGGGCACCTTCGCCTGCGGCCCCACGCTCCAGTGCACCCGCAACTCCGCCGTCTGCAAGAAGACCCTCCCGGGCGTCCCCGGCCCGGCGAGCTACGAGTGCGTGGGCCTGGAGAAGCTCCAGGGCTCCTCCTGCCAGTACGGTATCCCCGACTGTAGCTGCATCAGCCTCGACGGCGTCGGCCCCGGCGCCTCCTGCACCGCCGACGCCGACCACCAGGAGACGCTCTCGCTGGCGCTGCCCTGACCCCCGCCTCGCGCCTCCCCGGGGGTATCCCGGATGGCTCCCGGGGGTATCCCAGGTGGCTCGCCGGGGTATCCCAGATCGTTCCCCTGGCCGTCCCAGATCGCTCCGCCGGCCGTCCCAGATCGCTCCCTCGGCCGTCCCGGAGGGCTCGCCTGGCCGTCCCAGGTCGTTCGCCTGGCCGTCCCCGGTCGTTCGCCTGGCCGTCCCCGGTCGTTCGCCT
>Ga0209181_10009550_pt1 | contig 12732 bp, 11 predicted proteins | sample MAT05_FD_187208 | JGI IMG/M metagenome (GOLD analysis project Ga0209181, IMG submission 187208) | Freshwater microbial communities from Lake Fryxell liftoff mats and glacier meltwater in Antarctica - MAT-05 (SPAdes) (version 2) | ecosystem: Environmental > Aquatic > Freshwater > Ice > Liftoff... | reverse complement strand
GCGGTCGATGTCTGAGCGGGCGATGTCTGAGCGGGCGACAGCGGGCCAGTAAACTGCGCCGCTTCCTTTGCCTGCCATTGCTGATTTCTTGGACAAGATCGTTCTGCAAATCGCGGCCGAACTGAAAGTTCGCCCCGCACAAGTTCACACCACGGTCGAACTGCTGGATGGCGGCGCCACGGTGCCCTTCATCGCCCGCTACCGCAAAGAAGCCACTGATGGCCTGGACGACATCCAGCTGCGTGAACTGGAAACGCGCCTGAGCTATCTGCGCGAGCTCGAAGACCGCCGCACTGCCGTGCTGAAGAGCATCGAAGAACAGGGCAAGCTGACGCCCGAGCTGCGCGCCGCCGTGCTGGCCGCGCCCACCAAACAAGAGCTGGAGGACATCTACCTGCCCTTCAAGCCCCGGCGCCGCACCAAGGGCATGATTGCGCGTGAAGCCGGCATCGAGCCGCTGGCCGACAAGTTGTTTGCCGACCCTTCACTGGACCCGTTGGCCGAAGCCGCCGCGTTCATCAATGCCGAACGCGGCTTTGCCGACGCACCGGCGGTGCTGGACGGTGTGCGTGACCTGCTGAGCGAACGCTGGGCCGAAGACGCCGCACTGGTGGGCAAGCTGCGCGAGTGGCTGTGGGCCGAGGGCCTGTTCCAGAGCAAGCTGGTGGATGGCAAGGACGGCAACCACGCCGACGCCGCCAAGTTCCGCGACTACTTCGACTATGCCGAACCGCTGCGCACGGTGCCCAGCCATCGCGCGCTGGCGGTGTTTCGCGGCCGCACGCTGGAATGGCTGGATGCGAAGCTGGTGCTGGACGAAGAAGTCACGCCCGGCAAAATGGAGTCCCCCAGAGGGACCCCTTCGGTGTCCGTCGCCGAAGGCCGCATCGCGCGCCACCTGGGCTGGAGCCATGCAGCCCGCAAGAGCGACGACCTGATCCGCAAGACAGTGGCCTGGACCTGGAAGGTCAAGCTCAGCCTGAGCCTGGAACGCGACTTGTTCGGCCGCCTGCGCGAAGAGGCCGAGACGGTCGCCATCAAGGTCTTCGCCGACAACCTGCGCGACCTGCTGCTGGCCGCACCCGCCGGCAAACGGGTGGTGATGGGCCTGGACCCCGGCATCCGCACCGGCGTGAAGGTGGCGGTGGTCAGCGACACCGGCAAGGTGCTGGACACCCACACCGTCTACCCGCACGAACCGCGCCAGGACTGGGAAGGCTCGCTGCACACGCTGGGCCGCCTGGTGGCCACGCATGGTGTCAACTTGATGGCCATCGGCAACGGCACGGCCAGCCGAGAGACCGACAAGCTGGCCGGCGACCTGATCAAGCGCATCGCCGCACTGGCACCCGACGTGAAACTGGACAAGGTCGTTGTCAGCGAAGCCGGGGCTTCGATCTACAGCGCCAGCGAATTTGCGAGCAAGGAACTGCCCGATCTGGACGTCAGCCTGCGCGGCGCCGTCAGCATCGCGCGCCGCCTGCAAGACCCGCTGGCCGAGCTGGTGAAGATCGACCCCAAGAGCATCGGCGTCGGCCAGTACCAGCACGACGTCAACCAAAGCGGCCTGGCGCGTTCGCTCGAAGCGGTGGTGGAAGACTGTGTCAATGCCGTGGGCGTGGACCTGAACACGGCCAGCGCGCCCTTGCTGTCGCGTGTGTCGGGCCTGAGCCCCGCTGTTGCGGCCAGCATCGTGCGCTGGCGCGACGCCAACGGCTCTTTCAAGAACCGCCGCCAGTTGCTGGACGTGGGCGGCCTGGGGCCCAAGACCTTCGAGCAGGCAGCGGGCTTCTTGCGCATCCGAGACGGCGACAACCCGCTGGACACGACCGGCGTGCACCCCGAGACCTACCGGGTGGTCGAGCGCATGCTGGCCAGCGTCAAGCGCCCGGTGAGCGAATTCGTCGGCCGCAGCGACGTCATCCGCACGATCAAGCCCGAGGCCTTTGCCGACGAACGTTTTGGTGCCATCACCATCAAGGACATCCTGGCCGAGCTGGAAAAACCCGGCCGCGACCCGCGCCCACACTTCGTGGTGGCCCGCTTCAACGAAGGGGTCACCGACCTCAAGGACCTGCAGGCCGGCATGACACTGGAAGGCACGGTCAGCAACGTCGCGCAGTTCGGCGCCTTCGTCGACCTGGGCGTGCACCAGGACGGCCTGATCCACGTCAGCCAGCTGGCCAACAAGTTCGTCAGCGACGCACGGGAAGTGGTCAAGACCGGCCAGGTGGTGAAGGTGCGGGTGCTGGAAGTGGACCTCGCCCGCAAACGAATCAGCCTGACGATGAAGCTGGACGCACCCGTAGGCGCAGCGCGGCAGCCCGGCGCCGACAACAAGTTCAGGCCCGCTGCACGAGGCGAACAAAGCCGCAGCCGCGCCCCCGAGCCGGCGGGCGCCAGCGCGATGGCCGCTGCGTTTTCCAAGCTGCAGGGCCGCCGCTGAAACGCGGGTCATGAAGGCGCTGCAGGTCTTCGCCGGCCCACGCGCCCGCGAACACCTGCGCCAGCGTGGCCTGTCGCCGGCCGATGTGCGGGTGATCCCCGCGGCGGCCGGCGGCCCCAAGGGCCTGACGCTGCTGCCCTTGGACCGCTACCTGTTCGGCCACTGGCTGCAGAAGTCCAGCCATACCGTGCACTTGCTGGGCGCCAGCATCGGCGCCTGGCGCATGGCAGCGGCCTGTCTGACCGATGCGGACGCGGCGTTGGCGCTGCTGGGCGAGGACTACATCACCCAGACCTACCCGCACGCGCCCGGCCGGATGCCGACGGCGAGCGCCGTGACCGAACTCTTCAGCCGCCGCCTGAACGAACGCCTGGGTGACCGCGCGGCCGAGGTGCTGGCCCATCCGCAGCGACGCCTGCATGTCTTCACCAGCCGCGGCCGCAAGCTGCTGCACCGTCCAGGCCGTGTGGGCATGCCCTTGGGCTGGTTGGGTGCCTTCGGCGCCAACGCCGTCAGCCGGCGCGCCCTGGGCGGTTGGATGGAACGGGTGGTGTTCAGCGACCCACGCGACCCACTGCCCGTGCCCCTGACCGACTACCCGACGCGATGTGTCGATTTGACCGACCACAACCTGGCGCGCGCCGTGCTGGCCAGCTGCACGATTCCCTTTGCCCTGGAAGCCGTGCAAGACGTGCCCGGCGGCCCGCCCGGCACCTACTGGGACGGTGGCATCACCGACTACCACTTGCACCTGGACTACGCCGCGATGGACGGTGGGCAAGTGCCTGGCTGGGGCGGGGGCCCCGGCCTCGTCCTGTACCCGCACTTCATCGACCGCGTCGTGCCGGGCTGGCTGGACAAAGGATTCAAACGCCGTCACGGCGCCACCGCCGCGCTGGATAACCTGGTGCTGCTGGCGCCCAGCCCGGCGTGGGTGGCCACGTTGCCGGGTGGCAAGTTGCCGAACCGCAACGACTTCAAGACCTACCTGAGCGACGAGGCGGGGCGGCAGCGTGTCTGGCGACAGGCCCTGGCGCAGAGTCAGCAGCTGGCCGATGAATTTGCGCAATCGGTGGGCATAGGCCGCCCGATCGAGTCCTTGCCCCTGCCGTGAAGCCGGGCACATCGGCTAAACTCGGCGCCTCTTTCAACGAACAAGAGCGAGAAAGGCACCTTGGTTATGACACCGCGGACTACCCGGCCCTTCTTTACCGAGATCTGACCCGGTCGCGCTGTCACGTCACCCCTTTTTCCAAGACAAAGCGCGGCGCCAACCGCGCTTTTTTGCTTTTCAGGATCGCCCATCATGTTGAACATCACGCTGCCGGACGGTTCCCGGCGAGAGTTTCCCGGCCCGGTGTCGGTGGCCGAAGTGGCCGCGTCCATCGGGTCCGGTCTGGCCAAGGCCGCGCTGGGTGGCAAGGTGGATGGCCAGCTGGTGGACACGAGCCACCGCATCGAAGCCGACGCGCAGCTGTCCATCGTCACGGACAAAGACGCCGACGGCCTGGAGTTCATCCGCCACAGCACGGCGCACCTGCTGGCCTACGCGGTGAAAGAACTGTTCCCGCAAGCCCAGGTGACGATCGGCCCGGTCATTGAAAACGGCTTCTACTACGACTTTGCCTACAAGCGGCCCTTCACGCCCGACGACCTGGCGGCGATCGAAAAGCGCATGGGTGAACTGGCGGCGAAAAACGAGCCTGTCGTGCGGCGGGTGTTGCCGCGTGACGAGGCCGTTGCCTACTTCAAGGGCCTGGGCGAGCACTACAAGGCCGAGATCATCGGTAGCATCCCGGCGGGCCAGGACGTGAGCCTGTACCGCGAAGGCAACTTCGAAGACCTGTGCCGCGGCCCGCACGTGCCCAGCACGGGCAAGCTCAAGTATTTCAAGCTGATGAAGGTGGCCGGCGCCTACTGGCGCGGCGACCAGGCCAACGAACAGCTGCAGCGCATCTACGGCACGGCCTGGCCCACGAAAGAAGCGCTGGCCCAGTACCTGACGATGCTGGAAGAGGCCGAAAAGCGCGACCACCGCAAGCTGGGTCGCGAGCTGGACCTGTTCCACATGGACGAGCACAGCCCGGGCACGGTGTTCTGGCACCCCTTGGGCTGGACGGTGTGGCAAGAGGTGGAGCAGTACATGCGCCGGGTCTACCGCGACAACGGCTATCAAGAGGTGAAGGGCCCGCAGATCGTCGACCGCGTGCTGTGGGAAAAGTCGGGCCACTGGGAAAAGTACCGCGACGCGATGTTCACGACGGAGTCGGAAAAGCGCGAGTACGCGCTCAAGCCGATGAACTGCCCCGGTCACATCCTGATTTTCAAGCAGGGCATCAAGAGCTACCGCGACCTGCCGCTGCGTTACGGCGAGTTTGGCCAGTGCCACCGCAACGAGCCCTCGGGCGGGCTGCACGGCATCATGCGCGTGCGGGCCTTCACGCAGGACGACGGCCACATCTTCTGCACGGAAGACATGATCCTGCCCGAGTGCCTGGCCTACACGGCGTTGCTGCAGAAGGTCTACAAGGACTTCGGCTTCAAGGACATCGTCTACAAGGTGGCCACGCGGCCGGCCGCGCGCATCGGCAGCGACGAGATCTGGGACAAGGCTGAAAGCGCGCTGATCGACAGCCTCAAGGCTTCCGGGTGCGACTACGAACTAGCCCCTGGCGAGGGCGCCTTCTACGGCCCGAAGATCGAATACACGCTCAAGGATGCGCTGGGCCGGCCCTGGCAGTGCGGCACGATGCAGGTGGACTTTTCCATGGCCGAGCGGCTGGACGCGGTGTACGTGGCCGAGTCCAGCGAGCGCAAGCACCCGGTGATGTTGCACCGGGCCATCGTCGGCAGCCTGGAGCGTTTCATCGGCATCCTGATCGAGCAGTACGCTGGCGCGCTGCCGGCCTGGCTGGCGCCGGTGCAGGTGGTGGTCTCCGCAATCACGGAAAACCAGGCCGACTACGGCAGTGAAGTGGCCAAATCGCTGCAAAAACAAGGAGTTAGAGTCTCCCTGGATTTGCGCAACGAGAAAATCAGCTATAAAATCCGCGAGCATTCGATGCAGAAGGTCCCGTTCATCCTGGTCGTAGGTGACAAGGAGAAGGCAAACGGGACCGTTGCCGTGCGCGCCCGGGGTAATCTTGATCTCGGCGTGATGCCGCTGGCAGACTTCCAACAGAAGATCAGCAGTGACATCGCCTCTAAGGTGTAGGACACCGGGCGCGCGTCAGATTTTTTCGTGGCCCGCTTTGCCTGCGGGTTGCATCAGGAGCTCGAACTATCGCTACCTTCATGGACCGCCGCGTGCCCAACGCGGAGCGCAAACACCGTCTGAACCGGGAAATCATGGCGCCCAACGTGCGCCTGAACGGGGTCGAAAACGAGCCACTGGGCATCGTCAGCACGATGGAAGCGTTGCGCATGGCAGGGGAACTGGACGTCGATCTGGTCGAGATCGCCGCGACGGCTGACCCCCCGGTGTGCCGGTTGATGGACTACGGCAAGTTCAAATACCAGGAACAGAAAAAGGCCGCTGAAGCGAAGAGCAAGCAGAAGGTCATCGAGATCAAGGAAGTCAAGTTCCGTCCGGGCACGGACGACGGCGACTACAACATCAAGATGCGCAACCTGCGTCGCTTCATTGCCGAAGACGGCGACAAGGGCAAGGTCACGCTGCGCTACCGGGGCCGCGAGATCACCCACCAGGACATCGGCATGCGCATGCTGGAGCGCATTCGCGACGAACTGGCCGATGTGGCCGTGGTCGAGAACATGCCCAAGCTCGAAGGCCGCCAGATGATCATGGTGCTGGCGCCCAAGAGGAAGTGACCCACCCCCGAGGCGCCTTCGACGCTCCCTCTCAAGGGGGCGCAGACAGCGGCCCGGCAGAGCCGGACCCGCGTCTGACGCTTGAAGTCTCTCGGGGTTGGTTGATGGATTGAGTTGAGAGTTTCGCCGGCCGGGCTTTCGGGCTCGATTGGCGACAAGAAGCGGCTGCAGGCCAACAAGCACACCGGGTCTTCCGGCGTCGCCTGCAGCAGCAAACGAAGAAGGAGCAGCAATGCCCAAGATGAAGACCAAGAGCGGCGCCAAGAAGCGCTTCCGCGTCCGCCCGGGTGGCACCGTCAAGCGCGGTCAAGCGTTCAAGCGCCACATCCTCACCAAGAAGAGCACCAGCCGCAAGCGCGCCTTGCGTGGCACTGTCAACGTGCACGAAACCAACATGGGCCACATGGCCCAGATGTTGCCTTTCGCCGGCCTGTAAACACCCCACTGATCAAGGAGCACACACATGCCTCGCGTCAAACGTGGTGTCATAGCCCACGCACGTCACAAGAAGATCCTGGCTCTGGCCAAGGGTTTCCGCGGCCGCCGCAAGAACGTCTTCCGCATCGCCAAGCAGGCGGTGATGAAGGCCGGCCAATACGCCTACCGTGACCGCCGCACCCGCAAGCGGGTGTTCCGCCAGCTCTGGATCGCGCGCATCAACGCTGCCAGCCGTGAACTGGGCGTCACCTACAGCAAGTTCATGGCCGGGCTGAAGAAGGCCCAGATCGACATCGACCGCAAGGTGCTGTCGGACATGGCCATCCACGACCCGGCTGGCTTCAAGAGCATCGTCGACAAGGTGAAGGCTCAACTGGCTTGATTCTTTGCTTCCAGGCAGCACGCCTGGATGTCATTGCCAAGCATTCGAAGGCCGTCACCTCGGGGCGGCCTTTTTTCTTGTCTCTTGTGATTCCCACATGAACGATCTCGACAGTCTGCTTGCTGCCGCTGAAAGTGACTTTGCCGCTGCGCAGCAAGGCGCAGAGCTGGAAAACGCCAAGGCCCGCTTCCTGGGCAAGACGGGCCGCCTGACCGACCTGCTCAAGGGCCTGGGCGCGCTGCCACCTGAAGAGAAGAAGGCCCGCGGCGCCGAAATCAACCAGGTCAAGGCGCGCATCGAGGTGCTGCTGACCGCCGCTCGGGACCGCCTGTCCAAGGCCGAGCTTGAAGCCCAGTTGCAAGCCGAAGCGCTGGATGTCACCTTGCCCGGCCGACAGCGTGGCATGGGCGGCCTGCACCCGGTGAGCCGCACCATCGAACGCATCGAGGCCATCTTCGCCAGCATGGGTTTCGACGTCGCCGAAGGCCCCGAGATCGAAACCGACTGGATGAGCTTCACGGCGCTGAACAACCCCGAGAACCACCCGGCGCGGTCGATGCAGGACACCTTCTATGTCGACGTGAAAGACGCCGATGGCCGCTGGCTCAACCTGCGCCCGCACACCAGCCCGATGCAGGTGCGCTACGCCCGCATGCACGCGGCGAAGAACGCCGGTGCGCTTGCTCAAGGGCAGCCCATGCCCGAGGTGCGTGTCATTGCCCCCGGCCGTGTCTACCGCGTGGACAGCGACGCCACGCACACGCCCATGTTCCACCAGATCGAAGGTCTGTGGCTGGGCCAGAACATCAGCTTCAAGGACCTGAAGGTGACCTTCGCGGCCTTCGTGCGCGAGTTCTTCGAGACCGAAGACTTCGACGTGCGCTTCAGGCCCAGCTTCTTCCCTTTCACCGAGCCCAGCGCCGAGATCGACATCCGTTTTGGCAGTGGCCCGCTGGCCGGCCGCTGGCTGGAAGTGGCCGGCTCGGGCCAGGTGCACCCGAACGTGGTGCGCAGCTACAACCTGGACCCCGAAACCAACATCGGTTTTGCCTTCGGCATGGGCGCCGACCGCCTGGCCATGCTGCGTTACGGCATCGACGACTTGCGCCTGATGTTCGACGGCGACCTGCGTTTCCTGTCGCAATTCAAGTAGCCGCGCCCCGCCACCCGATCCGAGCCCAACATGCAATTCCCCGAATCCTGGCTGCGCGAGTTTTGCAACCCGCCCCTGTCCACCCAAGCCCTGGCCGATCTGCTGACGATGAGCGGCATGGAGGTGGAAGAGCTGCGCCCCGTGGCGCCGCCGTTCACCGGCATCGTGGTGGCTGAAATCCTCAGCGCTGAACAGCACCCCAGCGCCGACCGCCTGCGTGTGTGCATGGTGGACGCAGGCGCCCATTCGCCCGACGGCCCGCTGCAGATCGTCTGCGGTGCACCCAATGCGCGCGTGGGCATCAAAGTGCCGCTGGCGATGGTGGGTGCCGAATTGCCCGCCACCGACGATACCGAAGCGGAGCGCAAGCCCTTCAAGATCGGCGTCGGCAAGTTGCGCGGTGTGGAAAGCCACGGCATGTTGTGCTCGGCGCGCGAACTGAAGATCGCCGACGACCATGGCGGCCTTCTGGAACTGGCGGCCGACGCGCCGCTGGGCCAGAACCTGCGCGACTGGCTGAAACTGGACGACACGGTGTTCACGCTCAAGCTCACGCCCAACCTGGCGCACGCGCTCAGCGTCTACGGCATTGCGCGCGAGGTGTCGGCCTTGACCGGTTCGCCGCTGCTCACGCCAACCATCCAGCCCGTGCAGCCCCGGTCGGACCAGCGCCTGCCGGTTGAAGTGCTGGCGCCCGATCTGTGCGGCCGGTTTTCAGGCCGCGTGGTGCGTGGCGTGAACACCAAAGCCCAGACGCCAGCCTGGATGGTGGAGCGCCTGGCGCGCTGCGGCCAGCGCAGCGTGACCGCGTTGGTGGACATCTCCAACTACGTGATGTTCGAGTTCGGCCGGCCCTCGCACATCTTCGACCTGGACAAGATCCACGACAAGCTGGTGGTGCGTTGGGGTCGGCCGGGCGAGACGCTGAAGCTGCTGAACGGCAACACCATCGAGGTGGACGCCCAGGTGGGCGTGATTGCCGACGCCCAAGGCCTTAAGTCGCTGGCGGGCATCATGGGTGGCGACGCCACGGCCGTCAGCGACGACACCCGAAACATCTACGTCGAAGCCGCCTTCTGGTGGCCCGAAGCCGTGCAGGGGCGCTCACGTCGCTTCAACTTCAATACCGATGCCGGTCACCGCTTCGAGCGTGGTGTGGACCCCGCGCTGACGGTGCAGCACCTCGAACGCATCACGCAGTTGGTCATCGACATCTGCGGCACGGCCGACACCGTCTGCGGCGCCATGGACGACCAGGTGCTGCGCATGCCGAAGGCTCAGCCCGTGACGATGCGCGTGGCGCGTGCGGCCAAGGTCATCGGCATGCCGCTGGGCCAGGCGCAGTGCGCCGAAGTGTTCCGCCGCCTGAGCCTGCAGTTCACCGAGGGCGACGGCACGCTGACCGTCACGCCGCCCAGCTGGCGCTTCGACATCGCGATCGAAGAGGACCTGATCGAAGAAGTGGCGCGTGTGGTCGGCTACGACAAGCTGCCCACCACGGCCCCGGTGGCGCCCATTACTGCCCGGGCGCGCCGTGAAGCCCAGCGCAGCGCACACGCGGTGCGCCATGCGCTGGCTGATCTGGGCTATCAGGAGACCATCAGTTTCAGTTTTGTCGAAGCACGGTGGGAACATGAACTGGCGGGCAACGCAGATCCGATCCAGGTGCTGAACCCGATTGCCGCGCCGCTGGCGGTGATGCGGTCCAGCCTGGTCGGCAGCCTGGTGGGTGTGCTGCGCCACAACCTGGCACGCAAGGCCACACGCGTCCGTGTCTTTGAGCTGGGACGAGTTTTCAAACGCGACCAGGCCGTGGCTGACGGCGACCTGTCCGTGGCCGGTGTGCACCAGCCCATGCGCGTGGCCGGGCTCATTTACGGCGCTGCCGATGCACCGCAGTGGGCACGCAAGGAGCAGGGCGCAGACTTCTTCGACGCCAAGGGCGATGTCCAGGCCTTGCTGGCGCCGCTGAAGCCCACTTTCGTGGCGGCCACCCACCCGGCGCTGCATCCCGGCCGCTGTGCAGCGGTAATGCTGGCGGACCGGCTCATCGGCCACGTCGGTGAACTGCACCCGCAGTGGCGCCAGGCCTACGAACTGCCGCTGGCACCCGTGGTCTTCGAGTTGGACTTGGCCGCTGTGCTCGCACGCCCGGTGCCCGAGTTCCAGGCAGTTTCGCACCGGCAGCCGGTGTCACGTGACGTGGCGCTGGTGGTGAAAGACACGGTGGCGCACGACACGCTGACCGCGGCGTTGTTGGCTGACCCGGCCAGCCTGATTCGCGGCGCGGTGCTGTTCGATGTCTACAAACCTTCCGCTGCAGTGACGGGCATGGCCGCCGACGAGCGCAGCCTGGCCGTGCGGCTGGAATTGCTCGACTTCGACACCACGCTGACGGAAGATCGCATCGAGGGCGCCGTGGCAGCCGCCGTGGCGAGGGCAGGGCAGGCCGTCGGCGCGCGTTTGCGTGCTTGATGGTGTGAGCGCTTGAACCAGGACACATCACAAGATGGCCACCGAAGACACCACCGCCGAGCGTTTGATCCTGCCATCGCTGGAGACGCCCACGCTGACCAAAGCCGAACTGGCGGAGTTGCTGTTCGACCGCCTGGGCCTGAACAAACGCGAGTCCAAGGACATGGTCGAGGCGTTTTTCGAGATCGTGCATGGCACGCTGGTCGAGGGCCGCGATGTCAAGTTGTCGGGCTTTGGCAACTTCAACATCCGCCGCAAGGCGCCGCGCCCCGGGCGCAATCCGCGCACCGGTGAATCGATCCCGATCAAGGCGCGCAACGTCGTCACCTTCCACGCCAGCCACAAGTTGAAGTCGATCGTGCAAGGCGACACCCCGCCCGAAGGAGACTTCGAGTAGAGTCTAGCTTTCCCCACTGATCCCATTGATTTCAATGGAGAAAGCGCTTCCCGCCATTCCAGCCAAACGCTACTTCACCATCGGTGAGGTGAGCGAACTTTGCGGCGTCAAGCCGTACGTGCTGCGCTATTGGGAACAGGAGTTCACGCAACTCAAACCCATGAAACGCCGTGGCAACCGGCGCTACTACCAGCACCACGAGGTGCTGCTGATCCGCCGCATCCGCGAGCTGCTCTACGACCAGGGTTTCACCATCAGCGGTGCACGAAACCGGCTGGCCGATGCTGCACTGAGCATCCGGGCGCAGGCGCCTGTGCTCGAAGATTCTGAAGAGATCGACGAACCCGGCTCCATCATCGAATCTGCCGCCGCGCTGCTGTTGATGCACCCGGCAACCGACAGGGTGGATGTGCCGGTGGTAATGTCTGCAGGCGCCAAGAGCTCATCGCACATCGACCCACAGCAACTGCGCACAGAACTGCTGTCAATTCGAGACCTGCTGACCGCCTGAGCGGGTCTGGCCCACCGTATAATGCAAGGCTCAGTCGGGGCGTAGCGCAGCCTGGTAGCGCACTTGCATGGGGTGCAAGGGGTCGCGAGTTCGAATCCCGCCGCCCCGACCATATGAATCAACGGGTTAGCTCCCTTCAGGAGCTAACCCGTTTGGCTTTCTGGACCCCTCGTTGCCATGCTGGTTGCCGTTCGGTTGCCGTTCCGCGCTGTCGGAAAAAGCAGCTCGCGCCAGTCTGTCGCCGGTGTCGTCAAGGCCTCGCTTTTTCGGGCCAGCGCATCGGTCACCTCTTGGCGCAGCAGGCGGCACAGCCGCGCGCTGACCTCAGCCAGTTCCTTGGCTGACCTTGGCGCTTGCGGCTGCCATTGCAGGAAGGCTTCGAACAGAGTGTCGAGACCTGGGCCAGGCTGCAGGATGGGCAGCGACTGCAGCCGTGCCCACTGAGCCTTGTCGTGCACGCCCCCTGGGCTCCGGACCCCGCTGCTAGCCTATTGAACCGAACAGCGGCCGCCCGCGTGGGCGGCTCCGGACCGATGTGGCGCTTCACGTCACCCGCACTTCGAGGTGCCGACCGAGCACGCGCGCAGCCGCCTCGATCTGGTCAAGCCTGGACGCGTGGTGCAGGTCGAAGAGCCGATCCACCTGCGGCATGTGCCAGCCCAGGCGCCGTGCCAGCTCGGACTTCTTGATGCCCTGCTCCGTCATCGCCTGGTACACGCCCAGCTTGGCGCCTTCCAAGGCCGAAAGGCGCACGGTGTGCTGCCCGCGCTTGGGCTTGCTCGCCACCGGAAGCGGCTTGCGCCTCTCGACATAGAACGACAGCGCCGTCTCCAGTGCATCCACGGCCTGCCGCAGCGCGTCGTCCTGGTCGGCCCCGAAAGTGATGGCCTCGGGCACATCGAGAAACGTCACCAGCAGGGTGTCGCCGTCAGGGGTAAGGGTCACGGGATAGTTGAACATGGGACCTCACTTCATTCCGAGTTGGCGCCTGATCGCGGCCTCCAGCCGCTTGCCCAGCTCGGCGGCCCCGTGCATGGGAAGCGTTGACTGCCTGCCGTTGAGGAACACCTTCAGGTGCGAGCCCTTGCCGGGCTCAAAA
>Ga0209181_10009542_pt1 | contig 12738 bp, 10 predicted proteins | sample MAT05_FD_187208 | JGI IMG/M metagenome (GOLD analysis project Ga0209181, IMG submission 187208) | Freshwater microbial communities from Lake Fryxell liftoff mats and glacier meltwater in Antarctica - MAT-05 (SPAdes) (version 2) | ecosystem: Environmental > Aquatic > Freshwater > Ice > Liftoff... | reverse complement strand
GGCTGCAAGCGTCCCGTGACAGCGAGCAACGAGTCGCGGAAGGGTTCAAAATCGAGCGGGCGCATCGGGAAGTCGGCGCGCTGATAGGCGGCGGTGAGCATGATGTGCTTGTGCAGCTTTTTGAAGCTCCAGCCATTCTCCATGAACCACGCGGCGAGGTGATCGAGCAGCGGTTGGTTCGTCGGTTTGTCACCACGGAACCCGAAGTCGCTCGGCGTGCCGACGATGGGATCGCCGAAGTGCCAGCCCCAGACGCGGTTCACGATGACGCGTGCGGTGAGCGGGTTGTCTTTGCTGGCGATGGCCTTGGCGAGTTCGAGCCGACCGCTTTTATCTTTGGGAAATGGATCGGGGGAGACCCGTTTGAGTGCGGTGAGGAACTGTCGTGGTGCCTCGGGGCCGGGTGTTTTCGGATTGCCGCGGACGAAGACTTTGCCGTCATACATCTTGTCGGCATCGGTCCAAGCCATGGCGCGTGCGGGTGCGCCGGGATGCGCATCGAGCGCGGTGAGTGCTTTCGCGACGTTGCGGCGAATGCCGTCGGCGACATCCCGTGTGGAATTCAGCCGATTCGTGAGAAAATCCTTGGCGCTGAAAACGAATGGCGAGCCGTCTTCGATGATGATCGCGCGCAAAGCCTGGTCGTCAGCTTCCGGCAAGGGATTGGCACGCTGCACAGAGTGGAGCCGGTCAATGGCTCGGACTTCGAGATCTTTGGACGGGATGCTGAGTTCCTCGTCGGTGGGCGCACATGCTACCTTCAGGTGCTGGCGCCACTTCTCACCCGAGATCGCCTCGATTTCGGCGGCGTAGAGGTAGTTGTAGATGTCCGCGATGTCGCGCAGGTTTTTCGGCGCACCCTTGACAAAGAATCGGGCGACGGAAGGGAGCAGCTTCTTGTCCGCGTTCTTCGCATAGCTCTCGCAAAGCGGTTTCGCCTTCGCGGCAAAGTCAGCCTCGCCGAGCGCCGAAAGCTCCAGCCACGGACCGAACAACTCCGCGTGACCTTTCACCCACTTGTCCCACGACGTCACGAGGCGATTGTGGACGCCACTTTGCAGCTTGCGCGGATCGATGATGTCCGCCTTCACCGTCTTTCCCACGTAGATTGTTTTTAATTCCGAGTCGTGCGCAGCGAGCAGATAGTCACCGAGTCGTGAACGGATGGCGCTCATCGAGCGGTCCGCTTCGAAGGCAATGACGCGGATGTATTCGGCGCGCGCCTGCCGGTTCATCTCGTGGTATTCGCGCACCTGCGGCGTATCGGCCTGCGGGATAGCGGGAGGCACCTCGTGCTCCCTGCTCGATTTCAAGACGGAGAAGAGGCCGTAGTAGTCTTTCGTGGTGATGGGTTCGAGCTTGTGATCATGGCAACGGGCGCAGCCGATACTGAGGCCCTGCAGGCCGCGTCCGAGCACGTCGATGGTGTCGTCCAGCATGTCGTCGTCGAGTTTGCCATCTTTGCGTCGGCCGATGCCGAGGAAGGCCATGCCGGCGAGTGTGTTCACGTCCTTTGCGGTATCGAGTTGATCGGCGGCGATTTGTTCGAGGATGAAGCGGTCGTAGGGCTTGTCGTCGTTGAAGGACTGGATGACGTAATCGCGATAGGTGAAGGCGTTCGGGTAAGTGTCAGCGGCACCGTAGATGGAACCCATGCTGTCCGCATAGCGAGCGACATCGAGCCAGTGGCGGCCCCAACGCTCGCCGTAGCGTGCATCGGCGAGCAGCTTGTCCACGAGCTGCTCGAATGCTCGCGGCGAGCTGTCCGTGAGGAAAGCATTCACCTCGGCATAAGTCGGCGGAAGGCCGATGAGATCGAGATAGGCGCGGCGGATGAGTGTGCGTTTGTCGGCGGGCTGGGACTTGGATGGAACGAATGAATCCAATGCGATTGCTGTGAGCGCCGGGATAGGTTGGAAGGACCAGTGCTGTTTCGAGTTCTCAAGGTGCTGCTCGATCTTCGTTAGCACGCGGGCGCCACCGCGCGGATCAGGCGCACCCATTTTCACCCATTCTTCGAGCACCGCGATCTCCTCGGCGCCGAGCTGCTTCTTCGGCGGCATCTGCAGATCCTTGTCCGTCCATTTCACCGCTTTGATGAGGAGCGATTTTGCAGGATCGCCCGCGACGAATGCCGGCCCGGTGTCGCCGCCCTTGAGCAGACCTTCCTTTGTGTCGATGAGAAGATTCCCCTTCTGCTTCTTCTCCGCGCTGTGGCACTCGTAACAGCGCTCGACGAGCAAAGGCCGGATCTTGTTCTCAAAAAACTCCGTCTGCGCGGGAGTGATATCCGCGGCTGACGATGCGGCTGCGAGTAGGAGAAAAACGACGTTGCTCGCTCTGATGGCAGGGTTCACGGTTGTTCTCCGGCTGATTTTATGGTGCTGCGTGTTACCCGGTCTGTGATGGAGTTGGCCATGGCGTCGGACGCAAAGTTTCAGAACATCTCCAACCCCGTGAGCGTGCCGGTGCTGGAGCTGAAGCGCTCGGTGTGAATGCCCGCGCGCTGGAGCATCGAGAGATAGAGATTGCACAGCGCCGTCGGTCCGGCTCCGACGACGGGCAAGGGCGTTTTGGCGTCCGGTTCTTTCACGGTGGCGGCGATGCTTTCGACATACGGCTGGTTGAAAGCGAGGTGCTGGCCGTGCTTGAAGCCGCCGCCCGCGAGGAGCACGGGGAGATTGGCGGTCGAGTGCGAATTGCCGTCCTTCAGATTGCTCGTCACGAGGACCATCGTGCGGTCGAGCATGTTGCCTCCTGCGCCTTCCTGCGCCGCTTTGAGTTTCGTAAGCATCGCAGCGTAGGTTTGCAAAAGCTCGACTTCGACCTGGCGGCACGCGGCGAGTTTAGTCGGCTCCTTGCCGTGATGCGAGAGGTCATGATGATCGCCGAAAGTCTTGATCGTGATCGCACGTGTAGAGTCGGTGACGAGAGCGAGGTAGATCATGTCAAACATGAGCTGCAGCTTCTTCGGTTGCTGTCCCGGGCCTTCGACATCCTGCGGCGCCGCGCCGGGTGCCTTGGGCTTCGGGCGGTTCACCCATTCGCTCGACATCTGGAGCTGGCGCTCCACATCGCGCACGGATTCGAAGTATTCATCGAGCCGCGAACGATCCGCGGCGGTGACTCGCGCAGAGAGCCGTTTCGCCTGGTCGCCGACGAAATCCAACATGCTGCGACCGGTGCCGATCTTGCGCAGTTCCTCCGTCTGCTGCTGTGGCGTGCTGGCGAGAAAGAGTTTTGCAAAAATCTGCGACGGGCGGTCGATCGCGGGAATGTTCACGCCGTTGCCCGTGTAGGACAGGCTGCCGTTGTAAGTTGTGAGCACGAGGCTGTCATAGCGAGTCTGGCCGCGGCAGTGCGCGGCGAATTCCTGATCGAGAGAGATCGTATTCTTCAGATTATACGAATAGTCGGGATACGGCGCGCCCGTGAGCATCACCGCCTCGGCCTTGTGCCCGCCACCGCCAGTGTTCGGATGGCTGAGGCCGGAGATGACGGTGAAGTCGTCGCGGTGATCCTTGAGGTGCTCGAGGTGCGGCGTGAGCGCGTAGCCACTGCCAGTTTTCGTCGGCACGAAGACATACGGATCAAAACCAAACGGTGTGCCGATGGCGACGAGCCGGCGCGGATTCCCAGAAGCGGAAGCAGGTGCGGCGATGGCCTTGGTCATTGATTCCAGAAACGGAAGCGCAAGCGAGATGCCGGTGGTGCGCAGAAATGTGCGGCGGGGAATAGGCTGATGCATGGTATGAAATTTGGGCGGTTACTTATTAAGGAAGAGTTCACTCTGGATAACGGCGTGCAGCAGCGTGCGAAGACCGAGGTTCTTCTTCTTCGCTTCTGCGACGATTCCCTCGAGCGCGAGGATGTCGCCGGGCTCGGTGTGATAACCGGTGGAATACGTGATCAACTTCGATGCGATGCATCGCGCGACAGCGTCCGTTTGCTTCAACGCGAGTTGCTTGAACTCCGTCGGCCCGGAGAACGCGCTGTCATCGGTGAGTTTGCCGCTGGCATCCACGCTCGTGCCTTTGCGATACTTCACCGGCCTTGGAGATGAATGGCCTCCGTAGAACTTCGTGTCCTTCAGCACTTCTCCCAACTCGGTGACGCGGTAGAACTCACGCGACTGACCGATGGGATCGAAGGCCTCCAGCGCGAAGCCTGGAGGATCAATCTGGCGATGACACGAGGCGCAGGTCTCGGTGCTCTGATGCTTGAGCAACTGCTCGCGAATCGTCGTCGCACCACGCGTGTCCGGCTCGATGGCACCGACATTCGGCGGTGGTGGTGGAGGCGGACGGCCGATGATGTTGTCCAGCACCCACGCGCCGCGAAGCACGGGCGAAGTGCGCGATCCGTTGGCCGTGACCTTGAGCACGCTCGCCTGCGTGAGCACGCCGCCACGCACGCAACCGGCCGGCAATGACGTGCGCCGCATGGCGACACCGTCCACGACAGGCAGCCCGTAAAACTCGGCGAGGCGATTGTTCAAATACGTGAAGTCGGAAACAATGAGCTTGGTGATGCTGCCGTCGTTCTTGAGAAGATCCGCGAAATACATCCTCGTCTCCGCGGCGATGGAATCGCGCAGCAGCCCGTCCACTTTTGCGGCAACCACGCTCTCGTAGAACTCCGGGAATAGTTCGCGGTCCGGCATGGTCGCATCAAGATCGCGCAGGTGCAGCCAGTGATCGAGGAAGTCGGTGATAAATGCCTGCGAGTGCGGCGAATTCAGCAGGCGCTCGGTCTCACGGCGCAACACTGCGGGTTTGCGCAGGTCGCCCTTGTCCGCCACCGCGCGCAACGAATCATCCGGCGCCGAGCGCCAGAGAAAATATGAAAGGCGCGATGCGAGCGCATGATTCGACAGCGGCCCCGGTTCCTCGATGAGAAACAAGAAATCCGGTGAGCACAGCGCCGTCTGGTAGGCCTCGATCATCGCAGACTCGAAGCACTCCTTTTGTTCGAGGTGCTGCGTCACGATGGCGAGATACGGCGCGATCTCGGCGTCCGTCACAGGCCGGCGAAACGCACGCGGAAGAAATGACGCGAGCAGCTTCTTCGCGACAGCAGGCGCATCTTCCGGCGCGGGCGTGAGCTTGTCGGAGTAGCGCAACTGCTGGAGCACGCCCGGCGTGAGCGTGCCCTTCGGCAGTTCCTTAAATGGCTTCAGCGCGGTGTCGCCAAACAATCGCTGATGCCCGACCGGCGGCCAGATCGCGTTGATCGGACCTTCGACATCGATCCACTCGATGCCGAGCGCGAGCCCCTCCGGTTCCTTCCATGGCTTCGGCGGATACATGCTGAGTTTGCGCAGCGAGCCGCGCATTTCATTCAGGCGATACGGCGCGACGATCACTGTGTCGCCCGGACCGAAGAAGTGCTCCATCTCGGCGACCGCCGGCTTGTCCGCAGGCGCATCGAAGTAGCCGAGCAGCTTCTTGCTCCGCGTCGTCTTCACCACATACGCGAGGCTCGCACCCTGCGCATCGTGCGTGAAGCCCGACACGCGCACTCGATACCCGCCAGGGTTCGCCTTCGTGATGTCCGCAAACTGCAACGCCCGAATCGGCACTTCAATATGCGGCTCGGCAAAGAAGAGGAGTTTGCCCTCGCGGACACGGATTATCGGACTGTTGTTCGGGTGGGTGAGCGGGGGGCCTTTCTGTTCCTTCTCGTCGGCGAACGAGATGCGCTGCTTCACGACCTCAGGCTTCGGCCCGCGAATGACCGCCGCATTCAGCGCCGTCTCCGCAGCCTCCATGTAGCGCTGGATGTGGACGGGCGAGATGCTCAGCGCCTTCGCCGCCGTATCAAAGCCATCCGCTACATCATCTTCTGGCAACAGATCGCGCAGCGGTGTCTCGATGCCGAGCATGTCGTGCAACGTGTTCTCGTATTCCAGTCGGTTCAGCCGACGAATGCTAGTGCGGCCTTCCCCTCTCCGGGACTTGGCTTCGTCTGCGAGCATGACTTTGATCCGCGAAAGCACTTCATCCACCTGCGCCTGCGGCGGGCGCGTTTTCTTCGGCGGAGGCATCTCTCCCGCCTCGACCCGCGCCAAGATCCGCCCCCAACTCTTCGCCGCCTCCGAGGGTGCGAGTTCCGCCAGATTGTCCATGCGGAATTTTCCCTTCTGTGTGTCCGCGTCATGGCAGTCGTAGCAACGTTGCTCAAGAAAGGAATGAACCTGAGAGCCGGCTTCCGGAGCCGGAGCGCACAGGCTTTGCAGGGGTGCCAAGAGCACCCAGATCAACCATCGGAAGAAGATGACGCCACGTTGCAGCATGAGCTTTGGCAGTCGCGTTTTGTCCTACGCCAGCACTCCCTTCACGACGTGCCCATACACATCCGTGAGCCGGAAATCCCGCCCGGCATACCGATACGTCAGCTTCTCGTGATCGCGGGACATCACACGAGTCCTTCCTTCAATGCCTTCGCCACAGCGCCGGTGCGGGTATGGACCTCGAGCTTTTCGTAAATCCGGCGGAGGTAGGTGTCCACGGTGTGGATGCTGAGCGTGAGCCGATCCGCGATCTCTTTCTTGATCAGGCCGTTCACCATGAGTTGAAGGATTTCTTTTTCGCGTTCGCTGAGGCCGTAGTCGCTGTGCTTTGGCGCGAGCTTGGAAAACATTTCGAGCACGCGGCGCGCGATGCGTGGGTTCATGGGCGAGCCGCCTTTCAGCGCGTCGCGCACGGCTTGGATGATTTCGGCGGCGGTGGATGTTTTCAGCAGGTAGCCGGCGGCTCCGGCGCACACGGCTTGGAAGATGTTTTCGTCATCCTCGAAGGCGGTGAGGACGATGATGAGCGTCTGTGGCGCGCGTTCCTTGATGAGGCGCATCGCGTCGAGGCCGCTCATGCCGGGCAGGCCGACGTCGAGCAGGAGGAGGTCGGGGCGCGGGGCGTCTTCGAGGGCTTTCAAGAGGGTCTCGCTGGAATCGAACTGCGCTGCGCATTGCAGGCCGTCCGCGCTGTTCAGCACCTTGGCGAGCGTGCGGCGGAACGGCGCGTGGTCGTCGGTGATCCAGATGACGGCGGGTGTCATTTTCGAGGGAGTGGGACGGTGAGGCGGATGCGTGTCCCATCGCCTGCGGCGGAGGAGATGTCCACCCGCCCGTGCAATGCGGCGGCGCGATGGCGGAGATTGTCGAGGCCGCATCCTGCGGAGGTGTGCGTGGGATCGAAGCCGATGCCGTCGTCCTGCAGCGTGAGGGTGAAAGCGGACGGCGCCCACGTTACCTCGATGCGCACGGACTTTGCGCGGGCATGGCGGGCGATGTTGTGGACGGCTTCTTTGAAAAAGAGGAACACATGCCGGTGGAAATCGAGCGACGGCGCGGGCGGCGCGGGTTCCGGCGGCGCGCGGAGTTTCCAAGTCACGCCGCCGAGCAGGCTGGTGGCGGTCTGGCGCATCGTCTCCACGAGCCGTTCGAGCGTGGGGATGCCCGGCTCGCGCACTAGCCACACGATGCCGCGCATGGATTCCGCGGCTTCGCGCGAGAGACGATGGATGTCGTGCAAGGTGTCGCCGCCGCCTTCGTTCATCGCGAGTTCGCTCATGAGCGCGATGCTGCCGAGGCTGCTGCCGATTTCATCATGCAGGTCGCGGGCGATCTGGCGGCGGAGGTCGATGAGTGCGCGGCGCTGACGTTCCTTTTGCCGACGCTGCAAGAGCAGCGCGACGAGGATGGCGACGAGCGCTCCGCCGCCAGCGATGCGGAGCCATGTGCCCTGGCGGCTCACTCGATGTTCCGCGAGCCGCTGCTGCACGGTGGCAAGTTCGGTCGTGAGGGTGTGCCGTTGCGAGAGTTGTTCGAGCCATTGCGGCAACGGGGCGATCGCGCCAAGGCTGGTCTGGCCGTCCACGAGCATCGCACCGGACCATGCGCCGGTTTTGGTTTCGTCGAGAGACGACACCGGTGCCGTTGCCCGCCACGTTTTTGCCGTCGGCGAAGGCTTCGAGTTCGGCGAGGGCAAAGACGTAGTCGCTCGTGCGTTCCCAAAGCTTCTTGGCAGTCACGCGGATGAAACGGCCGGCCATGCCCTTCGCGGGAATGGCGATGGGGTTGTCGCCGGGATTTGCGAAGTCGGCATTCGTGGCGTCGAGCAATGTGCGGGGCTGCGCGAACGCCGGGTCGTCGCTGATTTCCACCCGGAAGCGCGGCGGAAACCCGAAGCCGGGCCGTTCCGGAAAATCCGGCGGATGCGCGGGGTAGAGGCGCACTTCGTCGAGAGGGTGCGAAATGCCGAGATCGACCTGCACCCACTTGGCCTGCTCGGGTGACTGCGCGATTCCGCTGTGCCAGCCATTGCTGCGACGGGGGGATTTGATGATCGGCGCGCCAAGGTGTGTGAGTCCGTCCGTGAGATTTCCGAGCGTCCAGGTCGGCAGCGTCTCGTAGGTGCCGGATGAAGTGACCGGGCAGCCCGCGCCGATATTGAGAGGCCCGGCGAAGACGAGCATTTCCCCGAGACAAAATCCGCCGCGCCCGAGCCGTTGCTGCGCAAGCCGCGTGGCCGTGAATCGCACGTAGCGCCCCTTGGTTTTCGCAGGGATGAAAATCGGGCTCGTGCTGACGCGGAAGTCCGCCCCGGTGTGATCGGCGATCGTCTGATAAGAGCCGAACTCCGGATCGTCCGACACGGCGACGGTGAAGCGCGGCGGAAATCCGTAGGCGCCTGTTTCCTGTTCCGTCGACGCGAAGAATGCGGGGACGATGACGACGCTGTCGAAGTCCCGCACCGCGTCAAGATCCGCCTGCACCCAGCGGGCCGCCTGCGTGGTATTCACGAACCCGCTGTGAAACCCGACCCGCGCCACCTGCTGAGGCGGCGGTATTTCAGGCAGCTCCCGTAGTTGGCCGGTGATTGCGGCGATGCGATCTTCGAGCCCGCTCACCCCGACCGGGTCCGATGCCGCCGCGATTGCGGGGATCAGGAAGAGGAGACGGAGCGCGCGCATGGAGGGGCAAGTCGATCGCGGGCTGGCTCTCCGGCAACCGCGAGGGAGTTCATTGAAAAGTAGGGCCGCGCTTTGACAAGCGCGGCTACGGCTTCGGCCGCAGCCCGAGAGCTGAAGGCGTCAGCCTTCGATGGTGTTGATCTCCACGGGCTCGACCTTCACGCCCAGTTCCTCGAGCCAGGCGATGGCGCGTTTGATCTCGGCGCGCTCGCCGCTGAGTTCGAGGCACACGAGGCCTACTTCGTCGTTGATGCTCGCCTGCCGGAGGTTCGTGACGACTTCGAATTTCTTCACCAGTTCCCAGATGATCGGACGGGTGACCAGCCGGGTGGGATACATGAGCCAGAGGCGATGGATTTCGGAGGCCATTGGGAAATTTAGGATTTCAGATTTCGGATTTGGCAGCGGCTATCCGCCGGCGATGGCGGGGACGATGCTCACCTCGTCGGTGTCTTTCACCGGCGTGGCGCGCTCTTCGAGGAAGCGGATGTCTTCGTCGTTGACGAAAATGTTCACGAAGCGGCGGACGTTGCCTTCCTCGTCGCAGATGCGCTCGCGCAGGCCGGGGAAGGCCTTGTCGAGGTTGTCGAGGAGTTCGCCGATGTTGGCGCCGGCGGCGCTGACGACTTCGAGGTCGTTGGTGAGTTTGCGGAGTGGGGTGGGGATTCGGACGGAAGCCATCGGGATTTAGGATTTCAGATTTTGAGGTGCGCGAGCCGGGAGGGGAGTGATGAGTATTTAGTGATTGGTGTTTAGTGCTGTCAGGTGGCTCTGTGGGTGCATGGGCGGGACTAAGCACTAATTAATAATCACTCGTTCAAGTGGCCGCCGCGGCCTGGTCGGGGGCGTAGATCTGCTCTTCGAACTCGCGCAGGCTGGGCTTGATGAGGCGCGGCTCGCCGCATTTGCCGACGATTGCCTCCTGCGTCTTGAGGCCGTGGCCGGTGATGCACAGGACGGCTTCCTCGTCGCGCGGGATCTTGCCGCTCTCGATGAGCTTCTTCGCGCATGCGACTGTCACGCCGCCTGCAGTCTCGGAAAATATTCCTTCGTTCTCCGCGAGCAGGCGGATGCCGGCGACCACCTCATCATCGGTAACGTCCTCGGCAAAGCCGCCGGTCTGGCGCATCGCGTGGATGGCGTAGTAGCCGTCGGCGGGCGTGCCGATGGCGAGCGACTTCACGATAGTGTCGGGCTTTGGCACGGGCTTCACCATGTCGGTGCCTTTCTTCATCGCGTGGGAGATCGGCGCGCAGCCGGTGGCCTGCGAGCCGTGGACGGTGAACTTGGCTTCGTCCACGATGCCGCACTTGATGAATTCGGTGTACGACTTGTGGATCTTCGTGAGCAGCGATCCCGACGCCATCGGGACCACGGTGTGGCGCGGGATGCGCCAGCCGAGTTGCTCGCAAATCTCGAAGCCCATGCTCTTGGAGCCTTCGGCGTAATAGGGGCGCAGGTTCACGTTCACAAAGCCCCAGCCGTACTTGCCGGCGATCTCGGAGCAGAGGCGATTCACCTGATCATACGCGCCGTGAATGGCGACGACATTCGTGCCGTACACGAGCGAGCCGAGGACTTTGCCCTGCTCGAGATCCGCAGGGATGAGCACGTAGCTTTTCAGCCCGGCGCTCGCGGCGTTTGCGGCGACGGAATTCGCGAGGTTGCCCGTGCTCGCGCAGGCGACGACTTTGAAACCCAGCTCCTTTGCACGGCTGAGCGCGACACTGACGACGCGATCCTTGAACGAAAGGGTGGGGTAATTGACGGTGTCGTTCTTGATGTAGAGCGACTTGATGCCGAGGACTTTTGCGAGGCGGTCCGCCTTCACGAGCGGCGTGTAGCCGACCTGCGTGCCGACAGTCGGCTCGCCATCGATGGGCAGCAACTCGCGGTAGCGCCACATGGTCTGCGGGCGCGACTCGATGAGCTTGCGTGTGAGCACCGCCTTGATTGCATCGTAATCGTAGGCGGCCTCGAGCGGGCCGAAGTCGAAGTCGCAGACGTGGATGGCCTGCTTCGGATAGAGCTTGCCGCACTCGCGGCACTTGAGGTTCGAGAAGTAGGTAGGAGCGGATTTTTGCATGGCGGTGAACGCTCTTCCCGGAGTGGCGAGGGCGACGACAGTCGCAACTTCGCTCTCATCTACCCCCGCGCCATGGTGGCCCGAGGCTGGATTTGGCACCTTGACCCCCGGGTTTAATCGGAGCGGTTGCCGTGGCGTCGCAGGGCCAGAACCCTCAGCCACTCTGGATAAGAGAGTGCGGGACGATATGAACGCGCCCGATTGCGTCAACAGAATTTTTCCTTCCGCGATGGAGGGTGCCGAGGAATGGATTTCTGGAGTGGAATGAAGAACGAATGCCGCTACAAGACTCTCCAATCAGCTCTATGGACCGTGAACTTTTGCCAGCCCGCCATTTTCTTTTGGTGGTGGGATTCTGTCTCGCCGCTTGCTCGTCGCAGGAGAAGCCGCCGGCCCCGCGCCTGCAATCGGCGAAGCAATCGCGGGCAGTGGTTCCGGAGTTGGTTCTGCTTGCGGGAGGGCAAAAGATCGCGGTGCGCCATTACGGAACGCCGGGAGGATTTCCGCTGTTTTTCTTCCACGGCTGGCCGAGCGATGCGAGCCAGGCTGTGCTTCTGGATGCGGTTGCGAAGGAGAACGGGTTCCATGTCCTGGCACCGGATCGCCCGGGTTTCGGACGCAGCGATCCGCAGCCGAATCGCAGGCTGACGGACTGGCCTCGTGTGGTGGCGGGAATCGCCGACCATTATCATCACCGGCGGTTCGCGGTGATGGGTGTCTCGGGAGGCGGGCCCTACGCGCTGGTGACGGGGTGGGCTTTGCCGCGCCGCGTGACGAGTGTCACGGCGATCTCATGTGCGACGCCACTTGCGGAATCGTCTGACCCGAGTGAGTTCGCGCCGCTGTATCGTGCGCTTCTCGGTGCATACAAAGAGCATCCGGACGCGCTTCGGCAGTTCTTCCGCGCGGGCAGGTCGGTCGTCGGCCTGATGCCAAATCCCCTCTGGTGGCTGGCGACCCGCGGCCTGCCGGCACCGGATCGTGCGGCCTTGGCGGATCCGACCACGTTCTCGACGGTCTTTAGCGGAGTCCGGCAGGGATGGCGCTCGGGTCACGATGGTGTTTTCGAGGATGCCGCGCTGAATGCCCAGCCGTGGGGATTTCCACTGAACGAGATCCGCGTGCCGGTCGTCTTCTGGCATGGCGTGGAGGACCGTAATTTCCGACCGAGTGCGGTGCGACGGGTGGCATCGCAGGTGCCCGGAGCAAGCCTGCATGTGGTCGAAAATGAAGGGCACTTTTCGCTGCCGCTGCGCCGGGCCGATTCGATCGTGGCTGCAGTCCGTCGCTGAAGAAGCGCTACTGTTGCGCGTGCGGGAAGACGACCGTCTTCTGTTTTCCGATCAGCCGGTAACCATCGGACAGGCGCACTTCGATCGCATGTGAACGGCCATCGCGCAGCCAGGCTGGCAGTTCGACGCGGAAGCCGATGGCGCCGTCGCCATAGCCGCGGCTGCGGAGGTCGGGTCGCGGGCGATTGCACTGGGCCTGGGCAACCCACGGGCCATCGACATAGACATCCACCGTGGTGACCGCGGAGGGGCGTTCCCTTTGCCAGACGTAGCCGGAGATGGCCTCGTGGTCCGCCTCCTCGATGATTGCTTCAAAGGGCGGCGGCGGCGGCGGGGTGAGGCGGCCGCTGAAGAGCAGCATTCCGAGCGCGACGATGTGGAAGGTGA
>Ga0209181_10009540_pt1 | contig 12739 bp, 7 predicted proteins | sample MAT05_FD_187208 | JGI IMG/M metagenome (GOLD analysis project Ga0209181, IMG submission 187208) | Freshwater microbial communities from Lake Fryxell liftoff mats and glacier meltwater in Antarctica - MAT-05 (SPAdes) (version 2) | ecosystem: Environmental > Aquatic > Freshwater > Ice > Liftoff... | reverse complement strand
TACGCCAGCGAGCATTACCGGCGTCGGCTCCTGGAGGAGGGGATCACGTGCAGCATGAGTCGGCGGGGGAACTGCTGGGACAACGCGCCGATGGAGAGCCTCTTCGCCAGCCTGACGAAGGAGCTGGTCCACGGGGAGGACTACGCCACCCGCGATGAGGCGCGGGCGAGCATCTTCGAGTACATCGAGGCGTTCGACAACCGCATCCGCCGACACTCGTCACTGGGGTACGTCGCCCCCGCCGAGTATGGGCGGACGCACAACCCGACCCACCGCTAAACGCGGTCCACTATTCGTGGGGAACTCCACTTCAGGGTGAGGGGGCGAACCACCTCCGACGGAATCCGGTTGTCACGCACCCACCCCGGGCGGCGTCCGCGGTGTCCGCTCGCCGTCGCTCCGGCGGATCACCCCGGCCGCCCGCCGCGCCCTGTTCCCGGCGGCGGCCGGCCGGCATACTATCTTCGCACCCCGCGCCCGCACCCCGAATCGGCCCCCGATGCACCCGTCTGCCGTGCTCGCCGTGTTCACCCCCGTACTCGCCGCCGGGGCCGCGGCCGCCGCCGTCGCCGTGCCCCTCCTCGTCCACCTCCTCTTCCGCAAGCGCTACCAGATCGTCCCCTGGGCCGCCGTCCGCTTCCTCGCCGTCGCCGAGCGCCGCCACCGCCGCCGCATCGACCACTGGCTCCTCCTCGCCGCCCGCGTGCTCGCGCTGCTGCTGGCGATGTTCGCCCTCGCCGCCGCCACCGACTGGGCCGAGGAGTGGTGGCAGCGCGTCCGGCCCGGCGCCCAACTCCCCGTGCCGTCCGGCACCCGCACCCACCACGTCCTCGTCCTCGACGCCTCCCTCAGCATGACGGCCCGCACCGCCGACGGCCCCACCCGCTTCGAGAAGGCGAAGGCCCAGGCCGAGGAGCTGGTCCGCGGCGGCAACCCCGGCGACGCCTTCAGCGTCCTCGTCCTCGGCCCCGCGTCGCCGGTCGTGGTGCCGGGGCCGTCGAACGCCGCGCTCAAGGTGCTCGACGAACTCGCCAAGCTCCGCCCCACCCACGCCGCCGCCGACGGCGCCGCCGTGCTGCCGCTCGTCGCCGACGCCCTCGCCCGCTCCCCGCGCGGCTACCCCCGCCGGCAGGTCACCGTCTTCACCGACGCGCAGCGCACCGGCTGGGCCGCCGCGCTGCCGCGGCAGGACGCGCCCCTGCCCGAGGCGTGGACTGTGATCCTGCGCGGCAAGAACGGCCGTGGCGCCGCCGACGTGGTCGTCGTGGACGTGGCCCGCGACGACTCCGAGAACCTCGCCATCGTCGACCTCGCGCTGTCCGACCCCGTCGCCGTCGTCGGCTCGCCGCTGGTCGTGACGGCGACGGTGCAGAACTTCGGCCGCCGCGACCACCCGCCGGTGAAGCTCGGCCTCCACCTCGGCCGGCCGTCCGCGGGCGGGATCGAGGCGCCGGCTGCGGTCGCCACCGAATCGACACCCGCCATCCCGGCCGGCGGCCGCGCGGCGGCGTCGTTCACGCTCGACGGCTCGAAGACCGGCTTCCTCACGCCGGGCGTGCATCTGATTCAGGTGAAGCTCGACAACGGCGACGAGCTCCCCGCCGACGACTCGCGCGCCGTCGTGGTCGAGGCGCGCGACGGGCTGCACGCGCTGGTCGTGGACGGGAAGAAGAGCGAGGCCGACCCGCTGCGGCGCGCCGGCGAGTACCTGGCGCGGGCGCTGGTGCCGCCGGGGTCGCGGCCGAGCGACACGCCGGCGCGCCTCCACCGCCCCGGCGGCCGCTGGCCCGAGTCGCCGTCCGACCGCTGGATGCTCTCCTACGGCGAGTTCGCCGACCCGGCCGTCGGCGACACCACCGGCGCCGACTGCGTCTACCTCGCCGACGTGCCGACGGTGACGCCGGCGATGGCGGCGCGGCTGGAGGCGCACCTGAAGCGCGGCGGCGGCGTTGTGATCGGCCTCGGGCCGAACGCGGTCGCGGCGAGGGACACGTACAACCGCGTCCTCTACGCCGACGGCAAGGGCGTCCTCCCCGCCCCGCTCGGCGAGCTGGTGAGCGTTCCCGCCGACGCCCCCGGCTTCAACCTCAGCGCGGACGACGCCGAGTACCGCCGCACGGGCTCGCCGCTGGCCGCGTTCCGCGACGACAACCCGCGCGCCGGGCTGGTGGGCGTCCCCTTCCGCGGGTACGTGAAGATGACCGACGGCGGCGCCCGGCGGGTGCTGTCGTTCGCCCCGGCCGGCCCCGGCACCGCGGGCGCGAAGCTCGACCCGGCGGTGCTGGAGTGGCCGCGCTTCCGCGGCCGCGTCGTGGTCTACACCAGCAGCCTCAACCGCGACTGGACCGAGTGGCCGATCTTCCCGAGCTACCTGGAATTCCAGCACGAACTCCTCCGCTTCGCCGCCGCGAACCCCGACCCGCACACGGCCCGCGTCGGCGACGCGCTGGAAGAATTCTTCCCCGCCGCGGCCGCCGGCCTCACCGCCGGCGTCACCGGCCCCGAGGGGATCGGCGGTGACACCCCGGTGACACTCCGCGACGAGTCGGCGGTGGCGCGGTTCGCCGACACGCGGCTGGCCGGCTTCTACCGGATGCGGCTGACCGACCCGCGCGAGCGGGCGCCGGGCGACGGCCGCGACCGGGTGTTCGCGGTGAACCCGGCCGGCGACGCCGAGTCCGACCTGAAGCGGGTGACGCCCGACGAGTGGAAGAGCGTCGGCCCCGTGCAGGTGGTGAGCGACCCGTCCGAGGCGCAGCCGACCGACGGCAGCGGCACCGGCGTCGTGACGCAGCCGCGGCCGCACGGCCCCGACCTGGCGCGGTGGGCGGCGTGGGCGCTGCTGGCGCTGCTGGCCGCGGAGAGCACGCTGGCGTGGTGGCTCGGCCCCGCCCGCGCCGGCGGCGGCGCCACGAAGCCGATCAGCCGGCACCCGGTGTGGCGGGCGCTCGGCACCGTGGTCGCCGCGGTGCCGCTGCTGCTGTGCCTCGCGGCGGTGGCGCTGGCGGTGCGCGTCGAACTCACCGGCGATGCGTTCGGCTTCCTCCCCGACGCGGCGCGCGACACCGCGGAAGGTGCCATCGCCCGCGCCGCCGGGGTGCCGCCGGCGCCGGCCGGCGAGAGCAACCGCGTCGTGCTGGAGCGCGTGTCGGTCGTCACGCCCGACCGCCGCAACGACGGCTGGGCCGTGGCCGGCATTGCCGTGGTGCTGATCGGCACCGCCGTGAGCGTGTACGCCCGGGAGCGCGGCGCCGCCGGCGGGCTGGCGCGCGTCGCCCCGGCGATGGCGCTGCGCGCGGCCGTGTTCCTCGCCGTGCTCGCCGCCGTGCTCCCGCAGTGGAAGCTCGTCTTCAAGCGCGTCGGCTGGCCGGAAGTCGTCATCATCCTCGACACGTCCGCGAGCATGGACACGCGGGACGACCTGAAAGACCCGGCGGTGCGGGCGAAGGCCGAGGAGCTGGCCGGCGCCGCGAACCTGCCGCAGACGCACCGGCTGAAGCTCGCGCAACTGCTGCTGACGCGCCCCGGCGGCGACTGGCTCGACCGCCTCCTCACCGAGAAGCGCGTGCGCGTCCACGTCTACGCCGTGGACGTGAAGAACCCGCGGCTCGTGGACACCGCCACCGAGCCCGGCGACGCCGCGGCACTGCGCGAGAAGCTGCTCGCCCTTCAGCCCGTCGGCGACGCCTCGCACCTCGGCGACGGCGTCGAGTGGGTCTCGAAGCAGTTCCAGGGGAACCCGCCCGCCGCGATCGTGATGTTCACCGACGGCATCACCACCGCCGGGGCGTCGCTGCCGGCCGCCGCCGAGGCGGCCGGCGTGCCGCTGTACCTCGTCGGCGTCGGCGACCCGTGGGTCGTGCCCGACCTGGGCCTGACGGACCTGCGCTTCGCCGACGTGGTGGCCCGCGGCGACACGCTCGACATCGGGGTGAAACTGCAGTCGCGCGGCGCCGTGCCGCCGGACCCGGTCCGCGTGACGCTGTACGAGAAGGTCGGCGACCGCCTCGTCGAGCTCGGCCGGCAGGAGGTGCGCCCGACCGAGGCCGGCGAGAAGGTGGAGCTCAGCTACACGCCGACCACCGTCGGCGAGAAGGTGCTGGTGCTGGACGTGCCGGCGGCGCCGGGCGAGAAGGACCTGTCGAACAACCGCGTGGAGCGGCGGGTGACGGTGCCGGAGGCGAAGCGGGCGCGGGTGCTGTTCGTGGAGGGGCGGCCGCGGTACGACTTCCGGTTCGCCAAGGTGCTGCTGGAGCGCGAGTCGGACCGGGTGGCGGGGAACAAGTCGATCGAGTTCAAGACGGTGCTCGTCGGCGCGTCGCCGGGGTGGTCGGAGACGGACCGCAGCGCCGTGGCGCTGGAGGCGTTCCCGACCCGCGACGAGCTGTTCGGCTACGACGTGGTCATCCTCGGCGACTTCGACCCGAAGCAGCTGCCGCAGTCGGCGCGGGCGCTGCAAGACCTGTCCGACTTCGTGAAGGTGAAGGGCGGCGGCCTCCTCGTCGCGGCCGGCGAGCACCACACCCCGGCCGCGTTCGCCGACACGCCGGTGGCCGACGTGCTCCCGGTGGTGGTGCTGGAAAACACGCCGCGGCCGACGCCCGAGGACCGGCCGCTGACCGACGGCTACAGGCCGCACCTGACGCCGGAGGGGAAGCGGCACCCACTGTTCCGGTTCGGCAAGAAGGACGCGGAGGCGGACGCGATCTGGGCGCGCCTGCCGCCGCTGTACTGGGCCGCGAAGGGGTACGCCCGCAAGCCCGCGGCGGAGGTGCTGGCGGTCCACCCCGACCGCGCCGCGGAGGGGAACACCGGCGGCAAGCACCCGCTGGCGCTGCAGCAGTTCGCGGGCGCCGGGCGCGTCGTGTTCCTCGGCTTCGACGAGACGTGGCGGTGGCGGTTCCGGGCGGACGAGCCGCAGTTCAACCAGTTCTGGCTGCAGGCGGTGCGGGCGCTGGCGCGGGCGCGGCGCGGCAAGGCGGAGCTGAAGCTGATCCCCGACGGCCCGGTGCGCCGCGGCGACCGCATCACGGTGCAGGTGGGCTTCCCCGACGACGCCCCGGCGCCGCCGGACGGCACGGTGGTGAAGGTGCGCGTGACGCGCTCGCCGCTGCCGGGGACGGCCGGCGAGGCGGAGTCGCAGGTGTTGGTGTTGGCGCGCGACAAAGCCGACCGGCGGCGCTTCGAGGGGGTGCTGACGCGGACGCCGGAGGGGCGGTATCAGTTCGTGCTGTCGGAGCCGGACGCGGGTGCGGCGGCGCCGTCGGCGAGTTTGGAGGTGCGGCCGCCGGCGACGGAGACGGAGCGGGTGGACCTGAACGCGGCGGACCTGACGGCGGCGGCGGCGAAGTCGCACGGTCGGTACTACACGCTGGCGACGGCGGAGGGCTTCTTCGCGGACCTGAGGGAGCCGGACCGGGTGCCGTTGAACGAGCCGCGCCCGCCGCTGCCGCTGTGGAACCACGCGGGGGTGTATGCGCTGCTGCTGGCGGCGCTGCTGAGCGAGTGGCTGCTGCGGAAGCGCGACCGGCTGCTGTGACGGGCAACGTTTTGGTGAAAATTATTGTTTCCGGCGCGCCTCCCACCGGGTCGCGGAAACATGTCACGCGGTCAGAGCGACGCAGGGGAGATCGACATTTCTGCCGTAACCGGCGGCGGGCTCGGTGCTTGTAGGTCGGGCCGAGTCTTCGAAGTCCGGCGCGGGGTGCCGAGAGCTAAGGAGGTATGCGGAGAGCGCACCTCCTCTGTCTTGGTTCTTGACCGCATTAGCAGGCCGACTCCTTGGAGGGGTACCACCACGTCTATAACTACGAAATCGTAAGCTCCGTAGTCGCGGCATGATCAATAAGAGTTCGGATGCCGATGAGTCCGCCTACACCCTCTGAGATCGCCTTTCGGACATCGCGCACGCTGATATAGGCTCTTCCTGTCTTCCCTCGAAGAAGCTGCCCCGCGACACCTGCCGTAAAGAACCAAGCCTCCTCAGCAGTCCCATTACCCTCTCCGTCGAAAAGGATGACTGCAAAGTGCGTCGCGGGTGAGTGACGTCGGACTTCTTCGAGCTTGTTTTGACAATAAACGACATCGGCTTTCCCGCTCGCGGTGCGTGCCTGCTTGCTCTTGACCTCGATGCGAATACCGCCACCCGTGTCGGTAGCAAGGCAACTTTCGATTGCGGCGGGAGTAGCCGCCGCTGAAAGCAAACCAATTCGCACGTTTGACTCTGTAGTCTCCACGTCGTAGCAAGGTTGAGCGTCGCCTTTCTTCTCGCCACGAAACGCATGTGCAACTAATATTTCTCCATATTGCTCCACGTTGAGCCGGTACTGCTTGTAATATGCCCGATGCGTCCATGAAGCTGATGTTGGTGGACCAGTTATCGGCATATTAGTGCCTCCGTACATATCGTCCGTCAGTGACTTGTGCGGGCATGATAGTAGCGGTGGGGAGGGATTCGCCGACCTACCTGCCGGCTAGTCAGGCTAACCGACGCGCGGGCCGGCGTCAAACGCCACGGCCGACGGACCCGCAGCCTGATTGGGGTGGGTGCGTGGCTTCTGGTCCCCATCCGACGCGGTTCGCCCCCTCACCCCGCGTGCTTCGCCGCGACCCTCTCCCCCGAGGGGAGAGGGTGGGAGGCTGCCGGCCCCCGTCGCGGGCGGGCATCGACCCGCGGACGCAGGGGCGTGATTCGGGCGTCGGCGCGTGGTTACCCGCCCGTGCGTGGTGCGGATCACGCCCACCCTCTCCCCTCGGGGGAGAGGGTCGCGGCGAAGCACGCGGGGTGAGGGGGCGAACCACCTGGGATGAAGTCCGAGCTCGACCACTGACCATGAGTCGCGCCGGGCGGCTTGGCGGGCCGTCGTCCCAACGGTGTATCGTGAATTGGGTTCACATCGTGCGGGACGGGGGGCCACGCGCCGCAGCATGAAGAAACCCGCCCGCGCTACCCGCCGGCGGTGGTGCAGTCGAGGATCAGCAGCGTGTACGGCACCCGCAGCAGGTCGTGCCGCACGGCCTCCGTCACCGTCGGGAACACGCGGTCGGCCAGCGCCCGGTACGCCGGCAGGTCGCGCACGTACTCGCCGCGGTCGCGGCGCAGCATCCACCGGGCGAACCAGTGCTGGCCCGGCACGAAACAGCCGTCGAGGCTCACGAACCGCCCGCCCGGCCGCAGCGCACGACGGGCCACCCCCATCGTCGCCACCGCCTGCTCGTCGGTCAGGTGGTGCAAAAGCCCGCTGGCGACCACCAGGTCGAACGACCCCGCCTCCACCTCCGCGACCGTCTCGGCCGCCTCGCAGCGGAACGAGCCGCGGTCGGGGAAGCGGGCCTTCGCCGCGGCGATGTACGACGGGTCGAGGTCCACGCCGACGTAGTCGCACGCCGGCAGGTACGGCAGCAGGCTGCCGGGGCCGCACCCCAGGTCGAGGATGCGGTCGCCGGGCCGCGGCTTCAGGTGGTCGCGGACGAACGACGTGCGCGACCCGTCGCCGCCGACGACGCGGCCGAACAGTCGGTACGCGGCGGGGAACGCGAGCACCGAGCGGGGGTCGGGCACCGGGGCTCTCCGGGTCAGGCGGCAACGGCGGCCGCGGGCGCTGTCGGGTTCGAGGCTACGGCCAGCAGCGACGTGCCGACCGGCAGGCGCCACCGGGCGCCCACCAGGAGCGCCTCCGGGGCGAGGAGGGCGCGCATCAGGCCGTTCACGACCGGCACCGGCCGCAGCTCGCCGACGGCCATTTCGAGCTCGGTGCGACGGCGCCCGCGGAGCCGGTTGGCGACGGCCGCGACCTTCCGCCCGAGCCACATCAGCGGCACCAGCGGCAGCATGAACGGCGTCACGTACTCGACCTGCCACCCGGCCGCGACCAGAGCGGCGCGGAGCGTGGTCGGGGTGTAGCGGCGGTAGTGCCCCGCGGCTTCGTCGGTGTGGCTCCACAGCGCCATGTACGCCGGCACCGTGAGCACCAGCCGGCCGCCGGGCGTCGTCGCCGCCCGCAGCCCGCGGAGGGCGCCGGCGTCGTCCGGCAGGTGTTCGAGCACGTCGAACATGCCGATCAGGCGGTACGGGTCGGCCGGCGGGAGGTGGTACACGTCGGCCTGGACGACCCGGCAGCGGACGCGCTGGGCGGCGTTCGCCACCGCCTCGGGGAACAGTTCCGAGCCGGTCAGGTCGGCCCCGGGGCACGCGGCCTCCAGCATCCGCAGCACGTACCCGTTCCCGCAGCCGACCTCCAGCACGCGGTAGCCCGGCTCCCACCCGCGCACGACGCCGCGCACGACCCGCGACAGTACGCCGTTGCGGGCGCGGAACCAGAAGTGCCGGTCCTCCGACCGCAGCAGGTCGGCGAACGCCAGCGGCTGTCCGTACCGGTCCGACGCGGCCATCACGCCTCCACCCATTCGGGCAGTTCGACCTCGACCGCAGGTGACACCGGGGTGTCACCGTAGGCCGCGCCGCGCACCCACACCCGGCCGGCGGCGTCGCGCTCGATTCGCCCCTCGGCGTACCAGCGGAGCACTTGCAGGAACATCGGCCGGGCCGCGGCGAACACCCGGGCGCCGACCGCCTCCGGGGTGTCGTCGCGCCGCGTGCCGAGCACCGCCTGCGCGACGATCGGGCCGCCGTCCATCGTTTCGTCCACCTCGTGAACCGTCGCCCCGGTGAAGCGCACGCCGCCGGCGAGGCAGCGCGGCACGGCCCGAAAGCCGGGGAACGCTGGGAGGAGCGCCAGGTGCAGGTTCACCATCCGGCCGCGGTAGTGGCCGACCACCGGCGGGGGGATGAGGTGGTCGAACGTCAGCGCCACCAGCCCCAGGTCGGCCGGCACCAGCGCCCGCGCGATGGCGTCGTTCAGCTCCGGGCCGCGCGCCGCCGGCAGGCGCACGACCGCAACCCCGTTCGCGGCGCAGAAGCCGTCCAGCTCCGGGTCGGCGGCGTGTCCCAGCACGGCCAGCTCCGGGGCGATGCCGAGCCGGTCGCGGAATCGAACCGCGTCGCGGAACAGCCGACCCTTGCCGGACACGCAGAAGCCGGCGCGGAGCGGCGCGGTCACGGCGCGCCCCCCGCCACCGACCGCCGGGCCACCTTCCCGTACACCCGGCGCACGATCGCCCGCGGCCGCCGCTTCACCTCCTTGAACACCTGCGACAGGTAGATGCCGAGCACGCCCTGGCAAAAGATCGTCAGCCCGCCGAACGCCCACACCGACACCATCAGCGACGTCCACCCGACCGGCGCCTCGCCGAGCGCCGCCCACCGCACGGCGATCCACGCGGCGGCCAGGCCGGCCGTGCCCATCAGGAACAGCCCGAGGTAGAAGACGAGCACCAGCGGCGTGCTGCTGAACGACGTGACGGCGTCCACCATCAGGGCGACGCGGCGGCGGAGGCTGTACGACGAGGTCGGCTTCTGCAGCTTGTCCACCGGCACCGGCACCTGCTTGAACCCGGTGCGCACCCACAGCGCCCCGAGCATCAGCGTCACTTCGGGGTGGCGGAGCAGGGCGCGGACGAACCGCCGCGACATGAGCCGGGCCGTCACCAGGTTCGGCGGCAGCTTGTCGGCCGACAGGAGGTTGAACAGGCCGTAGAACGCGGCGCCGGCGAGGCGGTCGAACAGCCCGCCGCGGCGGGTCCGCTGCACCCCGTACACCACGTCGGCGTCGGGGTCGGCGCGGCGGACGGCGGCGAACGCCTCCACCCACTCCGGCGCCTCCTCCAGGTCGCAGTCGATCAGGAACACGTCGTCGCCGCGGGCGTGGCGCAGGCCGGTGAGGATGGCCGGGTGGTGGCCGAAGTTCCGCGACAGGTCCACCACCCGCACCCGCGGGTCGGCGGCGCGGATGTCCAGCGCCACCGCCAGCGCGTCGTCCGGCGAGCCGTCGTTCACCAGGACGATTTCGACGTCGGTCGAAACCCGCTCGGCGGCGGCCGCGGCCCGGGCGCAGAACTCGCGCAGGTACGGCGCGGAGCGGTACAGGGTGGCGACGACGCTCAGCTGCATGGCGCCTCCGCGACGGCCCGGTCGAGGTACTCGGCCGCGCGCGGGCCGGTCATGAACAGCAGGTCGAGGGCGCTGACGGCCGGGTCGAACGGGCCGTGCAGCTGCGGGTACTCGGGGTAGCCGGCGTAGTCGATGTACCGCACGGCGATGCCGGCCGCGTGGAACCGGCCCTCGTCGAGGTAGGCGCGGGCGGCGGGGCCGCTGAGGTACTCGGTCGCCCCGGCCTGGGTGCAAATGCCGACGAGCCGACCTGTCGGGTCGGGGTCGTCGAGGTTGTAGTCGTGCGACCGGGTGAAGCGGGCGGGGACGCCGAGCAGGCCGCACAGCCCGCGGAGGAACAGTTCGTTCACGTCGGTGAGGCGGTCGAGCCGGCCGGCCTCGGCGTACAGGGCGGCGACGGCGGCCTCGGAGCGGGCGAAGTGCGGGGCGTCGCGGTAGGCGTAGCGGAGGCGCGTCAGGTGGTTCTCGGCCCAGCCGCGGTCGCCGACGCGCGCGGCGTCGATCGGCCGCCCGAGCGGCCCGGCGGCGACGGGGATGGTGAGCCACTGGACGCCCTGCGGCGTCTTGATGCGGTTGCGGTTCCGCCAGTCGTTCTTCGTGTACTGCGCGGTGTCGTAGAGGACGAACTCGTCGGCCCGGCGGATCAGGTCGAAGTACCCCTTCCACGGCACGTAGTTCGACTGCAGGATGGCGACGGTGCGCGGCATTATGACGGGGGTTATGCCCCGCCGCGGCCCGCGGTGTCAACCCCGCGTCCGAAGTCAGAAATCGCGGGTGTACCCCGCCGTCCACCCGCCGTCCACGGTGAGGACGTGGCCGTTCATGTAGCTGTTCTCGGGGTCGGCCAGGAACAGCGCCGCCACGGCGATCTCGTCTACCGTGCCGGGCCGGCCGAGCGGGACGTGGTCGAGCATCCGCTGCACCGACTCCTTGAACAGCCCGTCGTCGCCGTAGAACAGGCGGCGCGTACCTTCGGTGAGCGTCGAACCCGGGGCGATGGCGTTCGTCAGGACGCCGTGCGGCCCCAACTCCAGGGCGGTGCCCTTCGTCAGGTTCACGACCCCCGCCTTCGCCGCGACGAACGCGCACTGCAACCGCAGCGGCACCAGCCCGGCGACCGACGCGACGTTGATGATGCGGCCGGCGCGCTGCCGCTTCATCACGGCGGCGGCGGCGCGCGTCATCTCGTAGAGGCCGGTGAGGTCCACGGCGAGGATGCGGTCCCACTCGGCGCGCGGGAACTCGTCGATGGTGACGCGGTGCGCCATCGTGTTGACGCCGGCGTTGTTCACCAGGATGTCGAGCCGACCGCTGTCGGCGACGACGTGTTGCACGGCCGCGGCGATGTCGGCGGGGCTGGTCACGTCGAGCTTGAGGGCGCGGCCGTTCGGGGTGAGCTCGGCCGCGGCCCGGGCTTCTTCCAGCACCAGATCGGTGTAGTAGACGACGGCACCGCTCCGCGCGAAGCGGTCGGCGATCGCCTGGCCGATGCCGCGGGCGGCGCCGGTCACGAGGGCGACTTTGCCGCCCAGGTCGCTGGTCATGTCGGTCCCCAATGGGAGTCGGCGTCAAGGGTCGTTGCCGCTTGCGGCTTCGCGCCCGGGGGCGCGAAGCCGCAAGCGGCAACGCAGCTGTCACGTCACCCCGTCAGCCACGGCGCCGGGTTCTCGACGCACCCCGCGAGCGCCTGCAGGAACCGCGCGGCGGGCGCGCCATCGACTACGCGGTGGTCGAACGTCAGGCTCAGGGTCACGACCTCGCGGCCGACCACGCGGTCGCCGTCCATCGCCGGCCGGCGGGCGATGCGGCCGACGCCCAGCACGGCCGCTTCCGGCGGGTTGATGATCGGCGTGAACGCGTCCACGCCGAACGCCCCCAGGTTCGTGACGGTGAAGCAGCCGCCGCGCAGGTCGGCGGCGGCGAGCGCGCCGCGGCGGGCGCGGTCGGTCAGCTCGCGGGTGCGCGCCGCGAGCGCCGCCAGCCCGAGCGCCGGCACGTCGCGGACCACGGGAACCAGCAGCCCGGCGGGCGTGTCCACGGCGAAGCCGATGTCGAGGCGGTCGGCGGGGGCGAGGCCGGCGTCGGTCCAGCGGGCGGCGAGCGTCGGGTGCTTCCCGATCGCGACGGCGGCGAGCTTCAGCAGCAGGTCGGTGACGGTGGGCACCGCGGCGCCGGCGGCCTTGAATTGGGCGCGGAGGTTGACGAGGTTCGTCGCGTCCACGGCCGACGTGAGCGTGACGGGGGCGGCGGCGCGAAGGCTCTCGACCATCCGCGCCGCGGTCGCCCGGCGGACCGGCGAGAGCGGCTCGACGCCGCCGGGCGCCGGGGCGGAAATGTCGCGCTCCCGCACGCGGCCGTCGCGGCCGGAGCCGCGGAGTTGTGATGGGTCGATGCCGATGCGAGCCGCCAGCCGGCGGGCTCGCGGGGTGACGGCGGGGGGTGCGTGGCCCTGGTCGTCGTCGGACGTGGCTCGCCCCCTCACCCCGCGTGCTTCGCCGCGACCCTCTCCCCCGAGGGGAGAGGGTGAAAGGCCACCGGCCTCCGACGACGCGACCGGCGCAGCGGTCGTCGGGAGAGGACTGTCGGCTTCACACCCTCTCCCCCCGGGGGAGAGGGTCGCGGCGAAGCACGCGGGGTGAGGGGGGACCACCTGCGGCGAAGTCCCGGCCACCTCGACCGCTTCCGCCACCAGCTCCGCGATCACGTCGCCGACCTTCACCCGGTCGCCGG
>Ga0209181_10009537_pt1 | contig 12740 bp, 13 predicted proteins | sample MAT05_FD_187208 | JGI IMG/M metagenome (GOLD analysis project Ga0209181, IMG submission 187208) | Freshwater microbial communities from Lake Fryxell liftoff mats and glacier meltwater in Antarctica - MAT-05 (SPAdes) (version 2) | ecosystem: Environmental > Aquatic > Freshwater > Ice > Liftoff... | reverse complement strand
ACGCCGCGCCCAGCATGGCAACGCGGTGCGCTCGCTGCCCACGCTGGACGTGGTGCCGGCCAACGTGCACGACGACGCGCAACTGGCGCGGCTGGTGGCGCAGGCCGACGCGGTGATCAACCTGGTAGCCGTCCTGCACGGCAGCGAGGCCGAGTTCCAGCGCGTGCATGTCGAGTTGCCCCGGCGGCTGGCCGCGGCGTGCCAGCTAGCCGGCGTCAAGCGCGTGCTGCATGTCAGCGCGCTGGGGGTGGGCCCCGGTGCGCCTTCGCGCTACCTGCGCAGCAAGACCGAAGGCGAGGCCGTGCTGCGCGCGGCCGGGCTCGAGCTGACGATCCTGCGGCCGTCGGTCATCTTCGGCGCCGAGGACCGCTTCCTCAACGTGTTCGCCGGCCTGCTGGCGCTGGCGCCGCTGGTGCCTCTGGCCTGCGCCGACGCCCTCTTTCAGCCGGTGTGGGTGGAAGACGTGGCCAGTGCGCTGGCCTGTGCGCTCGACCAGCCTTCGAGCATTGGCCAGATCATCGAGTGCACCGGCCCCGGCCAGTTCACGCTGGCCGATCTGGTGCGCGCCGCCGGCCGCTGGTCGGGCCACCCGCGCCCGGTGCTGCCGCTGCCCGCGGCATTGGGCCGGCTGCAGGCGATGCTGATGGAGCTGGCACCGGGCACACCGCTGATGTCGCGCGACAACCTGGACTCGATGCGGGTGCCCAACGTGGCGAGCGGCATGCTGCCCGGCCTGGCGTCGCTGGGCATCACGGCCACCCCGCTGGACGCCGTGGCCCCCGGCTACCTGGGCCGGAGCCATGGCCGCGCAAGGCTGGAGCGCTGGCGTGGGGGCGTGCGACGCGACTGAGCCGGGGCATCCTGCAGGCGGCGGATGCGCGATGGGGCCGGTGCGGGCTCAATGGCCCTGCGCCGCGATCGCGGCGACTTGCCATCCTCACTTCAGGAGCCTCCAGATGAACAGCCTGTCCCGCCTGGCCCTCGCCAGCATCCTCGCCCCCCTGATGGGCGCCCTGTGCGCCCCGGCCTACGCACAAAACGCAGACGTACCGCTGCAGCGCGTGGAGATCAGCGCGCCGTCGGCGGCCGCGGCACGCCTGCTCGAGGTCGACCGCGAGTTCGTCATGGAAACCGGCAAGCGCCTGCGCGTCGAGCCCTATGGCAGCGAACTTCGTGTGCGCTACGGACGGGCGCCTGCGCGCATGTTGAAGCTCCAGGGTGGCAACCAGTTCGCCTCGGCTGACGGCACGATGGTGCTGACCATCGACTCGGCCGAAGGCGACCTGGCGCAGACCGTGCGCCTGGCGATCCCCGCCAGCTGGCTCTGAACCGAGGCCCCCGGCAGCGGCAGGATGTCACGCTGCCGCGCCGACCCCTCGAGCGCAGGGTGGCGCCGAGCCGGAATACTTCGGGCTCTTCACCGCTGATCGCACGCCCCGCGCCAGAGCCTGCCTTGAAGCTGCCCTTTCAGCGCGACGCCTTCATCCGCGTCGCGCCCTTCGTCGTGTTCATGGCGCTGCTGTGGCTGCGCAGCATCGCGCCCGCCGATGGCAGCTGGGGCTTCGACCCACGCTGGCTGTACGGCGCCAAGGTGCTGCTGGTGGGCGCCATGCTGGCCTGGTGGTGGCGCGAGTACGGCGAGCTCGCCGCCCAGACCCTGCCCACGCTGCGCGAAGGCACGATGGCCGTGCTGAGCGGGCTGGTGGTGTTCTTCGTCTGGGTCCAGCTTGACGCGCCCTGGATGACGCTCAGCGTGGGCGGCACGGCCGCGCCCTTCACGCCGCTGCAGGCCGACGGCGCCATCGACTGGCCGCTGGCGGCGGCGCGCCTGGCCGGCGCCGCGCTGGTGGTGCCGGTGATGGAAGAGCTGTTCTGGCGCTCTTACCTGATGCGCTGGCTGCAGCACCCACGCTTTGCCTCGGTGGCGCCGCGCGCCGTGGGGCTGCGCGCGGTGCTGCTGTCGACCTTCGTCTTCGTGCTCGCCCACACGCTGTGGCTGGCGGCTGTCTTCGCCGGCCTGGTCTACGCCTGGCTGTACGTGCGCACCGGCAAACTGTGGGTGGCGGTGATCTCGCACGCGGTGACCAACGGCGCGCTCGGCATATGGGTGCTGGCCACCGCCAGCTGGAGCTTCTGGTGAGCGGGCCTCAGCCGACGCCGCGTGCGCGCTCGGCCTCGAACTGCGTGCGCCAGGCCTCGAAACGCCCTTCGTCCAGCGCCTCGCGCACTTCGCGCATCAGGTTGACGTAGTAGTGCAGGTTGTGGATGCTGGCCAGCATCGGGCCGAGCATCTCGCCGCAGCGGTCCAGGTGGTGCAGGTAAGCGCGGCTGAAGTGCTGGCAGGTGTGGCACGTGCAGCTCTCGTCGATCGGCCGCTCGTCCTGGCGAAAGCGCGCGTTGCGCAGCCGCAGATCACCGAAGCGCGTGAACAGGTGGCCGTTGCGCGCGTTGCGAGTGGGCATCACGCAGTCGAACATGTCCACGCCGTGGGCCACGCCGTCTACCAGGTCCTCGGGCGTGCCCACGCCCATCAGGTAGCGCGGCTTGCCCGGCGGCAGCCGCTGCGGCGTGTGGGCGACGATGCGCCGCATGTCTTGCTTGGGCTCGCCGACGCTGACGCCGCCGATGGCGTAGCCGGGCAGATCGAGCTCGACCAGCGCCAGCAGCGACTCTTCGCGCAGGCCCTCGAACATGCCGCCCTGCACGATGCCGAAGAGCGCGTTCGGGTTGGCCAGCCGCTCGAACTCGTCTCGGCTGCGACGGGCCCAGCGCAGGCTCAGCGCCATCGAGGCGTGCGCCTCGTCCTCGGTGGTCAGGTGGCCGGCCACCTCGTAGGGCGTGCACTCGTCGAACTGCATCACGATATCGGCGTTGAGCACGGTCTGGATCTGCATGCTCACCTCAGGCGTCAGCAGCAGCTTGTCGCCGTTCACCGGCGAGGCGAAGCGCACGCCCTGCTCGCTGATCTTGCGCATCTCGCCCAGGCTCCAGACCTGGAAGCCGCCGCTGTCGGTGAGCATCGGCGCGCTCCAGCCCTCGAAGCGGTGCAGCCCGCCGAAGGTCTTCAGCACCTCGAGTCCCGGGCGCAGCCACAGGTGAAAGGTGTTGCCCAGGATGATCTGCGCGCCCATCTCGTGCAACGAACGCGGCAGTACGCCCTTGACCGTGCCGTAGGTGCCCACCGGCATGAAGACGGGGGTCTCGACGACGCCGTGGTTCAGCGTCAGCCGGCCGCGGCGGGCCAGCCCTTCGGTGCGCAGCAGTTCGAAGTTCAGCATGCGCGGCATTGTGCGGGGGCGGCGTGGGACGACACAGGGCGGCCCAAAGACCTCGGGCGGGCCAAAGTCAGCATCGGCGCATGCTGCTTCACTTGACCAGTGTGCTCAACGCCTCCGAGCTGGCCACGCTGCGCCAGGCGCTGCAGGGTGCCGTCTGGGTCGACGGCCGGCGCAGCGCCGGGCCGCAGTCGGCGCGGGTCAAGCACAACCGCCAACTCGACGACAACGGCGCGCTGGCCCGCACGCTTGGCGAGACGGTGCGCACGGCGCTGGCCCGCCACCGCGCCTTCCATGCCGCCGCGCTGCCGCGGCGCATCTCACCGCCGCTCTTCAACCGCTACGACGCGGGCGGCGACCACTACGGCAACCATGTCGACAACGCCATCCGCGCGGCTCAGCCGGGCGGCGCCGGGCAGTTGCGCGCTGACCTCAGTGCCACGCTCTTCCTCAGCGAACCGGCGGACTACGACGGCGGCGAACTGGTCGTCGACGACGCCTTCGAGGGCGGCCGCGCTCGGCTGGCGGCGGGCGACCTGGTGCTCTACCCGGGTCACTTCGTGCACCGCGTCGAGCCGCTCAGCCGCGGTGTGCGGCTGGCGGTGGTGTTCTGGGTCGAGAGCCTGGTGCGCAGCGTCGAGCGGCGGCAGCTGCTGTACGAGATGGACCGCCATCTGACCACGCTGCGCGAGCAGCCGGCCGACGCGGCCGCCGTGCTCGGCCTGACCGCCAGCTACCACCACCTGCTGCGCATGTGGGCCGAGACCTGACCTGCAGACCTGACCTGCAGACCTGAGCTACAGACCTGAGCTGCAGACAGATCAGCCTGCACCGTCGCGCCGCGCCAGCAACATCGAATCACCGTAGCTGAAGAAGCGGTAGCGCGACTCCACCGCGTGGCGGTACAGCGCCATGATGTGCTGGTGGCCGGCGAAGGCGCTGACCAGCATCATCAGCGTGCTGCGCGGCAGGTGGAAGTTGGTCAGCAGCCGGTCGGCGACCTGGAAGAGGAACCCCGGCGTGATGAAGATGTCGGTCTCGCCGACGTAGGGCTGCAGGCTGCCGCCACGGGCGGCGGACTCCAGCGCGCGCAGCGTGGTCGTGCCCACCGCCACCACGCGGCCGCCGCGGGCGCGCGTGGCCTCGATGGCCGCCACGGTGTCGGGCGGCACCTCGAACCACTCGCTGTGCATCTGGTGCTCGGCCAGGTTCTCGCTACGCACCGGCTGGAAGGTGCCCGCGCCCACGTGCAGCGTGATGCGCGCGCGCTGCACGCCGCGCGCCTGCAGGGCGGCCAGAACGGGTTCGTCGAAGTGCAGCGCCGCGGTGGGCGCGGCCACGGCACCCGGGCGGGCGGCGAACACGGTCTGGTAGCGCTCGGCGTCCTCGGCGCTGTCGTCGTGGGTGATGTAGGGCGGCAGCGGCACGTGGCCGTGCGCCTGCAGCAGCTCCAGCGGCGGGCCGGGAAATCGCAGATGAAAAAGCGAGCCATCGGGGCCACCCCGGCCCAGCACCTCGGCGTCGAAGGCGGCGGCGAAGCGAATCGTCGAGCCAGCGCGCGGCGACTTGCTGGCGCGCAGATGGGCCAGCACCTCGTGGCCGTCGAGCACGCGTTCGACCAGCGCCTCGACCGCACCGCCAGTGGGCTTTTCGCCCAGCAGCCGCGCCTTGATGACGCGGGTGTCGTTGAAGACCAGCAGGTCGTCGGACTGCAGCAGCGAAGGCAGGTCGCGAAAGCCGCGGTCGACCGGCGCCGACCCCTGCCCGTCAAGCAGCCGCGACGCGCTGCGCTCGGCGGTCGGGTGCTGCGCGATCAGCTCGGGCGGCAGTGCGAAGTCGAAGTCGGAGAGGGTGAATGTCTTCATCGTGTGCAGGCGGTACCGGCCTGACCGTGTGAGTGCGCGGAGGTCAGAATTGTTCCATGAGCGATCAGCCGGCCACCGCGCACAAGGCCCCGTCAGGCCCGGCGCGCGCCATGGCCAAGCTGGGCCTGGTCAGCGACAGCGACCTCGCGCTGCACCTGCCGCTGCGCTACGAGGACGAGACGCGCCTGAGCTTGGTGGCCGAGGCGCATGAGGGCCAGACCGTGCAGGTGCAGGGCCTGATCGAGGACAGCCGCATCGAGACCCGGCCGCGCCACCAGCTGATCGTGCGGCTGCGCGACGCGGCCGGTGAAGCCCTGCTGCTGCGCTTTCTGCACTTCAACCCGGCGCAGCAGAAGACGCTGTCGGCCGGCCGCCTGGTGCGCGCTCGCGGCGAGTTGCGCGGCGGCTTTCTGGGCCGGGAGATGGTGCACCCTGTCGTGCGCGTGGTCGCCGCCGACGCGCCGCTGCCGACCGCGCTGACGCCGGTGTACCCGTCCAGCGCCCAGCTGCCGCAGGCCTACCTGCGCAAGGCCGTGGCCTCGGCGCTGGCGCGTGCGCCGCTGGCCGAGGTGCTGCCTGCGGGCTGCGTGCCCAGCGGCCTGCCGCCCTTGCGCGAGGCCCTGCAGTTCCTGCACCACCCGCCGCCGCAGGCCGCGCTGGCGACGCTGGAGGACCGCAGCCACCCGGCATGGCAGCGGCTGAAGTTCGACGAGCTGCTGGCGCAGCAACTGGCGCAGCTGACGGCGCAGCGTGAACGCGCGCGGCTGCGTGCGCCGGTGCTAACGCCGCTCGAAGGCGGCCTTCACCAGCAGCTGGGAGCGGCGCTGCCGTTCCAGCTGACGGCCGCGCAGCAGCGTGTGGGCACCGAGATCGACGGCGACCTGCAGCGCCCGCATCCGATGCACCGGCTGCTTCAAGGCGATGTGGGCTCGGGCAAGACGGTGGTGGCGGCGCTGGCGGCCGCGCGCGCCATCGACGCCGGCTGGCAGTGCGCGTTGATGGCGCCGACCGAGATCCTGGCCGAGCAGCACTTTCGCAAGCTGGTGCAATGGCTCGAGCCGCTGCAGGTGGGCGTGGCCTGGCTGACCGGATCACGCAAGGGCAAGGCGCGCCAGCGCATGGTCGAACGCGTGGCCAGCGGAGAGGCGGCACTGGTGGTCGGCACGCATGCGGTGATCCAGCACGATGTGCACTTCCGTCGGCTGGGGCTGGCGGTGATCGACGAGCAGCACCGCTTCGGCGTCGCCCAGCGGCTGCAGCTGCGCCACAAGCTGGCTGAGTCTGAATCAGGATCCGGCGCCGGATCCGGCATCGAGCCGCATCTGCTGATGATGAGCGCCACGCCGATCCCGCGCACGCTGGCGATGAGCTACTTTGCCGACCTCGACCTGAGCACGCTGGACGAGCTGCCGCCCGGGCGCACGCCGATCCTGACCAAGCTGTTTTCCGACCACCGGCGCGAGCAGGTGGTGGCGCGCATCCAGCACGAACTGGCGCTCGGGCGGCAGGTGTACTGGGTCTGCCCGCTGGTCGAGGAGAGCGAGCATGTGGATCTGCGCAACGCGACCGAGACCCACGCGCAACTGAGCGCAGCGCTGCCCGGCGTGATGGTCGGCCTGCTGCACGGGCGCATGGCGGCGGCGGAGAAGGCCGCCGTGATGTCGCTCTTCAACGGCGCGCAGATGGGTGTGCTGGTGGCCACCACCGTGGTCGAGGTGGGCGTGGACGTGCCCAACGCCAGCCTGATGGTGATCGAGCATGCAGAGCGTTTCGGCCTGGCGCAGCTGCACCAGCTGCGCGGGCGCGTCGGCCGCGGCGCGGCAGCCAGTGTCTGCGTGCTGCTGTACACGCCGCCGCTGTCAGACACCGGCAAGGCGCGGCTGAAGGCGATGGCTGAGACCAGCGACGGCTTCGAGATCGCCCGCCGCGACCTGCAGATCCGCGGCCCGGGCGAGTTTCTGGGCGCACGCCAGAGCGGAGACGCGCTGCTGCGCTTTGCCGATCTCGATGCGGACGACGCATTGCTGGCGCGCGCGCGGGCTCTGGCGCCCGGATTGCTGGCCGAGCACCCCGATGCGGCGCGCGCGCAGGTGGCACGCTGGCTGGCGGGCAAGGCGGAGTTCTTGAAGGCTTGAGCGCCCGTGAGGCGCACCCGCTTCAACTGCGCGCAGGCCAGGTGCGGCGCAGCCGCAGCAGCTCTTGAACCACCTCAGGCGGCAGCTTGCTGACCGGCACCTCGCGCACGTGCAAGCCCGCCATCAGCTCGAGCGAGGACACCATATAGCTCTCGCCATGCAGGTGCTTGATGCGCGCGGGCTCGCCAAACAATGTGAGGTTCTTCTTCATGGCCGGTGGATGCGCGCGGGCGTCTCGGGTTGCGGTGGGGTTGCGGTGCGGTTGCGAAGGGCGTGCGGCGGGCGTGCGCCAGTCTTGCGCCTGGGCCGTCGCCTGCCCATCCAGCAGTCACGGGGTCGAAGCCGCCTCGGCGTGAATCGGCGTGTCATCGTTCACGTGCCGTGCCGGCCCCAGAATGACGGCATGACGCTGACCGAGCTCAAGTACATCGTCGCCGTCGCCCGCGAGCGCCACTTCGGCCGCGCCGCCGAGGCCTGCTTCGTCTCGCAGCCCACGCTGTCGGTGGCCATCAAGAAGCTCGAGCAGGAGCTCGACGTGAAGATCTTCGAGCGCGGCACCAGCGAGGTCAGCGTGACGCCGCTGGGCGAGCAGATCGTGCGCCAGGCGCAGCAGGTGATCGAGCAGGCGCAGGCCATCCGCGAGATCGCCAAGGCGCACAAGGACCCGCTGTCCGGGCCGCTGCGGCTGGGTGTGATCTACACCATCGGCCCCTACCTGCTGCCCGACCTGGTGCGCGTATCCATCGAGCGCACGCCGCAGATGCCCCTGATGCTGCAGGAGAACTTCACCGCACGGCTGCTCGAGCAGCTGCGCACCGGCGAACTGGACGCGGCGATCATGGCCGAACCCTTCCCCGACACCGGCCTGGCGGTGGCGCCGCTGTACGACGAGCCCTTCATGGTGGCGGTGCCGCGCAGCCACGCGCTGGCCAAGCGCAAGAGCATCCCGGCCGAGGAGCTCAAGCACGAGACCATGCTGCTGCTAGGCACCGGGCACTGCTTTCGCGACCATGTGCTCGAGGTCTGCCCGGAGTACGCACGCTTCTCCAGCGAAGCCGAAGGCATCCGCAAGAGCTTCGAGGGATCGAGCCTCGAGACCATCAAGTACATGGTCGCCTCGGGCATGGGCGTGACGGTGGTGCCGCAGCTCTCGGTGCCGTCGGCCAGGCAGCCGCACATGACCTACGTGCCCTTTGCCCCGCCGATCCCGACGCGCCGCGTGGTGGTGGCCTGGCGGCGCAGCTTCACGCGCTACGAGGCGATCGCGGCGCTGCGCAACGCCATCTATGCCTGCCCGCTGCCGGGCGTGACGCGGCTGACTGGCTGATCGGCCACGCGGCTCAATCGAAGAAGGCTTCGATCAGCTCGGACGGTATCGCCAGCGGCGTGATCATGCCCGCCAACAGGATGACCAGCAGAACCGCCAGCACCGCACTTGCGCGCACCGCACTTGCGAGCACCAGCATGCGGGCCACCCGGGGCTGACGTCGACCATACGCCACCGTACGTTCTGTGGAGGTCACCTTGGCACATCTTCGTCGGCCGAGGCGAGGTCGCGCGCCCGCTGCTGCGCCAGGACACCCTGCCGCAGGTAGTGACGCTGACCCACTCGCGGGCGCGCTCGCGGTTTGACCGCAGGATGCTAAAGAACCGCCTGATCCCGGCATCCGCCGGGAAGGTCCCGAGCGAACGCTGGGCACCGGCAGTTCATCCGCTGATCACGACCCGCGCGATGCCGCCGCGAGCAAGACCGAATCGATAGACGGAGCGGCCGTCTTCCAACACCACATTCATGCTCAAGACACCGCCGAAGATCCCATCGTCAGCGTGTTGGATCACCCGCCAGGTGACGCCGTCGTCGTCCGAGACGGCCACTCGCAGCGGCTGGCGTGCGTCAGTCTTGCCATAGCCGGCGGTCACCCATCGACCCGGCTTTGCGGGGTCCTGAAGCACGTCGAAGTAGAAGCGGTATTCGTTGTTGACGAAGACGGGCGTCCAGGTCCGGCCATCGTCACGTGTCTGGATGATGCCGCCCTCGGCGCACACCAAAGCCCGCAGCGGCTGCACTGGAACCAGTCTCACGGACTTGACCACACTCGGACTGGGCATCAGCCGATCCCACTCAGCCAGGCTCGTGCTGCGCCAGCGCCCCAGCACCAGTTGCTGCAGCGCGTTCTGCCCGCCAAACCAGACGTCGCCACCTGAGCCCAGTGTGAGCGCCGCCGTGCCGGTGCCGGCCTGCCCCCATGAGCCGACGCGCAATGCCCAGGAGCTGCCACCGTCATGGGACTCGGCGAAACCGTAGCCGTGGGTGGCGATCAAGCGCCCTCCGTCCGGCAAGAGCGCCCAAGCCGTCTCCGGCCCCGAGCTACCACCGAAGTTGCTGATCAACGGACGCCAGCTTCGGCCTGCATCGCTCGACTCGAACAGGCCATCGAATCGGCTGCTGGCCACGATCCGCCCGCCTCTCATGCTGGCGGCATCCACCAGGTCGCGCCCGGCCAGGCCCAGCGATTGCCAGCCCCGCGTGGTGCGCAGGAACAAGCCGTCGTCAGTCACGGCCATCGTCCCCGCTACGCTGTCGCGCAAGCGTACGACGTTCAGGCCCTGCGGACCCTCGAAGCTCACCTGCAAAGCAGGCTCGGGGCTCGGCGGAGCATCGGTGCCGCCACCACAACCGGCAAGCGTGGCGGCGCCGGCCAGGAGCAGACGTCGACGCTCGGAAGAAGCTCGTGGCGCGCGCAGGTGGAATGGGTGGAGATTCAAGGTGTCACTTTCAAAGGGTGTGAACGAGCGCCAGGATGCTCCACCACGCTGGCGGCCGCATGCGCCATGAGACAACGGCGACTGCCACATGGAGCATCCGCACCACCCAGGGCCGTGCCAGGGCAGCAAAGGCCCCGACTCATCGAGGCCGCCGGGCGACGATGAACACGCGGATGTCTTTGCGCTTCGACCCGTGCCGCTCGACAGCCTCGATCTCGAAACCATGGCGTTCGAACGCTGAACGCAGCCGCGCCGCATCGAAGACCAGCACGTCGGGCGCCTTGCCCAGGGCGCGCATCAGCGGCACGACCAGGCGCGGAATGATCGGATTCATCTCGCCTAGGCAGGGCGTCTTCGAGATGAAGAGCCCCCCTGGCTTCAGCGTGGACAGGATCGCCTGCAGCGTGAGGTCCAGATCCGAGACGAGGTGCAACACATTGAATGCGAGCACGGCGTCGTGGCAGGCGCCATAGGACGCGCTGGTCTCGGCCTCGGCCACCCCGAAGCGCAACTGCTGAAGCGGTTGAGATTGCGGTCGCGACGCCAGCTTCTCGCGGGCAACGGCGATCATCTCGGCCGACACGTCGGTGGCCAACATCCGCCTTGTGGATGCCGCCAGCCTCAGCGCTGTGGTGCCCGTGCCGCAGCCGATCTCGAGCACCGAGTGTTCGGGCGACAGCAGGGCCCGCACACGCCCTAAGGTGGCCTCGTATCCCGCGACATCGGCGATCGGATCGGCAGCGTACTTGCGCGCTATCCGATTCCAGAAGCGGGCCTTGGCGGCTGCCGACGGGGTGTCGGCGGGGGTCGACGCAGTGCGTGGGATGGGAAGTGGATTCATCGGTAGTGCGGCGAAGCGAAGCTGCGCGCCAAGTCGGGATGCGCCATGCTATCCATGCGTTACGCGCCTGACATCGCCGAGAATTGCAGACCACTCATGCATTGGCGTATGGATCATCTCGACTGGAACCAGCTGAAGGCCTTTCTCGAGACGGCCGAGACCGGCTCCTTGTCTGCGGCTGCTCGAAAGCTCGGCTTGACGCAGCCCACGCTGAGCCGGCAGGTGGCGGCCATCGAAAGTCAGCTTGCGGTAACCCTCTTTGAGCGGGTCGGCAAGACCATGGTCCTGACAGGCACCGGGCTGGCCTTGCTGGAGCATGCGCGCGTCATGGGTGCGGCTGCCGAGGACCTGCAGATGGCCGCCACCGGGCAGTCGCAGGCCGTCGATGGCGTGGTCTGCATCTCGGCCAGCGAAGCCGTGGCAACCTACCTGCTGCCGGGTGTTCTGCTACGCCTTCGCCAGCAGGCGCCGGGCATCGTCATCGACGTCGTCGCATCGGACGCGCTGAGCGATCTGCGGCGGCGTGAGGCCGATATCGCCATCCGCCACGTGAGGCCCGACCAGCCGGATCTCATCGGGCGCTGGATTCGCGAGGCCAGGGCCAGCTTCTATGCGTCGAAGGCCTGGGTGGCCCGGCACGGTCATCCGTGTACGGCCAAGGAGGCCGCGCGACACGGCTTCGTCGGCATGGATCGATCGGGCCGCTACCTGGAATACCTGCGACAGCACGGACTGCCGCTCGACACCGCCAACTTCGTCTGCTACGCCGAGAACACCTCGTCGAACTGGTCGCTGGTGCGCCAGGGCCTGGGCATCGGCGCAATGATGGACGACATCGCGCGCGACATGCCTGACGTGGTTCGCGTGCTCGATGACGTGGCGCCGGTGCTCTTTCCGATCTGGCTCGTGACGCATCGCGAGCTGCGCACCGCAAGGCGTATCCGGCTGGTGTTCGACATGCTGGCCGACGCCCTGGGCGCTGCGCCAGAGGCCGCGGGCACGCTTGACGCAGTGCGCTAGCGGCAAGTCCACGCAACGCAGTGCGCTATCGGCATCCATGGCGGCCGGGGAGCTCGAGCACGAGGCCCTGTTGCTCGACACCGGGTACTGTTTCGGGGCCCATATGCCCGAGGTCTGCCCGGAGCCGAGACCTTCACACCGTCTCGCGCGGAATTGATCCAGGGCAAGGCGTGCGCACAGAGCGCTCGTGAGAATCAGCTGCGTTGCACCCTGACCCGCAGGCACGCCCAGCCCGCCGCATCGACAAAGGTGATCAACATGGGAAGGTCCTGGATGTCCGGGCCGAGGTCGCCGCGCGGTCATATGCCGGCAGCTTCCCGCCGCCAGGGCCACCGCCGGGCGGTCGGGGCGGCGGTCGTGGTGCGCTACGGCTGGAACATCTCGCGCCGAAGGCACCCGGGGCCCGGGCCGTCCGTTGCCTTAACGCCGCGCGTCGGCAAGGAGCACCCACCATGCACAGCACGTTCCCGCTCTGGGCTGCCGTTGGCCTGATCGCAGCCACCCCCGCGCTGGCCCAGACCGCGCCCCCATCGGCCAGCCGCGGCGCGCTGCTCTACGACACCCACTGCATCGCCTGCCACACCACGCAGATGCACTGGCGTGAGAAGCGGGTGGCCACCGACTGGCCCAGCCTGCGCCGCCAGGTGCAGCGTTGGCAAGGCAACGCCGGCCTGGACTGGGGCGACGACGACATCACCGAAGTGGCGCGCCACCTCAACGAGACCATCTACCGCTTTTCGCCGGGCGCTACGGCGCTGTCGATGGCGCCGGTCAGATAAGTTCGAGGCCGAAGCCGCGCCACGCGCTCTCGCCGCGCGCGGCGTTTCAGCGCCGACTC
>Ga0209181_10009536_pt1 | contig 12742 bp, 14 predicted proteins | sample MAT05_FD_187208 | JGI IMG/M metagenome (GOLD analysis project Ga0209181, IMG submission 187208) | Freshwater microbial communities from Lake Fryxell liftoff mats and glacier meltwater in Antarctica - MAT-05 (SPAdes) (version 2) | ecosystem: Environmental > Aquatic > Freshwater > Ice > Liftoff... | reverse complement strand
CGACACTGGGCCCCTGAGCAGCAGTGCTCGTCGCAAAGAAGTATCCAGCTTCGGCTCGCACATTCAACCACCGCGGCAGCTCGAGCAGGACACCGACGAGGGCGCCGGGGGCGACGCTTGGTTGCAGGCCGAGCGAGACTGCTGCGCTCGCAGTGACTCCCCATCGAGCTGCTGGCGTTTCTGCGTCGTTTGCCGCGCCGGCCTCGAGACTCTCCTCGACCTCGTGTTCCTGCAGCGGGGGGGCCATTGCGGATGGAGGCTCGTCTTCGACCTCGGGTTCGACGGGACCTTCGAGCAACATGGCCGCGATCAGACCCAAAGACGCATCCTCCGCATGACAGTCCTCGCCCTCGTTGGTCACGAGCCGTGCGCCGCGTCGGACGCCGTTCTCCTCGAGCACCAACTCGATCCGGTAGACCGCGTCGATGCGCTCGATGCGCACGCGCAGGTGGCGATCCGGCGGCTTGCTGGCGGTGGAGTTGCGCTCGACGAGTTCGTTCAGCGCGCCCGCGTCGAGACACTCCGAGGGTCCGATGAGCGAGACCACAGCCGCGTCGTCGTCCACCGCCGTTGCTGGTCCAGCCCAGAATCCGAGCGCCCCGACGATCGCCAGCGCTACCACCCTCCCCATCCGCGCGAAACTAGCCGCTCGGCTGGGGGCGCGGTAGTCACTTCACGATGTCGTTTACGCAGCGGCCATCGCTGCACGGCGTCGTGCCGCAGCAATCGCCTTGGCTGTCGCAGGCTTGACCGTATTCAGCGCAAGTCGACGTGGTCGAGGTGGAGCACTTGCCGCTGGTGGAGCCCACCAGAACGACGCAGCGCGTACCGTCGCAGCAGTCGGCATTGACCGTGCACGAGCCCTCCGCTGCCACGCAGCCGCCCGGCGGGTCGGCGCATTCGAGATGCCCAGCAGCATCGGCTACGCACGGACGACCGTCACAACAGTCGGAACTGGATGCGCAGTCCTGGCCTTTCGCGCGACAATCAGTGCCCAAGCCATTGCAGCGGGGGATCCCGAAGTCGTCGAGATCGCATTCTCCCGAGTTGCCCACGCCGCTGCAGCACTTGTTGGCCGCCGCGCTGACGCTGCAGGTGTAGTCCTTGAAATGGCAGGCGTTGCCTTGTGGACTGCACGACTTCGCGTTGCGGCAAATGCCGAGCTCTGCGCCGGGCTCTATGGTGCAGGTCACGTTGCCGGCACCGGGCAGATCGCTGGTCGGGTCCCCTCCACAGCAGTCTGCGTCGCGCCGGCACAGTTCGCCGGTCAGATGACAACCACTGGCGGGCTGACAAATCGACACGCCGCTGGGGCCGTAGGGAGCGCAAAGTCGGCTGCAGCACTCGTTGCAGGCCGAGCACACGGTGCCCGCGGCACCGGCCGAACAATTGGACGGTCCCGCTGGCGCGTCCCCACAAATGCCTACGCTGGCGCCGTCCGCACTATTGCAGACGCCGGTGCAGCAATCGCTACCGCTCCGACAGACGTCGCCTTTCTGGACGCAGTACGAAGCGCCCAGCGCGCAAATTCCATCCGCGCAGAGGGTCGAGCAACAATCGCCGTTGTCGGTGCAGGTGTTGCCGGCAGTTTTGCAACTGAGATTGAGGGGAGTGCAAGACCCATCCGCGCAAGAGCCGCCGCAACACTCGCCGTCGTCTTTGCAGCTGTCGCCATCGCTGGTGCAGGCGTCGGCGCAGCGCCCCACCAGGCAACTGAGACCACAACAATCTAGGCTGGCGGTGCATTCGTCGCCCGACCGACCACACGCCTGAATCGACGAACCACAGACTCCCGACTTCTCGTCGCAGCTGCCGCTGCAACATTCCTCGTTCTCTTTACAACTAGCGCCGGCCGAAGTGCAGCTCAGAGCGCCTCCACCGCCGTCGATGCTGATATCGTCTGTACTGTCGGTATCAGCGCCATCTGGTCCGCCGACGCCAACTGTCTTGCCAGAGCAAGCGCCCGTCAGGCCTAGCAGGGACGCGACGGCGAACGCTGCAAGGAGCAGCAAGCGTGGGCGACGGCCCAGCTGAGCTTTCGAAGGGGTCATGGTGAGGTCAGTGGCGGCGCCCATGCCGAATTATGATCGCGTCCAAAAAAAGAAGTCGACCTGTGGTTTGGAGCGCCCTGCAGGTTCGACGCGTGGTACGAATGCCAGCAGCAGCACGAGCATCGTTGCTCCGAAGGTCGAGACCATGAAACTGCGATCACGAGGTGCAAAGCAGCGGCCAAGACCAACGCGAAAATGCGCGTACGCCGCCAGACGAGCAGAGCAGGCAAGCCCAGTTCGACGAGACAGACGGCGACGCCAAGCGGAGCGGCACCGACCCGCGTCGTGACGAATTTCCAAAGATCGCCGTGGATGAAGCGAAACTGGCGCAACTCCGACAGCGTCAGGCCGGACCACCACGCGCCACTGCACTTGGCGACACCCGACGCGCAATAGATGCCCAATAGATGCGCTCGAACGACGAGCAGAGGCCAGGCCGGTAGACGTAGGCCTCCACGCCACGCGCTCCAGGCGCGCGTGGGACACAAGGCCAGCACGAGCGCCGTCTCCGACAAGAGTTGCAAGTGATGCAGATAGTGAAAGCGGTCGCTGGCCAAAAGCAGCCAACTCGAAAGCGCCAACGCAATGCCGCTCCAACGCGGCCAGATCGAAAGACCAAAGGCGACTGCCGCGGCGGTGCGCAGCGCCACCCAGGCGTCGGCATGACGGGCCACGAGTTCGAGGTGAGACAGGAGGGGAGCGACGAGTACGGGGGAACTAGGTGCCTGACTGGAGCTGTCGAACGCGAAACCGCTCGACCACGACGCGTGATCGGGACCGAGCCAGGCCGATAGGGGTCCGCCGTAGCGGAAGAGAACGACCAGTGAAAAGACCGCTCGCAAATGGATGTAGACTGCCGGTGCGACCGTTGAGCGCGAGTAGCGCTCCAGCTCGGCGCCAGCCTCACTCGCCACGCGCACACCCGCCGCTCCAGGTCCGCGTTGGGCCCCTTCGACTCGGCGACGTGACCCGCACGCTTTGGGCAGAGCTTTCGAGCGCGCAGACGAGCGCAGACGAGCGCAGCGACATCGGGCAGGCTTTCGCTCAACAGAGTCACGTGTCCCTCGCTGACCTTGTCGTGTTCGGCACGGACGAACACGGGCCTGGCGTCACGACTCAGGTGATCGGCCAGCTGCGCCGTCGGCCAGGACCGCCCGTCGACGTCGATGTTCACGGCATAGCGACGCACTGTCGTGAACATGTCGTAGGCGCCCACTGGCGTCCCGAGGCACGCGCCAACAGCGGGCGGGTCGGAGCAACACGCAGCAACAGGACAAAGAATGCCGAACGCATGGGACTTAGGGCACCAGGCAGTCGTTGTGGAACTTGTCAGCGAAGAAACGAGCCCGCGAAAGTTCTTGGTGTGTCAGCGCGTCGCGGACGACGAGAGTCCCGGCAAGGACTCGAATATTCTGCGGCGAGGTCCTGCACAGACATGACTCGGGCGTCGTTCCGACGTCGACACTGATGAAGTCCTGATTCACTTCGAAGGCTGGGGCGTAGGCCTGTTCTTCGAGCACGGAGGGGCCGCCTCCCATATCGTCCGCGGTCGCGACGCGTTCGAACCAAATCTGGACGAGCCGCCCCCGCGGCACGATCTGGTTCAATGGGATCCGGAGCTCGTAAAAAGAACAGCTGTCGAGCGGCCGATAGGTGAGATCACCAACCTGACATTGGGGAAAAGCGACGTCGAAGTAATCCTCGCAGCCGTCGTGATCCGAATCGGCATCGTAGGGATTGAAGCCGATCAGGCGTTCGTGCTCGTCGCTCAAACCATCAGCATCGGCGTCGCCGACTGGAGGCGGGGGCGGGAGCGACGATCCGTCGATGGCGATGTCGTCATCGGCCTGCCAACCGTACCCTCCCGTACCGCTGACCCCTCCAGTCCCGTTGTCCGCGTTCAACCATCCAGGGTCCGAGCAGGCCACCCCGACCGACAGGCTGGCGAAAGCTGCGCCCCCCAGCGCGGCAAGCGAGCGAGCAGCGAAGAACGAAACAAACGATCGGTTGGCCATTGTCCATGACTTTCACGGACGCGTGGCCGATTCAACTGGGTACCCGATCGTTCAACGATGGTCACTGCACTGATCGCTGGACGGCGATCCCGCGGCGTTCACTCGACGATAACCGAACCGACCTTTGCGCCGACCAAGTCGTTGGCCGCTTCATCGAAGATTGCGTACGTGCCGGGAGCGTCGATGATGAAGCCGCCCGTAACACCGGCGGACATAGTTTGGCCGCTGGCGCAGCCCACTTTGACGACGCGCAGGTCGGCCCCTGCCGGGTTCTCGATGCCGAAGCGCTCACCGACGGGCACGGTGAGCGTGGCTGGTTCGAGCATGCCCTCGTTGCCGAAGGTCGTGGTGAGCCCTGCTGCGATTTCCCCATCGTCCCAAACCACAGTCGAACTGCCCGACGGTGCGTTGGTGTCGATCAGGCACTGGCTGGCCGCGCCACCCGAGCCGTCGCTGCCACCACTCGCGTCTCCACCCGAGCCGTTTTCGGAGCCGCCCGTTTCGCTGCCTCCACCACCCGCGTCGGCGACGGAGTCGTCGCCGTCGGTGCCGCCGGTGCCGCCGCAGGCCGCTCCCAAGACGATCAGAGCGAGAATCGGAGCCGAAGTGGACAAGTGGCGCATGAAGGTCATGAGGTTCACAGATAGCGCTCGCTGCCAGTCCAACGAATGGGCGTGCTCCTCATGGGCAGTCAACAAGCGATCCCGTTTGGGGCTCGACGCCGGAGCGCGTTAGCTTGATTCGGTCATGCCCGAAAACATGCTGGTCCGCATTCTCGAGTCGCGCGTCTACGACGTCGTCAGCGAGACGCCTCTGGATCGAGCCGCGCAGCTGTCGGCGCAGCTCGGCAACGACATTTGGCTCAAGCGCGAAGACACGCACCCGGGCGTGTTTTCGTTCAAGATCCGCGGCGCATACAACCGTATGGCGCGGCTGACGGCCGAAGAGCGCGCCCAAGGTGTCATCGCTGCTTCGGCCGGGAACCACGCGCAAGGCGTCGCTTTGGCGGCGGAGCGACTCGGCGTGCATGCCGTCATCGTGATGCCGCGGACGACTCCCGAGATCAAAATCAAGAGCGTCCGGGCGCGCGGCGCCGAAGTGATTCTACTGGGCGATTCCTACGACGAAGCCTACGAGGAGGCGCGGCGCATCGCCCACGAGCGCGGGCTGGTGTTCGTCCATCCGTACAACGACATTGACGTGATTGCGGGCCAAGGCACAGTTGGCATGGAGATCTTGCGCCAGCACAGCGGGCGCATCGACGCCATTTTCGTTCCCGTTGGCGGTGGAGGTCTGGTGGCTGGAGTCGCCGCCTACGTCAAAGCTTTGCGCCCGGAGACGCGCGTCATCGGTGTCGAGCCCGACGACGCCGCCTGCCTGCACGCGGCGTTGCGTGATGGCGCGCGCACGGTCCTTGAGCGCGTGGGACTGCTCGCCGACGGCGTGGCCGTCAGGCAAGTCGGCGAGCTGCCGTTCGAGCTTTCGCGGCGTTACGTCGACCAGGTGGTCTTGGTTTCGACCGACGAAATCTGTGGCGCGATGAAGGACGTGTTCGAAGCGACTCGTAGCCTGGCGGAGCCCGCTGGTGCACTCGCTTTGGCAGGGCTCAAACGCTGGGTGCAAGACCAAGGAGCGCCTGTCGGACTTCGTGCTGGAACTCGGCTACCAGTGCGTGGTCGAGACCAATAACCCTGCGTATTCGCTGTTTTTGGCCTAACGACCCGCGCGGGCTATTCTGGACCGCTGATTGCGAGGCCCTTTTGAACGAACGTCGAGAACCTGCTGGGCCACGGACGATGCGAGCGCCAAGTGCGCTCGGGTGCGTCGTCCTGTTCAGCCTGCTCGGCGTCGCCTGTGGACGCCACCATCGCGCACGCTCCGCGGAGGTCGTTCAGCCCGCACCAAGCGTTCGGCTCGCGTACCTGACACCCGGGGCGCCGCAGCCCTCAGACAAAGCCACGCTCGACTGGGCGACGCCGTACGCCGAGCGCGTCGAAAATCCGTACGAAGACGACCTCGCGTGCAGCGCCCCAAGTTGCGGCGATCTGAATGCCGCGGCCACACGCAGCGCTGCAGCTCTGATTCACGACCCGTGGGTCGATCTTCCAGAAGTGACTGATGGCCGTACGTCCTCGCTCCAAGCGCTGACTGCCGACACCGATCCACGCCAAGCTCGCGACGGCGTCGCGCGACCCCCGCAGGACGCCTCTGCCTGGTGCACCCAAACCTTCGGTAGTGACGCGAAATGCCGGGTGCTCGCCAATGGTCCACTCTATCTCACCGACGTCTTCGCAACCGGGAGTGACTGCCGCGGTCAAACCGTCGCCGTACTCCGTCGTGGCAAGCTGCGCCTCCACCTGCGCGACCCAAACGTGCTGCGCGGAGCCCGTTTGACGCTCGCGGGCAACGACAGCTTGGTGCTCGTTCAAACTTCCGAGCCGGCCTCCGCCGCTGCTGAGCCTGCAACAACGACGACGACTCGCGTCATCGATTCGCGCTACGCATGCGATTTCTATTGGAGCGGCTTCGCACCTTACGGCATGCGGCCCTCCTCGCCCGTCGACGTCGCAGAAGTGCTCGATTACTGAAGTGACTCCGGATCAGAGTTCCGTCGCTTCGATGCGACGGTTCTTCTGGCGGCCCGCGTCGGTCGCGTTGGAGTCGATGGGGCGCTCGTCGCCGTAGCCCACCGCCTCGATGCGGCTCTTGTCGATGCCCTTATTGACCAAGTAGTCGCGGCACGCCTGAGCGCGCTTTTCCGATAGGGTCTTGTTGGCCTTCGGATTGCCGACGTTATCTGTGTGTCCCGAAATCTCGATGCGCACTTTCGTCTTGTGCGTCAGGTATTCGACGACGCGATCGAGTTCGGGGAACGACTCGGGACGGATCGTGGCCTTGGCCGTGTCGAAGGTGATGCCCTTCATGACGATGCGACCACCATGCGCGGCGTCCAGCTGCTCGTAGCCCTCGTAGCGCAGCGTCAGCTTGATGTTTTGTTTGGGCTCGTTGGTGACGGTGACGGCCGTCTCGATGTCGCGCTGGCCAAGCGACAGGTAAACCAAATCGTACTTCTTGCCGACCGGCACGAGCACCTCCGCATAACCCTCCGCGTCCGTTTCTTCCGTGAAGTACTTCTTGCCGTCGGGGCCGGTCAAAGACACGACGATGCCCAGGAGCGGACCCTTCTTCTTGTCGAGGACGATGAACTTCATCGCCGCCTCGGTCGCGGTCGACTTGATCTTGGAAGGAGTCGCGCCGTGCGCGCCTTTGGCGGTCGTCGAGTCGTGAGTCACGAACTCGTTGCCGGAATCGCTCGGGGACTCGGTCTTGCCAGCTTCGGGAGCTGTTCCGTCGGACTGAGCCACGGGTTCACTTGCGGTTTCGCCATCCGGCGTCGTCGGCGCGCCAGGTTGAGCGCCTCCGCAAGCGGCCAGGGTCAACGTCAGGAGAGAGAGGGGGACGAGCTTTCGCATGGCACGAGGGTAGTCCGAGCTCGCGCCCCGGCAGAAGCATTTTCGGCGCAGCGCCCCCGCCCTTGGATTCAATGCTCTAGGGCGCCCCGCATGCCAACCATTCGCCGAGCTGCTGGCGCTCGAGTTCGGTCGGCTCGCCCAGCCCCTGAGGCATCGAGACATTGATGGCATCCGGCCCAGCCGCGGCTTGCTCGTCGATGATTGCGAGGCCTTGGTTTTGAATCCCCGTGAGGGTGTTCAGACCGCCGTGGCACTCGGTGCAATACGTCTGCATGAACGCGCTGCCGAAGGTCTCGTACGTCAACACCGAGTCAGTGGGACACGTGGAGCCAGACGAGACTCCCCTGGATTGACAACCGCCAACGGCTAGCAACGCTGCCAAGACAGGAAAAACAAGGGCAATGCCCAAAAGCTTCATTCGTCTCGCTAGCACCGCTTCCAGCCGATTCAACGCGCGTTGCGTGCCGGCGCAATTCCCCGGCCCAGCATCCGGCCTACTGAAGCGGTTGACGCACCACGTCTACCTGGCGGATCACCTCTTGGTGACGGACATCCTGATCTTCAAGCCCTCGGTCGAGCGCCGAGCCGAGGGCATCTTCGTTCACCTCGCGTCCGCCATCGAGCCCCCGCCATCCGCCGCGCGCGCCTTCACTTGGACCGCAGGCCCGTTCGCGACCGAGGCCACGGCCTTCGAAGCACTGCGCCGCAAGCTGAAGGGCAAGACCTTGGGTATCGCGTTTTCGGTCGAGGTGACGGGGCGGCGCTACGACGTGCTCGAGCCGGCGCTCAAAGCCGTCGAGAAGCTATTCTGACGGCTGCGCCTGCGAACGGGTCCAGCGCGCGCAGGCTTGGTCCGGCCGGCATACCTTCGTAGGCTCCGACACATGGTCACCAAGAGCCGCTTCACGCTGCCGCGCGAGCTCGAAATCGTACGCATCCAAGCCACGAACGACGACGAGTTGGGCGACCGCATCGAACTCCGCCGCGACGCTGAACTCTTCACCGCCGTGGTGTTGACGCGACGAGGCGGCAGTCAGCACGGCGGGGCGGGCGCGACACTCGACGCCGCCCTCACGGACTTGGCCAAGGTCCTGCCTGCCGCTGCCCAGCGCACGAGCCGCGACGGAGCCAACATCCCCTCCAGCAAGCTGCGACTCCTGGAACAGGCGCTGGACGACGCCGAGCGAAGCCTCGTGCTCCAACGTTCGGTTTCTCTCGCAGGAGCCTGGCGCGCCGAGCGTCTTTCGGCCGGCAGCTGTTCCGAACGCGTGTTCGCCGACACCCTGGCCGATGCCTTGATCGCCCTGGCTGAGCTGCTGCCGACGTCGGAACGCTTCGGTTGAGTTGGTAGGGGCGCGGCACGAGCCATGCATGACGATCAGCACCAACATGGACAACGACACCGAACGAGCAGCTTACGTAAACCGCGACGCCGTGATGAAACTCCTCTCCGATGTCGAAGTGGCGCAGGTGAGCAACGCGGAGGACCTCACTCAGCTGGTGCCCGGCGAAGAGTACGTCGATCTGGAGCACCTGGAGCGAGGGGTGCGGCGCGTTCCGGCCCCTTGGTCGAGGGCAGATGCGCTGCTCCTGCGTCGCGCCGTAAGCGATCGGACTTGGCGAAAAATCTGCGCGCTGGTTTCTGGCGATGCGCGTTCGGGCTCGGGCAACCCAAACGGATGAGTCGACGTCGCTCGCTATCAGCGCACCACCAACGGCGAGTTGATCGGCTGGGAATTGCGAGTTTCGTAATGATAGGTGTGTCGCTGACCGTGCCGTTCGCGGTGCTGCTCGCACCAGAACTCTTTGCCTTGGCTCGCTCGACGCGCCTCGAGGCAATGCTCGCATGGTGGCAAGATGGCAGGGACCTCTCCGGCTGTATCGAGAGGGCGGACGACCAGGACAGCGCAGCGGGCGAGTCGAATGACGCCCTCGGCGACCGACCCCATCAAAAAGTGGCTGAATCCTCGCCGACCATGCGTTCCCACGACGATCAACTGGGCGCCAAGATCGGTCGCGAGCTGAGCGACCTCGCGCGCCGGATACTCACCGCGAATGTGCGTCACCAGCCGAGAAAAGCTGCGCTTCGTCTCTTCTTGCCATGAACTCGAGCGTTCCTCGGCGCGCGCTTCGAGCGCCAAGACGCTGTCGTTCATCGCCTTGGCAAGGCCAGTCTGAGCTTCGGCGTCATCCGCCATGATGTAGTCACCTCCGAAGCCGAGGACGTGGACGACGTGGACCTCCGCCGATGGTTCTTTCGCCGCAAGGTCGAAAGCGTTCCGCAAGGCCAAGTCGGCGGTGGCCGAGTAGTCGTAGCCGACGACGATGCGGTAGGGCGTCAATTGGTCTTGATTCGAGTTGCTCATGCTGATGGTCCTTCGAGCAACGGCTCTGCATCGAACGTGCCAGCGGCACTCATAGCGCCCGCGAGGGCGCCCGCGTGGTTGGTTCGCTTCTTGCTAAAGGGGTCAGTGGGCGATGGCGCCCGGAGAGACCAAATCGGATGACCCAATTAGCCAGGCGCAACCGCCGCAACGGCCCGCTCCCTTGGCTGTGCTTCCTGCTGCTGCTCCTACTCGGCGGCCTGCTGGCATGGACGACACATCCGACGCTCATCACGATGGGCCCCGGCAGCTTCGGTTTCCTCGCCACGGGCCCAGGCGGCCTCAGCGTGCAAGGCCACGCAGCCGGGCTGCTGGGCTACGAAGAGGGAGGCATCGTCACCTTCACGGTGCCGCTGGGCGACATGCAAACCGGCATCCCACTGTGCGACGAGCGGCTCAAAGAGACGCTCGACGTGTCCCGCTATCCCTCAGCCACCTTGACGGTCGAGCGAACGAAAATCACCAGTCCAACGAAAGACGAGATCATCAACGGCTCGAGCGAAGGCCGGTTGAGCCTGCATGGCGTCACAGTTCCCGTGAAATTCTCGTACACGGCCAGTCGGGCTTCGGGTCAGGTCGGCGTCGAAGCCCGACTCGAGCTGGAGCTGAGCAAGTTCGATATCGAAAGACCTTGCTTTTTGGGGGTTTGCGTCGACGACACCGTCGTCGTGCGCCCCTCCTTTGCGCTCCGATCCAACTACGGGAGCGGAACGGGCCTCAGCGATGCGCGCTTGGTGTCCAGCATGCCGTAGCTCTTGAGCTTTCTGTAGAGCGTCGCCGAACCGATTCGAAGCTGCGCGGCAGTGTGCGTCTGATTCCCACCGTTGAGGGCCAGCGTCGCCAAGATGTAGTCCTTTTCGACTTCGAGCAGAGGCAGTACAGCGCCCTCGTGGGCGACCGGATTGCGTCGCGCATTTGTGCCTCACTGCTCAGCATGTCCTTTTCGGCTGCACGACGCGGTGTGTCGCGAAACGCCTCATGGTCTTCTCATTCGACGCGGGATCGTTGGCACGCGCATTGCTGAAGGAAGTTGCGCGCCGCGCAAGCGTGCCGGCATCTCTCCATCCAACCGAAGAAATGAGAAGACCAAAGACGAAGACCGACATGCAGCTCAAACAGGACGTCGAAGCAGAACTTGCCTGGGATCCCAGGGTCACAACGCCGCCCAGATTGGCGTGAGTGTCGACAACGGTACCGTGACGTTGCTGGGCGCCGTAGACAGCTACGCAGAAAAATGGGCCGCAAACGACGCCAGCAAGCGCGTGAGCGGACTTCGCGCTCGCGCAGAGGATCTCACGGTCAAGCTCACTGGAGTGCACGCGCGCGATGACTCAGCCATTGCCGCGGCGGGACTGCACGCTCTGGATTGGGATGTCTGGGTGCCGAGCAGCGTAGCTCTGGACGTCGAAGCAGGTTGGCGGACCTGGCGCATGGCCAGGCCCCACATCGATTTTGGCACACGAACCTGGCCAAAGCGTTGCACCGTTTCACTCTTCATCTGCAGTCTTGGCTGGAGTCCGAAGCTTTCGCTACCGACAACCTCGTCCGCGAACGGCCCGCACTTCTCGAGCGATTTCGAAAAATCGCCGATGATATCGAGGAAGCCGAGCTGCCCCGAGACGAGGTGCTCCGCGAACTCGAAGGTGCTGTCGCGGCGATGCGGCAGCACGCAGAGCGGGAGCGGCAGCAGCCCAGGTCAGCGCAATAGACCGGGCGGCGCGCCACTCGGTCATCCGTGTTCGGGGTCCGACGCGGGCGGCTCGCGCTTGGCCGTGCGCACGCCTTCGGCGACGACCGCGCGAAATTGGCCACCGTTGAAAGGCTTCTCGAGCTGGGGATTACCGGCGTGCGCGACATAGTCTGCTGCCGGACCGAAGGCGCCGCCGGTTACGAATACCAGGCGATCGGCGAGTGTCGGGTAGTGGTCGCGCAACCAGCAATGGACGTCCACGCCAGTCAACCCCGGCATCATCAAATCGCACAGAATGACGTCGAAATCCTGATCGCACGCCAACAGCTCGCACGCTTCTGCACCCGAACACGCCGTCACCACGTCGTGCTCCTTGAGCAGCCTTTGCATGACGGTGCGGAGCTGGGCTTCGTCGTCGACGATGAGGACCCGGCCGCGCAACGTGGGTCGGGCGACTCCGGCCAGGGCTGGATCCAGACCACGGACCTCGAGTTCGGGTGTCCAGGCCGGGAGGCGCACGACGAAGCGCGTACCGTGGCCCAGCTCGCTCTCGACGCGAATATCACCACCGAACTCAACCAGAATGCTTCGACAAATCGACAAGCCCAAGCCCGACCCCGACCCCGATCGCCGCGTGCTGAAGAACGGCTGAAAAATGAGAGAGATGTGCTCGGCTGCAATGCCCGGTCCCGTATCACGCACCTCTGCAAAAACGTCGTTGCCCTCACACCACGTGCGCACGGTGAGCCGATTCGTGGCGGAATCGCCGCCTTCCATGGCATGACAGGCGTTGATGAGCAGATTCAAAAAGACCTGGGCAAGCTTGCCCTCTGTCGCCCAGACCCGCGGCACGAGCCCCAGATCCTCGATCAGCTGGGCACGAAACCGTATCTCGTTGTGGGCCATACCAAGAGCGCTCGCAATCGCCAGCGCAAGATCCACCGCGCAGCGCTCCTGACTCCCGACACGCGAGAAACCACTGAGCACCTTGGAGATACGCGTGATCCGTCGTGCGCCGTCGAGAGCGCTGGTCGTCTTCTCGACTAGTTCGTCGCGCAACTGCGGATCCGTGTCACTCGGAAGTCGAGCCAGCAGCCGAGCCATGACCTCCAGGCTCGCCAAAACGTAG
>Ga0209181_10009533_pt1 | contig 12744 bp, 8 predicted proteins | sample MAT05_FD_187208 | JGI IMG/M metagenome (GOLD analysis project Ga0209181, IMG submission 187208) | Freshwater microbial communities from Lake Fryxell liftoff mats and glacier meltwater in Antarctica - MAT-05 (SPAdes) (version 2) | ecosystem: Environmental > Aquatic > Freshwater > Ice > Liftoff... | reverse complement strand
AAAAAACCCTCTACGGGCTTCCATGCTGTGTTCCGCAATATCGTCGGGCGATGACGACCGGAGGCACGTAAAACCGCTCTACGAACTTTTGTGTACTTTTGTCACTTTTGTGTTTCAAAAAAACCCTCTACGGGCTTCCATGCTGTGTTCCGCAATATCGTCGGGCGATGACGACCGGAGGCACGTAAAACCGCTCTACGAACTTTTGTGTACTTTTGTCACTTTTGTGTTTCAAAAAAACCCTTTACGGGGTTTGTGTTCTGTGATATCGTCGGGCGATGACGACCGGAGGCACGTAAAACCGCTCTACGAACTTTTGTGTACTTTTGTCACTTTTGTGTTTCAAAAAAACCCTCTACGGGCTTCCATGCTGTATTCCGCGATATCGTCGGGCGTGAACGACCCTACGTACAGTGCTTTTGTCTTTTGTCTGATGTCTTATGTCTGAAGTCTTTTGTCTGATGTCTTATGTCTGAAGTCTTGTGTCTGAAGTCTTCTGTCTGGCGTCTGAAGTCTGAAGTCTTCTGTCTGGCGTCTGAAGTCTGAAGTCTTGTGTCTGGCGTCTGAAGTCTGAAGTCTTGTGTCTGGCGTCTGAAGTCTTGTGTCTGAAGTCTTGTGTCTGAAGTCTTGTGTCTGAAGTCTTGTGTCTGAAGTCTGAAGTCTGAAGTCTTGTGTCTGAAGTCTGAAGTCTGAAGTCTGGTGTCTGAAATCTGGTGTCTGAAGTCTTGTGTCTGAAGTCTAAAGTCTGGCGTCTAATGTCTACCTCCCATGACTGCTAAACTCCAACGACATCGTAGTGCCGCTACCTTGTGTTGAAATAACCCGAAGGACTACCTGATGGAGCCTCAGAATACTATCCACCAACGACAACCCGATACCCGACCCGCGTATTTGTGTACTTTGAGGGCTGCGATAAAATGGCTGAAAAATTAGTTGTAATTCTTTTTCAGGAATACCTGGCCCTTGGTCAGTTATCTCCACCCGATGTTTACCACCCGAGTCAAAGAAAATACGGGCTGAAACGCGGTGATCGGGCGAAAATTTACAACCATTATCCATCAGGTTGAGCAATGCCAATCGCAATAAAGGTTCATTGGCGCGAACGCACAACTGCTCTTCGTCTTCGGGCGCCCCAACCAGATCGAAAGAAATGTGGTACGCAGGATACCGACGCAGCAAAGCGGCACGGCTTTGAAGCATTAATTCATCCAATCGAACCCTTTCAAAGATCATTTGAGTCCCTTCTGAGTGGATACGTGCCAATTGCAGGAGTTTTTCAGAAGTTTCTCCCAATTCGCGGGTGTCTTCCAACACAGAAACAAGCGTACTGCGGTATGCTTCATCGGTCCGGTTTTTATCTAATGCCACTTCCAATTGAGCAATAATAACCGATAACGGATTTTTCAATTCGTGTGATACATTGGAAATGAACCCCTTTTGCATATTAAAAGCAAATTGAATGCGATCCAATAAACGATTGAATGTCAGAGAAATACGACTTATTTCATCGTGGCTGTCCGGTGTTTTCAGCCGGGCGCTCAAATCAGAGGGCAGTATTTTTTCCACCTGATCTACAATAGAAGAAACGGGAGCGAGTGCTTGCCCGGCATAAAAAAAACCGCCCAAAGCTACAATCCCGATGCCAATAAAAAAAGTAATAATCAGGATATTCCGAAGCCGCGCCAAATCAGTAGCATCAAATTCTGATTCCGCTGAGACTAAATACTCCCGGCGGTTGTAACTCCTGCGAAGACCCAGCCGATATCGCCCGTCCGAAAAATCACGACATTCCTCGCCGGGCATCAACAGCAATAATTCGCTCGGCTTAATAGGGTCTGTATTAAAATTAAAAGCAAATATTTTTATCAGCCCGTCCACTGTGTAAATGGCAATATTTTCCCGAAAAGGCAAAACCTTGGGTTCTGAAATATTATTTCGTTGTTCAGGAGGTCGTTTTATCAATGCCGTATCGCGCAAGATCATTTCAGAAGTCATCAGGGCCTTGGAGCGCAGGTTGTCATAAAACTCATTCTCCGTAATTTGTCGAAACTTAAAATAAATAAAACACAAGGATAGCAGCAGAATACCCGCTACAATCGCTATAAACTGAATAGTAAGTCGTGACCTGATTTGCATAAAATTAGCGCGGTAATACATTAGTTGAAGGGTATTTACCGAAAAATGTATAATTAGTTGTGAGTTATGAGTTCCACAATTGTTTGATTGTGCGAAGTTTGCATAAATTTATAACCTTGTTTATTGCAGCATACCCACTTAACAAATTTTTTATCTTTTAGTTACCCCCACACTACTACATAACAAATTAATCATAATTATAAATATTTAAAAATCAATTACTTATAATTATTTTTTTAATTTTCACGCCCCATAACAACCCGATTAAACAGATCACTATTGTTGTACTCGCGTCTTCAAACTTCGTTTTTTCTCAACCCAGCGTTTTAACGCCGGGGAAAACAAAAACGATTAGGGGTTTTAACCCGGAAGAAAATACCAAGCGTGTACTCTTAACTTGATCATCAATATGTTAAAATTGATCATTTTTTGATGTGTAGTAGTGTAAGTTACTCCTTACTTTAGGCAATCAAAAATATCAAAAATAATTGATAATCAATTAACTAACAAAAAAACCTCCGGGTTACTTTTTTCAACTACTTATTTATGTCTGTGTTATAGACTGCCTGACTGCCGACTGTCTGACTGTGGACTGTCAAACTGTGGACTGTGTAACTGCCGACTGTCAAGCTTCATCCCTCAATCGGTATCCTTTAAAATGGGTATGAATGATTTTTTTGGAAAACCCATTTTCTATTTTTTTGCGCAGAAAATTGATATACACTTCTACCACATTGGTACCGGTGTCAAAATTCATGTTCCATACCTGCTCCATAATTTCTGTTTTGGAAATGTACCGATCAGGATTGCGCAAAAAGTATTCCATTAATTCAAATTCACGGGGCGTGAGCGGAATGATTTTTCCTTCCCTGAAACACTCCTGTGTATCAATATTCATTTCTACTTCGGCAAAGCGCAAAATATTATAAACAAACTGGCTAACATTTGATTGGCGGCGGGCTAAGGCGCGAACCCGAACCAACAACTCCCGAAATTCAAACGGCTTGGTCAAATAATCATCCGCACCGGCTTCAAACCCCGTTACCTTGTCATCCGTTTCACTCAATGCCGTCAGCAATAAAACGGGTGTTGCGTTGTTTTTCTGGCGGATTTCCCGAACCAACTCTATTCCGTTCATACCCGGCATGAGTATATCCGAGATGATAACAGCATACTGATTGCGCAGCGCCAAAGCCAATCCTGTCAATCCATCTGGTGCGGTATCTACCTCAAACTGATGTTCTTCCAAGCCTTGCCGAAGTGATTGAACCATTTTTGGTTCGTCCTCTACTAATAAAACTTTCACAGAATAATTGAGTCGTTAATTGGTTATCTTAAAAGTCATTTAGTTGATTTTAGCGGACTATAAACTGCAAAATTAGGCAAAATACCCGGTTGAGTTACACAAACACTCACTTTAATCAATTTTTAAGCATAAATTCAGTAAATTATTATTTCAATATCGTGATTTGGCGCGTTCTTTGCGTCATGAATTCCAACGTTCTTTTTGTTTAATTTTAAAATTAATCTTTAACTTATGAATTTTTTTAACACAAAGTGTATCCTCCGCGCCGTTTTCCTCTTGGCAGCGTTGGGTTTTTGGTTTCCCGCTTGTAAAAACATTGATCCCGCTGAAGAGCCTGCAGTCAGCAAGGCTGTTAGTGCCTATGATCGTGAAGCATCCTTCAAATGGACAGAGTTATACCTTGAAGTAGAGCGTTACGCGGCCGGTTACCGTCCGGGGGCGGCACCACGTGCTTGGGCACACATGGGTCTTGCTGCGTATGAAGGCTGTATTCAAGGTATGCCTGATTACAGATCAATGGCACCATTGTACGCGGCATTAAACATTCCGCAACCGGAAAAAAATGTGGTTTATCACTATCCCACCATTGTGAATGCCACTTATGCTTACTTGATGCCCCGCTTCTTCACAAAAGCGACAACTAAGCAAAACGAGGAAATGAATAACCTGCAAAACTACTTTAACGATAAGTATAGCAACGAAGCGGGTGATGAAGTATTTGAACGGTCGAAAAAATACGGTGAGGCAGTAGCCGCTGCGGTATGGGGATGGTCGCTGACCGATCGCGTCGCTACCGGAAATGTTAATGATACTTATCTTGACCCGTTTGCAGGTTATGATTGGGAATCAAAATACAAGAAAAATGGTGACTGGCGCCCAACCTTCCCCGGACCAGGTCGCCCCATGTACCCCCTTTGGGGCGAGGCGCGCACCTTTGTATTAAAAGATGCTCAAAAACTTTGCCGCCCACCGCTGCCTTACAGCGAAAACCCCGTTTCTGACTACTACTCTCAAGCTGTTGAGGTATATGCCCAAAATACTCCCACTTGGTCGTATGAAGACGAATGGGTAGGGGAGTTCTGGAGTGATGACCTCGTTGCTTTGACTTTCAGCCCCGGCCCGCGTTGGTTGGCCATCGGCAATCAGGCATTGGTGAAGGAGAAGAGCAATTTAGAGACGGCCATTTACATGCACGCCAAAGTTGGTATGGCCGTCAGTGATGCCAGTATAGGAGCTTGGTATTCCAAATTTTACTACAATGTGGAGCGCCCACAGACGTATATCAATCGCTTTATTGACCCCAATTGGAAACCCGGTTTGGAAAACCCCCTCACAGGAGATAAAGGTGTAACACCTTCTTTCCCGGCCTACCCGTCCGGCCATTCTGTGATGGGCGCTGCCGGAGCAGAAGCTTTAGCCAGTATTTTTGGCTATTCTTATGCTATGACCGACAACTGCCACAAAGAACGTGCAGAGTTTGAAGGTACACCCCGCGCTTTTACCAGTTTCTTAGAGATGGCACAGGAAAATGCCTGGTCACGCGTTCCGCTGGGTGTTCACTGGCGGATGGACTGCGATGAAGGTGTGCGTTTTGGCACCGAAATTGCCCGTCGGGTGAATGAATTGTCTTGGAAGCAGTAAAATTTTGTAACCTTAAACGTGTAAAGAGGTCAGTTTTATCAGCAACCTGCTGGTAAAACTGACTTTCTTATTTTTGTAAACCCAATCCCTCGCTATTTCAATCCATGCTCCGCATCACAAATCCTACAACACAATTATTCCTTTTTATTATACTCCTCACCGCTTGTCAACCACAAAAACCTACCGCGAAGGCCTCCGAAAAGATAGAATACTACGGCAGTGGAGCGGTTCAACGCCGCATTCCGATGATAGGCGGTAAAAAAGATGGCAAAATGACCGATTATTACCTCGATGGCAAACTCAAAGGAGAACGCTGGTTCCAAAATGATCTGCAAATTGACAAATCTGTGTTATATTACCAAAACGGCGCCATTCAGGAAGTGCAATATTATGAAGCCGGCAAGAAACAAGGAGGTGATACCGTTTTTTATGAAAATGGCCACGCACAGTTTGCGCTCACCTACAATGCCGGCCTAAAAGATGGCTACCTCCGTAAATGGTCGGAAGATGGTCACCTGATCTTTGAAGCCCGTTATGAAAAAGATTCTTTAGTAGAGGTGAAAGGAGAAGTGTTGAAAAAAAAGAAGAATATGGGGGGTATGTAAGGAAAGAGCAAAAGCCGAGATTAATCGCCTTGGACTGCCCAAATAAAGAATAACCAAAGCAGCAGTACCGTAGCACTAATGGCAATGCCGGTTATGGCAAATCCCACGCTTTGCCGCGCATACGGGTCCTTTTTAATTTTTACCTAACCGATGACACCCAAAAAAATTTTTGAATACCTAATAATATTATGAAACACTATCTGATGCATTCATTCCCGTGTCGGCATCAACCACCGGATTAGCACTGGCACCAGCAGCAGATCGCAAAACAGCGCCCCCGCCAGCGTAATACTGACCAACAGCCCGACAATGACCGAGGGAGGATGAATGGAAAACAGCAACACCAAAAAACTGAAGAAAAGAATAATACTGCTGAGGCACATCGCTTTGCCCGTTTCCGCTAAAGTAGTTTGCAGCGATTCCTCCACCGAAAGCCCCCTGCCCCGGCACAATCGGAAAGTGCTGAGAAAGTGAATCGTATCGTCGGTAGCAATACCAAAAACAATACTAAACACCGTGGCGATACCCGCTTCCAACGGGATGCCGAGATAACCAATTAAGGCCCCGGCAAAAAACAACGGGAAAACATTGGGAATGGAAAAAATGAGCACCATCTTCCAGTCTTTAAACAACAGGGCCATGAGCAAGGCCACAATCAATACCGAAGGAATCAACCCTTGCAGCATATTATCGCGGATATACACCGAGTTTTTATCCAAAATGACCCCCGTTCCGGTAATTTTAAATTTGGCGATCGTAGAATCTATGTGCGTTAATTTCCATTGATCAATGGCCGCCTGAATGAGTGCCACCGTATCGCGCCCTACATCCTGCATCCGGGCCGAAATCCGCGCCTTATCGCGGTTTTTACTCAATAACACTTCCGTGGCAGCCGCCGGAGCGCGTTCGGCAAGGGCTTGCAGGCGCTCAAAATCGGCTAAGCTGTCCGGCAGGCGATACGCTTCCGGGGCATTGCCATATTGCATGGCATTCAGGCTTCGGTAAAGGTCATTGATGGACACCATCGTTTTGATGGGCGCGTAAGTGCGCAGGTGCGTTTCAAATTTATCCATTTCGCGCAGCACGGCAAAATCATCGGCACGGCGGCCATTCTGGGGGAACACCGCAAATTCTACCGGCCGAAACCCGGAAAATTTGTTTTCGAAATACAAAAAATCAGCCGTTATTTTTTCACCGCGTGGCAGGTTTTGTTTGATGCGGTAATTCGTGTGAATCATGGCGATACCGCCCAGACAAAATACCAATAAAACAACCGAAAAAAGGGCAATCCGCGTGTGCTGACGTTTGGTGAAACTATACGTCCAATCCATAAAACGCCCCCAAAAAGCATACTCGGGCGTGAATTTTATCAACTGGTCATAACTAAAACGCGGCAACATAGCCCAAAGCCAGCCAAAAATAACAAAAAACGCGATGATGACTCCTATACCCGCATTGATACCAAAATCCTGGATGGGCAGCGTACGGTTGCTGAGCAGGGACGCAAAGCCAATAGCCGTGGTGATACACGTGATAAACGTGGCCAACCCAATTTCGCGCATCGTAATGCGGATAGCCGTTTCCTTGTCGTGCCCTTTTTCGAGTTCATCCAAATATTTGGACGTGATGTGAATAGTGTCCGCCACCCCCACAATACACAACAAGATGGGATACAAGGCAGAAAGTACGCTCAATTCGCGCCCAAAAGCACTCAAAATGGCCAAAAAAAACAGCAAAGCCAGCCCGATACCCGTAATGGAAATAAAAACCGTCCACCAGCGCCGAAAAATAAAAAATAAGATCGCCAGCACCAATAAACCGGCAATGGAGGTGGAAACCAATACTTCCCGTTGCTGCATCCGCACCATATCGCGTTGAAAAGCAGCACGGCCCAATACGCGCACCGACTCAAAACCAGTAGTAGCAACGAGGCTGTCTAAGCTGCGCATCAGCGTTTCAGCCTGGGTTTGCGTACTTTGATTCACCGTTTTTAGCACAATGGTCAGCGCCGTAGCATCCGAGGAAATCAGGTTATTGACAAATCGGCGATCCTGCAATACTTTTGCCCGATCCGTAGCATAAAAACTGGTATCTTCCGTGTGAATAGCCGGAATCGTCGTGATACCAAAAGGGGTTTTCAGCGGGTATTGCACCTTTGTCAGCGACATAGCAGTAGTGACAAAGGGCAGTTGCCCGGTTTTTACCGTAAATTCGTGGAATTTTTCTAAAAAATTGCGCTCAAATACCCCTTCTTTTCGCTCTACGGCAAGCAACAGAAAGTTGTCATCGCTTTCAAAATCTTTGATATAGTTTTTGAAAAATTCCCAGTCGGGGTCGCCAACGGGAAAAAATTGCTCAAAATCAAAAGTGAATTTTAGGCGGGTCACCAAAAAAATACTGAGGAGAATCAGGAACCCGTAAGCGGCGAGCAGGTAGTTTCGGTTGCGCATGAGTGGCAGGGGAATACAGATGAAAATGTGTAAAAAAAATTCGGGTTATTATAAATGTTATTTCAATAATTACTGAAATTATTGAAATAACATTTTGAAGTAAAAAATGTTTATAGTTACCTCAAATTTTCCTATCTTTGTTACACCGTTCACCAAAAAATTTTATACTTATGATTCCGTTCTTCGTTAGCCCCCAACCCTTCCTATGGAACCCTGACCTTGTGTTGCCCAAGGCAACCCGACCAACTCCTCCGGATAGAAATAGTGGATGCTATGGGACACAGCCTGAAGCAATATACTTTTCCCAATCAGGAGGTCAATGCGTTGGATATGACCGGCTTACCCGGCGGAGTCTATATGGTACGCGTACACCGAGCGCAGACATTAGTATCTGTCAGTAGTTTCGTCCTGCTGCGTTGATTTTTTCATAGTTTTATTTTTCAACATAAAATGGGGGAAATGGTACGGGTACTGAAGGCCGTGAAGGAGTGAGGCGTGATGATGGGAGTAGATAAGTATATGGGCGGGAATAAACGCGAATTGCCTGAATATTGGATATAAATTCTTTCACAAAAAAAATGTATCCAACATCCAGGCAATTCACGCTCGTGACAATATTACCAGAAGATGGTGTACAGCGCCGTCAGAATACCAAAAATAATCAGCGCACCGATACTAAATCCGGGGCTGGGTTTGAACATAGAACGATCCACTTCCAGCCCTTTTGGATTGTCGCGGCCTTTCAACTCTACCATGCTGATGATGTACATACCAATCACGCAAATCAGGAATACAATTCCCATGCGGTCAATAAACGGAATCTCATAAATTCCCTGTGCAGTTTGGGTGGCATAACCCACCGGAGCCAGGAAGGACAAATCCATCACGCCGGGCAGGAATTTGAACATCACGGATAAAGCAAAACCGCCAATAATGGCAAATAAGGCAGCATTAGACGTGGTTTTACGCCAGAAAAAGCCCAGAATAAAGGTGGCGAATACGCCCGGAGAGACAAACCCGGTATATTCCTGAATGAATTGGAAGCCGCCTTTTTTATCAATGCCCATGAAAGGGGCAATCAACACGGCCACGGCTAAAGCAACCCACACGGCATAACGACCCACGCGCACTAAGGTGGCTTCATCGGCATTCGGATTGATTTTTTTCTTGTAAATATCCAAAGAAAAAATGGTGGAAATAGAGTTGGCTTTGCCCGCTAAGGAAGCAACAATGGCAGCCGTGAGGGCCGCAAAAGCCAAACCTTTCAACCCGATGGGCAACAGTTGCAGCAATACCGGATAAGCACGGTCTGGATTTACTTCGCCATCCTGTAACATTTCCTGCTGATACAAGCCTTTCTGGTGCAGCACATACGCGGCAATACCGGGCAATACCACAATCACCGGCATTAAAAGTTTCAGGAAGGCAGCAAACAGAATACCACTGCGAGCGGTTTTCAGGTCGGCACCTAAGGCACGTTGCGTAATGTATTGGTTGCAACCCCAGTAGTTGAGGTTCACAATCCACATACCGCCAATGAGGATGGAAAGCCCCGGAAGATCGGCATAATGGGGGCTGCCTTGCTGGAAAATCATGTGATAGTGGTCGTCAGCGTATTGCAGGGTGCTTTTAAAACCTGCTAAAGCACCCGCGCCGCCATATTCTTTCGCCACTAAGTCAAGGGCTAAATAGGTGGTGACCAAGCCGCCAATCACCAACACCAATACCTGAATCACATCCGTGTAACCAATTACTTTCATACCGCCGAGCGTGATGACAATGGCAAACAAGGCCAATCCAGCCATGCAAAATCCAATAGAAAGGCCGCTGATACCGCTCACGGCAATGGCACCGAGGTATAAAATAGAGGTCAGGTTGACAATGACATACAACAACAACCAAAACACCGCCATGATGGTGGCTACGGTATCGTTGTAGCGATGCCGCAAAAACTGCGGCATGGTGAATATCTTATTTTTCAGGTATACCGGGATAAAGAAAACGGCGACAATCACGAGCGTGGCAGCAGCCATCCATTCATAGGTGGCAATGGCAAGTCCCATTTTAAAGCCGGAACCGGACATGCCGATAAATTGCTCAGCACTGATATTGGAAGCAATGAGCGAAGCACCAATGGCCCACCAAGTGAGGGATCCTTCCGCTAAAAAAAAATCGGAAGCGCTGGCTTCTGCTTTTTTCTTCCGATTATAAATCCAATAGCCATAACCCGATACCATGACAAAGTAAATGAAAAAGATCAGGTAATCTAATGATTGTAATGTTTGATTCATACAACAGATAATAGGAAAAGGTGTAAAATAACAAAATGATGCCAAACCGTATTTCCAAATAGTGATTGCAATTCATTCCTTATCATTATTCAAAAAATATTGGCGGGGCCAAATGTATGACGGGTTTTGATTTTAATATCGGAGTTTTTGATTTTTTTTTATCTTTTTCCATAATCGCCATAATTGCAACCCGTACAATCCGTTTCCCAATTATGTCGTGTAAAGCCTCAAAGCTGGGATTGATGAGAAAAAATAAAAAATTTGCAAAAAAAATTTGGACAATTTGGGTAAATCATATTACCTTTGCAGCCGCTTAAATAAAATGGTCTCATGGCCGAGCGGTTAGGCAAAGGTCTGCAAAACCTTGTACAGCAGTTCGAATCTGCTTGAGACCTCAAACAAGAACGGCTAACATACTGTTATACAGGATGTTAGCCGTTTTTGTTTTAAGTTTTAAGCCATCCGGTGATACTCAAACGCGGTTGGTTCGTGACCAATACTTCGTGTTCCAATTCGCTACTTTTGAAAAACACACATTTCCCATTGACCGGAGTAATCGTTTGCCGGTGATCGCTATGATAAATGCACAGTTCTCCACCGTCTTTTTCCTGCCAGTCCACATTCAAATATAAGATCATGGAATAGGCGCGGCTGGTATTATTTCTGAACTGATCAAAGTGTTTTTTATAAAAACTACCCTTCTCGTACAAGGCATAATGAAATTCGTATCCCGTAATGCCAGTATAGCAGGTACTGTTTAGATGGGTCACAAACTGATCCATCAAGTCAAAAAAACTGTTTTCGTGCGTATTTTCGTGCAGGCGGTCGAGCCAATAAATTTTATCGCTTCTGATCAGCGTCTCATGGGTTAACAAGGCATTGTTTCCAATACCCGCCGGAAGCATTTCCTGGTTGGCGTATAAAGCGATCAAATTTTCTTTAAGATGAGCAGCCAAGGCGATGGTTAAAAACCCTTCAGTAATGCCTACCCGATCCTCTATAAAGCTGTCAATGAGGCAATCAAATGCCTCATTCAAGATTTTGCTTTAAATTTCACCGTTTTCACCGTTTGATTCTCCCCGTGATCTTCCGCCTTCACGGTCAGCGTCATGGACGTTTCAGCCGTTAATCCCGTGGGAGTAAAGGATTTATCAAAGTTATAAGATGTTTTATCGTGTACATCCACCTCCTGTTTGTACGCTTCACTGCCATCACTGTCTCGGGTGACGACTACGGTCATATAATGCAGACCTATGTCATCCGTTACCGCTAATGCAATTTGTACGGCACCCTGCACCACCGCACCTTCAGCCGGTTTAGTGATGGTCAATTGCGGGGCTTGCTGGTCGTTTTCATCATGTTCATGCTTGTGGCAGGCAGTGAAGGAAAGGAAAGCAGCAGCCAGTAAAAATTTGAAAAATAGTTTGTTAAACATATTTATGTTTGTTTATTTATTAGACATAGATGTCTATTTATTGAAAAATGATAATTCATCACAATAGCATCTCATACACTTACATGATGCACGAATCCAAGATTATCTCTTTCCCTCCGTTGCGTTACCCGGTGGTTAAAATGCCTCGCATTTCGCCCGTCTCGCACGTTGATGAAGAAAAATCTGTCTACGCTTACATTTCGACCATTTTGCTCTCTGAAAATAAAATTAAAACGTAGTTTTTGTTTTCTACAGGCCCAAAAAAGTCTATATTTCCAAATTTTATTTTTTAAACACATTTTGGTGTTAAGAAAACACAAGATTAAAAAAATATAATTCTAATTTTTGGATATAATTCACCTTTTTTAAAAATATAATTTTGTTTTAATTTTGTTTTCAGAACCGGAATGGTCGAAATGTAAGCGATAAGTAGACTTTATGAATAAAGACGCAAAATTACATTTTTTCAAATGAAAAAATGTTTTTATGGAAAACGGCTTTAATCTGGTTTCCTCGGCAGACCCTTGAGGGCGAACGGTGTTGATTCGGCCGGATGGGGGCTGGTTTTATTTTTGCACAGGACAGCAAAAATTTAAGTTGACAAAAGACGGCGTGCCACCCATCGTGATTCCGCAAACTTTCTGCTTGCGCTGGCGGCACTGGAATAAAAACGCGTAATAAATTTTTATTATAAAATGGATTCTTCGATGTTCTGGATGATCTGAAGAGGTTGCATCAATTAATGCGCAGCCCACTAGTGCCGCGTCCAGTAAATGGGGTGCAGATTGGCGAGACCTATTTTTTGCTCCATTAGGCAGGAGGAGGGCGAAATGCGGGACATTTTAACCGACGAATAACGAAATGGAGCGAGCAATAGGGC
>Ga0209181_10009531_pt1 | contig 12745 bp, 15 predicted proteins | sample MAT05_FD_187208 | JGI IMG/M metagenome (GOLD analysis project Ga0209181, IMG submission 187208) | Freshwater microbial communities from Lake Fryxell liftoff mats and glacier meltwater in Antarctica - MAT-05 (SPAdes) (version 2) | ecosystem: Environmental > Aquatic > Freshwater > Ice > Liftoff... | reverse complement strand
CCGGCGTGAAGGGTATCTCACTATTCATCGTACCGAAATTTCTCGTCGAGGATGACGGCAGCGTGGGCGCGCGTAATGATGTCGTGCTGGCTGGCCTGAATCACAAGATGGGCTATCGCGGCACCACCAATTGCCTGCTCAATTTCGGCGAAGGCAAACACACACCGGGCGGCAGCGGCGGTGCCGTCGGTTATCTCGTCGGTGAGGCCAACAAAGGCCTCGCTTGTATGTTTCATATGATGAACGAGGCACGCATCGGCGTCGGCCTCGGCGCGACGGTGATCGGCTATACCGGTTACCTGCATTCACTCGATTACGCAAAGACGCGGCCGCAGGGACGCAACGTGCTCGACAAGGACCCGCTGAGCCCGCAACTCAATATCATCGAGCACGCCGACGTTCGCCGCATGCTGCTGGCGCAAAAGTCATACGTCGAGGGCGCGATGGCGCTTAACCTCTACTGTGCGAAGTTGGTCGATGAAGAACGAACCGTGCCCGATGAACAATCGCGCAAGGACTTGACGCTGCTGCTCGACATCCTCACGCCGATTGCCAAGAGCTGGCCATCACAATGGTGTCTGGAGGCCAACTCGTTAGCGATCCAGGTGCTGGGTGGTTACGGCTACACGCGCGACTTTCCGGTAGAACAGTTTTATCGCGACAACCGGCTGAACGCCATTCACGAAGGCACACACGGCATTCAAGCACTCGATTTACTCGGCCGCAAAGTTGTGATGCAAAACGGGGGCGCCTTCAAGTTGCTCGGGGCGCGCATAGGCGAAACGATTGCGCGCGGGCTTGCGGCGCAGCACCCGGACACCAAGCGATTCGCGGGTGAACTCGGTGCGATTGCGGCTCGGCTCGCGGCTGTCACGCAAGCGCTGTGGGGTGCCAATGATGTCAATCGCACGCTCGCCAACGCAACTGTCTACCTTGAGGCGTTTGGTCATGTCGTGATCGCGTGGATATGGCTGGAACAATCGCTTGCCGCCTCTGCACACTTCAACGACGCTGACAGCGACTTCTATCACGGCAAGTGGCAGGCGTGCCGCTACTTCTACACCTTCGAGTTACCCAAAGTTGCGCCGATGCTGGACCTGCTGGCCTCACTCGACCGCACGACACTCGACATGCAGCCGGAGTGGTTCTAATGGTCACAGTTCAACTCGGCGGTGTTCGAACAAACTTAAAAGTGGTGATACGTTCCGTTGTGAATACATTCGCAACGCAAAGCCAACGACGTTAACCTCCGATACAAAGTATGGGCAAAGAAAATTCCACCACGCGCTTCTCTGATCGTGTCGGCGACTACATCAAGTACCGTCCGCACTATCCGGTTGAGATCATCGATCTGCTCGCGGCCAATTGCGCGCTCAAACCGGAAAGCGTGATCGCCGACATCGGTTCCGGTACAGGGATCTTGTCCGAGCTATTTCTGGAAAACGGCAATCCGGTTGTCGGCGTTGAACCCAACCGTGAGATGCGCGAGGCCGGTGAAGAATACCTCGCCGATTTTGGTCGCTTCACGAGTATCGATGGCACCGCTGAAGTCACGAAGCTGCCAAAGCACTCAATCGATTTCGCTCTCGCCGGGCAAGCGTTTCACTGGTTTGATCGCGACAAGACGCGCGCTGAGTTCAAACGCATTCTGAAAGAGGATGGCTTCGCTGTTCTGGTTTGGAACGATCGACGCTTAGTGGCCAAACACGACGCCACGCCTTTCTTGCGTGACTACGAAGCGATGCTCCAAACCTATGGCACCGACTACAAAGAGATCAATCACAAGAACATTCAAGATCCGGCCGTGTTCACGCCGTTCTTTGGCGGCAGCTTTCTGGAAGCCTCGTTCGACAATTTTCAGTACTTCGATTTCGAAGGGCTGATGGGGCGATTGCATTCGTCGTCGTACGTCCCGCCACCAAGTCATCCGAATTACGCGCCACTGGCCAAACGTGCGCGGGAGATTTTTAATGCCTGCCAAGTCAACGGCAAGGTTGCGTTTGAGTACGATACGCGGGTGTATTACGGGATGATGGGTTAGGGATGGCGGCTTGCGGCAAGTAAAAAAGCTCTTCAGACAGGCGACGTCGGACCTAGCCAGACGCTGCCGCATGCACGCCCGATTCAGCGAAAGGGTTGGGCCGCAATGCCACCGCTGGGTGGGGTTTCAGATCAAACCTCCCCAGTGTATTCGCCGCGAGCGGGATAGTCTTTGGAGATTGCAAAGTCGATTGCGCCAATCAAGTCTTGAAATTGGGGGCGGGCAAATGGCATCGTCTGCACTGCTCCATAGTAAAGCGTCCCGTCCGCACGAATTAGAAAAACGCCTGGTTCAGCAAACAGGGCTGGCTCTTCTATGCCGATGGATGTTTTCCCGCGCGAAGAACTGATATATAGACCCCACTGGCGTGCATTTTTCAAGCCGAGATTGAAGGCAAAGCGAAGCAAATTCGCTTTTACTTTCTCAGCCATTTGTGTGGCCCGCTCCTCGGCGTCGGTGCTGACGGCAACAACATGGACGCCACGAGAGGCAAACTCAGGGGCTAGACGTTCGAGCTCCGTAAGATACTTTGCACAAATAGGGCAATGTAGCCCGCGCTAGAACACAACAAGATCAAAGTGTTCGGGCGTACTGGCACCCAAAACGAAACGACCACCACCAATCAGCGGAACATTTAGAGCGGGGACAGGAAGTCGGAGGAGCAAAGCGTTCTGATGCATTTTTATCCTTTCAAAAATACGTGTTTGGGAGCATGCCTCACGATTAAATTCAGCGCCCGCTTTTTCGGGCCCGCTGCAGCAGTCGAGCAACAGGCGGATTCCTGAATGGGTCCTTGTCGATTACTTGGGAAGCTTGTCGATCGCCTCAAGAATCGCCTCATTTTCAGGCCGCTCGCGATAGCCTCCTACGGCCAGTTTGTCGAGGATCACGCCAGCCGGGCTGACGATAAAAATGGCAGGCAGTGGCACACCATAGGCGGAGCTACCCGGCCTAATCTCTGGGTTGCGAATGCCGAAGGCATCTATCGTTTTCGAGCCGACGTCCGACAGCAGGGTGTAGTTGATTTTGCGTTTTTTACTAAAGCCCGCCAGCACCTGGCTGTTGTCATAGCTTATCGCCACCAACCGATAGCCGCGAGTGTTCAAGGGCTCCACCACGTCTTTCAGCGACATGAGCTGCACTTGGCAAAACGGACACCAATCCGCTGAGCGAAAGAACACCAGCACGGTGCCTTTAATCCCGCTAACACTCGCGAGGTTACGAGTTGCGCCGCTGCTATCGACGACGGACAAATCTGGCACCTTGCTACCGAGCGGCGGGCCAATATTGATCGGGGCCGCAGTGACGAGCGCGGTGGTGCAAAGCAGCAGGATTGCCAGGCAAAATTTTTCCATGATCGGTTCCGAGGGGTTGGGAGGACGGGTACTGTCGAACTTAGTCGGGGAAGCACGGATTTCCTGTCAGGCAGCGCGACGCCAGTTGGTGGCTAGCGCCTGAATCAAGCCGAGCTGCGAAGTGGTTTCGGCGTGAAGGAATTTTTAGATGGCGCCACCACGTGCCACCGCCACCAGAATGACACCACCAATTACCAGAGACGCCAAGCCAATCAACGCAATGTAGCGCGTTGCGCGGGGCACTGCGTGTTGAGCGAAACGCTGGTGCCACCGCCAAGGCACAACGAGCAGGCACGCGGAGGAGACGAGTAAGACCCAGCCAAAAAGAGTGAAGGCATCAGAAAAGAGTACACGAGGAGCGGAGTGGATGAATGCAGCCCCCACAAGCAACCGCAAGAACATCTCTACGAAATGGACCCTTTGAGAGCTCGCAAAGCCGAGCAAGAACCGATTGGCCTGTTTAGGTACCACCAGTGATGCGATTCCCAAGGCAAGCAAGAACAGCCCTGCAAGGACAATGATGCAAAGCGCAAGAATTTCAATCATCGACATTCTTCGATAGCCCTTTGACGTTCGAGGTGCGGCTGGAACGAGGGGTTGGGACTCAGTCGCGAATCGGTTATGAAGCCAGTCACAGTCAGTCTTGGATTAGTTCTCTGATCTCGCCGGTTCCGCCAGCCTCAAAGACCGGATTCCCTTCTAGGAAGCGCCTCGCGTCCTCCGGGTCTTTGGCGCGCACCCCAACCAAACCGGTGATGTGCGTCTGCGCAGCTTGCGGGTGCTGGCCGATTCTGATGGATTCGCCCCTCCCAATAGAACTTCCGCCATCGAATTGACCAGAGGCTCTGAGTGCCGACAATTGCTTGTCCCAATTGTCGCCATCTTTAGAAGTTGCCACGTTGGTTACGTTATCGTGCATGAAAAAGATGCACTCCTTCATATCTGCTCTTGTTGTCATCGCTGTGCGTCTCTCCGCCAGTATTCCGCTTGCGTCCGCGTTTGGATTTAATGTTGGGGCCGAGGGGCTGGATACGTGTCCGGGCACAAAACGCGAATGGCGACGGCTAATTTTCTTTCAATTGCATCTTGCGTTTCACGCATCTGAACAGTCCTCAAAAGTAGGCGGCTCTGACCTCTGGTACGGTGGGGAGTCTTGGCCACCTAACGGCGGTGTTGCAAGCACCGCCGGGAATGACGCCAAGTCGGCCAGAACATCGGCCCGCCTGGGGTTTCCAATTCTTAATGCCTAACGTAGAAGTCACCGGCGCTGCGCGGCTTTATCGCGCAGCATCCGTGTGGACTGCCGGGTTAGCCTTGCGGTCAAAGTTTGAAGCCCACTGGCCATAGAAAGTAAGTGCCGAACTTTGGGCTCATGCGAAACTCGCCGCCAGCTTCCTTGCCTTTGGCCGTAAGGTAGTGCTTGTCATCACGTGCCTCAAGGTAGCCAGAGACGACGAGCTTTTCAATGAAGTCGTTGGTTTTCATTCCAAGCTTCTGAGCAAACTTGGATGAAGTTAGTTTGTCAAAGGATTCCTCGGCTTCAGGCTTGCTTTCTGCCTCGTTCGCTACTCGCTCAAGTGAGATGCGCACTTCGTCACTGATGCGGATAATGCGCTGCGCTTCTTCGTAGGCGTCCTTGTAGAGTTCGGAATCGTCAGAGCGGCGAATGAGAACGCCCATTTCGTTGTTATTGACTTGGCTGAACTCGTAAAGGTTGAGGCTGGTAATGATGCACAGCTCTTCGTTGAGATAGCATTTGGCGTGCAAGTTTTTGCAGAAGCTGGTGCGAATGAAGGTAAGTTCTTTGAGCCAGTTGATTTCTTCGGGTTGAAGTTCGCTCTTTCCGTAGACTATCCGCACGTCAATTTTCAGGCGGTTTTTGTCAGCGAGAAGTTCTTTCATTCTGTCGTTGAGCTTCAAGAATGGACTGATCAAGATGAGCCGGTCTTTGGCGTCTTTGATCAACTCTTCGAGAAAGTAATTTGTCGCGCTGGTGTTCAAAAACTTTGCCATGTGGGACTCTCAGAATAAGTGTGGAGCAGGCGGTATTGTGAAGGCTAACGTTTGAGATGAGAGGCTTGACCCGGCTTGCCGGGGCAAGTCCTCTCGATTGAAGGGTTAGGCGTCGCGGTTGGATAGCAGGCCATTGACTATTTCCTCTAGCGTGCTGTCCTCGTGCTTTGCCCAGAATGCATTTGGAACCTTGATGCCAAAGTCTCGGTTCAGCATTTCAAGTACCTCTTCAAACACAGAGTCTGGATCAGCGAAGTCGAATCTTGGGCCGTGAAATGCTACTGCCGCTGAATCTTGTGGAAGAAAGACTTCCGATCTCCATCCTAGCCCACGAGCCAATGCTTTGGAGATTGCTTCAGCAATGCTCTGTCTTTGGCCACCACCCCACGTTTCCATTTCTGCTGGCAACCGCTGACCTTGCACTGCCTTCAGTTCCTTGAAGAACGATAAGTCGGGACCCAGCCAGCGAACGCCTATGAAGAACTTCTTCCAACGATCTCTTGGCGGGAAGTGATCCGGAAATTGGAGTGGTCTCACGCTTGAACTCCACGACGCCTAACTAAATGTAGGGAGACTCTGAGTCTCCCTACCATTCCACGCTGTCTCCCTACCATTCCACCCGCCGGTCGAGGAAAACTCTTTTTGATCAAAGAGTTGAGCCGCTTCGTGCTGCATAACACCCCCACTAACAGATTCACGTTTTCCGGCAAGCGCGTTTTGAGGTTCTAACCGATCGGAGCAAGAAACACAAACTCTATATTCGGCGGTCTTCTCCAGCTATTTTCGCCTCAAACTGCCCGCCAATAGGCGAGTTTAGTAGCGCTGTCAAACTCAATCAATGCGCCGCATCCACCAGCACCTTTTCCGCCCACTTGTTCAAACTGATCCCGCTTTGTCTCGCCGCTTTCAGTGCGGCAGCATGCGCCTCCGGCGCAATGCGAAACATAAGTTTTCCACTCGCCGGCTTTTCGGGTTCACTTCCAAGTTTGCCGCACGCCGCGACGTAGTCCTTGATGACGGTCTGAAAGTTCTTTTCAAATTCAGCCACTGATTTAGCGTGGAAGACGATGATGTCGTCTACACCCAGCACCCGACCGACGATTATCTTGTCATCAGCGTCAAAGGTCATGCTCGCGCTGTAGTCGCCAACACGCATCGTATTGTTCATGGTGTCATCCAGTCCGCAACAAGTATTTACGCAATGCTACGACGCTAGTCGATACGTTGGGTGCCACTTGTGTGCCCGACACAGATTTCTCCAAATGAATGCCATCGCGTTGTGCTGATGAACGCAGCGCATCTTACTTTACCGACTTCGACACCAGAGGGAAGGCGGCTGGATTGCGAATCGATTCGACAGAAAGATCCGCATCGAGTTGGGGCCAATACAAATGATTCGGCGTTGGCCACCTAACGTCTGAAAGTTGCTCAATGGTCGCTTGCCTGAACCACGGAAACCGCTCAAACGGCACCAGCAGCTCCTCAGCGTCCAGCAACCACCAAAAGCCGTGCTTCGAAACATGTGTAACTTCAGCTACCGAAGTGAGTGTTCCATGCATGTTTGATCTCCTCAAGGTGCGCCTCGACGACGACTTGCGCCTCGCGCCGTTGATGAGCTGATAGCCCAGTGTAATTTGCTAAGGTGACCTCTGGCGTTAGCCAAAACTTGGCCTCGCAGTCAGGGTGCTCGATGTGAACATGAATTCTTGGCTCCTCTCGGGAAAAGAAGAATAAACGGAATTTGCCGTCGCGCATTTACGTAACCCAGCACTGTCGGGGCCATCGCCACGAGTCTATTGGATCTAACCCTACCCTTGGGCTGGCAGGACTAGCCCAACGTCACGTTGCGGCGAACGCCGCTGGATTCCGGCTCGTAGGCCGGGATGACCACTTAATACTTCCCTGTCAACCCCATCGCCACAAACGGCGGCTCGCGTCCGGTGAGTTTTTCCAGCATGATGAGTTCGTCGTCCGTATGGTTCATGAACGGGCCCTTCTCGGCCTTCATGGTGCCGCCGCGATCATCCAGCCACAGCGGTGTTTCGTGATGGGTAGTTTTGACGATCTTGGGCTCGGACATCCCCTTGCCATCGATCGAGGCCTCACCGTAGCACAGACAAAAGTAGGTGCGGCCTTCGTGGATCTCAATGTAGAACCCCGTGCCGCGGATACCAATGGTGGCGTTTGGCGTGCGGTACTGCACGCGTTGGCCGATTGGCCGCTTGTTCAACACTGACAGCACTTTGCCGGTGAGGATCAAGACGGTGTCCAGCGCGCCGCGTGTTGACTTTGACTCTTCGAGGACGACGCTGGAGTTGTCTCGCAGCAAGTAGGCGTCCTTGCCGACCACCACCACGGCCATGCTGTTGGCGCCAGTCGCGACACGATCACCCGGCTTGACCGGCGTGCCGACTCTGGCAGGCGCGCCGTTCACCGTCACGCTGCCCTGCATCGAATTGATGCCGGCGACGGCCGGCACATCGCCTTTGGCCAATGCCTCTTGAATGAGCCCGGATATGCCGGCCGGCCCCAACAAACCGAGTGCAGCAGCGGTTTTCATCCAACGACGACGAAAGGTATTTTTCATAGGGCTCTCCATGGTGAAATTCGAGTCAACGCTCAAGCTTTTGCGCTTGCCAATACAGATACACTCTATGCTACGAATTTGGAAGGCGAAAGGATGCAGCGGGATGCAGCCAGATGCAGCCAGATGCAGCCAGATGCAGAGACTCGCCATAGCAACCAAAACTGCAAATTCGCAATTACCGCACCGAAATATACCGATCAGGCCGTCTGACCACTTGCGGTCAAGACAATATGACGCATGAGAAGGACGAAATTGAGCGCCGCAGCTGAAATCAGACACCTCGAATTCTACGCAAGCGGATGGATCATGAACCGTGAAACATCGCGCAGCGGGCTCTGGATCGCCGACGGAGAATCAGACAACGTTCGCGCAGATTGTCGTTGGTCGAGATTGAGACGCGCCGGCCGTTCTGTTGCGCGAAACGTGCATTGCAGATGAAGCATCGGGGTTTCACATTGCTGGAAATGTTGGTCGTGCTCGCGCTGATCGGTGTGATGGCGGGCCTCGCGTTGCCGAATTTTTCGCGCTTCCTGGAGAGCTTTACCAACAGCAGCCGCTGGAGCGGCATCGAGCGTGAAATCGCCGACTTGCCCTATCAAGTGTTTAGTTCCGGCGTCGCGCTGCGCTTGGACTCCGGGGGCGCTGCGCAGAGAATCCCCGCAATTCCTTCGGACTGGCGGGTCGAAGTGGCTGCGCCGATCTTGTACCGGGAGAGCGGCTGGTGCGAAGGCGGCCAGCTTGCCATTGTGTCTGCGGCCGGCGAGCGGCGCGATTATGTGCTGTTGGCACCTGCCTGTGCTCCCTCGAGAGCTGCCAAATGAAGCGCGGCGCGCACATCGCCGGCGCAATTCGGTACTCGCCCGGCTTTACCTTGCTCGAAGCCATTGTGGCGCTCGTGTTGCTGACCACGGCCGGGCTGGCGCTGTTCTCGTGGATGAACGCGAGCTTTGATGGACTGAACAGGATCGAGCAGAGTAATGCTCGTGCAGCGGCCGAGCTCAACGCACTCGAGTTCATGAAAACGGTGAATCCAATGGAGCGCCCCGACGGGCAGATCAAACTCGGCCAGGTCGATGTGAAATGGCGTGCCCGGCAACTCGCGCAGCCGGTTCAAAATCGCACTGACACGCGCGACCCCGGCCCGTTCAGCGTCGCCATGTACGAAGTCGAGCTCACGCTTGAGGACCGACCGAGAATCGAGCCTTACACGATCGTGTTGCGACAGATGGGCTACCGTCGTCTGTACCCGGTCGGCGACGAAAGCGGTGGCGGAATTTCGCCATCGCTTCCGGCACCCGGAAAACGGTAAAATAGCGCGCTTAGGGCCCGCATAGCTCAGGGGTAGAGCAACCGCCTTGTAAGCGGTAGGTCGTCAGTTCGAATCCGACTGTGGGCACCATCATTTTGCGCTGCTGTTTTCTTGGCGCGAACGTTGACTGACTGGCACTGTCCATCATCGCAGTATCCAGCCACACAGCGGCGTGGTCGAACCGACCACCCCATCTCCCGCAAGGTCCTCAACATGAGTTCGCCGTCGCGCCGCCATTCCCCGACCATCGTATCGATGCTGTTTGCCTTGTTTGCCGCGTTGTTGCTCAACGTCGCGTTGTCAACCACGGCATCGGCGCAGCAGGTAAAAACGCCCCACGTTGAGGCGGAGTTGATCGCGCGGCACACAAGCTTCCAGCCGGGCAAACCGATCGAGGCGGCGCTGCGACTGAAGATCATCGATCATTGGCATACCTATTGGCGCAATCCCGGCGACTCCGGCCTGCCGACCCGGCTTAAGTGGACGTTGCCGCCCGGATTTGTCGCCGGCGAAATCGAGTGGCCGTATCCGAAGAAATTGCCATTGGGCCCGCTCATGAACTTTGGCTACGAGGGCGAGGCGATGCACTTGGTCACCCTGCAGACCCCCGCTTCGGCAAAGCTCGGTGAACGTGTGACGTTGAGTGCCAAGGCCGATTGGCTGGTATGCGCCGACGTCTGCATCCCTGAAGAAGGCGTCGTTACGCTGACGCTGCAGGCCGGGGCTGAGACGCCAAAGCCGGACCCGAAATGGCAGCGGTCGTTTGCTGCTGCACGCGATGCCCTGCCGGCCACGCTGCTTGGCGGCGTCGCCGTAACGATCAATGGCGCGGTCGCCACGTTGGTCGGCAAATCGAAAACGGCAGTAGGTGTTTCAGGCGTGGCGTTTTTTCCGCATCGCGACGACGTGATGGCAAACGCGGTGGCGCAGGTATTCACAAGGACGCCCGATGGTTTTACGCTGACGGTTCCGCTCGCGGATCCGCGCATCAACGACCTGAAAACCCTCGACGGTGTATTGGTCTCGACAAGCGGGGCGGCCGGTTGGGGTGATGGCATCCTTGCCCAACCGGGTGCCAACAACAAAGCCAGAGCCGTCAGCATCGCTGCGCCGGTTAGCTATGCTGTGGGCTCTGTTGTGGGCGATGGCGCAAAGCCAAACCCCGGCATTGACGGGCGTTTTCAGGCAAAAATGCCTGAAAGTGCCCGCCCTGACTTGAGTTTGATCGGGGCAATCCTGTTTGCTTTCCTTGGTGGGTTGATCCTCAATCTGATGCCGTGCGTGTTTCCGGTGCTCGGCATCAAGGTGATGGGCTTTGTAAATAACGCGCACGGCGAAAAGCGGCTCTTGCAGCAACAGGGCGCGGCTTACTTCTGCGGGGTGCTGGCGTCATTCATGTTGCTGGCGGGGTTGATGCTCGCCTTGCGCGGGGCGGGCCAGTCGATTGGCTGGGGCTTCCAGATGCAAGAGCCGCTGTTCGTTGCCGCGCTGGCAGCCTTGTTTTTCTTGATGGCCTTGAACCTCTCCGGGTTGTTCGAATTCGGCACCTCCATACAAAGCGTCGCTGGCGATGCCGAGTTGCGTGCGCAATCGCATCCGCGGCGGGGGGCGTTCGCCTCAGGTGTGCTCGCAACAGTGGTCGCGACGCCGTGCATGGCACCGGGGCTCGGTGCATCCGTCGGTTTCACGCTTGGTCAGAGTGCGCCGGTGGCGTTGCTGATTTTTGCGGCGATCGGCATCGGGCTGGCGCTGCCGGTTTCAGCACTCTCGTTTTTTCCGGCGTCACTACGCTATCTGCCAAAGCCGGGTGCATGGATGGACACCTTCAAGCAATTGATGGCGTTCCCACTCTATGCCACCGTGGTCTGGTTGGTATGGATACTCGGTGCGCAGTCGGGTAACGATGGGGTGGCGCTGCTGCTTGCCGCGCTTACGCTGTTGGCGCTCGGGGCATGGGTCTACGGTCACTGGCAGGTGGCTAAACCGCGCATGGCGATCGCCGCCGGTGCTGCCGCCGTCGTGTGCGGTGCACTGCTGGCGTGGACCGCTGCGACTTTGCCGCCGCCAGCAACCCCGTCAGCTTCCACTGCTGTCACCGACGGCGACTGGGTTCCATTCTCAAAAGAGTCCATCGCGTCGTTGCGCGGTCAGGGCAAATCCGTGTTCGTTGATTTCACGGCGACTTGGTGCATCACCTGCCAGGTGAACAAGCGCGTCGCCTTGAACGACGCCGCGGTGATCGCACAAATGAAGGCGCGCAACGTTGTTCGCATGCAGGCGGACTGGACACGCAAGGACAACGCGATCACCGCCGCGTTGGCAGAGTTTGGACGAAACGGCGTGCCGCTGTATGTTCTCTACCCGCCGGTGGGTGAACCTGCAGTGTTGCCTGAGCTGCTCACCCCGGCCATTGTGCTTGACGCCATCGCGGCGATCGAACCGGCGACAACCGCGCAGCGTTAGTGGCTGTTACTTGGCTGGTAGAACGGCTGTCTCGGCCGCCGAGGGTTTGACTTCCTGCGCCCATGTGCCGAGTTGTTTACGGAAGGCGTCTGTCACTGCGCGCGCTTCGCCATCGTCGCTGATGATGTACGGGGTGATCAAGATGACCAACTCATTGCGCTTGGTGGAGTCAACCGTCTTCTTGAAGGCCTGCCCGAGGATGGGGATGTCTTTTAGAAACGGGACACCGCTGTTGGTTTTATCGACGTTGTTGCTGATGAGCCCGCCGAGCACGTATGTGGAGCCATGCTTCAAGGTCAGCTTGGTGTCGAGCGAGCTCTTGTTGATGGTTGGTGAGCTGATGCCGCCGGTGGTGTTGTTGGCGACGCTACTCACTTCTTGGGACACTTCCATATCGACTTGATCTGACGAGTGGATCACCGGTTTGATTTTGAGAATGGTGCCGGTGTTGCGATACTGCACGGCGGATATGATGCCGGTGCCGCCGGTCGAGGAGTTGGTTTGCTGGCTCGTTAGGATTGGCACGTCTTGACCCACTTGGATGCTCGCTGATTCGCCGTTGCGGGCGATGAGGCTTGGGTTGGACAGTATGGTGACCCTGTTGTCGCTTGCCAGCGCGTTGAGTACGGCACGCGGTTGCCCGAGCCGGTCGAGTTGGCTGATGGCAAAACCGGTAAAGCTGCCGAAAGCCGTTGCAGCGCCGCCAGTGTTGCCGCCCAGTTGCGTCACGTTAAGCCCGCTGCTATTGAGCTTCCGGAAGATCCAATCGACACCGAGCGTTGTTGTGTCGTCTACCGAGACTTGCGCCACGGTGACTTCGATCAGCACCTGTCGGGCGGTGCGATCGAGCTCGCGTAGCAGGCGAACGATGTCTGCGTAATCGTCGCTGGTGGCTTTAAAGAGGATGGTGTTGGTGGACTTGTCTACCACCACACCGCCGCTGGAAACAGGCGCCGCTGCCGTTGTCGCTGTCGCCG
>Ga0209181_10009528_pt1 | contig 12748 bp, 7 predicted proteins | sample MAT05_FD_187208 | JGI IMG/M metagenome (GOLD analysis project Ga0209181, IMG submission 187208) | Freshwater microbial communities from Lake Fryxell liftoff mats and glacier meltwater in Antarctica - MAT-05 (SPAdes) (version 2) | ecosystem: Environmental > Aquatic > Freshwater > Ice > Liftoff... | reverse complement strand
GAGCCCATGCGATGAACCCCCACGTCACCTGCCTCACCCCGCAACCCGGCCATCGCCTGCTGCTGGAATTTGCCAACGGCGAGACACGCCTGTTCGACCTGACACCCTGGCTCGACAAGGGCGTATTCCGCGCGCTGCGTGACAGCCCCGAGTTTGCGCAGGCCCGTGTCGTGGACGGCTCGGTCGAATGGCCGGGGGAGATCGACTTGAGCTACGACACGCTGTATTTGCGCAGTGTGGCCGTGGCGCCGGCAATTACGGCGTGAGCGGGGCGGCGCTGCAGGCGCACGATCCGAACGCCACGGTCCCGGGGAAGGTGAAGCCACGGCTGATGCAGGCGGACGGTCTGATGCGCCCGTCGTGCTGGCCACCATGGAATAGCGCGTCGTAGGGCGCGATGGGCAGGAGGCGGCCGAAGACCGCGCGCTGCATCAGTTCGCTGGCTGGCTGGGCCATCGACCCGTCCGGCATCGCGGCCGTGGTCCGGGCCGCAGCGCTGGCCGGCATGGCGGCCTGGGGCTGCGCGCTGCGGGCCCAGCGCTGTCACCTCGCCCCGGGCTGAGCCGCGCGGGCTGCGCTCAAGCCCCGCGCCCGGCGGCCGATATGCACTCGACAGTGTCCGCATCCTCGGGCGCATTCGCTCCCGTCCGCAACGCCCTGGCCGCGCGGTATACCGCTGAATCCCCCTTTGAACGCACAAGGCGACACCCTTACCGCGCCGGCGGCGCATGACGCTGCCGGTGCGCCAGCTCTGCACCACCGCGTGCGCCTGGCGGCGTGGCTTGCATTCCTGGTCGGGGCAGGCGGGGCCTGGGTGCACGGTGATGTGCCTTTGGGCCTGCTGGCCGGGGCGGCGGTGTTGGCCCTGGTCGTGGTGGAGCCGGCGGTGCGCGCGGTGCGCAGGCAGGTGACGGACCTGCAAGCCCGGATCACGTTGCTGCACGGGCAGGTGCTGCTGTCCGAGCACACCGAAACACTGGCCCAAGCCCAAGCCCAAGCCCAAGCCCATGCCCATGCCCAGGTTCAGGTTCAGGCCTGCGCCCAGGTCCCCCAGACCCCCCATGCCCTGAGCGCCGGACCGAACAAGTTGCAGTCGTTGTGGGACGCCCTGCCCGCCGGGGTGGTGGTGCAGGCGCCAGGGGGCGAGATCATCGACGCCAACCCGGCGGCGCAGCGGATGCTGGGCCTGACGCTGGCGCAGTTGCGCGCCCTGCGCGGGCTGGACCCACGGTGGCGCTGCGTGCGCGAGGACGGCAGCGACTACCCCTTGGCCGATCAACCGGCCTGGCGCACTCAGCGCAGCGGCCAGCCGCTCTTCAACGAAAGCATCGGGATGCACACGCCCGACGGTGAGCTGCGCTGGTTGCTGGTGAATACGGTGCCCCAGTGCGATGAGCACGGCCGGCCGGCCGGCGTCATCACCTGCTTCATCGACGCGACGGACCGCCGCCTGCTGCAGGACGGCCTGCACGCCGCGGCCCGCACCGACGCATTGACCCGGCTGCCCAACCGCGAGGTGGTGATGGAGCGCCTGGCGCGTGCCATCGCCCACGCCAGGCGCCACCCCGAGTACGGCTTCGCCGTGCTGTTCATGGACTTCGACCGTTTCAAGCAGGTCAACGACACCCTGGGCCACGGTGCGGGCGACGAACTGCTGCGCCAGATCGCGCAGCGCCTGCAGCTGGCCTTTCGGCCGGGCGACGCACTGGCCCGCGTCGAATCGGGCCATGCCGTCGCCGCGCGCATGGGCGGCGACGAGTTCGTGGTGGTGCTGGAGGGGGTGCGCGATGACGCCGCCGTCCAGGCCATCGCCGAGCGCTTGCTGGCCGACCTGCGCGAGCCCTACACCGTGGCGGCGCACCCGGTGCAGAGCAGCGCCAGCATTGGCATCGTGCGCTGGCAGGGCCAGGACCTGGGGCCGGAGGAGATCCTGCGCAACGCCGACACGGCCATGTACGAGGCCAAGCGCGCCGGCCGCAACCGTTTTGTCCTCTTCGACGATTCGATGCACGACCGCGTGGTGCGCACGCTCGGGATCCAGGCCGACCTGCGCCTGGCGCTGGCCGGCGACGAGCTGTTCGTGGCCTACCAGCCCGTGGTCGACCTGGCGACCCAGCGCATGACCGGCGTGGAAGCGCTGGTGCGCTGGCAGCATCCGACGCGGGGCTTGCTGATGCCGGGCGAGTTCATCGCCGTGGCCGAAGAGTGCGGCCTCATCGACGCGCTGGGCGAGCGCGTGCTGCAGCTGGCCTGCCGCCAGTTCGTGCAGTGGGAAAGCGAGCTGGGCGCCCGTGCGCCGCAGCAGATGGCGGTGAACCTGTCGCGTGCGCAGCTCAAGCGCCCCGGGCTGGCGGCCGAGGTGGCCGCACTGCTGGCAGACAGCGGCATGCCCCCAGGGCGCCTGCAACTGGAGATCACCGAAAGCCTGGCTGCCCAGGACGAACGTGTTCAGGCCAGCTTGCGCGAATTGAAGTCGCTGGGTGTGAAGCTGGCGCTGGACGACTTCGGCACCGGCTACTCGTCACTGGCCTGCCTGCACCTGCTGCCCGTGGACACGGTGAAGATCGACCGATCCTTCATCACCCACGCGCTGAGTGTGGAGTACCACCGGGTGCTGATCGAAGCCACCATCCGCGTCGCCCGCACCCTGGGCATGCGCACGGTGGCCGAGGGCATAGAAAACGCCGGCCAGGCGGCGCTGATGCGTCAGCTGTGCTGCGACGCCGGCCAGGGTTACCTCTACGGCCGGCCGATGGCGCCTGCCGACCTGGTGGCCTGGCTGGACCGCGAACCGGCCGAACCGGGCCGGGCCTGACCCCGCCCGCCCGGCGGCGCCGGGCCTGACCCTGTCAACCGGCGGCGCCGGGCCTGACCCTGTCAACCGGCGCTGCCGGGCCACCCCCTGTCCTGCGCAAGCGCATTTCGTCGCCTGCGCAGCGCGCTTCGTCGCACACCGCCGGGGCAATCGGGAACCGGCCGCCTAGACTTCTCTCGCCAGCCCTGGGTGGGCCGGGCAGGACAGGACACGAGGGGATCGAATGACTAAGAAGAAGACATGGCTGCTCGGCGGCGCGGTGGCGTTGGTCTTGGCGGGCGCCGGAGCCGCCTACATGGCGGGCGCGATCAAGCTGCCGGGTGGCGACGCCATGGCCAGGTCGGACGTGAAGGCGGGCAAGGCCGGCAAGGACGGCAAGAAGCCCGAAGTGCCGCTGGAGTTCGTGCAGCGCGAGGTGGTGCAGCCGGCCATGGCGCGCTTGCCTTCGGTGCTGGAGTTTTCCGGCCCGCTGGTGGCGCCACAGACCGCGATCGTGCGGGCCAAGACGGGGGGCACCTTGCTGGCCCTGAATGTGGCCGAGGGCGCGCGTGTGCAGGCCGGTCAGGCGATAGGCCGCATCGAGCAAGCCGAGCTGGGCAGCAGGGTCGCCGAGCGCGGCGCGCAGCTGGAATCGGCCCGCGCCACGCTGGCCCAGGCCGAGCGCTCGCACCTGAGCAATGAACGCCTGGCGCAGCAGCAGTTCATCAGCCCGAACGCGCTGGACAGCTCGCGCGCCGCGCTCGACACGGCGCGGGCGCAGCTGAACGCCGCCCAGGCCTCGCTGGAGACCACCCGTGTCGGTCTGCGCGACGCCAGCATCCTGGCCCCCATCTCGGGCATCGTGGCCAAGCGCCATGTGCTGCCCGGCGAGAAGGTCAGCCCCGAGCAGCAGGTGCTGACCATCGTCGACCTGGCCCAGCTGGAGCTGGCCGGCGCCGTGGGCACGCATGAGGTCAGCCGGCTGTCTCCGGGCATGTCGGTGCAGGTGCAGGTGGAAGGCCTGTCCGAGCCGGTGGCGGGGCGCATCGCGCGCATCGCGCCGGCCGCCGAGCCCGGCACACGTTCTATCGGCATCACCATCGCCATCAAGAACCCCAAGGAGGCCTTGCGCGCCGGCCAGTACGCGCTGGCCCGCGTGACCCTGGCCGACGACACCGACCGGCTCACACTGCCCCTGGCCGCGCTGGGCAACACCGCTGGGCAGGACCATGTGTGGGTGATCGAACAGGGCCTGCTGGCCCGCCGCGCTGTCACCGTGGGCCGGCGCGACGAGCGCGAAGGCCGCATCGAGGTGCTGCAAGGCGTGACGCCGGACACCCAGGTGCTGGCGGCGAGGTTCGAAAACCTGCGCGAGGGCGCCAAGGCCAGCCTGGTTGAGTCCAAGCCGGCGGCCAAGTCCGCGGCGGTGGCCTCGGCGGCGGCGTCCACGCCCGCCAACCTGAAGTAAGGGGCGGCACCATGTGGATGACCCGCGTCTCGATCAACAACCCTGTTTTCGCCACCATGGTGATGGTGGCGCTGTGTGTGCTGGGTCTGTTCTCTTACGCCAAGCTGGGCGTGGAGCAGATGCCCGACATCTCGCCGCCCGGCGCCTTCCTGGAAGTGCGCTACCCCGGCGCGTCGGCCGAGGCGGTGGAGCGCGAGGTCATCAAGCCCATGGAAGAGGCGGTCAACAGCATCGCCGGCGTCAAGCGCATCCTGTCGCGCGCCAGTGAGGGCAAGGGCAACATGAGCGTGGAGTTCTCGCTCGACGCCGACATGGGCCGCGCCATGCAGGAAGTGCGCGACCGCGTGGCGGCGGTGCAGTCCAGCTTCCCGCGTGAAGTGCGCGCGCCGACGGTGGCACGCTTCAACAGCGACAACAACCAGCCCGTGGTGAATCTGGCGCTGGTCAGCAAGACGCGAAGCGCGCGCGAGCTGTCCATCATCGGCGACGAACTGGTGGGCAAACGGCTGCAACGGGTCGAGGGCGTGGCCCGGGTCGAGATCAACGGCCTGACCGAGCGCGAGGTGCGCATCGACCTCGACCCGACCCGGCTGCGCGCCTATGGCGTGACACCGGCCGAGATTGCCACCGCGCTGCGCGAGGCCAATGCCGACCAGCCGGTGGGTCTGCTTTCCAACGGCACGCAGGACACGCTGCTGCGCGTCGAAGGCCGGGTGCACGACCCGCGCTTGTTCGAATCCGTGGTGGTGGCGCGGCGCAATGGTCTGCCGCTGACGCTGGGCGACTTCGGCACACTCATCGAGCGCGAACGCGAGCCCGACTCCACGGCGCGCATCAACGGCCAGCCGGCGATCAACTTCAACATCTTCAAGCAGCAGGACGCCAACATCGTGGCCGCCGGCGACGCGGTGAAGAAGGCTGCCGACGAGATCCGCAAGCAGTTGCCGCCGGACGTGGAACTGCGCCTCATCTACGCCAGCAGCGACTGGGTCAAGGGCTCGCTGAACGGTCTGAAGCACACGCTGATCGAAGGCGCGGTGCTGACCATCATCATCGTCTTCCTGTTCCTGAATTCCTGGCGCAGCACCATCATCACCGGCCTCACGCTGCCCATCGCGGTGATCTCCAGCTTCATCGCCGTGTATGCCTTCGGCTTCACGCTGAACTTCATGACCATGATGGCGCTGAGCCTGTGCATCGGCCTGCTCATCGACGATGCCATCGTGGTGCGCGAGAACATCGTGCGCCACGTGCACATGGGCAAGGACCACATCACCGCCGCGCGCGAAGGCACCGAGGAAATCGGCCTGGCGGTCATGGCCACCACCTTCGCCATCGTGGCGGTGTTTGCGCCCGTGGCCTTCATGGGCGGCATCATCGGCAAGTTCTTCTACCCCTTCGGCATCGTGGTGGTGGTGGCCGTGCTGGTGAGCCTGTTCGTGAGCTTCACGCTGGACCCGATGCTGTCAGCCGTGTGGCACGACCCGCCTTCGGTGCGCATGAAGAAGTGGCCCGTCATCGGCCACGCCATTCGCGGCACCGACGCCGGGCTGGAATGGATGCACCGCGTCTACGAACGCACCATGCGCTGGGCGTTCTCTGAAAAGCGCTGGACCTTCGGCTTGGCGCGCTTCTACATCGGCATTCCGGTCTACGCCCATGGCTTCGACGGCCACACGCAGCGCGACAAGGCCAGCCCACGGCGTTGGCGGCTGGCCACCATCACGCCACGCGGTGTGGTCATGGCCAGTGGCGTGGCCAGCTTCGTGGTGGCGATCGGCCTGGCGCCCTTGGTCGGCAGCGAATTCGTGCCCGAGACCGACCAGGGCTACACCCAGCTGGCGCTGCGCATGCCCGTGGGCAGCAGCCTGGAGCGCAGTGACGCCAAGGTGCGCCAGGTGGAAGAGATCGTGGCGGCCCTGCCCGAGGTGCAGAACGTGTCGACCTGGGTGGGCGGTGCGGGCCAGCGCAACCAGGCCTGGCTGAACATCTCGCTGAAGGACCGCAGCGAACGCAAGCGCAGCCAGAAGCAGGTGGAAGACGCCATCCGCGAGCAGATCGCCAAGATCCCCGGCACCGATGCCAGCGTGGGCTTCAACCGGCCCATCTACGTGGCCATTCTGGGCAACGACCCGGCGGGGCTGGCGCGGGTGGCCGACGAGTTTGCCGAGAAAGTGAAGAAGATTCCCGGCGCTGTCGACGTCGAGTCATCCGTCAAGTCCGGCCTGCCCGCCTATGCCGTGCGCCTGAAGCCCGGTGCCGTGCGTGAACTGGGCCTGACCGCGCCGCAGTTGGCCAGCAGCCTGCGCGCCTATGTGAACGGCGAGACCGCCACCACCTGGACCACGCCCGACGGCAACCAGGTCGACGTGGTGCTGCGCCTGAATGAGAGCCAGCGCGAACGCATCGACCAGCTGCGCGGGCTGCCCGTGGCCTTCGCCAAGGACGGCACGCCTATCACGCTGGACAGTGTGGCCACCATCGAGCAGGTCTTCAACCCCGAGATCATCCGGCGCCAGAACCTGCAGCGCCGCGAGGCCGTGTTCGCCGGCGTCAAGGACCGCAGCCCGGGTGAGGTGGGCGAGGACGTGCAAAAGCTCATCAAGGAAACCACGCTGCCGCCGGGCTACAGCTTCGACGTGGGCGGCCAGATGCAGCAACAGGCCGAGGCCTTTGGCGGCCTGCTGGCGGCCATGGCGCTGGCAGCCATCTTCATCTACATCGTTCTGGCCAGCCAGTTCGGCAGCTTCCTGCAGCCCATTGCCATCATGGCCAGCCTGCCGCTGGCGCTGATCGGCGTGATGCTGGCGCTGTTGATGTGGCGCAGCACGCTGAACGTGTTCAGCATGATCGGCCTGGTGATGCTGATGGGCCTGGTGACCAAGAACGCCATCCTCTTGGTGGACTTCGCCAACCATGCGCGCAAGGCCGGTGCCACGGTGGCTGACGCGGTACTGCAGGCCGGGTTGATCCGCATGCGGCCCATCGTCATGACCACCATGGCCATGGTCTTCGGCATGTTGCCGCTGGCCATGGCGTTTAACGACGGTGGCGAACTGCAAGCGCCGATGGGCCGCGCCATCATCGGTGGCGTCATCACCTCGACGCTGCTGACGCTGCTGGTGGTGCCGGTGTTCTACAGCTACCTGGTGGGCAAGACCAAGCCGGCGGCTGATCCAGCGCCGGCGACCTTGCCGGAGCCGGGCGGCAGTGCCGGCCCGCTGCCGATGCCGGCCGACCGCGACTGAGGCTGCGTCACGGGCTGTTGTCCTTGCGGGGCGTGTTCAGCGGGGTGTCGGTGTCGGTGTCGGTGTCGGTGTCAGTCACGGCCGGCGTGGCGGCGTCAGGCGGGCCGTCCAGGCTCAGACGCTGCCAGAGTCTTCCGGTGACGTCGCGGTGCAGCGTCTGGCCGTCGGGCTCGCCATCGAACCCGTTGCCCGGCGGGCTGTGGCCGTCCGGGTTGGTGGGCGCAAGGTGGCGTTGCACCGCCAGCACCAGGCCGAGGGCCAGCACGGCCAGCACGCCCATGAGCATCAGCAACTGCGCGCGCTGTTGCCGGGCGAGGTCTGCGCGGGCCAGCAGTGCGGTGCGCACCGTGTTGCTGGCAGCGTCGAAGAGCCGGGCCTGGGCCTGCAGAGCGGTGGTGGCGGCAGCGGCCAGGGCCGGCGCGTCGGCCGGCTCGGCCTGGCGGCGCAACTGGAACAGCCGGTCGGCGCTGACCCCTGCCGTGGCCACCGCGCCGGCCAGCGCGGGGTCGTTGAGCGCACCGCGGTTCAGGCCTTCGCTCAGGTGCCCCAGGGCACGCGCGAGCGCGGCCTCGGCCGCGGCCAGGTCACCGCGCTCGCCGCCGCTGTCGGCGGGCAGGCCCAGGGCCGCGATCTGTGCCGTCACGTGCGGCAGCGAAGACAGGTCACGCACCGAGGCCAGGTAGGTCTTGGCCGGGCCATGGCTGTCCAGCCCCGAGGCGGCGGCGACGAGGTCGATGACCTGCAGGGTCTGTTCGACCAGCAGTCGGTGGGCCGCGTCGCTGTCGACCGGCTTGATCTTGCGCTGCTCGACCTGCGGCACCAGGGTCACCCAGTCCTGGCGAAGCGCCTGCGCCTCGCCGACGGCGCGCGGCAGCTTCAAGGTGAACAGGGTGCTCTCCAGCGTGGCCGCGCGGTCGTCGACCTCGGCCTGCCGCACCACGCGTTCGGGTTCCAGCTGCAGCACGCCACGCAGCACCAGGCCGGCGATGTCGCGGTGCGCCAGCAAGGCGTGTTGCAGGGTGACGGCACCCGAGACCGGGTCCAGCCCGGCCTGCTCGTACAGCGCAGCCTGGATCTCGGCGGTCTGGTAGCGCAGCACTTGCACCAGCGGGGTGGCCACCATGGCCACGGCCACGACGCCCAGTGCGGCGAACTTGTGGCGTAACTTCAGGGTGTGTATGCGGTGCGTGAGCTTCATGGACGGCAGGGTATGCGGGCGGACTTGCGCCACCGTGACGGCTGGCGGGCTCAGTCCGTTATCGACCCATTCCGCCCGTGCTTGAGAGCGCCCCGAGGGGGCCAGAAGACTCGGGAACGGCCCTGCGGCTTCTCGAGAGCCACAGGTGCATGGACCCGGCTACGATGCACACGCCAATGAAGTCACTCAGAAACCGCTTCCTGCTGTCCACCATGGCCCTGGTGGTTGCTGTGTCGGCCGCGACGCTGGTGGCGGCGCACCGTCTTGTCAGCCAGGCCATGAGCAACGAGGTGTCGCAGTCGGCCTCGCGCGACCAGGTGCTGCTGTCGTCGGCGCTGGCGCCGCTGGTCGCGGCCCGCAACCTTGCCGAGGCCGAGGACCTCTTGCGCGTGATGGTGAGCGATGGGGGGTTCGTCTATGTGGAGGTGTTCGATTCCGACGGCAAGCTGTGGCTGCGCGCGGGCCCGGCGTCGCCCGCCCTGTCGGCTGCACCGTTGCCGGCCGCGGCGTCGGCTGTACAGCGGCGCGGGGCCGACGGGACGTTTCACTTCGCAGGTCGGCTCGACCTGGACGGCCGCGACTACGGCAGCTACCGCTTTGGCCTGAGCGGCGTGGCGGCCGTTCAAGCCGAGCAGCGTGTGCTGGGCGGGCTGATGGCCATCGGGCTGCTGGGCGCCATGGGCGCCGTGCTGCTGCAGGTGCCGATGTCGCGGTGGCTCACGCGGCGCCTCGAGGACCTGGCCGACGGCACCCGTCGCGTGGCCGCTGGCGAATACGGACTGCAGTTGCCCCTGGCCGGGTTGGACGGCCTGGGGCGGCTGACGGCGTCGTTCAACGACATGTCGTCTGCGCTGGCGCAACGCGTGTCGGCCCTGCAGGCCAGCGAACAGCGCCAGCACCAGTTGGTTGACGCACTGGCCGAGGGCGTGGTGTTCCAGGACGCCCAGGACCGCGTGCTCGAGTGCAATGCAGCGGCCTGCAGCATCCTGGGTCTGACGCGGGGCCAGCTGCTGGGCGCGGATTCCAAGGCCCCGGGTTGGCATGCGATCCGCCGCGATGGCACGCCTTTCGATTTTTCCGAGCACCCGTCGGTGGTGGCGCTGCGAACGGGGCGGCCGGTGCGCGATGTGCTGATGGGCGTGCACCGGCCCGAGGATGGCCTGGTGTGGGTGTCGATCAACTCTCAGCCTCTGCGAGAGGGCGGCACCGAGGCCACCGTGACCTCGTTCAACGATGTCACCGGCCGCCTGCAGGCCGAGCTGGCCCTGCAGCAAGCCAATCAGGACCTGGAACACCGCGTGGCCGAACGCACGGCAGAGCTGGCCAGCGCGCGTGACGCCGCCGAGGCCGCCAACCTGGCCAAGACCGAATTCCTGGGGCGCATGAGCCACGAGCTGCGCACACCGCTCAACGCCATCCTGGGCTTTGCGCAGGTGCTGCGCATGCGGCTCAAGCCGGCCCCGCCCGGCGTCGACGAACAGCTGGGCTACATCGAGGCCGGCGGCTGGCACCTGCTGGAGCTGATCAACGACGTGCTGGACCTGGCGCGCATCGAGGCCGGTGCCATGGTGGTGTCGCTCGACTCCATCCAGGTCGCGCCGCTGCTGAACGAATGCGCCCGCATGGTCGACGCCGCCGCGCAGTCGGCCGGCGTGGTGCTTGAAGTCGTGCCCGCTGCGCCGACCTGGCGCGTTCGCGGCGACCGCACCCGGCTGCGCCAGGTGCTGGTGAACCTGTTGTCGAACGCCTGCAAGTACAACCGACCCGGCGGCCGGGTGCGCCTGGAGGCCTCAGTGGTCGGCGACAGGCTGACGCTGTCGGTGGCCGACACCGGCATCGGCCTGAGCGCGGAGCAGCAGTCGCGGCTGTACGAGCCCTTCAACCGGCTGGGTGCCGAGGCGGGCAGCGTGGAGGGCACGGGCATCGGCCTGGTGATCACGCGCCGGCTGGTGGAGCTGATGGGCGGGCGGCTGGAGGCCCGCTCCACGGTGGGGCAGGGGACGACCTTCAGCGTGCACCTGTCCCTGGGTGGCGAGCCTGCTCCGCCGCCGGCCGGGTCCACGGCAGCGGCACTGATGCAGGGCGCGGCGCCCGCGGTGCGTGAGCTGCTCTACGTCGAAGACAACGCGGCCAATGTGCAGTTGCTCCAGGAAGTGCTGGCCCTGCGACCTGCGCTTCGCGTGCGTACCGTGGGTGACGGCGCGGCCGCCTTGCGCGCTGTGCTGGCGCACCAGCCGGACCTGCTGGTGATCGACATCGCCCTGCCCGGCATGGACGGCTGCGAATTGTGCCGCCGCCTGCGTGCGCTGCCGGGACTGGTCGGCACACCCATGGTGGCGCTCAGCGCCAACGCCATGGCCGGTGACCGCGCCAGCGGCATGGACGCCGGGTTCGACCACTATTTCACCAAGCCGCTGGACGTGGCCGAGTTCCTGGCCTGGGTGGACCGTGCGCTGAAGGAGATCGACGCATGACACTGCCTTGCTCATCCCGCTGTCTTAACCGGCGTCGGCTGTTGCTGGGCACCGTGGCGGGATGGGCCGGCATGCACGGCCAGCACCTGTCGGCCAAGGATGCGGCCGTTCGGGTGGGGCTGGTGCCCTACTTGTCGACGCGGACCATGCTCAACGTCTACGAGCCCCTGCGCAAGCACCTGCAGGCGCACATCGGGCGACCGGTCGAGTTCTACACCGCTGCCGGCTTTGCTGCGTTGACCGAAAACGCGCGCTCGCCTTCGCAGCCGTTCACGCTGCTGCCCATGCACCTGGCCTACCTGGCCACCACGGAGTGGGGCTGCGTGCTGGTGGCGCGCTCGACGCAGGAGTCCGCGATGCACCTGTGGGCACCCCGTGGTCTGGGTGCGCTGCAAGGTACAGGTACTGCGCTGCGCGGCCGGCGGGTCGCAGTCATCGACCCGCTGTCCATGTCCACCCTGATGTTCGAGCGCTGGCGGACCAGCGTGCAACTCGACGGTGCCCTGAGCACGCAGGTCTTCCCAGGGCTGAATTCGGCCGTCATGGCCGTGTCGCGGGGTGACGCCGATTTGGTGGTGGCAGCCATCGGGCAGTTGCGTGACCTGTCGGGCCTGGACCCGGACGAGTTTCAATCGGTGGCCGCCCTGGGTACCGTGCTGAGGCCTGCCTTCGTGGCGCAGCGCGATACGCCGGCGCCGCTGGTGGCTGCGTTTCGTGCGGCTTTGCTGTCGTTTCGACCCGCACCAAGTGGCGGTGCGTCGTCGGCGTTGTGGGCTGAAGGCTCGGCCCGCGACTTCGAGCCCTACAGGGACATGGCCACGCAGGCGCGGCGCGTGCTTGCACGGGGCTTGCCCAGCCGCTGATGGCGCGCTCGCCTGAATCAGCGCGGGCTCAGCACTCGACGATGTTCACCGCCAGCCCGCCGCGCGAGGTTTCCTTGTACTTGGTCATCATGTCGGCGCCGGTCTCGCGCATCGTCTTGATGACCTTGTCCAGGCTGACGAAGTGCGTGCCGTCGCCGCGCAGCGCCATGCGCGCGGCGTTGATGGCCTTTACCGAGGCGATGGCATTGCGTTCGATGCAGGGGATCTGCACCAGGCCGCCCACCGGGTCGCAGGTCAGGCCCAGATGGTGTTCCATGCCGATCTCGGCGGCGTTTTCCACCTGCTCTGGCGTGCCGCCCATCACCGCACACAAGGCCCCGGCGGCCATGCTGCAGGCCACGCCGACCTCGCCCTGGCAGCCGACCTCGGCGCCGCTGATGCTGGCGTTTTCCTTGTAGAGGATGCCGATGGCGGCCGCGGTGAGCAGGTAGTCGATGACGCCGGCGTCGCTGGAGTGGTGCACGAAGCGCGTGTAGTAGTGCAGCACGGCCGGGACGATGCCCGCCGCGCCGTTGGTGGGCGCCGTGACCACGCGGCCGCCGGCGGCGTTTTCCTCGTTCACGGCCAGGGCATACAGGTTGACCCAATCCATCACCTGCAGCGGGTCGCGCAGGGCAGCTTCCGGGTTGGAGATCAGTGCGCGGTACAGCGGCGCAGCGCGGCGCTTGACCTTGAAGCCACC
>Ga0209181_10009527_pt1 | contig 12748 bp, 8 predicted proteins | sample MAT05_FD_187208 | JGI IMG/M metagenome (GOLD analysis project Ga0209181, IMG submission 187208) | Freshwater microbial communities from Lake Fryxell liftoff mats and glacier meltwater in Antarctica - MAT-05 (SPAdes) (version 2) | ecosystem: Environmental > Aquatic > Freshwater > Ice > Liftoff... | reverse complement strand
GACTACCACCTGGCAACGCCCGGCATCGCGGCCACCGCCAAGCGCGAGGCGATCTACCTCGACCAGCGCTTCAGCGACCATGCGCCGCTGACGATCGACTACGACTTCGAGCTCTGAGCCGTCGCATGCCAGGTTGGCTGCCCGAACAACCCTGGTTTCTGAGCCGTCGCATGCCAGGTTGGCTGCCCGAACAACCCTGGTTTTTGCGACCGCTGCGCCAAACCTGTACCCCGTCCTTGCCGCTGGGGCAGATCCCCACCGCTTTGCAGGATCGCGAACTCATTTGACGACCCCTTGCGCTTTCGGGTTGGCGGGCTCGACAGGTCGGCCGTCAAGATCCGGCCGAAACTGCCGATGTCATCAGGAACCCGCGCACCGCCAAACCCATGCGCGCCGATTTATTCCTGGAGCTTCCATGTCCGCCGATCAAGCCACTGCCGCCGCCATCGCCTTCACCGACACCGATCTGCTCCGCTGGCTGGCCCAGGCCAGCGACGCCGATCTCGACACGCTCGACTTCGGCACCATCGGCATCGACGCTGCCGGCGTCGTCTGCCGCTACAACCGCTTCGAGGCCACGGCGGCCGGTCTGTCGGCCGCGCGGGTGCTCGGCCACCCGCTGTTCACCGTGGTGGCGCCGTGCATGAACAACTTTCTCGTGGCCCAGCGCTTCGAGGACGCCATGGCCAGCGGCGGCTCGCTCGACGCAACCATCGACTACGTGTTGACGCTGCGCATGCGGCCGGTCAAGGTGAAGCTGCGCTTGCTGGCCATCCCCGACGCGAGCATCCGCTGGGTGCTGGTGCACCGCCCCGTCTGAGCGGCACCCCGCCGTGCCTGCGACCCCTGACGACGAACACGAGGCGCTGCTCCAGTTCCTCTACATGGCCCCGATCGGTATCGTGCAGACGCGACTGGACGGCGAGATCGTGATGGCCAACCCGTTGTGCGCGCAGTTGCTGATGCCGCTCTCAGTCGATGGCAATCTCGACAACCTGTTCACGGCGCTGCGACCGGTTGCGCCCGATCTGCTGCACCGCGCGCAAACGTTTGACGCCAGCCACGGCATGGTGTGCGAAGGCTTGCAGATGCAGGTGGACGCGGGCCAACCCGGCACCAAGGACGCGCAAGTGCTGTCGTTGACCTTGCTCAAGCTCGACGAAACCCGACTGATGGCCGTGCTCAGCGATGTGACGTTGGCGGTGAAGCGTGAACGTGAACTGCGGCTCAGCCAGGCCTGGATCAGCACCATCGTGGCCGGCATCACCGACTTCGCCCTGATGACGCTGGACGCCGCCGGCCGCGCCACCGACTGGAACCCCGGCGTCGCCCGCCTGACCGGGTTTGCGGCTGACGCGGTGATCGGCCAGCCCTATGCCCTGTTCTACCCCCGAGACGCCATGCCGGGGCATCGTGTGCTGGACCGCCTGCATGAAGCCGACCACAGTGGCTGGAGCCTCGACGAAGGCTGGCTGCGCCGCGCCGACGGCTCGCGATTCTGGGGCAGCTGCCTGATCGCGCCGCTGCTGGCCGACGAAGAAGCGCCGCCCGAAGTGCGCGCCTACAGCCTGATCGTGCGCGACATCAGCGACCGCCGCGAAGCCAACGAATCACTGCGCAATGTCACCAGCTGCGACCACCTCACCGGGCTGGTGAACCGGCGCGCATTCTTCGAGGCGGCCGAGCTCGAAGTGCAGCGCTGGCAACGGCAGCCGCGGCCGCTGTCCATCGTGATGGTCGATGCCGACCACTTCAAGAACGTCAACGATTGCCACGGCCATGCCGCGGGCGACGCGGTGCTGCGCCACCTGGCAGCAGGCCTGAGCGCCACCTTCCGGGCCATGGACGTGGTGGCGCGGATCGGCGGCGAAGAGTTTGTCGTGCTGTTGCCCGACACCGCGCTCGAGGGCGCCTGCGCCGTCGCGTCTCGCTTGTGCCAGCGCATCGCCGAGCATGCGGTAGAGGTCGATGGCAAGTCGATCCGCTACACCGTCAGCGCTGGCGTGGCCACGATGGACAGCACCGTGGCCGGCGTCGCAGACCTGCTCAAACGCGCCGACACCGCGATGTACGCCGCCAAGGCGCAGGGCCGCAACCGCGCGGAGCGCTGGCGCGCCGAGCTGGCTGCGCCTGCACCCGCTGCTGACGTCTGACCCCGCCATGAAACCGGATTCCACTCCATCCCATGAGGCGCTCATGCAGTTCCTGTACCAGGCGCCGATCGGCCTGATGCAGGTGACGCCTGGCGGTGAGATCACGATGATCAACCCGATGTCGGCGCAACTGCTGATGCCACTGGTGCCTGACGGCAACCTGCTCAACCTGTTCGACGTGCTGGAGTCCGCGGCGCCGCAGCTGCGCGCCATGGCCGCCGGCTTTTCGGCGCCCACTGGCGTCGTCTGCGAAGCGCTGAGGATCGCGCTGCCGGCCGGTGCTGCGCGTGGCGCGCCGGCCCAGACGCTGGAGCTGAGCTTGCTGAAACTCGACGACGGGTCGTTGATGGTCAGCCTCAGCGACGCCACGCTGGCAGTGCAGCAGGAACAACAGCGCCTGGACCTGCAACTGCGCGACGCCAACCGCACCGACAGCCTGACAGCGCTGCCGAACCGCGCCGTGGTGCTGGAACGCATCGAGCACGCGTTGACCGCGGCGCGCGGCGATCCCGGCTATGCGTTTGCGGTCATGTTCATCAACTGCGACCGCTTCAACGGCGTCAATGTCACGCTCGGCCAGGACGTCGGTGACCAACTGCTGAGGCTGCTGGCCGGACGCTTGAACGGCACCGTGCGGGCCGGCGACGCGGTGGGCCGGCCGGCGGAGACGCAGCGAACCGCAGCGCGTCTGGGTGGGGACGAGTTTGTCGTCGTGCTCGAAGGGCTGCGCCATGCCGACGATGCGCAGCACATCGCACAGCGCCTGCTCGATGCGCTGTGCAAGCCCTACAGCATCGGCGGGCAGCTGGTGCATGCCAGCGCCAGCATGGGCGTGGTGCTGCGCGCCCAGTCCGGTGCCGACGCCGATTCGCTGTTGCAGGATGCGAGCATCGCGATGCGCGAGGCCAAGCGCGACGGTGGCGCCCGCTACAACGTCTTCGAGACGTCGATGAAGGATCGCGCGGAACGGCGGGGCAACGTCGAGAGCGGGCTGCGCCGGGCGTTGCTCGAAGGCGAGCTGTTTGTCGTCTACCAACCCATCGTCGACCTGGCCAGCGGGGACTGCGTCGCGGCCGAGGCGCTGGTGCGCTGGCGCCACCCGAGCCGGGGCATCGTGCCACCGGTGGAGTTCATCGAGGTGGCCGAGGAGACCGGCCTGATAGGCCCGCTTGGCGAATTTGTGCTGAATGAGGCCTGCCGTGAGTTTGTGCGCTGGCAGCGCGTGTTGGGGGACCGCGCACCACGCACCCTGTCGGTCAACCTGTCGCGCGCCCAGCTCGCCAACCCGGCGTTGGTCAGCCAGGTGGCCCAGGCGCTGCGCGCCAGCGGCATGCCGGCCGCACACCTTCAGCTGGAGGTGACCGAGACGCTGGCGGCGCAAGACCCCAACGTGCAGATCAGGCTGCACGAGCTGAAGGCGCTGGGGCTGACGCTGGCACTCGACGACTTCGGCACGGGTTACTCGTCACTGGCCAGCCTGCACCTGTTGCCGGTGGACGTGGTGAAGATCGACCGATCGTTTGTCAGCCAGTCAGAGACCAGCGCGCACCACCGGGTGCTGATCGCTGCCACGGTGCGCGTGGCGCGCAGCCTGGGCATGGGGACGGTGGCCGAAGGCATCGAGACCGCCGGCCAGGCCGACGTGCTGGCGCGGCTGCAATGCGACAAGGGGCAGGGCTACCTCTTTGCCAAGCCGCTGGTGGCCGACGAGACGCTGCGCTGGATGGCCGCGCGGCCCCATGCCGGCGTGGCTGCGCAGGGAGCCGTGCAACCCGCCGACGACGCCACCGTGGAGCAACTGCTCGAAGGCTTGCAGCACTCGACGCTGGCGATTGCGCTGTTCGACCCCCAAGAGCGGCTGGTCTTTGCCAACCACAGCTTTGTCGACCTGCACTGCGGCGGCGCCGGCGGCGCGCTGACCTGGGACGACATCCTGCGCGCCGCCCACCAGCACCGGCATGGCTTGCGCATCGACACGCCCGACATCGACGGCTGGCTCACCGAGGCCCGACGGCGCCGCAGCCAGATACCGCGGCGCGTGTGGGATGCAGCGCTCTGCGATGGCCGCATCATGCGCGTGACCGAGGAGACGCAAGCCGACGGCTGGCAGCTCGTGGTATCGACCGACGTCACATCGCTGACCGACCAGCCCCTGGCCACGCCGGCCAGCGTGGTGCTGCCGCGGCGCGAGTCGATCTGCTTCGAGGTACGGTCCAGCGACGCCGCGCCGTTCACCACCGAGCACCACTTCGGGCGCTGAGGCTGCGCGCCGGCGTGGGCCACAGTCAAAGGGACGAGACAGCTTCGGGCGGCCCGCCGGCGGCAGGCGGCATACTGCCAAAAACCACGGAGCAAAACGCATGGATCTCGGCATTTCAGACAAGTGGGCGCTGGTCTGTGCCGCCAGCAAGGGCTTGGGCAAGGGCTGCGCTGCGGCGCTGGTGCGCGAGGGGGTCAACGTCGTGATCACCGCCCGTGGCGCCGAAGCGCTGCAGGCAACAGCCGCCGAGCTGCGCGCCCTGAACCCTGCGGTCCAGGTGTTGGCGGTCGGTGGCGACATCACCACGCCAGAGGGTCGCGCCGCGGCGTTGGCAGCCTGCCCGCAGGTCGACATCCTGGTCAACAACGCTGGTGGCCCGCCGCCGGGTGACTTCCGCGCCTGGGACCGAGAGGCCTGGCTCAAGGCGCTGGACGCCAACATGCTCACGCCGATCGAGCTGATCAAGGCCACGGTGGACGCGATGGCCGGGCGGGGTTTTGGCCGCATCGTCAACATCACCTCGGCCGCCGTCAAGGCGCCCATCGACATCCTGGGCCTGAGCAACGGCGCACGGTCGGGGCTGACCGGGTTTGTGGCGGGCGTGGCGCGCCAGACCGCGCTGGCCTCGCGCAATGTCACGATCAATGCGCTGCTGCCGGGCCCGTTCGACACCGACCGCCTGCGCGGCACGATGGCTGGCGCGGCACAAAAGTCGGGCCAACCGATCGAGGCGCTACTGGATGCACGCCGCCAGCTCAACCCGACCCAGCGCTTTGGCACCGCCGACGAGTTTGGCGCGACCTGCGCGTTTTTGTGCAGCATGCACGCCGGCTACATCACCGGCCAGAACATCCTGATGGACGGCGGCGCCTACCCCGGCACGTTCTGAGCGGCGCACCGCAGCGGCATTGCGACGGCCACCGCCGCGGACTCAGGCCCGCAGCTGCTCCAGCACCGCGCGGAAGATTTCGCCCGAAGCCCGGCCGTTGTTGGCCTGGTTGTAGCGCCCGGCCGTGACCACCACCACCAGGTCCAGCGCCGGCACGGTGAACAGGCGCTGCCCGCCGTTGCCGAGACAACCCACCCAACTGAAACCAGCGCCCGCGCCCCGGGTGAAGCGGCCGTGCCACCACTGGCGGCTGTAACGCAAGCCTTCTGCTGCCGCCACACCCGGGGTCATCGTTGCCGCCACCCAGGCCTCGGGCACCAGCACAGCGCCCTGCCAGCGCCCACCGGCCAGCATCAGGCGACCCAGTTGCGCCAGCTGGCGCGGCGTCAGGCGCAGGCCCGAGTAGGCCAGCGCCTTGTCGCGCCAGCCGGTGCGCCAGGCCACGTTGCCAAAACCCAGCGGGCCGAACAGCGTGGCCTGCGCCAGCGCCTGCAGCGGCTGTCCGGATCTGCGCTCGACGATCTCGCCCAACAGCGCGGTGGCGCCGCCGCTGTAGTCCCAGTGGCTGCCGGGCGTGTGCAGCAGCGGCAGGTCCAGCAGGTGACGGTCGCGGTCTGGCGCCAGGCCCATGCGGGTCTCGCTGTTGGCCAGGTCGGTGTACGGCAGGTCCCATTCGCGCCACTGCCAGCCGGGTGTCATGTCCAGCAGGTGTTGCACGGTGATCTGGCGGCGCTCGGGCGTGGCCAGGTCGGCGTGCTCGGGGAAGTGGTCGAACACCGGCGTGTCGAGTGGCCCCAGCTGGCCGCGCCCGTGCACGATGCCGGCCAGCAGGCCGACCACGCTCTTGGTGATCGAGCGCAGGTCGTGTGGCGTCTCGGGCGTGAAGTCGACCGTCTGCTCGAACCAGCGGCCCGCCGGTTTGTCGTGCCCGCGAAAGTAGGCTTCGGCCCGGATGCGGCCGGCCTGCTCGACCAGCACCGCATGGGTGTTGCTGTGGTCCAGGCCGGCCGGCGAGAGCAGGCGGCACAGCGCCTCGTCGCCTTTGCACACCGGGCCCGCCTGCGCCCAGGCTGGGCGCAGCGGTGCGACGGCGCAGGCGGCGATGCTGGCCGCGCTGAGGGCCAACCCGTCGCGCCGCCGGATGCCGGGACGGGTTGGCACGGGGGGTTTGACCATGGCGCGCAATCCTATACTGCCTGCCCTGGTTCCCTGACCGCATCCGCCTCCGCCGCCGCCACCATGCAACCCGTGCTGCACAGCCTGCTGGAGACCGACCTCTACAAGTTCACGATGTGGCAGGCAATGCTGCACCGGCATCCGCAGACCCAGGCCGAGTACATCTTCATCTGCCGCAATGCGCGCGACTACCCGCTCACCCACCTGATCGCCGAGATCAACGAGCAGCTCGACCACCTCTGTACCCTGCGCTTCCAGCCCGACGAGCTGGCCTACCTGCGCTCGTTGCGCTTCATCAAGAGCGACTTCGTCGACTTCCTGCGCATCTTCCAGTTCCAGCGCGACTTCATTGAAGTGCGCGACAACCAGGGCACGCTGGAGATCGTGGCGCGCGGCCCGCAGGTGCATGTGATGGCCTTCGAGATCCATGTGCTGGCGATCGTCAACGAGCTGTACTTCCGCCGCTTCGACCAGGCCGATGCGCTGGCCGAGGGCCGCCGTCGCTTGACCGAGAAGGTGGCGATGCTGCGTGCCTTCAGCCAGGAGCCCAGGCGCCGCAACCCGTTCGAGTTTTTCGACTTCGGCGTGCGGCGGCGCTTCTCGGGCGCCTGGCACCGCGAGGTGGTGACCACGCTGGCGCGTGAGGTGCCCGAGTACTTCAAGGGCACGTCCTGCGTGCTGCTGGCGCGTGACCTGGGGCTGGTGCCCATCGGCACGATGGCACACGAGTTTTTGCAGACCTACCAGGCGCTGGGCGTGCGGCTGCGCGATTTCCAGACAGCCGCGCTCGAAGCCTGGGTGCAGGAGTACCGCGGCGACCTGGGTGTGGCGCTGACCGATGTGGTCGGCATGGACGCCTTTCTGGCCGACTTCGACCTGTACTTCACCAAGCTGTTCGACGGCCTGCGGCACGACTCGGGCGACCCGGTGATCTGGGGCGAAAAAGCGCTCGCCCACTACGCCCGCCTGCGCATCGACACCCACACCAAGCGGCTGGTGTTCTCCGACGGGCTGAACCTGCCGCGGGCGTTTGAGCTGTACCGGCACTTTGCCGACCGCACCCAGCTGGGTTTTGGCATCGGCACCAACCTGACCAACGATGTCGGTCTGCACACACTGCACATCGTGATGAAGCTTGCCCACTGCAACGGCCAGCCGGTGGCCAAGCTGTCGGACAGCCCGGGCAAGATCCTGTGCGACGACCAGACCTTTCTGGCCTACCTGCGGCAGGTGTTCAACGTACCGTCACCTGGCTGAACCCAGGCTGGCAGCGGGCGGCCTTCAGGCGCTGACGCGCCATTCCGCCAGCAGCGATTGCGCCACCAGCAGATCGCGGGTCTGCAGGCCTTCACTGAAGCGCGCCCGGTGCCGGCTCAGCAGCTCGGACGCCCGCATGGTCTGGCCTTGGCTTTGCCAGTTTTGCGCCAGCGCGATGGCGCTCTTGAGCGCCATGCCGTGCAGCTGCAGGTCCACGGCGCAGTCCAGCCCGGCCTGCAGCCAATGCTCGGCCTCGACCGCCGGGCGCCCGGCCTGGCGCAGCAGCTCGCCACGCAGGCGGTGCACCTCGGGCGCATGGCAGCGCTCGCCGTGGCGCTCGACCAGCAGATGCGCCTGCTCGATCAGCGCCAGGGCCTCGTCCGGCCGACCGGCCAGGGCCAGGCCTTCGGCGCGCAGCACCAGGTAGAGCGGCTGCGTCACCACGGCGCCGGTGGCCGCCCACAGGGCATGGCCCTCGTCCATCGCGGCCAGGCCGACCGCCAGCGCACCCTGCTCGGCTTGCAACCGGCCGTGCATCACCTTGGCATGCGCCAGCCAGACTGCAAAACCACCCGCCTCGCTGACCTCCAGCGCCCGCTGGATGGCCAGCAAGCCGGCCGCGGTTTCACCGCGCAGGTAGTGCACCACGCCGAGAAACCCATAGCCCTGGCCGATGCTGAAGCGGTGCGCCAGCGTCTCGGCCAGCGCCACGGCTTGCCGCGCGTTGGCCAGCGCCTGGTCGGGCAAGCCCAGCGCCCAAAGCGCCCAGGACGAATAGCACAGGCACATCACCGCCGGGTCCTGGACCGCAGCGGGGCGGTGCCCCAACAGGCTGTGTTCGGTTTTGCAACGGTCCATCATCGCCATGGCCTGTTGCAACTGGCCCTGGCTGAACAACACGTTGGCCTGGGCCCAGGTCGATTGCACCCGGGCGCGCGGCGCGGGCTGGTCGCCCAGGCTGGTCTCGACCTCGCGCGCCAACGCCATCGCGCGGGCCAGGTCGCCGCGCATGTAGTGGTAGCCGCCCAACCCCAGCCGGGCCTTGGTCAGCGAGACCGGGTCGCCCAGCGCCTGGCCCAGGGCCAGCGCGCGGCCGTATACCGCTTCGACCGCTCCGGCGCCGTAGCCGGCGGTGGCGATCAGGCGGCTGGCCAGCGGCAGCAGCAGGCGCAACTCGGTGCGGTCGCGGTCCGGCCCCGGTGGCTGCAGCACCACCAGCCGCAGCGCGCGCCGCAGGTGGGCGATGGCCTCGTCCAGCGCCGACCGCTGGCTGGCGTGGCGCGCCGCACGCTCCCACCCGGCCAGCGCGGCGTCGGTCATGCCGGCCAGCTCCTGGTGCAGCGCCAGTTGCTCGGGCTGGCTGTCGCAGAGCGCGGCAAACTGGTGTTGAAGCACGTCGGCGATGGCGCCATGCAAGCGCCGGCGGTCGCGCTCCAGCAGCGACTGGTGGGCGGCGTCGCGCACCAGCGAGTGCTTGAAAGCGTACTGCCGGCTTGCGCCCTCGCCCTGCACGCCCAGCAGCCCGGCGCGGGCCAGTGCGGTGAGCTCCTGGTCCAGCGCCGGCAGGTGGATCGGTGAATCGGCATGCGCGTTGACGGCCTCGATCAGCGCATGGCTGAACGACCGGCCCAGCGCGCCCCCCATCTGCGCCGCACGCTTGGCCAGTGGCAACTGGTCCAGCCGCGCCATCAACAGGTCTTGCAAGGTGTCGGGCACGCTGTCGCGCAGCGACGAGGCGACGTCGGCGGTGGGCTGGCTGGCGGCCAGCACGGCCGCCATGCGGGCGGACTCTTCGATGAACAGCGGCACACCGTCGGACCGGGCGGCCAGCCAGCGCACCAGGTCGGTGGCCAGCAGGGCGCTGCCGATGGCGCCTTGCACCAGCGCCCGTGCTGCCTCGGCGCCCAGCCCGGCCAGCGCCAGCGTGGGCACGGCAAAGCCGGCGTCGGCAGTGACCGGGCCGCTGCGCTGGGTCAGCAGCAGCAGCAGAGGCTGCTGGCGTGGGCCGTCGATCATGCGCTGGACCAGCTCCCGGGTGGACGGATCGATCCAGTGCACGTCCTCGAAGATCAGGCAGACCGGGCCGGTCAGGCCTTGCGAGACCCGCATCAGCAAGGCCTTGGTGCGCTGGCGCCGGCGCTCGGCCGATGCCGCAACCGCCGGGTCGGCCAGCGGTGGCAGGCGGTCGGCCGGCACCGACATCAGGGTGCCCAGCAGGGTCAGGGCCTCGTCGCCATCAGGACCGGTGGTGACCTCCAGCATGCGCAGCCGCTGGAGTTGCAGGTCCGGGTCGTCGCCGACCTGGATTTGCAGGCGGCGCCGCAACACGTCGATCAGCGGCTGGAAGGCGCTGCCGGTGTGCTCCGGCGCACAGCGGCACTCGAGTGTGCGAACGCCGGCCATGTCCAGACTTTGACGAAACTCGCGCACCAGCCGGGACTTGCCGATGCCGGCTTCGCCCACCAGCAGCAGGGTCTGGCGCTCACCGCCAGCCGCCAGCGCCCAGCGTTGCCGCAGTTGCTGCATCTCGGCATCGCGGCCGATGAAGGACGTGAGGTAGGCCCGGTTGTCGAAACGCTCGGTGCCCTGCACCGGCCGCTCACGGTGCACGCGGTAGACCGCGCCGCCCTCGGCAAAGCCCTTGAGCTGCGACACCGCGGCCTCCAGGCTGAACTCGAAGCGCTCGCCGGCGATCATCCGCGTGGACGCGCTGAGCAGCACCCCGCCGGCGCCGGCACGCGATTGCAGCCGGGCCGCATGGTGCACCGCTGCGCCCACCGGCTGGCCGTTGCGGATCACCACCCGGCCGGTGGAGATGCCGATGCGCACCGCCAGGCCCAGGTCGTCCAGTGCGCCGCTCAGCGCCAGCCCGGCGCGCAGCGCGGCCGCGGCGGCGTCCTCACTGGCCACCGGGTAGCCAAAATAGCACATGAAGCCGTCATCGCCTTGCGGGTCGTCGGCCAGGCCGTCGTGCTGTTGCGCGATGTCGGCCACGCGCTGGTGGTAGTGGGTCAGGCGCTCGCTGTATTCCTCGTCGCCCAGGCGGTGCATCAGGCCGGTGGAGTCGACCAGGTCACAGGCCAGGATGGTGACCTGCCGCACGTCGTCGTCGGGTGCCGCCTGCAGCCCGGCCGACTTGGGCCCGTAGGGCATCTGGGCCGCCAGGCCCGAGGCCAGGCGCAGCGGTGCCAGCCCACCGTCGCCATAAAACCAGGCGGTGGCCCCGGGCGCCCTGGACGCACCGGGCGCCCGGCGAGCCGCCGCGCGCGCGTGTTGTGCGGCACGGCCAAAGGTGTCGCCGTCCGCCAGTGCGGCGTAAAAAGCGGCCAGCGCCAATGGCGCCGGCGCGTCGGTCGCCAGCAAGCTGAGCCCGACCCGACCGGCGGCGTTGGCCAGCGCGGTACCGGCCGCCAGCGGCAGGCCTTCGGCGATCAGCAGGCGTGGCGCCAGCGGCAGGCCCGCCAGCAGTGCGGTCTGGCACAAAGCCGTTGCGGCCGCAGCGACCGCCGATCCGGCTGCGGCAGGCTCACCGTGCAGGTGCACGATGTCGGCCTCGGCGACGGCGCGCAGCCAGGGCTCGGGCGTGGCGCCATGGCTGGCATGCACCCGCAGGACCATGGGGCCGAAGCGCCCGGACCGGGGTGTCTCGTTCGCCGTGGCGGGGCCGGTCATGCCATGCAGCACTTGCAACAGCGCGCCGGGCTCACGGTGCCGCAGCGCGGCTGGCGGCAGGCCGGTGGCCATGATGCGCCGTACCACGGTGAAGTGATCGTCCAGGTGGCGTGGCGGCGGCGGGTGGTTGAGCCCGGTGGCTTGTGCGGGTGTAAACCGCAACGCCATCAACTCCCAGGGCAGGGCGGCAAGCGCCTCGCCGAGCTGCAGTTGCAGCAGGCTGCCCGCGGGCTGAGCCGCCAGAACAGCGCGCAGGGCCGCCGGCAACAGCACTGCGCCCAGGCCCAGGCCAAACACCAGCAGGTCGTCGCCGGTAGCGGCAGACGACCAGGCATTACCCGCCCAGGCCGACAGGCCGGTGTCCGGCAGCGTCAGGCGTTCGTGCTGCACCAGGCTGCGCCCATCTGTCAGCAGCAGGATCAGCCCGCCACCGCCGTCGTCGAGAACGGCCAGGTTCAGGGCTGCGGCAGGGCTCACGTCACACCCAGCCGGCTCGGCATGCCACCGCAGCGTGCAGCGCGACACGGCGAGATGGGCAGGGGCTGGGGAATGTCGGCATGCTGGCTCCGGTCGATGTGCCCACCGGGTGGCCCGTGCGCTCGCAACCCGGTGCGAGCCGCTGGGGCGACCCGACGTTGCCGCATTCTGCCTTTCTGCCAGACAAACCGGTTCGGCTATCCCCGTGTCTTGGGCGGTACCCGACGCCGATTGCGTTGGGTCAATGCGATTGGCCGTCCTGCCTGTCGGGGCGGCAACCGCCCGCCGTCAATGGCTGCCGCCCAGGTAGGCGGCCTGCACCGCCGGGTCGTCACGCAGCTGGGCGGCCGGGCCGTGCAGCGAGATGCGGCCGTTCTCCAGCACGTAGCCGTAGTCGGCCACGGCCAGCGCGGCGGCGGCAAACTGCTCGACCAGCAGCAGGGTCACGCCCTCGGACTTGAGCCGGGCGATGATGCGGAAGACCTCTTCGACCAGGATCGGCGCCAGGCCCATCGACGGCTCGTCGAGCAGCACCACCTCGGGGTTGAGCATGGTGGCTCGGGGTTGAGCATGGTGGCGCGCGCCATTGCCAGCATCTGCTGCTCACCGCCCGATAGCGTGCCGGCCAGTTGCAGCCGGCGCTCCTTGAGGCGCGGGAACAGCTCCATCGCGCGCTCCAGGTCGGCCGCCACGTCGCCCTTGGGCCGGGCGCCGGTGTAGCGCGGAAAGGCGCCAAGCTTGAGGTTGTCGGTCACCGTCATGGTGGCAAACACCCGCCGGCCCTCGGGTGAGTGCGCCAGCCCGAGCTTCATCTGCTTGAGGCTCTCGATGGTCTGGGCCTGTGCCTGTACATGGCCGGCCACC
>Ga0209181_10009526_pt1 | contig 12751 bp, 8 predicted proteins | sample MAT05_FD_187208 | JGI IMG/M metagenome (GOLD analysis project Ga0209181, IMG submission 187208) | Freshwater microbial communities from Lake Fryxell liftoff mats and glacier meltwater in Antarctica - MAT-05 (SPAdes) (version 2) | ecosystem: Environmental > Aquatic > Freshwater > Ice > Liftoff... | reverse complement strand
TTGACCTGAATGAAACTATGAAAGTCAACTGGAAACTCTCTCCCACCGAAAAGCAACGCACGGATAAATACAATTTTCCGTTTTGTACTAAGGTGTCTACCGCAACCGAGGCGATCGCTTGGGGAGACAACCTAGAAGGTTTAGAAAACACTCTACTCAGGCGGCGTTCCACTCGTGCCTATACCGGAGAACCGCTCGCCTTGAATGAACTGAAACAACTACTAGATTTCACCTACCAACCCCAGCACTATGTTGAGCAAGGGCTAGATGGAACTCCAGACTGTTTTGATCTCAGTTTGGTCGAAACTTTTATGGTGGTGTCTTCCGTCGATGGCTTAGAAGAAGGCTGCTACTATTACGCGCCTAACTCTCAGGAACTTCGCCAAATCCGCTTCAAAAACTTTCGCCAAGAGCTTCATTTTCTCTGCCTAGGGCAGGATCTAGGACGAGATGCTGCGGTTGTATTATTTCATACAGCCGACCTCAAAGCCGCCGTTGCCACCTACGGCGATCGCGTCTATCGCTATTTGCATCTAGATGCTGGACGGTTAGGACAACGCCTCAATCTGGCAGCCATTCATCTGGGTTTAGGCGTGAGCGGCATTGCGGGCTTTTTTGATGACCAGGTCAACGAAGTGTTGGGCATTCCGATTGATGAAGCGGTTTTATATATCACCACCCTCGGTCGCCCTCAAACTCTCTAAAAATAAGCTTTACCGATATTTGCGTGTTCTTCTACCCAAAAGGCTTCAATCTGTCGCCATACTTGCGCTTCCAAATCGGCGGCATCGGCATCAAACCATTCGATTTCAGGGTAAGCGCGAAACCAAGTGCGCTGGCGTTTGGCGAATTGGCGTGTGTGGAGAATAGTGGCTGCGATCGCCTCCGCTTGAGAAATTTCACCAGTCAGAAATTGCCTGAACTCGGCATAGCCCAACGTATTCAGTAACGGTAAGTCAGCCCCGTATTTTTGACATAGAAACTCTACTTCTGCCACAAAACCATTGGCAACCATTTGGCTTGTGCGCTGGGTAATCCGATCGTGCAGTTGCACTGGATCGCCGCACTCTAGCCCAATCTGCAAAATCGGGTAAGCAGGCGGTTGTTCTCCCTGCTGGGCTGACATCGGTTGTCCAGTCACATAAAATACTTCCAGCGATCGCAGCGTTCGCACGTGATCATGGGCATGGATTTTGGTAGCCGCCTCCGAATCAACCTGTTGCAGCATGGCGTAACACTGGTGTTGTCCCAAGGTTTGGAGTTGCGATCGCAGGTCTGGTTGGGGCGCTACTCTGGGAATTTTGAGTCCTTTGGTAATAGAGCGGATGTAAAGCCCTGTTCCACCGACCAGCAAAGGCGCGATCGATGGCTCTTGATGCATGGTTTCAATTAACTGCTGTGCCTGCATTTGATACTCTGCCAAGGTCAACGTTTCTGTCGGTTCACAAATATCAATCAGATAGTGAGGAATGTTTTCCTGTTCGGCGATCGCGGGTTTTGCCGTACCAATGTTAAATTCTCGATACACTTGACGCGAATCAGCGCTAAGAATGACAGAATTCAAACGTTTTGCAAGCGCGATCGCCAATCTCGATTTACCCGTTGCTGTCGCCCCGCAAATCACAATCAACATTGGTACTAAAGTATTATTTTCTGCCGGGTTTGCCATGAAAATGAATGTTGAATACGAGGAAGCAGTTAAGTGATGGTTAAACCCCACCATAAACGGTTCAGGATACCTATCTAAAAGCGCTGATAAGCCTTTTATGTTATAATCTTAGATAGTTTTGGTCTTCTGAGGCTTAAACGCAGTTTTAGACCACGTTATTTCGGCTGGAGCGCTAATTGCATGGCAGATAACTACGGTGCGGAGCAAATTCAAGTCCTTGAAGGAATTGAACACGTTCGTAAACGTCCGGGGATGTATATCGGTAGTACGGGTCCCCGTGGGCTGCACCATATAGTGTACGAGGTTGTTGACAACTCTGTAGATGAAGCGCTGGCAGGGCATTGCAAAAATATTGAAGTGACGCTCAACGCGGACGGCTCGGCTACCATAACAGACGATGGGCGCGGTATTCCCACAGGTATTCATCCCCGGACTGGAAAATCTGCCGTAGAAACCGTTTTGACCGTTCTAGGGGCAGGGGGCAAATTTGGTGGCGGTAGCTATAAGGTGAGTGGCGGGCTGCATGGGGTGGGTGTCTCTGTCGTCAACGCTCTATCAGCTTGGTTGGAAGTGACTGTTTGGCGCGATCAAGGCATCCACACCCAGCGGTTTGAGCGAGGCGTTCCCATTGGCATCTTGGAAGTTGAACTAGGAGTCGGCGATCGCACAGGCACCTCCATCACCTTTCTGCCCGACAACACCATTTTCACCACTGAGACAGCGTTTGATTATACAACTGTGGCGGGTCGCCTGCGGGAGTTAGCGTTTCTGAATGGCGGAGTTCGCATCACCTTCACCGATAATCGTCTAGACCTGCTCAAAGCCTCCGAGCCTCATGTCGAAGTTTATTTCTATGAAGGCGGCATTCGAGAATATGTCACCTACATGAACCGTGAGAAGCAGCCGCTTCACGATGAGGTGGTCTATGTGCAGGGTGAGCGCAATAACGTTCAGGTAGAAGTCGCGCTCCAGTGGTGTGCAGATGCCTACAACGACAATTTGCTGGGTTTTGCCAATAACATCCGCACGGTAGATGGTGGCACCCATTTAGAAGGATTAAAAACAGTTTTAACCCGCACTCTGAATTCGCTTGCCCGCAAACGCAACAAAATCAAGGAAAATGAGTCGAATTTAGCGGGGGAAAACATTCGTGAGGGCTTAACGGGTGTGATCTCGGTGAAGGTGCCCGATCCAGAGTTTGAGGGTCAAACCAAAACGAAACTGGGCAATACCGAAGTGCGCGGCATTGTAGATTCTTTGGTCGGCGAAGTGCTGATCGAATATCTAGAGTTTCGCCCTGGTGTGGCAGATGCCATTATTGAAAAGGCTGTGGAAGCCTTTAAAGCAGCAGAAGCGGCTCGGAAAGCCCGTGAACTGGTGCGGCGCAAGTCGGTGTTAGAATCTTCAACCCTACCCGGCAAACTGGCGGATTGCAGCAGCCGTGATCCTGCGGAATCAGAAATTTTTATTGTGGAAGGGGATTCTGCTGGCGGTAGCGCTAAGCAAGGACGCAATCGCCGCTTTCAGGCAATCCTGCCGCTCAGGGGCAAAATCCTGAATATTGAGAAGACTGACGACGCAAAGATCTACAAGAACACCGAGATTCAGGCGCTAATTACTGCTTTAGGGTTAGGAATTAAGGGCGAAGACTTTGATGCGGCGCAGTTGCGCTATCACCGGATTGTGATCATGACGGATGCCGATGTGGATGGTGCCCATATTCGTACCTTGATTCTCACCTTTTTCTACCGCTATCAAAAGGCAATGGTTGAACAGGGCTTTGTCTACATTGCTTGTCCACCGTTGTATAAGGTGGAGCGAGGGCGCAGCCACAACTACTGCTATAGCGAACGCGATCGCGACCAAGTGATTGCTACCTTCCCCGCCAACGCAAAGTATGATATCCAGCGCTTTAAAGGGTTGGGCGAAATGATGCCGACTCAACTGTGGGATACGACGATGAACCCGGAGACGCGCACATTGAAGCGAATCGAGATTGAAGATGCCGTTGAAGCCGATCGCGTTTTTACGGTGCTGATGGGCGATCGCGTCGCGCCCCGCCGCGAATTCATTGAAACCTATGGCTCCAAACTGAATCTGGCTGACCTGGATATTTAAGTTTAGTAGTGCAGTAACTGAAGGTGTGTGTTCCCAAATATAGCCAGACCGCTACGCACCTCGATAGATTTGATCAGGAAGATTTGAAACTTTTTAGGTGATTTGCAGTCTAAGAACACATACTTTTTGCTTGATCGTAGACTGCTAAATTTTTATCTGAGTTGTTGCAACTATGAATGCATTCATCTGTCGGTTTTTTGCCGCGATCGCAATGTCTAGTGCGATCGGCACTGCTACTTCTGCTCAAGCCGTCTCGCTGGACATTGGCAGGTTGCGCTTTAGTGAAATTTCGGGCGACTTCCGCATTGTTAACGGCAGAGTTGACCCAGATGGGTTCTACACGATCCAACAGGACGTGTATGGACCCGATACCAACTTATATATGAGCATTGACGGCTTTCCCCGGCTATGCCCAAGGTGTTCCTATGCGGGAATTGGCTTTCAGTCAGTCCTCACAAACCTGACGGGCACTCCCTGGTTTTTTGTAGACCACGAGCTGCAACAAACGTATGGCACTCCCAGTCCAGAATCCGATGGTTTATCTTTCGGTCAATTTTTGCCCCAGTTTAGACCGTTTACCTCAACCCGCTTCAGCACATCAGAAGAAGAGATTGATGTGCGAGATTACGTCAACTTTTCGGGTGGCATCGTCGCTCCCGGCGACACCGCTGTATTTCGCTACATTTTTACAGATACCACCCCGCTTAACCGCTTTTTCCTATTACAGCGCCCTAACTTTCAGCCACGAGTTGGTTTCATTGATCCCACGCCGCCACCACCGCCTGTAGAAGTAGTGGTAACTAATCCAACCCCGATTGAACCGACTCCCGTTAAACCGATTCCCGTTGAACCGATTCCCGTTGAAACAATAACTGTGGTCGAACCCGTTAGTACAGGGGGTGAGTTAGCCCCCGTAGAGAATAGTTCGGCGGCGGTTCCAGAGCCTACTACCGTTTTGGGGGCGCTGATGTTTGGGGCGATCGCGATTCACAAAAGACTTCAGCGGAAAGATTGAGTCAAGCGCGCTCAAGGGTTAGCATAGAAAAACTTGTTGACCACATGCCCATGCCTTTGACCATCGGGAATACGCTTCATTATGGGAAATATCTGATCAATCACGTTTTGGGGCAGACTGACATCGGCGTGACCTTTCAAGGCACTCAGGTTCAGCAAAACCGACCCGTCATTCTTCAGGTATTGCAGCTAAAACCTGATTTAAGCGTCGATCTTGATCCGTTAAAGCAGCGATTTTTTGACCAAGCTCACCGATTTGCTGACTGTCATCATCCCGGCTTGGTGCGACTGATTGATTCTTTTGAAGAAGAGAATGCACCGATCGCTGTCTTCGATTACACCACTGGGCAAACTCTGTTAGAAGCGGTGCATACCACGGGCGCATTGGCAGAATCTCAGGCGGTGCAATACATCCAGCAAGTGGGTTCAGCCTTGGCGGAACTGCATGGCAAAGGACTGATTCACCGCCGTGTTACACCCAAAAATGTGATTCGTCCGCTTGGGTCTAACATTGTTGTGCTGGTCAATATTGGGCTGCTAGATCCAACCGTGCTGGGTGTTGCGGCTGACACGATTCAATTGCCAGTGGAAGAGTATGCGGCGATCGAACAGTATCAGGCTGAGTTAGCTCACACGCCTGCAACCGATATCTATGCGTTAGCAGGCACTTTGTATTTTTTGCTGACTGGATACGCTCCGTTAGCGGCTCCCCTGCGCCATCGATCGCCCTTACCATCCCCTCGTCAGCTATGTCCTCAACTCTCTGCTGCGGTAGAATCTGCTATCTTGTGCGGACTGGAGCTAAATGCAAATTCTCGCCCTCAAGCGATCGCCGAGTGGCTGGCATTGTTACCTTCGCCGATTAACCCCAGCGATCGCGATCCTAATTCTGATTTAGAGGCTGCAATGCCTCCAGCCGCTACTGGATCTCAAGCTGCGATCGGTGCTTCCTCGGAACCCAATCCTTTACCCGCAAAATCTGCTTCGCTGCCGACCCAACGATTTAGTTCTCAATCCAATCAAAGTATGATCCCTTTTGCGCTGACCCTAAAAAATCCATTTCCTAAAACGCTACTTGCGATGGCGGCGATCGCTGCCGCCATTGGCTTAGGAGCCGGATTAACCCTACGAATTACGGCAAACTCCACTGGATCAGGCACCTCCATTTTTCACACAGAGCAAGCTTTTCCTCCATTTGAAAATTGGCCTGGTGCTGCGCCCCCCATTATCCCTTCTAATTCCTATTCCCCCCCTGTGGTTGAAGCGCCCGACCAACGGAAAGAGCCAGATAATCGCAATCAGTCTCCCCCTGCTGCCGTTGACCAACCTGCGGTTGAAGAGAAAGCCAATTCCGCTCCAGCGGTTGAAGAGGCGGCACCTCCCGATTTCAGCCCTCAAGTTCCTGAAACGAATCCTACGCCACGGGCGATCGCGCCTCTACCAAACATCCCAAACTCTCCGGAGCCAGAACTGTCCCCTGCGGTGATCCCGCCTCCCGCTCCTGCCGAGAAAGAACCTGCTCCCCCACCTTCAACGGTTGCACCTAGTTCTGGCGAGGTACAACGGCAATAGAATAACCACGCTATAATTCAGGCGGAGCGTATAGGAATTTTTCTGATGAGTAACCCCATTCTTCATGCCTTTTTTGTTGGCAGAGCGCTAGCAGACACCTTGTATGATCACGCAGAACTTGCGTTTACGGATGCTTTAAGTGAGTTGGGCAAGCTAGATGCAGAACTCCGAGAAAATTTACGCACCTTGAGCGATCGCGTGGCAGAACGGGCAGCCCAAGAAGAAGCGGCAGCAACCCAAGGACGGTCGAGTCAATCAACTGCATCACCGTTCCAATCAGATGATTTGCAGACAGTAATCGACGAACTGCGGGCAGAAGTTGCTCGGTTGCGCTCTGAACTGAAGCAATATCGCAGCCGCACTCTATAACCACGTTTGCATATCCTTTGATAGCATCAGAGGTGTTAGCCTAGGGATAAGAATCGAGTGTCTGTTGTTCCTCAAGACTCCAACCTGCCCAAACAGCCAACGAAGCCAAATCCTGAAGGCGATAGCTCCCTTGCCCATGCGGATGCTCCACTCACTGCAAACGCTCAAAATGGCAAAGAGTCTAAATCGGTTTCGGGTTTGGAAGACGATCCTGCATTCTTAAACGAGCTTAATCCTCATGAGAATAACGATTTTGGAATGCCAGTCACTGCGCGGGATATCTCTCCTAAGCGGGAATACTTAAATCAGGAAATAACGACATTCGTTGAGCCGCTGCCAAACAATCGCGTGAAAGAAAAATCCTACGGTGACAAAGCCTATCGCTGGAACCGCAATAATTATTCTCGGCAGCGGCGCTTTGTGGATATTTGGGGCTTCGTGCTGACGCTGCTGTATTCTCAATGGCTGTATGGCAAGTCTTGGAGTTATTCCGGTGGCATGACGGATGCTAAGCGAGAGCAACGTCGGCGATCGCAAGCGGTTTGGATGCGAGACACTCTGCTAGATTTAGGTCCTACCTTCATTAAAGTAGGTCAGCTTTTTTCGACTCGCGCCGATCTATTTCCAACAGAATACGTTGAAGAACTGTCTAAACTGCAAGATCGAGTGCCTGCCTTTAGCTTTGAGCAAGCAAAAAACTTGATTGAGCAAGACTTGGGCAAATCTCTGCAAGATCTTTACCTCAGCTTTGACCCCATTCCGCTTGCGGCTGCCAGCTTGGGGCAAGTCCATCGCGCCACCTTGCACTCTGGTGAAGAAGTAGTTGTCAAGGTGCAGCGTCCGGGTTTAGTCAAGCTGTTTCAAATTGATCTTGCCATTCTCAAAGGGATTACTCGGTACTTTCAGAGACACCCAAAATGGGGTCCAGGGCGAGACTGGCTCGGTATTTACGACGAGTGCTGCAAGATTTTGTATGAGGAAATCGACTACCTCAACGAAGGACGTAATGCCGATACCTTCCGCCGCAACTTTCGCAGTGAAGATTGGGTGATGGTGCCGCGTGTCTACTGGCGATATGCCTCTCCACGGGTGTTGACGCTGGAATATCTGCCGGGTATTAAAATTAGCCATTACGAAGCCCTAGAAGCTGCCGGACTCGATCGCAGTCGGCTAGCTGAACTGGGTGCGAAAGCTTACTTAATTCAGCTTTTAAACGATGGCTTTTTCCATGCCGATCCTCATCCCGGTAACATTGCAGTTAACCCAGATGGGTCGCTGATTTTTTATGATTTTGGCATGATGGGACAGGTCAAACTTGTCACCCGTGAAAAGCTATTAGAAACTTTCTTTGGGGTTGCTCAAAAAGATGCTGATCGCGTCGTGGCTTCTCTGATTGCTCTCGGCGCTCTGACTCCTACAAGCGATATGGGTCCCGTACGTCGCTCGGTTCAGTTCATGTTAGATAACTTCATGGATAAGCCTTTTGAAAACCAATCCGTGGCAGCTATTAGCGATGATCTCTATGAAGTTGCCTATGGTCAGCCGTTTCGCTTTCCAGCCACGTTTACATTCGTTATGCGCGCCTTTTCTACCCTAGAAGGGGTTGGCAAAGGATTAGATCCTCAATTTAACTTTATGGAGGTTGCAAAGCCTTTTGCATTAAAGATTATGGCAGATGGAAATCCTACAACTGATGCGAACAATATTCTAGGAGAATTGAGCCGCCAAGCCTCCCAAATCAGCAATACTGCTTTAGGATTGCCCCGACGAATTGAAGAGACGCTAGAGAAACTGGAGCGCGGCGATATTCGAGTTCGGACGCGATCGCTGGAGACAGAGCGCATTCTACGCCGATTGAGCGGTGTAAATATGGGCACAAATTACACTTTATTAGTGTGTTCGTTTACATTGTCGGCTACGATTCTATTAGTCAGTGGTTATGGCTGGCTGGCGCTTGCTGCGGCGACTGCTGCGTCCTTTACAGGGTTCATTCTCATTCGCTTGATGATTCGCATTGATCGAAGCGATCGGATGCCATGATCCATTTAATTGTTGACAACCTAGCAACCACCCTATGAAGCATCTGTCTACAGGCTTAACAGATGTCGGCATTGTCCGCAAAGTCAATCAGGACGATTACTACATCGATCCTGAAGGTCGCTTTTTTATTGTGGCAGACGGCATGGGCGGACATGCAGGCGGTGAAGAAGCCAGCCATCTTGCCACCCAAACGATTCAAGCGTATTTAGAGAGCTATTGGGACGCGGCTGAATCCTCAGAGATTATTTTGGAACAGGCGCTGCTAGAGGCAAACCAGGCAATTATCGACGACCAGCGGCAGCACCCAGAGCGGGGTGATATGGGCACCACTGTTGTGGTGTTGCTCTTTCGCGATGAACAGCCTTTATGTGCCCACATTGGCGATTCCCGGCTCTATCGGTTACGCGGTGCCAAACTCGATCAGATTACTGAAGACCATACCTGGGTTGCACTGGCAATCCGCACGGGTGAAATTTCATCGGATCAAGGGAGAGTTCATCCCTGGCGGCATGTGTTAGCTCAGTGCTTAGGACGAGAAGATTTGCGCCAAATTGATATTCAGTCGGTGCAGATACAGCCGAGCGATCGCCTGTTGTTATGCAGCGACGGACTCACCGAAGAACTATCCGATCAAGTGATTGCATCGCAGCTAAAATCCATCTGGGTCTGCGAGAAAGCCGCTGCTGCCCTAATTCATGCGGCAAAAGAACATGGTGGTCGCGATAACATCACGGTGATTGTATTGTCCATTGATGGGTCAGGCTAGACCGATGCTGTTAAAATCCATTGAAATAATCAAAGCCACCCAAGCATTTCGATGCTGCTATGATTAAATCGAATTCAGTTGGGGTTGTAGCTCAGCAGGATAGAGCGGTCGCCTCCTAAGCGACAGGTCGCGCGTTCGAATCGCGCCAGTCCCGTTAAGAAAGTTCAAAATCCCTGAGGAGCTTGCTGTGCAAGAATTTTACGCTGTCCTGATAACCCTTGTCCTGTTCAGCACCCAACCAAGAAGCGTTTGATTTCATGGAATCAAGTAAATACAAAGTTTATTTACTTGATTTTGTATAACTTGCACCGTAGAGGGAGGAATTAATCCAAAAAAAGCTTTAAGGTGCCAGGTATCTAAGAATGTTTGATTTATTAAACTTTGAAATTTATTAAACTTTAATCTGAGAGGTCTATCTCATCGTCAAGCGATCGCTTCAGATACTACTCACAAAGATTCAACACGCAAAACGCGCCTTTGTCCTCAAGGGATGGACCCAAGAGAACCTAGCGGGGGAGGTGAACTTAAAAACACGTCAACCGATTTGGCGATTTTTTACTGGGCAGCCTGTTGAGCGTCATATCTTTTTAGAAATTTGTTCGGTGCTGGAGTTAGATTGGCGCGAGATTGTCGTTGATCCGCCAGCAGAATTTCCTGGAGCCGAGGAATTGGTCCCCGTTCCCCCATCTGCCCTAGATGTCCTAGTGCAAGACGTGCGATCGCAGCGTCGGGACAAGATTCAAGATCAGTGCGGTATCCTGCAATTATTAGACATCAGCCGCCCCGTCAGCCTGGATGATATTTACATTGATGCCAATGTTTTGGAAGCCATTACGAGTCAACAGCAGTTAGAGATTGCGAATCTACAAACTCTTGAACCAGAAAATTTCGATCGCGTCGGCTTGGGTGATGTTGCCCAGGCACAAATACTCGGCGTTACTGCTGTAGAAAACTACATGAAGATCAGGGTGCTAGGCAAACCCGGTTCTGGCAAAACTACGTTCTTGCAGTATCTCGCCGTTCAGTGCAATCAAGCAGAGTGGGAATCAGAGCGAGTCGCGATCTTCATCACGCTGAGGCATTTTGTCGAAAACGCTAGAGTTAGCGGCGAATTTAGCTTATTAAACTACCTGCACCAAGAGTTTCTCACCGATGGCATTGCCGATCCCTCGGTGATTGAGACGTTGCTTCAAGCGGGTCGGGTGTTGCTGTTGCTGGATGGGATTGATGAAGTCCTTCAGGAAGAGAGCAGTGTAGTTCTCAAAGAAATTCGTCGATTTTCAGATAAATATTATAAGAATCGGTTTGTAACGACCTGCCGTACTGCCGCTCGAAAGCACAGCTTACGCGGTTTCGCCGATGTGGAGGTCGCTCCATTTACCCAGGCTCAAATTGTTGCATTTGCCCAAAAATGGTTTGTGGCGTTTACTAAGACGAATCCTTCGGCAGGGGGGCAGCAGTCTGATCAGTTTATTGAAAAGCTGGGCTTGCCGGAAAACTGGCAGTTTCGTCAACTGATGGTGACTCCTCTGTTTTTGCATATGGCTTGTTGGGTGTTTCAGGGTGAGGGCAGATTTCCGACAAAGCAGACAGATTTTTATAAAGAAGGGCTAGACTTACTGCTGGGCAAATGGGATGAGGCGAGAGGGGTGGAACGAGATGAGGCTTACCAAGGGTTTCGCCTGCCCCAAAAGCTGAAATTGCTGAGTCAGATTGCAGCAGCTACCTTTGAGCAGGGGCAATACTTTTTTGAGCAACGGACGCTTGAGCAATACATTGAGGACTATATTCGGCATCTGCCCAATGCTTCGACCGATGCTGAGGAACTGCACGTCGAAAGTGGAGCGGTGCTAAGGGCGATCGAATCGCAACATGGATTAATCATCGAACGGGCGCGGGGCATTTTCTCGTTCTCCTATCTGGTGTTTCAAGAATATTTCACGGCACGTAATATTGTTGCTAGCCACAATCTCCAATCCCTAGAGCAGGCATTGGGTGGCTTGGTCAGCCACATCACCGATCCCCACTGGCGGGAAGTTTTTTTGTTGACGGCTGCCATGCTGCGGAGTGCTGATTCGTTAGTGCAGTTGATGAAGCAGCAAATTGATGCCCTAGTTGCCGAAGATCCTTATCTGCAAGAGTTTTTGGTATGGGCAAGTCGAAAGTCGCAAATTATCCCAGCCGAAACCCAAGATGCAACAGCTCGAGCCTTTTACTTGGCGCTGGCTCGAACCCCTCACGTGGCATCTGATTTTGCGCTTGCCTGTACGCTCGACCAGGGAATGTTTTTGGATACTGCACTGGATGATGTGTTGCAATCCTGTGCGATCGCCCAAAGTCCAGATTTTGCCCATGCTCATCTGTGTGGCAATGCCCTCAGCAATATTTTAGGCATCGTGCTGGATGCTGGCTTGCACAAATCCCTCCAACAACTCCAACATGAATTCCCAGATATTGATCAAAACCAGCCACGGTTTCAGGCATGGTGGCAGGGGCACTATGGCGCTTGGGAAGAACGCCTCAAAAGTGATATCAATAGCTATCGGCAGATTCACCAGCACTGGCAGTTTAGCTCAGACCAACAGCAAGTGCTGCAACGCTATTATGCCGCCAATCAACTGCTGCTCGATTGTCTGCATAGCAACTGTGAGATAACGATGGCAATTCGGCAGAATATTGAAGCAAATTTATTGTTGCCTCAGAAAGAATTGGAAGCACGGGAATGGCAATAAATCTAAAATGAAGGTTTCTGCAAATAAATGTAACCTTCTCAAACAAATCAAACAAATCAAACATTGCTCAACCAGTAGTCAAACTCGATTTCAAACATTTGAGCTTTATTCTATTTAGAACATTACTGATTGGGTCTAGCCGTAAGCATTACGAAGAAAATATACCCTGTGACAAAATTAGAATTCAGATTTTAATATGAACGCTTTATTGCATCATTCAATATCAATGTCAAAGCATCTCAAATTCGATCGCAGCCAACAGTTCATCTCTACAACGGCGATCGCGCACTCTATGAACACTCGGCATACTTGCCCATGCTGTTCTAGAGTTTTGCTGCGCCACATGCGCTTGGGCGGGCTTTACTGGCACTGTGACCATTGTTATGAGGACATGCCCATTTTATAAAGTCAAGGGCGATCGCTGCAAAAATTGTCTTTTGGTTAGTCACCGTCTTACATCAACAGTTTTTA
>Ga0209181_10009525_pt1 | contig 12751 bp, 10 predicted proteins | sample MAT05_FD_187208 | JGI IMG/M metagenome (GOLD analysis project Ga0209181, IMG submission 187208) | Freshwater microbial communities from Lake Fryxell liftoff mats and glacier meltwater in Antarctica - MAT-05 (SPAdes) (version 2) | ecosystem: Environmental > Aquatic > Freshwater > Ice > Liftoff... | reverse complement strand
TTCCTGCTTTCAGCGCGACCGTGCGGAAGAAGGTTGTGATCGTGGGCGCTGGTATAGCTGGCCTGAGTGCAGCGAGGGCATTGGCATTGGCGGGGGAGCAGGACTTTGTTCTATTGGACTTGGAACCTGAAGTCGGCGGGAATTCGCGTAGCGGTAAGAATGAACGAGCACGTTTTCCGCTCGGTGCCCACTATTTGCCCATCCCGGACCCATCCGACCAACAGCTGGTCGAATTCCTGAAGGAGGCGGGTGTTTGCACGGGCGTGGGCGATGATGGCCTGCCGACCTACAATGAGGAGCATGTCTGCGGCCATCCGCATGAACGCTTGTTCCATCTAGGGGTCTGGCGCGCTGGTCTGGTACCCAAAGTGGGCCTTTCGATAGACGAGTTGGAGCAGTTCGAGCGATTCGATTCCTACCTGCAAAAGTGCGCTGATGCCAAGGACGAGCAAGGACGGTACGCTTTTGCAGTTCCGGTGGAGGGCATGTCGTTCGCCGAAGAGCTCAAGGAGTTCCGCGATCTCGACACGCTATCTTTCGGAGCATGGATGGAAAGCCAAGGCTACACCTGCGATGCCATTCGTTGGTACATGGACTATTGCTGTCTGGACGATTACGGCGCTCCTGCCGGTACGGTGAGCGCTTATGCGGGACTGCATTACTTCGCAGCGCGTCGCGGTAGAGCTGGTAACGCAGAGGCCGGTGCAGTGCTTACTTGGCCGGAAGGGAACGCGTTCTTGGCAAACGCTCTCGCAAAGCACGCGGTCGATCACTTTGAAAGTGGGCGGCTGGCGCACACGTTGACGCTGACCGAGACTGCTGTTGAGTTGGATGTGTTCGATGCAGCGAAGTCCATCACAATGCGCTACCTGGCCGAGCAAGTGATCCTGTGCGTTCCGCAATTCGTTGCTGCCAGGATCCTCGGTGACCTGAACGCCCAACGAACGAAGGACCTGCACTACGCACCGTGGGTGGTGGTGAATCTGACGTTGGACGCATACCCCGAAGAACGCGGCGGCGAACCCATGGCATGGGACAATGTGCGATACGGAAGTGGAACTTTGGGGTATGTGAACAGTGCGCATCAACAGTTGGATCGCGTACCCGGACCTATCATCACACACTACCGAGCGCTTACGGCATCAACGCCTGAAGAGGCCAGGAGGATCGCATATGAACGTACCAAGGAGGACTGGGTGAATGATGCGATCGAGGAACTACGGGTAGTGCATCCGGATATCGATGAACGCGTGATACAGGCGAACGTGGCGCTCTGGGGGCATGGCATGGTGGTGCCGGTACCGGGCCTTATCACCAGCGATACACGGAGGGCGTTGGCATTGCCTATCGCCGATCGCATCCATTTTGCACATTCGGACCTGAGCGGGATATCGATCTTCGAGGAGGCGTTCCATCACGGATTGCGCGCTGCTAAGGAGGTGCTCCAACAGATGCCCCCTAAGACATGAAGCGGTCAACGCCCTGGATACACTCTTCCGGTCTCGATCTCGGCTTCATCCTCGCACCCCCTTTCGTGGTACTCTTGCTCGTGGTCCTTTTCCCCCGATCGTTCGGCCCCGAAGCCACGCTCACCGAAGTGCATTGGTTGGTTCTTGTCTTGTTGATCGACGTGGCGCACGTGTACAGCACCATCTATCGCACCTACTTGGACAAGGAGGCGGTCCGCCATTATCGGTTCGAACTGGTTTGGCTTCCGTTGATCGCTTACGTCCTACTCGTTCTACTCTACTCCTTGGATCCACTATGGTTCTGGCGGTGTATGGCCTACTTCGCCATTTTCCACTTCGTAAGGCAGCAATACGGCTTCATGCGTTTGTATGCACGACGAGATGTACTGCCCAACTGGAAGCACCGCTTGGATGCGGTCACGATCTATTCGGCCACGTTGGTCCCACTTATCTTCTGGCACCTGAGCTATCCGCGCGATTTTGATTGGTTCGTGGAGGGCGATATGATCGGTGGTGACCATCCGATGTTGGCTCGTGTCGTTCTTTGGATTTATGCTGCTCTGCTCATGTGCTTTGTGATGAGCGAAGTCATCAGTTTTCATCGATCCGTTCCCTTCAATGTGCCGAAGAACATACTTCTGCTGGGCACTGCGCTGAGCTGGTTCATGGGCATTGTTCTGTACAACGGTGATGTCACCTTCACACTCTTCAACGTCGTTGGTCACGGTGTTCCGTACATGGCGCTCGTTTGGGCTTTCGGACGCAAGAAAAGCACGGGTGGGCCAGATCCATCCACGGCTCCAAGTTGGTGGATGCGGTCGCTCTTCAGCGTGCGGGCCGTGCCGCTGTATCTCGGGCTTCTTTTCGTGCTGGCCTATTTGGAGGAGGGCTTTTGGAATACCCTCGTCTGGGATGAGCACCGTTCTATTTTCAAGCCTTTCAACAGTTTGCCTACGCTGAGCGGTCACGTTTGGCTATCGTTCTTGGTGCCGCTTCTCGCGCTACCGCAGGTTGCCCACTACATCATAGACGCCTTCATCTGGCGCATGCGCATAGACAGGGACCAGTGGCAAGGCGTGGTGTTCGGTCGTGAGATCGGCAAGTAGATCTCACTTTCTCCTGCTCACCAACAACCCATCGCGCAGCGCCAACAACACGCTCTCCACCCGCGGATCGCTCTTTACCTTCTCTGCATAACCCGTCAAACCACGCGTCTCACCATCTTGGTCGGCTTTTTGATCCAATACTTTGCCGCTCCACAACACATTGTCAGCGATGATCAAGCCCCCCGACCGAACGCGATCGATCACCAGATCGAAATAGGTGCTGTAGTTCTGCTTGTCAGCATCGATGAATACCAGGTCGAACGTGCCTTCAATGCGCGGTATCACCTCTGTGGCAGGGGCTAGGTGTTGCTTGATCCGATCATGGAAAGCGGCCTTGCGGATGTACCGGTCCACCAGCGGTGCAAGCGGCGTCTTGATATCAATGGTGTGCAGGACACCGCCGGTTGCAAGGCCCTCTGCCATGCAAAGCGCGCTGTACCCCGTGAATGTGCCGATATCAAGGATCAGCTTGGGCGCCAGCAACTTGCTCATCAGGCTGAGGAAGCGGCCTTGCACATGCCCGCTGAGCATCATTGGCATGTCGATCGAAGCACGAGTTTCCGCCGCGAGTTCGGTCAGGTACGCGGGTTCCGGAGCGGAGTTGTCTTCGGAATAGCGGTCCAGCTCGGGCGCGAGGAAATTCATGGGATAAGTGTGAAATGGCTGTGGTAAGAAATACCGCCGACTCGAATGATCACGAGGTAACGTCCGGGTTCCTTGTCAGAGACATCCAATGGAATACCTGATCGCAGAGTCCCCGTCTGTATCCTTCGGCCCGTGATATCGAACACTTCGAATGAGAGCTTCTCATCGTGGCCGGATAGAGCGAAGAAGATGTGGCCGTTGGTGGGGTTCGGGTAGCCCGTAAGTGATCGCGATCCGTGTTCTTCAACTCCCCAGTAGGAGTAGTCAAAGCGCCACCAATCCTTCTTGCGTTCGGTAAGATCGACCCCTGTCCCGTAATAAAATTGGCCTTCCACCAAGCCATTGTATTCAATGGCCGCCATCACTCCACCGCGGCGCGGTCCCCCGGGGAATGGTACTTCGAACGTCCAGCCCCATGCACTATAGAACACCCAAGTGTCGTCGTGGTATTCATCTGTCGTGGATGCACCACCCACGACGAAGTTGTTGGATCCATCGGCTCCATAGCGTGGTCCGGGCAGATCAAGGCTCGGGTACCAGGCCTCCGAGGGTTGGTCATAGAAATAGACATCCGAAAGCGCTTCGAACTCGGCATTCGCTCCTCCTGCGATCAGCTCGAATGCTCCACCACCACTTGCGCGATGACGAGGGGGGCCGGGAACAGGTGTCCTCTGGGACCAAGAGTCGCTCGCGACATCATACTTCCATGTCTCGTTCGTCGGGATGCCATTGTTCAGCATGCCCGTGCAGATCAGGCCCGTATCAAAAGCCACAGCAGCATATCGTCCGGGTCCGGGAAGTGGAGCGAGTTGCTCCCACGAATTGCTCGTGGCGTCGTATCTCCAGAGTTCATTCAGTGGGCCGGTGTCATCGATCCCGCCGAAAAGATAGCCGTGATCGTCGGCAGAGAATGCTGCGCAATACTGGCGACCGGAACTCGGTAGAGGAGCGATCGGCCCCCAAACCTGAAGGATCTCGTCAAATGCATACCAATCGTTCCGAAGCGCAAAGTCCACGTCGCGTCCAGTGCCGACGTAGATCCTTCTCCCGATCACGAACGAGGCTGCGTCATCGCGCGCTGTCCCAGGGAAATCCGGGAGCTGGGTCCATCCCTGTGCGAATGCATGGTGACCCGTGAACAGCACTACAACACACCACGGTCGCATGGCCGAAGCTAAGACCTGTCTTGTCAACTTGTCCACGATCGAGTAGTTCGCCTACAAGGCCAATTCGGTCTGCTGTCCTTTGACACTATTCGCGAATGGCCAAGGTGGCCAGCACCGATCGGTCCTGTGGTTGGTCCAGCGGAGTGCCGTTCAGGATCAGCCGGCTTTCTTTCCGGTGTTTCCCATCGGGGATCACCGCCACGGTCATGTTCCGGTCGGCATCAATGAAAATGATGCGCTCGCAGGAGGTGCTGAGCCGCATGTGTTGCTGCACCTTTCCATCCAGGTTCCAATAGGTCACTACGGCACGCCCTTGCGCCGGAACGCCGAAAGCTTTTACCCACTGTAAGGGCACGCCGTTCTGCGCCAGTACTTGCACCGGTATTTCGATCGTAGGCAGTGGGATCATGCGGTCGCAGTTCCAGATCCCGAAACCGGGCATGGCAAAACGGGGACGACGTGAGAACTGGTACGTGTTGTCGCGCTGCTGTTGGTAGCTGTTGTTGCTGGCCATCGTTGTCAGTGCGTGAGCATCGAATTCGGTCTTGTCCATGTCGCGTTCGCCTGCGTTCATCCGTTTGGTGGCCTTCGAATATGCTTGTGCATAGAGACGGGCGCGTTGGGCATGGACCTGCTTCAACGTGATGCTGACGTCGCGGTCGAATTTCGAGCCCTTATCGAGCGCCCGCTTATCGTAGTATCTCAAGGAGCGCTCAAGATCCAGATCGCTTGTCGCGCTGTCTGCCGGGTCGGCCAGTTCGATCGGAAGTTCCAACCACTGCCCGCGATCCTTCAAACGCAGCGTGGCATGTGAGGAAGCGCTGTTCGCGTCAAGGGTCAGGTCCTGGTAATAGTGCTTTCTGGAAACAGTCTTCCGGAATGCGCGGCGATCAAGGTCACCGGTATAGAGCCAGCGCTTATCAGGTTTGAACGAACGCCATTCCGGATGGCGACGGTGCGAGGTGTTCACCGTGAACGCGATCCTGTGATGTTCTTTCCAGTACCGCTTGTCCATTTCCAAATGCGCCGCTGGTATCTGCTTCGCCGTGTACGGCGAACTGAATTTTCCGTCGTTGTACGTGAATGGCTTGCGCGCGGCAACGCACCGCGTCGTGTAGCAATAGTCAGGTGACTTTTGCCGCTCTTGGAACGTGAGGCTATCGGGTAGCCCCGGAAGCCGACGGAGTGCTGTGTTGTACACACGAACAGCTTCGCTTGCCGGCGTGTATGGCGGTGCAGGAGGATCTATCAGGCGGCCAGCAAGCTCCCAGTACCCGGTCGTTGCATCCAAGGCGTATCCGGCGTATGCCGCGGTCACCTCCGGACCTTGCGTTTCCAAGGTGATCTCGTTTCCGCTGCGCAGACCAAGTTGTTCTCCGTCCTTGCTGGCGTAGAGCTCGTACATGCCTGCAGTCTCGAAATGGCCCATCGCGTCGCCTTTGCCGTAGTGCATCGGAATGCCACTGGCCACCACGTCCCACGGGTCCATGAAAGAACGGTAGGTCAGGTCAACAATTCCATCAATGGCCATACCATTGTCATCAACGATGGATCCAGCCGGTATGCGAACGATGGTCCCATCGGACATTCGCGCTTCGATCGCCGAGGATGCATTGACCTGATGCAGTTCACGCGGTTTGTCCGCCCCCGGCATCAACGGTGCCACCTTCGCATGGCCATGTTCTTCGCAGGGGTTGAACAGCTTGGTCGGTGGGTCATTGAGAAGTGGATCGATCATCACCGCCACACGCCGGTTCCTTGTTCGGCCCTCTTCCGTACTGTTGCTGGCGATGGGCTGTGAACCGCCTTGACCGATCAATTCACGCAACTGGAATTGTGGACACGTACGTGCGATATGATCACGCACCTCCAACGCTCGTTCGAAGGAAAGACGTTGGTTCAGTTCATCCGCACCTTGGTCATCCGAGTGCCCGGTGATCGTCAATGTGCGCCCTTTAGCATACGCACAGAGGGCTTCAAGCTCCGCACTCGCGGTAGCATCCAAAGTGGTGCTTCCAATTGAGAAACGGACCACCACCGAGTTGTCCTGTGCCGTTGCCGAGAGGCCTGTGATCAGTGCCGTGAGCAGGATCGAGCGCTGTACCATGTTCGTGACGTGTTGGTCGTTGTGTAACTCGATATACGCGTGCGCAGTATCCGTGCGCCAAGAAATAGACGTGCCTTTCTCCCGTTGGCTGCCCCGACCTGGTCCCATCATTCTCCAATGACCGTGTAGAACACGAAGAGCAACAAGGCCTCCCTCTGCGCACTTCCATCACCTGCTTCACGCCCACCGTGGAACCACCCAGATCTCACGGTTACTGCTTCACGAATTCCGCGTGCGAGGAGATCTCCACCTTTTCGCTCAATGTCAATTCTCCAAACTGGATGCGCCGACAACGTGCAGGCCACCTTCCTTATGACCGTAAAGTATGGGGTCACAGGAGACGGGTATACCCTGCGACCGGTGATGGCCGGACGTGCGAACGGGTCATCGTGCGCGTAGGCCGCGTGGATCGTACACCATGGAGGCGCAGGGAACACGTGGATGCTTTTAGCGAGCGCATCCGCACAGTGCGGATCCTCTGCGTGATCCGTGCCGCTGTGGTGATATTTGTGCTATGCTCACCTCGTCGCACATCGCCCAGCATTTCCGCGACGTCCACTTCGGCGGAAACTGGACCTGCGCGGACCTGCGTGATACGTTGAAGGATGTGACATGGTTGGAAGCAAGGCACAAGCGTGAAGGCTTCAATGCCATAGCGGTGCTCACCTTCCACATCAACTACTTCGTGGATGCGCTGTTGAAGGTGCTGGCAGGCGGACCGCTTGATTCCAACGACAAGCTCAGCTTTGATCTTCCGCCGATCAACAACGAAGCCCAGTGGCAACGCTTCCTCACCAAGGTGTGGTCCGATGCGGAACGTTCGGCCGCGTTGGTACAGCAATTACCCGATGATCGCCTGCACACCGACATGGCCGATCCAAGTACGGCACCTGGTATCACAACCTGCACGGTATCATCGAGCACACCCATTATCACATGGGGCAGATCGCGACCTTGAAGAAGATGCTTCGATCAGAACATCATTGAAGGAGATGATCTGAGATCGAGGACAACGATGACCGACCACTTTCGTGGATGCACGAAATGGATGGAACGCAGAACGCCGGAGCGGACAAGTCCGCCCCGGCGTTCCCTTTTCTGATCCTCTTATCGACCGCTTCTCTGATCAGTACGGGTTCTTCCCCTGCGCGATCATCTTCTTCGCGATGGCCTTCCGCAATTCGGCCGTGTTCAGGTTGCTCGCTTTGGTGAAGCGTTTTGCGCCCATCAACATCGCCCGTTGCTCATCGCCATCGGCGAAGTTGTTCACGGCTTCTTTCGCGTACTTGTGGATCCGGTCCGCCGCGTCGTGGATGTACAACTGGCACATGGCGATCTGCTCTTGTACGCTTGTCGCGCCTTTCATGTCGGCGAGCTTCAGCGTGCGCAACAAGGTGCTTTCGGCCAAGTATGTATCGATCACCATGTCAGCGATGTGCATCAAGGTTTCCTGATGCTTCGCCAACTCCAGACCCAGCTTCTGCGCAGCACCACCGGCCACCATCAGCACGGCCTTTTTAAAGTTCCCCACCATACGCTTCTCATCACCTAGTAAAGTATCATCCGGCTCCGGCATGTCGGGGATGCCCATCAGCTCCGCGGCGACCTTCTGCGCAGGACCCATCAGATCGAGCTGACCTTTCAGCGCACGCTTCAACAGCATGTCCACGGTGAGCATTCGGTTGATCTCGTTCGTTCCCTCGAAGATCCGGTTGATGCGGCTATCGCGGTATGCACGCTCCACAGGGCTTTCGGCACTGTAGCCCATGCCACCGTAGATCTGCACGCCTTCGTCGCATACGTAGTCCAAGCATTCGCTGCCCGCCACTTTCAGGATCGCCGCTTCCGCCGCGTATTGCTCTACACCCTTCAGCAAGGCCTTCGCGTGATCGGCGCCACCAGCTTCGAGTGCTTCGATCGCCTGTTCCATATCGTGACTGCACCGGTAGGTCGCGCTCTCCACCACGTAACAGTAGGTCGCTTGGTCGGCAAGCTTCTGGCGGATCGCTCCGAACGCGCTGATCGGCTTGCCGAACTGGATGCGTTCGTTGGCGTACTTCACACTCTGGTCCACCACCGCTTTCGCACCACCCAGCGCGGCACCGGCCAACTTGATGCGGCCGATGTTAAGGATGTTCACCGCGATCTTGAACCCGTTCTGGCGCTCGCTCAGCAGATTCTCCACGGGCACCTTGCAGTCGTTGAAGAACACTTGGCGCGTGCTCGAACCTTTGATGCCCATCTTCTTCTCCTCCGGGTTCAGCGTAATACCGCCGAAATTCTTTTCTACGATAAACGCACTGAGGTTCTCATCATCATCGATTTTCGCGAAGACCGTGAAGATGTCCGCGAAGCCACCGTTGGTGATCCACATCTTCTGGCCGTTGATCAGGTAATGCTTGCCATCGGGCGTCAGCACCGCCTTGGTCTTGCCGCTGTTCGCGTCGCTGCCGCTGCCGGGTTCGGTGAGGCAGTAGCACGCTTTCCATTCGCCGCTGGCGAGCTTGGGGATGTACTTTGCCTTCTGCTCCGCATTGCCGTAATACAGGATCGGCAACGTGCCGATGCCCGTATGCGCCGCCATCGCCACACTGAAGCTGTGCCCCGCACCGGTCACTTCCGTCAGCAACATGGTGGTCACGAAGTCCTTGCCGAAGCCGCCGAGATCCTCCGGCACCGAAACGCCTAGTAGGCCCAACTCACCTGCCTTTTCCACTAGCTTAGGCATCAGGCCTTCCTCCATGCTATCAATGCGGTCCAAGATCGGCCATACCTCCTGCTTCAGGAAATCCGAAGCCGTTTGCGCGATCATGCGCTGCTCCTCATTGAATTCTTCCGGAATAAAGATGTCCTGTGGTGCGCTCTCGCGGATCAGGAACTCGCCGCCCTGTAGGGCTTTCGTCTTGGTATCGCTCATGGTTCGGATCTTCCGGGTACGTTGTACGGTGTACTACGGCGTTCGGAACGAAAGGTATGCACGCATACTAAAAGTTCCAAGTGAAGACTTGAAGTTGTGCCGTTGCCCGGTTCGATGGTCGTCTCCTGTAGTTGGGCGTCTCCGCTTGCTCAAATGCAGCAAGCGGTCGGGCTATCCGCAGTAGTCCGCGCTTGCAAAACTTCGCTGTGGGCTACTTGCTTATATCCCTCACGCATGCTATCGATGCCGGTCATTCCGCCAAGCCGTCGATCCACCGCACCAGCTCCCGCTCCTCCACGATCGACCACGCATGCGGATGCCGGTTGCCGTGTTGCATGCCGCGCCCTACGGTCGTGATGTACTCCGCTCGGGAATTACCCGTGGCTTGCAACGTGTCGTGGATCCGCTTCAAGCCGAAAGCGTTCAGCTCCTCGTAGCCATCGTCGCGATCGACGCGCCACCACGCGGTGTCAGGCTCGGTGTAGAAGCGGATTGGAATGTCGCGCAGCGGCGCCACGCTTACGGCCGTGTTCAGCAGGGGAGCGGAGCGCTCGTAGTTGGCTATGCTGTCCGTGGGTGGCCCAAGTATGCTATCCAGCAGCGCCACCAGCATGCGCGCCTCCTGCTTGTATTGGGGGAAGGTGGTCTTCGCGAGATCACGCTGAGAACATTCGTACAGGAGCACAAGGTCCAGCGGACTGTCCACAGCGAACACGCCCTTAAGGCCGATGCCAGGCCTTGGTGACCGCACCAGCTCCTTGGCCAGCAGCACGCTCACGTTACCGCCTGAGGAGAAGCCGCCGATGAAGGTGTTCGTGGCATCGATCCCGTGCGCCTTCACCGCCGCCGCGATCACATCGAGCACATCCGCGCGCTCGGCATCGCTCATCAGGATGTGCCGGTTGAAGTTCATCATCAACACCGCGATGCCATTCGCCGCTGCCGTGTCCGCGATGGGCGACTCCGATCGCGTGTCCGCCGCATCGCAGCTGAAGCAGGGGAAGAGGATCAGCAGGGCTTTCTGCTCGGCGGGTATGATGAGGTCGTAGTCGGCGGTGTGGATCTCGCGAGGTGAGGCTTCCTTGATGCGCGTTCCCGCTTGGCAGGCCGTGAGGAGCGTCAGCGCGACAACCCACAGGCTGAAGCTGAAATGCTGCATGGCGCGGTTCAGTTGGTTACAATTTGTAACCGACTGCAACTGGTAACGATCTGTTACCAGTTGCCCAAGCCACAGTTCCAACCGGTTACAATCTGTAACCGGTTCGGCCATTTCAGTTGGTGACAAACTGTCACCGACTGAAACCCCAGCAACAGCCGCGTTCAACTGGTGACGGCTTGTCACCAGTTGGAATGCGTGCGTGGTGGAGGTGGCGCGTTTCATCCGATCACTTCTTCAAGCCTTTCTTCTTCGGTGGCAGAAAATTGCTCCCAGACACCACCGACTTCCCCGTGCGCTGCTCCAGTTCCAGCCGCGCCTTCTTCGCGATGCCGCCGCCCTTCCTTAGCCGCCACCTTGTTCTTGGGCATGCCCGTGGCCTGCTCACTCTCTGCGATAGCCCGCGTGCTGAGTTCGGCCAGTGCCGTGAAGATCAACTCCGCTCGGTCTCGTTGGGGCGGGAAATTTCCCGCCCGTGCAGATTCTGGGTCTTCAGGCCTTTGATGTTCTTGTGGTCCTTCACCGTTACGCCGCTCCACTCCTGGTGGATGATGTTCGTGAGGATCGCGAACTCTTCGCCCTCTTTGATCTCGTGTTCCTTCCAGTAGTCGGTGAGCTTATTGCGGGTCTCCTGGCCCATCATACGCTGCTGGATCCACTTCTCGCTGCGGCCGTGCTTGCGCCAGAGATCCCGCGCACGATCAAGGCCGAGGCTGGGGTCGGCCATCTCTTGCATGCGCTCGTAGCCCACCTTCGCCAGCCAGAGCTTGATGGGTTCTGCTTTGGGGCTTGGGATGGTCTGGACCAGTCGCAGCAGGGTCTCGGCCGTGGCTACAGTAGTCATGTAATTCTTGCCGTCGGCGGCTTCCATTTTCAGTTGGTTACAATTTGTAACCAACTGACTGCCTTCCTTGCCCAGCCTGTTCTTCAGGACCTTCCAGTAGTTCTGGGCGGCCTTGTAGTCTGGCTGTTGAATGAGGACTTGAATGATGTCGATCACCGAGAACCACCACGTCTCCGTGGCATCATCATAGAGCCGACGGATCAGCGCTTCGCGCGGATGTTGCTCGAAGAGAGTGGCGGAGGGTAGGAGGGCGCTCATTTTCAGCGGGCTTGCCTGCCGTAATTGTCTGCCGGAGTCAGAGGTAGGCGACGGTTTCTTCGTCAACGCGCATTGGACAACATACGGACAGGCTGCCGGGCTTGAAGTAGTCTGGGGCGATGTGGGTGCTTGAAGTCATGCCTAGGCAATGCCATTAATTCCAAAGCCGTAAAAGGTACCCTTGGTCAAATTGATCCTCAGCTTGTAATAGCAGTTGCCACCATCCATGACCAGAACAATGTCTGATCGCCAATTGTGTTTGGCTCGCTTGCACAATCCGTTCACCCATACTTCCTTTTCTCCGTGGGGATTGATGACCGCCACGAGTTGCAGGTTGTAGCCTCGACGGGAAACTGCATCTGGACTACGGCGACTGCGCCCCTGCATGTATTCGTCGATACACTCACGGACGAGGCGGTCGATCGTATTCACGTCTGATACAGAGAGGTCCGCGTTCAGGCATCTTCCTTCAAAGAGCCAGTAGTCGTTCGTGTCATATGGTAGTACGACTATGCTTGACATGTCAGCCTTCTTGATCTTCTTCTGGTTTTTCGGAGTTGGTTGTCCCGATGCGTTCATCACAGAGACTGTAATGCTCAACAAGAAAATGATTCGTAAGACATGCACGAAGACTGCATTTCGCGTGACGGATCGGAGCGGCACCCCGCAGGCCGGTAATCCGGCCGAGGAGTACAGCGGAAAGCCGGACCCCGCCTGCTCCCGAGCGTAGCCCTGCGGAGCGAAGGGATGAGGCGGGGGCACGCCCAAACCATTATCACGCATTTGGTCCATCAATTCAACAACTCAAAAACACTCGCCGCTCCCTGCCCGGTGCCCACGCACATTGTCACCACGCCGTACTTCTGCTTCCTGCGCCGCATCTCGTTGAAGAGCTGCACGCTCAGCTTCGTGCCGGTGCAGCCCAGCGGATGCCCCAGCGCGATCGCGCCGCCGTTCACGTTCACGATGCTCGGGTCCAGGCCCAGCTCGCGGATCACGGCGAGTGACTGCGACGCGAAGGCCTCGTTCAGTTCGAAGAGGCCGATGTCCTTCAGCTTCAGGCCGGCCTTCTCCAGCGCCTTC
>Ga0209181_10009523_pt1 | contig 12752 bp, 10 predicted proteins | sample MAT05_FD_187208 | JGI IMG/M metagenome (GOLD analysis project Ga0209181, IMG submission 187208) | Freshwater microbial communities from Lake Fryxell liftoff mats and glacier meltwater in Antarctica - MAT-05 (SPAdes) (version 2) | ecosystem: Environmental > Aquatic > Freshwater > Ice > Liftoff... | reverse complement strand
GAAGAGATTACCCAAAAGCAAGCGCTGTTGGTGGAGTCGCTGCGGGGCGATCGCCGCGCTACGCGTGCCTACGAGAACCTAATTCGGCAGCATGGCGATCGGATGCAGCGCTGCCGCAGCCAAACCTGGCTGCAAAATCAAGCAGTTTGGGTGCGGCTTTACCCCTGTGATGCCCGCAACGGGGGGATAGAGTATCTATTAGATCAGATGGTCAACCGAGGCTATAGCCAGGTTTACGTTGAGGCGTTTGGCGGCGGGCAGGTGCTATTGCCGCGCAACGATAATCCAACGCCATGGTCGTCTGTAGTCCGCGCCCCTGGGTTTGAGGATCGAGACCTATTGGCCGAGGTGATCGAAAAAGGGCGCGATCGCGGCATGAAGGTCTACGCCTGGATGTTTAGCCTGAACTTTGGCTACACCTACGCCCAGCGTCCTGGTGCTCAACAAAGTCTCGCGGTGAATGGCCGAGGCCAAAATAGCCTAATGGCCGAAAGCACGGGTGCAATCAACCCTGACGAGATATTTATTGATCCCTATAGCCCCCAAGCCAAAGCAGATTTCTACACCTTGGCTCAAGCCGTAACGCGCCGCCGACCGGATGGTGTGTTATTCGACTACATCCGCTATCCCAAGGGTACAGGACAGGCTTCGATTGCCAGCCGGGTTCAAGATTTGTGGGTCTATGGCCCAGCATCACAGCAGGCTCTACTGCAACGCGCCCTCAACCCCAGTGGGCTAGATCTAATCCGACGCTTCCTTCAGCGCGGTTCGATTACCACACAAGATATTGCCGACATGTCTACGCGATATCCGCAAGATATTGCCCCGCAATGGCAAGGTTTCGCTGCCAATCCTGAATATGCCACCGCCACCCCTGAACAGCGACGACCGTTCATTGAAACTCAGCTGTGGCAGCTTTCGCTATCTCATGCCTTTCAAGGCGTGCTGGATTTTTTAAATACAGGGGTTTCACCAGCCGCGCAGCGAGGGATTCCGGCTGGGGTCGTGTTTTTCCCAGAAGGCAACCAGATGATTGGCACCTCTAGCTATGACTCGCGGTTGCAGTTTTGGGATCGGTTTCCGGCAGCGCTAGAGTGGCACCCGATGGCCTACAGCACCTGTGGCAATGCCAGCTGCATTGTGCGCCAGGTGCAGCGCGTCCTCTCTATGGCACCAGCGGGGACTAAAGTGATGCCCGTGCTAGCTGGAACCTGGGGAAAGCCCGTCAGCAATCGCCCTTCGCTAGAGGTGCAAATGCAGGCGATTCGTCAGGTTGCGCCTCAAATTGATTCGATTAGCCATTTTGCCTTTTCTTGGCAAGACCCACAGAGCGATCGCGATCGCAAATTCTGCCAGCTACCTTAGGGATATGGATTTAATCAGATCAGGAATTTGATTGCTGGTAGGGACGAACGGCCGTTCGCCCCTACAGAAGAATGGCTACATCACCCTATCCCAGGGGGGTAATGTCTAATTTGTAGCTCATTTCAGCGTGCGCCCCGACCCCCGTTTTGAGCGCCCCAGCAATGGGAGCCGCATTGCGCGAATAAGGGCTGGCACTCAGAGGAATATAGCGATCGCCTACCGCCAGGGCTTGGGTCGGGTCATATCCGCGCCAGCCCGCTCCTGGCAAATAGACTTCCACCCAAGCATGGAGATGGCGGTCTGTCCAATTTGGATCACCTTCGTGGTAGCCACTGACAAATCGAGCCGCCAGCCCGACCGCGCGGCACACTTCCATAAATAGCACGGCAAAATCACGACAAGAACCCGCCTGGTTTGTCCAGGTCATTCCCGGTGAAAACGGTTCGCCTGTCTCCCGAATTACATAGTCGCAGGCATCGTAAATCCGCTGATTTAGGGCTGTCAAAAACGCTATGACGCTACTATCCGTACTGTGCAAAATTTCTTGCGCCAGCTGAACTGCCACCGGGTCTACAGACGCAAAGCTCAGCCCTTGACCCCCCAAATAAGGCTGTAGTTGCGCCAGCAGCGACATGGGATAGTCAATCGGCAAATAGGTAGCCCAGGGTTCTAGCAAAAACGCAAAGGGGTTGCTGCGAAAGGTTTCTACTTCTGACGCAACGGTAATCGTAAAAGCCTCAATTGGCTCGTCTGAGAAATAGAGCAGTAGCAAACTGCTGCCATCCAAATCGAGGTTCTCGCCAATTTGAGTCGGTAGTGGGCTGACCGCCAGAGAATAAGAGCGCACTGCCTGCGTTACATCGCTACGCGGCAACAGTCGGACTCGATGAGGAGCCAGCGTGACCGGGCGATCGTACGTGTAGCTGAGGGTGTGATTAATTTGGTAACGCATGAAGGAGAAAACGAAAGGAGTAAAAATTAATCTGTTTGGGTTTGTACCGATTAACACTCAGTCACTAAGTAATATCCTCAGCTTCTGTTGTAGCTACTGTGACTACAGTAACTGCTCACCAAATTCCTACAGGCTTAGTCTCACCGATCCGGTATTTCTATTGTTTAAGGCAAGGCAAGGCAAAGCAAGTCTGTCCAATCTATATTTTGACCACAAAGTCGTGGGGTTTCCTGATAGCGTTGCCGCTTCATCATAAAAAAACTCCCCTATCCCTTTAATCAAAGGTGGGGGAGCGCATTTATAGCCGTCGCCGCAAACGTTGGGACGCAGGTTAGCACGTCAGCCAACAGGGGGCTTAAGCCCCTTGTCCTAAGATGACTGGCTGAAGCTATACTTTCCGGCTCTTGCAAATCAAGCAGATTGAAAGATTCATTCTGAGAGAGTTGAAACGTGGCTCTAAAGTCCAAAATTTAGAGCGCAAATTCCACAGACTAAATCTTTGAGGCTGCTTGAGCAGAGCTGAGAACGGCTTGGATGAATCTCTAGCGATAAAGGAGCTATCGGCTAAATCCCAAGGCTTGATAGACTCTCAGTCAACATCCGATCAATCAACGTCCGATACATCTACTGAGGCAGTTGGCTGCTGCTGTAGGCGTCTACAGCCTGGAAAGCAGGAACGCGATCGCGATAGTCGATTTCAGTTCCAGTCAGAGCGGTGGCAATTTGCTCAAACGAGCTGGAGCGCCAGTTGCGTTCGTGAATTGGCTTAGACTGTTCGCCTCGGAAATAGGCTTGCGTCCCAATCAGGGCAACGGCAACCCAACCGACAGCGAAAAGAATAGTGAGTAGAAGCGTCATTTGAACCTCGTGTAGCTTTATGTTGCTTTATGTAAACAAATATAACAAAAAGTTGCCAATACTGGGAGCTTTTGATAGGAATTTTGCAAAAATGACTGAATTGGGGCACTGTAGCGCCAATTAGGTTTAGCTGAAGGCTGGGCTGAGCAGGAATTTGGCGAAAACCCGAAAAGTTTTCGGGCGTCTGCTAAGTCGTACACACCTTTGGCAGTAAAATGGCTGTCGGTACAAAACTCTTGTGCGGGTCATGCATAGCTTGACTATTTGGCCAGAGTTGTAAATTCTTTGCTAGCGCCAGCCCATCATGCCTAAGGTTCTTGTTTCGGATCCGATCGATCAAGTTGGAATCGACATTCTCTCTCAAGTCGCTCAGGTAGACATCAAAACCGATCTCTCACCCGAGCAACTGGTGCAGATTATCTCGGAGTACGATGCGCTGATGATTCGCTCGGGCACTCGTGTGACCCAGGCCATGATTGATGCCGGCAAACAGCTCAAAATTATTGGGCGAGCCGGGGTTGGGGTCGATAATGTGGACGTGCCCGCCGCCACCCGCCGGGGCATTTTGGTGGTCAACTCGCCCGAAGGCAACACCATTGCTGCCGCCGAGCACGCGATCGCCATGATGCTGTCGATGTCACGCTACATTCCTGATGCCAATGTGTCGGTGAAAAGTGGCAAGTGGAATCGCAGCAGTTTTACTGGCGTTGAAGTATATAAGAAAACCCTCGGCGTCATGGGGCTAGGTAAAATTGGCTCCCACGTCGCCACGGTCGCGCGGTCGATGGGAATGCGGCTGTTGGCCTACGACCCATTTCTCTCGAATGAGCGGGCAGAGCAGCTCGGTTGCCAATTGGTAGAGCTAGATATGCTGTTTCGCGAAGCAGACTACATTACGCTGCACTTGCCCAAAACCACAGAAACCTATCACCTGATTGGCAAAGAGGCGATCGCCAAAATGAAGCCCACCACCCGGATCATCAACTGCGCTCGGGGCGGCATTATTGACGAGGAAGCGCTGGCGATCGCCCTACAAGAAGGCCGACTCGGCGGTGCCGCACTAGATGTATACGAAACCGAGCCATTGGGCGAATCCCCTTTGAAAGCCCTCGGTAAAGAAATCGTGCTGACTCCGCACCTAGGAGCCTCTACCGAAGAAGCCCAGGCAAACGTGGCGATCGACGTGGCCGAGCAAATCCGCGATGTGCTGCTGGGGCTGCCTGCCCGTTCTGCCGTCAACATTCCCGGCCTGCGCCCCGACCTGCTCGAAAAGCTGCGCCCCTACCTGCGCCTTGCCGAAACCCTAGGCAATATGATTAGCCAGTTGACCGGAGGCCGAGTCGAATCGCTCAACGTGCGGCTCCAGGGTGAACTGGCCAACAGCGAAAGCCAGCCTGTCGTTGTGGCCGCCCTCAAAGGTTTGCTGTCCCATGCTTTGCAAGAGCGGGTTAACTACGTCAACGCCAGCATCGAAGCCAAAGAGCGCGGCATCCGCGTCATCGAAACCCGCGACGCCGCCGTGATTGACTACGCCGGATCACTGCACCTCTCCGCCACCGGGCCACAGGGCAACCACTCCGTCACTGGCGCAATTCTAGGCGACAACGAAATTCGCATTACCGACGTAGACGAATTTCCGATCAACGTGCCCCCCAGCCGCTACATGCTATTTACCCTGCACCGCGACATGCCGGGGCTAATCGGCAAAATTGGCTCCCTGCTGGGCAGCTTTAACGTCAACATTGCCAGCATGCAAGTGGGGCGCAAAATTGTTCGCGGCGATGCCGTCATGGTGCTGAGCTTGGACGACCCTCTGCCCGACGGCATTCTAGAAGAAATCATCAAGGTTCCCGGCATCCGCGATGCTTACACGGTGACGCTGTCAGCCTAAAACTGGGAAAAAAGAGAGGTAAAAGATGGGCACATTGTGGTCATCTTTTACCTCTTCTGTTTATCTTTATCTTTACCCTCTACCCCTCTAAAAAAATTGGCAACTAGCTGGTGGGAAATTCAAGCGTTGTGTGATGTGTCCGCAGAAGATCTAGTCTCTTGGCGACTAGGCGAATTTGGCTGTCGGGGTACGTCGAGCGAAAGCAATGGGCATACCCGCTTAGTGAAGGGGTACATGCCGCAAAATCAGGCTCAGTTACTAGACCTGTCGGCCTTGGCATTATTGATCAAGCAAGATGCCCTCTGTGTGAGCGTACCCGTGCCCGCCGTGCAGTGGCTGTTAATTGACGAAGAAGACTGGGCCACTAGCTGGAAAGATTATTGGCACCCGCAAGAAGTGGGCGATCGCCTCTTAATTAACCCCGCTTGGCTACCCACACCAGAGGGCAGCGATCGCGTCATTTTGCGGCTTGATCCCGGTGTGGCGTTTGGCACCGGTGCCCATGCCACAACCCAGCTTTGCCTAGAGGCACTAGAAATGCGGCTAGAGCCGCCGACCAATGCAGTGGTGGCCGATATTGGCTGCGGCTCCGGTATTCTATCGATTGCGGCGCTGTTACTGGGGGCAAAACAGGTCTATGCCGTAGACACAGACCCGTTGGCGCTAACGGCCACGAATGCCAGTCGAGAGCTAAACCAAATTGCGCCAGAACGTCTGCTGGCCGATGTGGGCAGCCTCGATCGGCTGATTGAAATGACCCAAGGCCCGGTTGATGGCTTTGTCTGCAATATCTTGGCAGAAGTGATTGTAGATTTGATCCCCGGCATGGCAGCGATCGCCAAACCCACGACCTGGGGAGTGCTGAGCGGCATCTTATTAGAGCAGGTGAAGCCCGTTGCCGACACGCTCGAAGAAAATGACTGGATTGTAGCGACGCTATGGCGACGCCAAGACTGGTGCTGCCTGAACATTCGGCGCTCCTAAGCCCGACTACTTCCACTTATTCAGCAGTGGGGCGCGTCACAAACCGCAACACCAAAACTGCCATTAGCCCAAACATTAGCAGCCGGATGACGAAAGCCAGGAGTTGGAACACAACGCTGAGCAAAGCGACCAGAAACAATCCAGCAACTAGCAGGGTTAACACTTGCGTGCCCTGAGACAGGTTAGCAAACCAGAGCCGCAGCTCTGAGCCAGAGGGGGCATTTGGCCGCAGAGCGTTATCGTCTGGGCGAAACGGCATCGGTCGCAGGATGTCTGGATCTAAAGCAAGTGGATCTAGAGAAAGCGTCTCTGAAGCAAGTGTCTCTGGGTGCTGTAACGGGGAATGAGATCCCGCCTGGGGCAGCGGGTGCAGGGGTAGTTGAGGTTCTAGCGAGGGCATCGGAGTCACGAGTTACCAGCTTCCTTGTGATTGTAGCGACGTGATTGTAGCGCACCGCTGGTGTAGATCCGGTTTACCCGTAGCACAATGGAAGAAAGCCGTCTGTCGGTTTGCCCCGCACCCCTATTCTTCTTTGCCTGACTGCACCCCTATGGCTGATTCTCCGTCCCTGCGCGATCGCTACCTAGAGCTGATTGACCAAATTGTGCAAACCACACTCAAGGGCAATATTCGCTCTAAAGAGCAGGTGTATCAACTGCTGGTGCAATCGGTAGAGCCGGGAACCGGGGAGGTGTTTGAACGCTGTTTGGGCGATCGCGTGGAGTCAACCCAGCAGCAGGCCAGCCAAGCGGATGAACTTAAACAGGCCAAGGCCACGCGCATTTTACGGGCGCTGAAAACGATTCAGGGTGAATGGCAACGCTGGCAAACTCATAACCAGGCCACTGAAAGCCTCAGCAGCGCCGTTCGCCAAATTGCGTCGGCTCCAGAGTCCGAACAGCTAACGGCTCTGTTGAGCGTGCTTGATCCCAACCGCAACCCACCGCTGAATCTGGCACAGTGGAGCCAGCTTTCTACCCTGCTGCGCACCACCAGCGCCCCATCCTCTCACCCCGAAGCCCAAACAACTGCCGTGCAGGACATGGCGGAAGGGATTCGGCGCGGGTTGGAGGCTTGGACTCGGTTGGAGGGGCACCTAGTGAGCTGGATGTATGACCAGAGCCGGGAGCAGTTGGGCTTTGGTGGCGTCCCTGGGCAGCAGGGACCCTGGGCGCTGTGGGCTAGGCAGGTGAACAGCCCTGTCCCCCAGGAGTTGTTTCAAACCTTAGCAACCGACCAATCGGCGGTGGAATGGGTGGAGCGGCGGCGGCAGTTTGACGCGAGCGATGTGGTAGAGCTGGCCGTGCTGCTGCGCTGCTTACAACAAGGGCTGGTGAGCTGGTTCGATCGACTGGTCTACGATGCTAAAGTGGGCGCGAAGCTGTCAATTTCTACGTTTTTGGGATTTTCGGTGATCTGGTCGCAGTTAGCTAACGGGTTCAATCAAGCCAGTACCGTGAACCTGGGCTGGAGTCGGTTTACCGATGCGTGTTTTCAGATCACCCTCCAGATTTTGCGCACATTTTCGCAGCGCGAGTATTTTCCACTGTACGGCGGCATATTTGCGTCGTTTTCGGGCAAATATTTGCGGGGGGCGCTGGACTATTTGAGTGAGCCGCTGCAACGCTCGGAGGGGACTCAAGAAAAAGCCCGAATTCTGACGCTGCTGGGCTATTCATTCCGGGTGCAAGGGCAAATTGAGCGGGCGATCGCCTTCCATCAACAGGCGCTAAAAATGGCGCGACAGGCCGATGATCGCCCCTGCGAAATTGCCAACCTCAACCACCTCAGCCGCACCTACGCCGCGCAAGAACAGTATGGTGAGGCGATCGACACCAGCCAGCGCGCCCTGATTCTCAGCCGCCAAGTGGGCGATCGCCTGGGTGAAGCCAATGCGCTGGCCAGTCTGGGCTATGGCGAAGTGTTTCAGGCGCAGACATTGGAGCATGCCGAACCGGAGGTGTACGAACGCGCCATTTACTACCTGGAGCAAGGATTAGAGCTGGCCGAAAAAGTCGGCGATCGCCAAAGTCAGGCGCTATGCCTTAGCAGCTTAGGCATTGCCCAGGTGGCACTAGAGCAATATCAAGAGGCGATCGCACCCCTCCAGCGCGGCGTCCAGGCAGCTCAATTTTCGGGCGATCTCTACCTTCAGGGCATCAACCTGGTCTACCTGGCCGAAGCCCACCATCGACTGCAAAATCCTGGCCAAACCCTATCGACTGCCTGCCTTGGCATGTACCTGCTAGAGCAAATCGGCAGTGCTAGCTGGCGGCAACCCGCCGGATTGCTCACTATTCTCAAAGGGCAACTCGGGGAAGGCGCGTTTCAAGACCTGCTGCTGCAACAGCGCCCTAGCATCATTGCCGTAATTGGGGTAGATGGATACGATCACCTGCCCGATTTACTGGAATTTTATCAAGCTGAATAAACCTTTTTCGCCGCCTGAGGAACTGTCATAAAGTCTAGCTAGTCTCTATATCCATAAAGCTAGGATCCAAGAGTATGAAAGGGCTACAGGTGAGAGGAGGTTGCGGTATGAGTTGGGATATAAACAATCGAATTAATTGGAAAGCAATTCCAGCGGCGTTGGCAATGGTGGTGGCGATCGCTACATCTGCCTACAGCCAAGTGCAAACGCCTCTACAAACAGAAACAGTGGTTCGGGGCACCTCGGGTGGCACCCAGGCGAGCGCCTGTGGATTTATCGCCGGACGACCCAGCCAAACGGTACGAGTGACTGAAACCTTTACTCGGCTGCGGTTTCGGGTGCAGGGTGGAGGCAGTAGCACGTTGCTGATTCTAGGGGGAGATGGCAGCGTTAAAGGCTGTGCCCGCGCCGATAATTTCTCAAATGGCACCATTGAAACAGCGGGTGCCTGGGAACGGGGAACCTATTCGCTGTATGTCGGCGAGCAAGGGCGCGGCAACAGCTCACCATTTACACTGTCGATCGTCCAAAACTAAAGCCATTCGATCAGTCTGCACGGGTTTAACTCGACGTTTAACCCGTTACTGTATGATCTGACAAAATCCAAACCTGACGGTGGGTGACGCCCTTGGCGATCGCGCCGTCAGTTCTGTAGCGGCCAGGTCATATGCTTCATCCCATGCGCCAAATTCTTGAACCAGACGAGAAAAACCTAGGTGGGTCACTTTGGGTGCGCCGCCTCTTGCCCCACGAAATGCGGCAAATGGTGGGGCCATTCATCTTTTTTGACCACATTGGGCCGGCGGTGTTTCCCCCAGGGCAAGGCTTAGACGTGCGCCCTCATCCACACATTAACCTGGCCACGCTGACTTACCTATTTGACGGCGTTATTCTACACTGTGACAGTTTAAATAGCGTTCAAGAAATTCATCCAGGTGCCGTGAATTGGATGACAGCGGGTCGGGGGATTACGCACTCAGAGCGCACTCCGGCCACCCTGCGCAGCGGCGAAACCAGCCTGCATGGCATCCAAACCTGGATTGCCTTGCCCGAGGCCGATGAAGAAACCGATCCAGCCTTCCATCACTATGCCGCTGCCGACCTGCCGACCTGGCAAGACAATGGTGCATCGTTCACATTAATTGCTGGTCAAACCGCTGGGTATACCTCCCCCGTCAACACGTTCTCTGCGATGATCTATCTAGATCTGGTGGTGCCAGCCCAGACGCCCGTCACCATTCCCAATGATTATCCAGAGCAGGCAATCTACAGCGTCACCGGAAACATCAGCCTGAACGGTGAACCGTTAGCGCCGCACCAACTGGCAATTTTGACGCCAGGAGCATCAATCACAGTCATGGCAGACGCCGCCGCTCGGTGTGTGATTGTCGGCGGCGACCCGGTAGGAACACGGTACAAGTGGTGGAATTTTGTTTCTAGCCGCCCAGAGCGAATTGAGCAAGCCAAGGCCGATTGGCAAGCAGGACGCTTTGCCGGCGTACCCCACGAGTCAGAATTTATTCCATTGCCAGAAAATATACTCTGAGCGGCTCACTGTACCAGCATTGGCTGCAAAAACTGCTGAGATTTGAGGATTTCGTAAAGGTTAACGTCTTTTTCTAATAGACAGGCATGGCCACTGTGGGGTAGCGTGGTCAGCTTGGCGTTTGGCAACTGGCACACCAGCACTTGCGCGTCGGGGATAGATGGCAGCAGGCGATCGCTACCGCTGGCGATCAGCAAAACGGGCTGCTTTAGCCGATCGAGGGGCAGGTCGTTCAGCCTAAACGATTGCAGCAGCGATATCCGCCACAGCGACGTTTCTTTTGGCACAGTTCGAACAGCGCTAAAAAATGCCTGATGATCATCCGGCGAAATCCGGCTGAGATCACCCAAAAAAGGGATTAATCCAACCGAAGACCATTCGTATAAGAAGTTAGGAAACCATTGAATAATTTGCCCACCCCATAGCATCCAAGGACGACGGTCAAAGGACGATGCTGGATTCACCAAAATAATTCGATCGAACAACTGGGGTGCCTGAGTCGCTACTTTGAGCGCCAGACACCCGCCAAACGATTCGCCGCAGAGATAGACGGGTCGCCCTGCTGGATGTTTGGCGATCTCGGTATGAATCAGCTCTAAAACTTGATCCGTCAACTGATCCCAGCCCGTTTGGTCGTCCGGTGGAATCGCTAGGCAGCGAACGTCAAAGTCAACCTCTAAGGCTCCTGTTTGAGTTCGCAGCAGTTGCCCAGTGCCATCCATCCCTGGTAGGAACACAAACAGCGGGTGCTGCGGACGCAGCCCACTAGGCGTTAAAAAACAAAGAGAACTTTTAATGTTTGGCGTCATTATCTAAGCACAACCCTGGTCAAGAAGATGAGCAATCTCAGTTTGGCAATACTGGGTCAGTTCGTTGACAACTATTTTACCCTGTTTGCCTCGGTACCTCTGCCGCTGTGATGGGGTCACCCAATAGGGCCGCCCGACTAATACTCTAACTTGATGATAAAGCACCAGCGGATGCCAGCCCAATTGTTGAAATAGGGGTTCAGACGGGTCAAACAAGCCCAGCAGTGGCAGCGGAATAGCAGGACACACACTTTCCTCACGGGCAGCGATCGCCACCGGTAAAATAGCCACATTTCGCGGCGGCGAAACAGCCATATTATGCCTGGGCGAAACAGCTACATCCTGCGTCGGCGAAACAGCTACATCCTGCGTCGGCGGAACAGCCACATTTTGCCTGGGCGATCGCGTCAATCCGTCTGCCTCTGGGCGATCGAGCTGAGCAGATTTGTCTGTCCGTAGCGCCAAATGAGCAAACCCGCGCTGAAATGCACCCATCTGATTTGGCGCAGTCTGCTGCACCATCGGCTGTGCCCCTTCCGGGAAAATCCCCACCGTTTGTCGAGATTGTAATAACTGACTGGCCTGACGCAAAAATTGTTGCTTTTGAGAGGCGCTATCTAACGGAACACAGCCCAAAGCCGTCACAATCTCGCGGAGAACGGGAACTTGACCCATGTAATGGTGGCAGGCAAACCGGATCGGCTGACTCAACACCGTCATCAACAGTGGCGCATCCATAAAACTGCGATGGTTACTGACCACAATTAGGCTCCCCTCTTGAGGAATGCGCTCGGCATAATTCAAGGAAACCTGGGTTCCCAAACTAGACAAGAGCAGGTGCGAGAGCAATAGGGGGGTCTGTGGCACCATGGTTGAAGTTGAAAGCAATCGTAATCTACCTGTTGCGCGAGTAAGAGCCTCAAGAAGGCTAGGTCAGGAGGGAATGTTGCATGTCTACATCCTCAGTCTACCGTTTGAAAGGCAGACGCGCAGGGACGCGCAGGGGCTTTCAAACCACAGCCCCTACGCCGTTAGATGGAAATTGCTGGAGGCAGCCATCGTGCAGCCGCGATGCAAAACCCATCTCCAGCAACCAAACGCTTTTGATCTAAGCACAGGCAATCGTCACGGGCAATCTGCCCACTTGAGCCGCCACCACCTGCCCGATCGCCTGACTGCTGGCATAGCCATGGGTGCGCAGGGCGTTCAGACACCTGCTGGCCGTTGCCGCTGGCACGCTGGCGAGCAGGCCGCCGCAGGTTTGTGGATCGAACAGCAGCGGAAATAAAGGATGGGCGCTCACAGCAGCGAGGTTCTGAATTTGGGCAGCAGCTGTGAGGTTTTGGGGATGCAGAGAACTGAGAATACCCTGATGTAGGGTGTCGCGGGCACCGTCGAGCAGGGGCAACGCCGCCAGGGAAATTTCGGCGGCGACCTGGGACGCGCGCAGCATTTCGCTCAGGTGTCCTAGCAGACCAAAGCCTGTGATGTCGGTACAGGCGGTGGCTTGGTGAGTTTGGAACAGCTGGGCGGCGGCTTGATTGGAGCTGAGCATCGACTGAATGGCCGCTTCAATCCAGCGACCTTTGGCCTTGAGCTGCATATCGGCTGCAAACAGGGTGCCCGTACCCAGAGGCTTAGTCAAAATCAGCACGTCGCCGGGAGTCATGCCACTTGTGCGCAGCAGTTGTTCGGGCATGGCTAACCCATTGCAGGCCAGACCAAAAGACAGGCCAGAGTCGGTGCTGGTATGCCCACCGATTAAAACTGCATCGGCTTGAGTCAACACCTTGACGGCTCCAGATAGCAGTTGATACAGCAATTCTTCGTGCTTGGCATCGGTGGCGTCGGGCAGGGTGGCGATCGCCAGCGCACTGTGCGGCGTTGCACCCATGGCAAACAAATCGCCCAGAGC
>Ga0209181_10009519_pt1 | contig 12754 bp, 6 predicted proteins | sample MAT05_FD_187208 | JGI IMG/M metagenome (GOLD analysis project Ga0209181, IMG submission 187208) | Freshwater microbial communities from Lake Fryxell liftoff mats and glacier meltwater in Antarctica - MAT-05 (SPAdes) (version 2) | ecosystem: Environmental > Aquatic > Freshwater > Ice > Liftoff... | reverse complement strand
GGCTCAGCATTTGCCGGATTGTCCAGAAAGAGGACAAAGACTGATCAATGCCTGTGGTCGGCCCGCGCGGTCGGGTCCTGCAATCACCTTCGCCACGACCGTGCATTGACGCGCCACCCCGTCGCATCGACGCACCGCCCCATCCTCGTAGGCCAGGTCGCCCCCGACCTGCCGTCACGGTCGCCGCAACATCGGTCACTGCGATGCGAAGAGCCGCGGGTCGTCCGCGACCTGCCATCAAGGTCGCCACAACATGGGTCAAGGCAAGTCGAAGAGCGGCAGGTCGGGGCGACCTGCCCTAGGAACCGTGCTGTCGACTGGCCCAATTCGTCGGTAGCAATTCATCGCGCTGCCACGCCGATGACCGCGCAGTACCCGGGTTCAACTACTCGCCGCGCTTGAACTCGATCACCGCGGACCCCTGGTGCAGCGTCACGCCGGTGATCGCGCCGCTGTCTGGTGCAAAGCTCAGCGTGGCGTCGACCAGGGTCAGGAAGAACTTGCTCGGCGTTTCCGCAAACATCTCGAATGCCGGCTGGCCGTCGAGCTGGGTTTTCAGCTGCTCGCCATCCAGGAACACTTTCATGTTCATGCCGTTGGCGCTGTAGCTTCCGACCACACGTTGCAATTGGTCTTTGGGCAGCGTGATCCGCGTGCGAGCGCTCGGCAGCGGGTCGCCGGTCAGCAGCGCAACCGTGCCTGCTCCTTCGCCGTCCTGGAACATGCGCATGCCGGTGATCTTGCCGTCCGCATCGCGTTCGAGCTTGAACCAGGTGAGGCTTGCGTCGTAGTGGAAGGTATCGGACGCGGTCGGGATCAGCGCGGATTGGGCGCCGCCGGTGCGCTGGGCTGTCAACTTGCCGTCGACCACGCGCAGCACGCGCGTGGTGGTGGCATCGATGCGATAAACGCCTTGTGCGGCCGTGAGCGTTTCGGCGCTGACTTCAATCGGCGCGACCTGAGGATAGGGATCGCCCAGCGCAAAGGCACCGAGCACCATTGCCAGTTTCTCTGGAGCACCCTTGCCATCGACCGTGGCGTCGGCGTTTTGCAACACAACCACGCTCAGCCCGGCGTCCGGCACATACAACAGGTGCGAGGAGAAACCGAAGATGCCGCCGCCGTGCTGCAGAAGATCATGGCCGCGCAGCGTGCCGCGGGAAATGCCGAAGCCGTACTTGGGTTCTGCGGCTTTGCCGGCAGGCGTGGTCATCGCCTTGTAGGACTCTGGCGAGAGTAGTTTTCCGCCATGCAGCGTGCGGTTCCAGCGCTGCAGGTCATCGACAGTCGAGACCAGCGCGCCGGCCGCGTGCGGCTGGGTCATGCTCAGATAGGCCGCGGGCGCGACCTGGCCGTCGCGGACCGTGTAGCCGCGCGCCATGCCAGCGATCAGTGCTTCATCGGCACCGAAGACGGTCCGGTCCAAGCCATTCGGTGCCAGCTCCGACTCACTCAGCTGCACATGCCAGGGCTTGCCACTGACCGCTTCGATCACCGCACCAACCAGCACGTAGCCGGAGTTGTTGTACGCCCAGCCCTCGCCCGGTGCGAAATCCACCGGCTGGTCGGTGAAGCGGGCAATCAATGCTGCGGTGGTCAGATCCTGGCGGATCGGCCCGTCCATGATGCCGGCAATATCGGTGTAGCTCTTGACGCCCGAAGTGTGGTCGAGCAGCTGACGCACCGTGATCTTCGCGGCGTTCGGAAAATCGGGCAGGAATTTCGACAACGGATCTTCCAGACCAAGCTTGCCGGCATCGACCAGCTGAAGCAGGCCGGCCGCAGCGAACTGTTTGGTGACCGAGCCGATGCGGAAGGACTGGTCCGGCGACAACGGCACCTTGAGCTCGACGCTGGCCAGACCGCGCGCCCCGCGGTAGATGACCTCGTCGCCACGCGCGACCAGCACGGCCGCGCCGGGACCATCGGTCGGGTACGTGTCCGCGAGCAGTTTCTCGGCGTATGCGGACACCTCGGCCTTGCTTGGCGGTGTGTTCGCGGGGGCGGCATTCGCGGTGAGCGCGAGCGCGAGTAGTGGCAAAGCTGGCAGCAGGCGCATGTTGGCGTTCCGGTTCGCGAATCGGTCGGCCGAGTCTGACTTGTTGTGGACTGCGTGCCGCGTCCCGAAGGTCATTGTGACCAAGCGTAGAGGTTCGCGATGCTGGGCTTGAGGGGGAATGCGATTCGCACAGTGGCAGGTCCGGGCGACCCGCCCTGCGACGCGTGCTGGCGACGGCCGCGCATTGACGTGTCCTGGTTCGTCCCCTCATGGTTCGTCCTGCCCGGCCCTTGCCATCGCTTTTTGTGCAGAAGTCGGTGAAGCTAGACAGGCCGGTCGGCCTGTTGCGGCACGTCGCGAAAGCGCCCGTGCCGGTCATCGCAATTGCCCTTGCCGCGAACGCCATCGCCGACGGGGGTCAACGGCGCCGACGCCGGCGCGTCAACCACAGCGGCACGGCTTGCGTCTACACGGAGATCACGATGCGCTATTTGGCAACGCTTGTGCTTGCGACGTCGGCTGCCGCTGGCGCGGCTGACCTTCCTTATGTGAACTGGGAGAATCATCCGCTGCACGCGCTGGACCTGAGCCCCGATCGAAAGCTGCTGGCGGTTGCGCACACCGCCGACCAACGCGTGCAGTTGTTCGATGTCAGTACCGACCCGCCCGTGCCGGCAGGCCACGTGTTCGTCGGCGTCGATCCGGTGTCGGTGCGCTTCCGCAGCAATGCCGAGCTTTGGGTGGTCAACCATGTATCCGATTCTGTCAGCGTGATCGACGTGGCCACGCGCCGGGTGCGCGCCACGCTCGCGACCGCCGACGAGCCGTTCGACGTGGTGTTCGCCGGCGATCGTGCCTTCGTGAGTTGTTCGCAGGCCAACCGCGTGCTGGTGTTCGACACCGGCGATCTGCAAGCCGCGCCGCGCAGCGTCGAGATCGGCGCCGAGGATCCGCGCGGTTTGGCGGTCAGCACCGACGGCCGCGAGGTGTATGCGGCGATCTGGGAATCGGGCAATGCCAGCACGGTGCTGGGCGGTGGCCTGGTCAACGACATGGGCGAGTTGCCCAATGTGGTCAGCGACCCGCGCGGGCCCTATGGCGGTCGCAATCCGCCGCCAAATGCCGGCACGTTGTTCGAGCCTGCGGTGAATCCCGCTGCCTTTCCGCCGCGCGTGGGTTTGATCGTGCGCCGCAACGACGCCGGCCGCTGGCGTGACGACAACATCGGCGACTGGACCGATTTCGTCAGCGGTGTGCAGGCGCGCGCCTCGGGCCGCGCGCCGGGCTGGAACCTGCCGGATCGCGACATTGCCGTGATCGATGCGACGACCCTGGAGGTGCGCTATGTCAGCGGCCTGATGAACATCGGCATGGCGATCGCGGTCAACCCGGCCAGTGGCGAGATCACCTTGGTCGGCACCGACGCGCTCAACGAGGTGCGCTTTGAGCCCAACATCAATGGGCGTTTCTTGCGGGTTGAATTTGCGCGCGTCGGGGCGGCGGCCAATGGCTCGAAGGTGGTGCGCGATCTCAATCCACATCTGGACTATCGCGCCGCACGGGTATCCGCCAACTTGCGCGGCCAGTCGCTGGGCGATCCGCGTGCGCTGGTCTGGCGCGCCGACGGCATGCGTGGCTGGATCGCAGGATTGGGCTCGAACAACGTGATCGCGATCGACGCCAGTGGCAGCCGAGTCGGCGCGCCGATCGCGGTGGGTGAAGGACCCGCAGGCCTGGCCCTGGATGATGCGCGCGCGCGTCTTTACGTCTGGAACCATTTTGCAGCATCGCTTTCGGTGATCGACACCAGCGCGGAACGCGAGATCTCGCGCACGCCCAGCTTCAACCCGTTGCCGGTTGCGATCCGCGCTGGCCGCCCGTTTTTGTACGATACCCAGCGCACGTCGGGGCCGGGGATGGTGTCGTGCGCGTCATGCCATGTGGATGCGCGGATCGATCGATTGGCGTGGGACCTGGGTGACCCGGCCGCACCGCCGCAGCTGTTCGCGCAGAACTGCCAGACCACCCTGGGCGCCGCGCTCGGTCAGCGCGCGTGCGAGGACTTTCATGCGATGAAGGGACCGATGACCACCCAGACCATGCAGGACATCATCGGCCACGAACCTTTCCACTGGCGCGGCGACCGTGCCGGGATCGAGGCGTTCAATCCAACCTACGTCGACCTGCTGGGCGACGATGTGCAGCTGACCGGCATGGAGATGCAGCTGTTCGAGAATTTCCTTGCCACAATCACCTTTCCGCCCAACCCGTTCCGCACGCTCGACAACGCGCTGCCCAGCCAGCTTGCCCTCGACGGGCAGTTGACCAGCGGGCGCTTTGCGCCGGCAGGCCAGCCGTTGCCGGCGGGCAATGCGGTGCGCGGTCTTCAGATGTACACCCGCGGCCTGCTCGACTCGCCTTTCCAGTGCGCCAGCTGCCACACGCTGCCGACCGGCATGGCGGTCAACGGCCCGCTTTTCCTTGGTCTGACTGCCTTCCCGGTCGGCGGCAGCGTGATGGCGAACGGTCCGCACGGTGAAAACCACCTCGGCATCGTCAGTGTCGACGGGTCGACCAATGTCTCGATCAAGGTGCCGCAACTGCGCAATCTGTACGAAAAGGTCGGCTTCGAACGAACCCGCGCCGACAGCGCGGCGGGTGCCGGGTTCTTGCACGATGGCTCGGTGGATTCGATCGCCAGTTTTTTCTCCGCCCGCGCATTCAGCGTGCGCTCCGACCAGGACGTAGCGGATCTGGTGGCGCTGATGATGGCGTTCTCGGGCTCCGAGTTCGGTGACGCGCAGCCGCCAACCGGCGCACCGGTGCCGCTGTCGCGCGACACCCACGCGGCTGTCGGCGCGCAAGCGACGCTGGCCGGCAGCACGCCGCAGCGTGCGCTGGACCTGCTGGCGCTGGCCCGCCTCGGCAAGATCGATCTGATCGCCCGCAGCGCGACGGTCGGCTACAGCTTCGATCGCAGCAGCGACCGTTTTGTGGCATCCGACGGCACACCATCGCTGCAGCCGGCGGCATTGCAGCAGCAAGCGAGCTCTGCGGCAGCGCAGGTCTGGACAGGCGTGCCGGCCGGGCTCGGCCGTCGACTCGGCATCGACCGCGACGGCGATGGCATTGCCGATGGCGCGGAGATCGCGCAGGGATCGAATCCTGCCGACGCGCAGTCACGCACGCTGCGCGCAACCGCCGGTCTGTGGTTCAACCCGCAGCGCAGCGGACACGGCATCGACGTGCAGCACGCCGGCGATGCGCTGAGCGTGATCTGGTACACCTACGAGTCGGACGGCTCACCGACCTGGTATCTGGCTGCAGCGCCGCGCGCGAATCCGTGGCGCGCGGAGCTGCGGCGCTTTACCTGGGACGCTGCAGGCGCGACAGCCCAGTCCAGCGCGGTCGGCGAACTGCTGCTGAGCTTCGACGACGCGCGCCGCGCGACCTTCGCCTGGCGTCTGGGTTCGCGCAGCGGCAGCGAGCGAATGGAAGCGGCGCTGCGCGCCGAACCGCCGGCAAATCCCGATCGCACCGGCACGTGGTTCGGTCCCGCCCAACCCGGCTGGGGCTTGAGCCTGTTTGCCGACGGTGCGTCGCGCGTGGCGGTCGCCTATGTCTACGACAGCAGCGGCCAGCCGCGCTGGGCACTTGGTCAGGGCGGCAATGCCAGCAGCCAGACCGTACCGATGTTGCTGTTCGCAGGCTTCTGCCCTGACTGCGCCTACAGCGCGCCGACCACGCGCAGCGCCGGCAGCATCACGCTGCGTTTCGACGGCGCGCGGCGCGGGGCGCTGGCGACGGACCTGCGTGTCGACGGTGCTGTGTCGATCCAGTGGTCCCGCGACAGCGCCGACATCGTGCCGCTGACCGAGCCACCGCTGATGCCCGCGCAGCTGTAGCGTCAGCGAGCGGGCGTTTGGTACGCGAGGCAATCGCTGCACTGTTCCCCGGAGCGGTGCAGCCGCGACGAATTCCGCTAGATCAGAACGCCGAATCGCCGAAGCACGGCACGCATCATTTGGCCGATTTCCTGCACGGTGTCGCGCCGATTCCTGAGTCCCGCGTTCCGCGCTCGGGGTGATCGCGTCCCTGCGCAAGAAACGTCGGTGTACAGATTCGCCGCGATCTTCGCGGAACGCGAACATGGCCCCTTTTTTGAGCCGCCGCCAGCTCGCGCGTGCAGCCACGCCCTACTCGAAGCCATCGCGAAACAGCAATGGCCCGTTGATCCCGCCATCGATCGTAGTAGTACTGATGAGGTTCGGCGCGAACACATAGGTGTCGGTGAAGCCGGTCAGCGGGCCCGACGGGTTGATGTCGCTGTCGGTCAGGTCGCTGGGGGGCGAATCCTTGGGCGAGAAATCATCGTTGACGCTGGGCAACAGCACTCGCACTCGGTAGCTGCCGGGACCGGGCGCGGGCAGGGTGTAGCTGCCCGTGGCCGAGGTAATCGTCTGCCGGATCAGGTTGTTGCGCAGTTCGTTCCACAACTGCACGGTGACCCCGGCGAGGCCGGACTCCCCGGCGTCCTGCACGCCGTCGTTGTCGCGGTCGTTCCAGATGAAGTTGCCCACCGAGATCGGGGCGCGGATGATGCCGCCATCGATGGATGTGCTCGCAGCGCTGACGGCAAGGATCGCGGTGTAGCCGATGTCTGCGCCGCTGGCGAACACGTCGCTGTCGAGCGTATCGTTGCCGCCGGCATCGGTGGGTGCATAGGTGTCGGCGTTGGCCTTCACCACGCGGATCCGGTAGTCGCCCGGGCCGGGGGCATCGAGCGAGTAGATGCCGCTGGCGTTGGTGGTCGTGCTCAGGAGCGTCAGGGTCTTGTTCGCGTTCCACAACTCGACCACTGCGCCCGCGATGCCCGGCTCCGGGGCGTCCTGCACGCCGTTGGCATCGTAGTCGTTCCACACCCGATCGCCGAGCCTGATCGTCTGGGGCACGATGCCCGCATCGATGTTGGTGGTTGACACGACGTTCGACGCGAACACGTAGGTATCGGTGAATCCGGTCAGGTCGCCGGTCGCGATGATGTCGCTGTCGGCGGTGTCGCTGGGCGGCGTATTGACCGGGGAGAACGTGTCGGAGATGCGCGGGAGAATCACCCGCACCCGGTAGCTGCCGGCGCCCGGCGCCTGCAGCTGATAGATGCCGTTCGCGTTGCTCGCGGTCTGGTCGAGCAGCAAAGTTCGCGGATCGTTCCACAGTTGCACCACCACCCCGGCGATGCCCGGTTCGTTGGCGTCCTGGATGCCGTCGGCATCGATATCGTTCCAGACGAAATTGCCGACGCTGATCGGTGTCGAAGCGCCGGCGATTGCTACCGAACAGATCAGCAGGGCACCGGGGAGGGCAGCGAGCACGCGGATGATCGGCATGACGGTTCACTCCAAGGTGCGCAGAAACAGTGGGCTGCGTGCGACAGCGATCGCCGGTTCGGGGCCGGCAGAAGTTCAGGGTGGCATGATTCTACGCTGGCGAGGGTTTCAAGCGTCTGGGGCGGGAATGTGTTCAGAATGCGACACGCAATTGATGCCAGTCCCGATTTGCGTCCCGATTCGCGGTCCAGCTGATTGATGCCTGTTCCTATTCGCGAGTTATTCGCGTGGGTCATGGCGATCCGGAGAGCGGCAGGTCGGGACGACCCGCCCTTCGAATCGTGCCGGCGGCAGCCGAAAGGTGCGCGGTCAGCGAGCGGCGTCGCGGCGCTCGCGCAGCCACAGCGCCAGCCGGTACATCGGCGCCAGCCAGGGTCGGCGGGCGCAGGCCTCCCGGCAGCGCACGCGGCGCACCGCGCGCTTGCGGTCGGCGAAGCGGGTGAGCAGCCGCTGGTGGGGGACGTAGCCGCTGGTCTGATCGAACTGCCGCAACGCCTGCATCTGGCCGCGTGGGCCGTCCTGCAGGCCGATCTCGACCAGCAGCGAAGGGCGGACGTGGCCGCGCGCCACTTCATCGCGAACCAGCGCTGCATCGATCGCACCCTCATCGAGCATCTGCTGCAGTGCCTGCACCCATAGTCCGCCGTGGGGATGGCCGGGCAGCACCCAGGGCTGGGTCCGGATCTCGGTGAAGTGCAGGTTGCGGGTGCGCATGGGGTCGAACCGGTCGAGGTCGTTCCAGCCCGCCGGGATCAGTTCGCGCATGTCGCCGGGTTCGAGCAGCGGGTCGATGGACATCAATGCGTTGTAGTCGTAGCGCAGGCCCAGGCCATTGACGATGTCATCCACCCGCCACGGAAGCCGGGCGCAGTCGAGCAGCATCGCGGCCGCGTGCTTGCCGCGGTCGGCCTGCTCGCGCGAACCGATCTCGATGGCAATGCGCGCGCCGTCCAGCGGCGTGTTCCACAGTTCGGCGATGTCCCGGAACACCAGCATGTCCGAATCCAGGTAGATGGCCTTGCCGGCATGGCCGCACAGCGCGGGGATCGCGAACCGGGCGAAACTGAACTCGGTGTAGGGCGAGTGCCGCGGATCCGCGGGCAGCGGCGCCTGGTCGTTGTGGATGCTGCGGATGTCCACCGGCAGTGAGCTGTGCCGGCGGATCGACCACGCCAGCACCGCGAAGGGCAGGACTTCGCTGCGGTCGGCGCCACAGAAGATTCGAACTGAGTGCTCGTTCATGTTTAATAATGGAAACCGGCTGGCTGGCCGCAGCCTACCAGCCCGTCCGCGACGTCGATAAAACCGAGGAAAACCGTCCAATGGCTTCTGCACAGGCCAGCGCCATCATCAGCACCTACAACCAGCCCGAGTGGCTGCGCCGCTGCCTGCTGGGCTATGCCCACCAGGACCGCACCGACTTCGAACTGCTGGTCGCCGACGACGGGTCGGGTCCCGAGACCCGCGCCATGATCGATGCCATGCGGCCGCAACTGCCGTTTGATCTGAAGCACGTCTGGCAGGACGACGACGGCTTTCGCAAGTGTCGCATCCTCAACCGCGCCATCGAGGCCGCGTCGACCGACTATCTGATTTTCTCCGACGGCGACTGCGTCCCGCGCTCGGATTTTGTGTCCCAGCACCTGCGCCTGCGCAAGCCCGGGCACTACCTCGGCGGCGGTTACTGCAAGATGCCGGGCGACATCAGCCAGCGCATCGATGATGCCGTCATCGCCTCGGGCGACTTCGTCGACCTGGCCTGGCTGGTTGCCCAAGGCCTGCCGCGCCGCAAGCAAACGTGGAAGCTCTGGGCCCGCCCGGGCTGGCGCGAGCGCGTGCTCAACGCCGTGACCCCGACTCCACCGCGATGGGCCGGCAACAACGCCTCGGGCTGGCTTGCCGACCTGCGCGCGGTCAACGGCTTCGACGAGCGACTGACCTACGGCGGCGAGGACCTGGAGCTGGGTGAACGCTTGACGCGTGCCGGCATCCGCGGCAAGCAGATCCGCTTTTCGGCTATCTGCGTGCACCTGGACCATGACCGCGGCTACATCAAGCCCGAGATGATCCAGGCCAACGACCGCATCCGCGCGCAGGGCCGCGCCAGCCGCAGCGTGTGGACGCCCTTCGGGCTCCAGCGCGGAGCGGGCGCCTAGCCCGCCGCGGGGTCGCCGGGCAATGCACACGCGCGCACTTCATTTCGCTTCCACGCCGATGATCGCGCTGGAGGCGGCGGCGATCGCCCTGGCCCGGCCCGGGCAACACCGGCTGGTGCTGATCGAGGACTTCGATCAGGCCGGGCGCTTGAGCGATCTGCTGTCGCGCTGGCGCGACTGCCCGTTCGAGGCGCTGGAGCGACTACCCGGGCGCTACACGGAACATGTCCGCGGCGGCGGCGACCACCCGCGCGGCCCGGCCCGCGCCTGGCGTCGCGTCCGGGTCAAGCGCGACCTGCGCCAGCAGACCCTGGCGCGAATCGCCGCACTGGACGCGGATTTCGCCCCGGACCAGGTCTGGGTAGGCAACGACCGCAAGGTGGAAACGCAGTTCGCGCTGCACCTTGCCTCGCGACGCAAAGGCGGCCCGGCAGGCCGCTATCTCGATGACGGCCTGTACACCTACCTGGGCGACGTGCGAACGCGACCGTGGGTGCGACGGGTCGATTGGCTGGTGAAACAGTTCAGTTACGGGCGCTGGTGGCACAACGCCGCGCAGGCGGGCACCAGCCCCTGGATCAGCGAAGCGTGGCTGGCCTTTCCGGAGCGTGCCCGCGACCAGTCGCCGCTCCGGCAGCGCCATCGACTCGAGCCCGGCCTGTTCACCACGCCGGCGTTCGCGCGACTGGGCGTGCTGGCGGCGCGCGAGTTCGGCGTCGACCGGCAGCAACTCTGCGCTGCGAACCTGGTGCTGGTGCTGCCGCACTCCAACCAGTTCGCCCTGAACCCCGGGCTGGCGGAGGGTTTGAACGACCTGGTCGACGAGGTGGCCAGGCGCGGACTGCACGTGGCGATCAAATACCATCCGCGCGAGCGCGAGCCGGACCCGGGCGGATTGCGCCGCGAGGGAACCAGCATCGGGCTGCCGGCGCTGCTGCCGATGGAGCTGCTGCTGACCCTGCTGCGCCCTGGCACCACGCTGGTGGGCGAGGGGTCCACGGCCTTGCTGGCCGCGCACTGGCTACGGCCGGACCTGCGGGTCCGCGACCTGGGCCTGAGTCGCGGTGGCTATGCGGTGCGCGCCCGCGCGCTGTTCGCCAGCCTCGGCCTGCATGCCCTTGCCGGTGGACCGCGCGAGCTGCTCGAAACGCTGTAGCCGCCAAACGCGCGCGGTCGGCGCAATCGGGCGTGCCGCGCAACCGATCGCGCAGGATGATGCATGTCCCGCGCTTTCGAGCTTTGCGCTGTACGCGGAGAACGCAGACCTGCGACGCGCATTGCAGCGAATCGAGGCGGCTTTGCAGCGGGTGCGGTAGCCCGCGGCGGCGTACACTTCGACCCAGACCCGGGTCTTAGTGGACGCTTTGGAGAGCTTCGCTGATCGCTTTCTGCGACACAGCTATCCGGCGCGTCTTGATGCGCACCGTTCAATGCGCTGCATCCACGTGCCGATCGGCTGCTGCTTCTCAAAGACACCAGAACATGGTCAGGTTCACCAAGCCATCAATCGCAGATAAAGGGAATTCACCGATGAAGTACAAGCCAACGAATGGGCGATCGCACGTCGAGCGCCCGGGAGCACGGTCAGTGCGCGCAAGCCTCTTGCTCGCAGTCATTTTGTACGCCGCCGCCGCTGGTGCGGCCCAGGTCGTGGTGAATGGCCCGCCGGGCACCGCGGCATTCGGCACGACAGTCACCGTGCTGCCCAATGGCAACTTCGTGGTGACGGATTTGGATTTCGACGCGCCGGGCCCGATCGCCGATGTGGGCGCGGTGTTCCTGTATCGGCCCGATGGCGTATTGATCAGCACCTTGCGGGGCAGCACGGCGAACGATCAGGTGGGCAGTGGCGGCGTCACCGTGTTGAGCAACGGCAACTATGTCGTGGGCAGCATCAGTTGGGACAACGGCGCCGCGACCGATGCGGGCGCGGCGACCTTCGGCTCGGGCAGTACGGGCATCAGTGGCGTGGTCTCGCCGAGCAACTCGCTGGTCGGCAGTAGCGCCAATGATCGTGTGAGCAACTTTGGCATTACCGCCCTGAGCAACGGCAACTATGTCGTGCGCAGTCCAGATTGGGATAACGGCGCCGCGACCGATGCGGGCGCGGCGACCTTCGGCTCGGGCAGCACGGGCATCAGTGGCGTGGTCTCGCCGACCAACTCGCTGGTCGGCAGTGGCGCCAGTGATCGCGTGAGCAACGCTGGCATTACCGCCCTGAGCAATGGCAACTATGTCGTGGGCAGCTTCAATTGGGACAACGGCGCCACGGCCAATACGGGCGCGGCGACTTTCGGCTCGGGCAGCACGGGCATCAGTGGCGTGGTCTCGCCGACCAACTCGCTGGTCGGCAGTAGCGCCAATGATCTCGTGAGCAACCTGGGCATTACCGCCCTGAGCAACGGCAACTATGTCGTACGCAGCGCCAATTGGGACAACGGCGCAACGATCAATGCGGGCGCGGCGACCTTCGGCTCGGGCAGCACGGGCATCAGTGGCGTGGTCTCGCCGACCAACTCGCTGGTCGGCAGTGGCGCCAATGATCTCGTGAGCAACGCTGGCATTACCGCCCTGAGCAATGGCAACTATATCGTGGGCAGCTTCAATTGGGACAACGGCGCCGCGATTAATGCGGGCGCGGCGACCTTTGGCTCGGGCACCACCGGCATCAGTGGCGTGGTCTCGCCGACCAACTCGCTGGTCGGTGGTGCCGCCAATGATCTCGTCAGCGGCAATGGCATTACCGCCCTGAGCAACGGCAGCTATGTCGTGCGCAGTCCAGATTGGGACAACGGCGCCGCGACCGATGCGGGCGCGGCGACCTTCGGCTCGGGCAGCACGGGCATCAGTGGCGTGGTCTCGCCGACCAACTCGCTGGTCGGCAGTAGCGCCAATGATTTCGTCGGCCTTAGCATTACCCCCCTGAGCAATGGCAACTATGTCGTGGGCAGCTCCAATTGGGACAACGGCGCCACGGCCAATACGGGCGCAGCGACCTTTGGCTCGGGCACCACCGGCATCAGCGGCGTGGTCTCTCCGACCAACTCGCTGGTCGGCAGTACCGCCAGTGACGGCGTGAGCAACCTTGGCATTACCGCCCTGAGCAACGGCAACTATGTCGTGGGAAGTTTCACTTGGGACAACGGCGCCGCCACCAATGCGGGTGCGGCGACCTTCGGCTCGGGCACCACGGGCATCAGTGGCGTGGTCTC
>Ga0209181_10009518_pt1 | contig 12756 bp, 5 predicted proteins | sample MAT05_FD_187208 | JGI IMG/M metagenome (GOLD analysis project Ga0209181, IMG submission 187208) | Freshwater microbial communities from Lake Fryxell liftoff mats and glacier meltwater in Antarctica - MAT-05 (SPAdes) (version 2) | ecosystem: Environmental > Aquatic > Freshwater > Ice > Liftoff... | reverse complement strand
CCATTCTTCTTCGACTGTTTCGATCACAATTACCGGATGAAACGACATCACTAGATTTTGGATGTCATTCCCAGTATTAGCAAGCACCATAACAACTCGGGAGATGAAGAGATTGGTTCTAGTATGCCCCTCACCCACGGTAATCACCAATCTGCGTATTAGGGGTTTTTTGGCGGTGTGCCTTCTCTATAGCCCTGCCGCCAAACAATTCTGCTCTCGAACGCACAACCTGCGTGACTAGGTTAGCAAAAAAAACCTAGCCAAAAAAGTACCCGTGAGGGTACTTTTCAGTGTCTGCAAAAGTATGTTTAATAGTCAAGTAAGCATATAAACACCCTGCCCAAACCTTAGCCCGCTCCAATTGATCCCAGGCACGGGTTAGTCAGCCCTATTCACTGCATTGGTCTAATACTGCATAGCGTCATGACACAACAACCCTTGAATAAAGCATTGTTACAGCTGGCTGGACATCTAGTGATTGACTCAGCAGAGCAACAGCGTAATTTTGAGTTACTCTACACCTCGCTGGCAAGAACGACCTTATCAACCGATAAAAAGCAGTTAATTAGCAGTGATTTCTCATTTGAGCAATCTGATCTTTTCTTTGAGCAGTCGATTCCGCAAGCCCGTCTAGACGCGCTAAATTTGCTAGCCAGAAATCAGGACGCGCAGAGAGAAGAGCCTGCGTTTCGGATGTTTGTGCGTGAAGTGCCGATTCGAGAGCAGCTGATTTACGGTTCGATGCCGGCTTGGGCAGCAGGGGCCAAAGTTAGTCATTCGGTTGGGCCATTTACCAATCAAGATGGTCGGCAATTTTGGTATGACTTTTATACCATTAGAAAGTTGATTGCTCTATACATCCAGGGCATCAATGAGCCAGTGCTGTTGTTTAATACCTCTAGAGAAAGACCTGCGTCTCCTCCCATCGTTAGTCGGCTCACAACCTACACGCTGTCTAGAGGAAGTATCTGGATTAATTCGCGCTTCCTCGCCCCGAATGCACCAATTGGCACCTATACAGGTCTGACGATTCAGGCTGGAACTATCACCCTCAGCAACCGTCCGGTAGATGTTAATGGCAAGTTGACGGTTACGGCGAATACAGCCGTTGCAGTGCGCCTAGAGTTAGACCAGCCCGCCGTCGCTAGCGCCAATGACGCGACATCTTTTGGGATCGATGCCCGCAACCTGGAGCTAAAGTTACCGAGTAATTTAACGTTTAATTTTTCAGGTCAAGGCAGGACGATTGATACCGTAGGGGATGCCAGTTGGATGCTCTATGGGCAGTCCCTCAATTTTGGCTGGAATAGTCGATCGCAAACAACGTATGATCCGCAGCTACAGCGCATCGTTTTTCCCTTCAGTGCATCGGAACAGACACTTCAGATTGGCCGCAATGAATCTGAATTTAACACTGTCAGCGGCGCAGCCACCATCGCCAGAAGTGCCTGGACGTTACCGGTAGCGGCGATTGATATTGCCCAACCCACGGAGGCGGCTGGGATTGGGGAAATGTTGGTGCAGTGCGATGCCGGACTAGTTGATGGCTGGCGGCGGCTGGAGGGCGGCGGGTTTCGGTTAAACAGTCCGGCTTTTCTCATCAGTCCTGGCCAAATTCTCCTGGCAGATCTGTCGGCAGGGAATCCCCATGCCCATCAATCTATTAACGTATGGAAAGATCAGATCAATGAGTTTGGCACCACCGTTGAGTTAACGTTTCCATCCGCAGCACCGTTCTTCTATGTGGCCAATGCCAATGGCAATGAGCTGTTGATGGCGCTGGTCAATGCCGATTTTCAGATCGATCGCCCGGTTAAGGTCAATGGTGAACCTCCAGTGGTGCGATCGCGCAATTCTTTACTGGTAATTGCTGCTAATGCCAGCAATAAATTCATTTATCTATTTGACGATAATCTGATTCAAGACAACGCTCAACCGAGTCAGCAAGCTCCAAATATCCCAGAACAATTTGCCCTAGCGCTCACGAATGCGTTATTTAAGGTATCTCCAGTCAATGGCTGTTTGCTGTTTGGGACATTGTCTGATGACTACCACAAAGTTACCGTCGGATTCCTGTTTCTTACCTTTGGGTTGTATGCCTATCTGCCCACGTTGCCCGACCCCTATGCCGCAAATTTAGGCTCACTCAGAGCGCAAACTCAAGGTCGGGGTGTGGGTGCAATCGCCGCTACTGCTAGGAGTGGTTTATTGCAAACGGCTACCATTAACGCCTGGTTGGTTTGTCGCGTCCGGTGGCAAGTTCCGGCGGCGGACGACGGCAATGATCAGGTGGCTGTCTCGTTCCATTTTGCGCCATTAAACAATCAGTTTGGCGGGATTTCATTTAAGCCGGAAGCAGCCCCTGGACAAAGCGCGATCGCCCCTTCTGGTTCATTAACAGCCCCTGATAGCGCTGTCACTGGCGTCCAATCCCTCAGCGCCCCAACGATTTCTCACCTCAACAACAGCATTGGGAATGCGATCGCCGCCCACAATATCCAAACCTCAACGGCCCAAATCTCAACTACCCAAACGCCAACCACCCCAACGTCAGTATTCCAAACTTCAAGCCCGCTAGCCACCAATCTCGCAACAACGTCTACCGCTACCAGTGCGATCAGCAATCCGCAACCCAAACCGCTGCCGAACTATGACGCGCAGTGGGACGAAGTGACGGGTCGCTTGCGTCAGAACCTGTTTGCCTTGCTGGATGTCAGCACCAATGCAGATTTGTATGGCGTCAGCTTCAACTTATTTGCCAGACAAGACAGGCTGGCCACAACCCAGGCTGCCGCTGCTAGCAATCCTGCAATCAATCCAATCCAAGTGCAGGGAATGGCGGTGGTCAGTCCGGGGCAGAATGTCAAAGTCTTTACAGTGCCGCAAATCTCCTGGGAACCCGTTTTTAATTTAACGCCCCCCCAAGTAGCGGGAGATCCAGCCGCAGGGTTCAACTACTATTCCAACGATGGGGAGCCAATGCAGATCGTAAACACGGGTGAGGATACCGTTGCGATCGCGCCATTGCCCCTGACTGATTATCTCATTCGTAACTTTGAGGAAGATACCAAAAATTTTGTGGCGCTTGCACTTCTGACCTTGCCCTTCGGGTTAAAAGCATTGGCGGTGCTGCAAAATCAATATAGTTTGACAGACCAAAATGGCAACACATTCACCCGCAAAGGGACAGAGCTGACTCGCAACTCAGAAGAATTTGCTAAAGGTGTAAAAGGCGGCCTGCAACTGCAACTGAATGCTGGCAAGGCATCAATCAAAGGCCAAAGCGATATGTTTGTTGGCAGCACCGTGCAGTTGAACAATATTCTGAGTTTTACTGGAGCCAGTACGGGTGACAGTACCTTGGGTCGAACTGTGACGGAAATCTTCAATAACGAATTCTTGCTGCAACCGTCATTGAATCTGATTCGACAAAGAGGAGTGCCGCTGACCCGGATTGATTTGAGTGGCTATGGAGCCAGCACCTTTAGCAACTGGTTAAATCCAGAGGCGGCTACTGCCGAAACCAGTCAGGCCAAGTTTGAAATCATGGTCGGACGCTGCGCCCATGAGGTGATCCAGGTCAAGAGCCTTATTTACCCGTGGGGCATCCAGGTGGTGCGTACCATCACCATTTTTAGAACTGGCAGCGGCTATGTCTATCGATTTGACTCGGGCTGGCAGGCCGAAAGCAGTGGCGAATTTGATTTTCGCTATTCAGTCAATCTGACGCCAGAAACCAAGCAGAACCGGAATTCGCCGTTCAATATCCATCCCGGCATTATTAAGGGTCTATTTAATGTTCAGAACGTTATTGAAACCGATGAAATTGACCCTGCTGAAGGTGTCATGATCGCAAATGAGATCGTGGATGAAAACGGTCTATTGGTGAATAATCCTGATTCCGGTAAGCAATTACCGTTCAAGTTGCAGCCCGTTTATTTCGATGCCGATGTCGAAATTGAAAATGTGGTGTCTGGGTTCAAAACCAAACCGATTCAGGGCAGTGACAGACCCGTTGTCCCGGCAAAAAGAATTCTTGGCTATGTGCAGGTTGCACCCAGAGGGATACCGCTAAGCACAGAAACCTTGAGGAATTTAGTTCTGGTGCAATTGGGGACGATTGGTGGCCCAATTGACTGTGAGATCAACCTGGCCAATAGTGGCCAAACGATGCGATTAAATCGCTTTGATTTCAACAACTCCTTTGGCACAAATGGGGCTGAGCTAATCTTTGTCGTGGCCGGACGGGGGAATGTGCTACTGCCCAAGGATGGCTCTTGGTCACTGGTTAAGCACGATCGCGATACGGGTGAAGTTAGCCCTGTGCTTGCAAATTTGAGTGTACCCGTGATTCGAGCGGGTAGGTTAGTGGCCAGTGGCAGCGGGCAAGCCCTGGAGACGCTAATCAAGGATGTATTGTTGCGCATTGCCAACCCCACTGAACTGTTGCGATCGCCCGTCGATGACACGATTAACTATGGGTTTCTCCAAAGTACTGATACTCAAAAGGCATTGTTCTTAACACCCGCCTTTGAGCTAGGCAAGAAAAAGCTGCTGAGCAAAACGCCACCGCTGTTTGCTGACGCCTTCCGAATCGTCAATTCAAAATCCATCTTCCCCAACATTGGCAATGCTGAAACCAATCTAGGCGAGGCGATCTCACTGATCAGCAATGGGACTGAATTCCTCAAGGGCGGCTTGCAGGATGTGGGTAAAGATGTCTGGGAATTGATGGATGTCACCGGAGCAATCGGTAATGCTAAAGAACAGGGATACAACCTGTTGAAACAGGTGGCTACGTTTGAGTTGCCCGATACTGAGTTTGAACTGATTGATGTCGGAGATGGGAATTTCAGAATCTATATCGAATACAAAGGCAAGGATGCCGCCAGCGCTGATGTTCCCGGCGATTTAGACTTCAATATCAACTCCTTGGCAGCAGATGTTGCCGATACCTGGAAAAGCCGGATGGGAAATATCGGCCTGGTGGTTGATCTGGCCGGAATTGAGCGGCTGATGACGATTAGGGGCAGTTGGGACTCGAAAAAAGGCGCAGCAGCCTCCTATCCTCAACCCGAGATCGAATTCGCGGATGAGCTGCAACCCGTGATCGATATTCTCGAAATCCTGCAACAGCTGCAAGGGGGCGACTATGCGGGGGCGATCGGCAATGGTCTCAAACTTGCCATGAGCAACAAGGCGGGCAGTTGGGAATATAAATTTGAAGCCTCCAAAGAAATCCCGGTGTTGCGCTTCCCAGTCCCCGATGCGATCTACAACGATCCCAATACGCCCTTTAAGCTAGAGGCTGGATTAACCATTGGTGCCTATTTTAATGCTGCCTTGAAGGTGACAACCGAGGCTAAAGAGTTGCTGCCCAGTGCGGGGGGATTGCTGGGCTTCTATGGCCGCATGTCGGTGATGTGCGTGTCCTTATCGGCGGCGACGGTATATGCGATCGGCCAGGTGAATCTCGACATTGCCGCTGATACCAAAATTGGGCCTTCCCTGCGGATGAAGTTTGGCTTTGGTGCTCAGCTAGTGGTTGGGCTGCCCGTGGCTGGCAATGTGAGTGTGCTGTTTGTGGTGGGCATCGAGATCTTTGCCGCGAGTGGCATCTTGGAATTAACGGCCTTTATGCTGTTTCAGGGACATGCTGAGATTTTGGGCGGATTAGTGTCGATCACGATCACAATCGAAGCCAAGGGAACGGTTTCTAAGAAGGCGATCGGCGATGGATCGCGAACTGATTTGGCCTGTCAAGTCACCTTTGGTTTGGATATCAGCATTTTTCTGGTGATCAACATCAGCTTTGAAACCTCCTGGCAAGAAAGCAGGCAAATCGCCGGTTCCACGTGAGCGATTTGATCGGGCAATATGATCTCAATCGTCTTACCTCAATCGTCTTACCTCAATCGGCTTACCTCAATCGGCTTAAATCGATTAATCCCAATTTTATCAGAGCACTCCGTCATGAACCCGAATCAACGATTCTCTATCTTGACCTTTCCTCAGTTGTTTGATGGGGCAGGATTGACCCTCAACATTGTCGTGTTACCTCGCGACCAAAATCCACTCTCTCGTGCGATTACGCAAGAGCCACCCATTCCCGATGCTGTCGCGTTTGCGGATGCTCAACTATCATTTACTGCTAGCATTTTTGATGGCCTAGGCGTGTTTCCCCATAGCCTTGCACCGATCGCCAATCTGCCCTTGACGGTGACAGCTCCAGAGCATCCACGGGAAATTTTTGAGGCGCTGTCCAATCATCTCAGCATTGTTAATCTCAATGCCACCAATCGTAATATTGATCTCGATTCTATCTCCTCAGAATTCAAACCAGAAGTAGCTCGACTAGAAGCCAATACGGTTAAAAAGTATTTACCTAAAAGCTATCGCAAGGCGTTTAATTTTACGTCTCCCCGCCATCCCAATGCCGTTACCGATGATAGCTACCATTGTGCGATCAAAGGGGCGCAGTCGGTACCGGGTTTTCAGCGTAGCCCCAATGCGGTGAGTTGGGGGAAAGTGTTTGCTTATCTGATGCGGCAACCCCAGCTAGCGCAACAGGCCGGGATGATCTACCAGACTCAATTACCCATTGATCCTAGCTATTTTTTGAATGGGGGCTGGCTGTATGTCGATCTGGCAGCAGATAGCGATTATCGTCAGCAGTTAGATACCGATCCCACGTTTATCAAACGGTATGCCGCACGGATTCCAGAACTAATTCCCAGCCAACCTCGACAGGTGTTTGCCCCTCTGCTGTTTCCGGTACTGCACAAGGCTCAAACTACTGATCTTGATCCGGCTCCCAGTGGGAATTACGATCGCCTCTTGATCGAAGCCACAGAATATGACGATGGCTTTGCCAAAATCGTCCATTGTCAACAGCCACCCAATCGCGATTTGTTAGTCGAAGAAAACGATGGTGCCTATCCCACCAAGGATATTGGAATTCGCTTGGGCTGGGATGATGAACAAATTCTGATTTGGTATGTCCGGCAACTAGTGACCGATCCATTGGGTCAACTCAGCGGTCGGTTGGATGCGCCGTTGGGCGTGTTTGGCTACAGTATTGACGTGCGGGAAACTGCTGAACCAGAGAACCCCTGGGAGTCTCTGAATGCAGTGCAGAGCCGACAGCCCCTGACCCTGGCACGCCACCCCCTCGACCCGATGAATGCGATCGCCCTGGGTGATTTTGCGGGTGAATTGCCCTATCAGGTCTACCCCACGCAGGTAGATGGTCGCAAAACCGAGAACTATTGGCTGCCCATGTATTTTGCCAACTGGGTCGGCCACAGCATGGTGTTGCCCGATCCGGATGCCGCATTGATTTACCAAACGACGAATGTGGATGTGACGGCTGATCTAGAAGATGCCGTCAACAAAACTGGAACGGGCGTTTCTGGTCCTGCCCAAAATCAGTTAAATCAAACCTACCGCCCCGGTGATACTCCCGGTGGCACTCCCGGTGACACTGCAACGGCACTGCGATACGGCAATAACTACGAATTTAGAGTCAGACTGCGCGATCTGAGCGGCGGGTCTCCAGCCACAGGTTCCAACCCAATCAATCAAACTGCATCGGATATTGCTAGCTGTCGGTTTAAGCGCTTTATTTCGCCTAATCAGCCTCGGATTCTGGAACTTCAGCCCACTGGCAACGATGACAATGCGATCGTTAATAGCGACCAACCGACTGCGGTCGCAGCCCTCAACCTTCAGCGCCCCAAATTGGGCTATCCCGCTGTGGTTTACACCGACAAATACACCAATCCCGTCCAGCGTTTGATTGATCAAGCCAATCTGGGGATCACCGTCGATCCAGCAAATCTTAGTTTGAATGCCGAACATCGAGTTGGACTTGGCATTGCCGATCCGGATGTAGATCGAATTGAGATTACCGTAGAAATTGCATCCCTCAATCTAGACAAACTAGATAGTGTGTCGGGTAAAGAAGACTATGTGCATCTCTATACTACTTACCGTGCTTTTGCGGCGATCGCCACCGATGATGACTACGAAGCGACCTTAACCATGCCGATTGTCTATCGGGATGTGCATGTTCTCCATACGGGTGATGAGGTTGACTTAATCAATGACTTGAACTTGCCGGACAACATTGACAATTTGGCTGAAATTGTTTTGCCGACCGCTCGAACTGTTCGCCTCACCCTGCAAGCCGTTTGTGAAGAGAAAGCAGTCAATGCCAATTACTATGGTTTCCTCAACCCAGGCGATCGGCGGTTAGATAACCGCTTCGGGGAACCAATTCAGGTGATGGCCTATCAGCCCTCTACCAATGAAACCAATCTGCTGATTCAAACTCCTGGGGTTCCCATCCTCCAGGGCATTTTCATGCAGCCCGATTTGGTGACGGCCTTTGATGGCAAACTGACTACTTTACTGCTCGGCAACCGCACCAACAGCCAGCAGAATAATGTCCAGCAGCTGGCCGATCGCTTAAACATTGAAAGCAACAAGCTAACGTTAAATGCATCCAAAGGTGAACGCGTCGTCTTTGGTTGTTCTAGTCGAATTCGCCATACCCTAGCACCCGATCATTCCTCTGTCACCTTTGCCTCAAAGGGAGATTTGATCAATCACTGGCTATGCTGCATTAGTCTGGAACTCGATCGCGACTGGATGTGGGATGCGCTGGAGAATCGCAGTTTTGTCATTAGACGCACTAAAAAATACACGCATGACAACACCGCAGAATCAACTGATGTCGTCGTCGGAGATATTGAACTGCTGCGGACAGCTTCATTTGAAGCGCTCGACAATCCTCAACGTCACGCATCACGCCTAATTTTTATTGACGCAGTTGAACCAAAAAAAGATCAGCCGGAGGCTGGAGGTGACCCCGACTTCCCCGATACAGTTGAGGTTAGCTATGCGATTGAAGTGCGGTTTAAGGCCGATCATGGCCAACAGCAGGATCCGCCAGCAACGCTGGAATTGACCCTGCCGATTACCACCCCGCCAGCCCAAGTGCCGCGCATTGTCTCGACCGGGATTGCCATGTCCCCCTATGTTCGCAACGAGACCTATTCTGCCTCAGCCGACCGAACGCGCTACCTATGGATTGAATTTGCTGAACCCGTCGCCGATCCCAACGACATTTATTTTGCGCGCGTCTTGGCGAATGCCCCAGATCAGCTGCTCAGCAACAACAACCCAGAAATGTTGGCGGCTCCCGAAGAGCCTGCCCTCCCGATCGATCCAGAATTGATCCGGATTGTCACCCCAGGGGCAACCAACGACCTGGCCGGATTAAATGCCATGCAGCCCATGGAGAAAAGTACGACCAGCGATCGCCATTACTTGCTGCCCCTGCCATCAGGACTGCACGCCAATGCCGATGAGATGTTTGGCTTTTTTACCTACGAATTCAGAGTCGGGCACTTCAGACACCCTAGCACGAACGCAATGGTGTGGACGACTGCACAGGGACGATTTGGCAGAAGACTGCGGCTGCCTGGGCTGCAACATCCTGCCCCAGTGCTCACCTGTATGCCGAATCGGGACACCGATAAACTCTGGGTTACGGCTCCCTGTGCGGTAGCAGTTCACGAAGGCAAGAATGTTACCGCAGACCCGCCTCGCACCCAGCTATGGGCACTGTTGTATGCCCAAGTGACACAAGCAGACAGCCGGGATTATCGCAATATTCTGTTAGACGATCGCCAACTCGACTGGCGGGTGCAAGTTGAACCCAAGAAAAATGTGAACGTTCTAGAAAAATATACGAATGAACAATTACAGGTCTTGCGGGCGATCGCCTTCAATCAATTTAAGTATGACGTCCAGGCCGCTAATGTGACCAACACGCTGAAATTGGTTGACTTCAGCCGCAAAAATAAAGACGGCAAGAAATTTGGTACCGTGGTGTGGAGTAACCCTGAAATTGCCCAACTCCTATCTAGCTTAGGGCTACCCCCAGATTCACCCCTCAGCGTGATCGTCGTTGAAACGCTACCCCAAATCACCAATCTTTTCGATCATGTTTCAGGGTTGGATCAATCGAGAATTGCCCAAGCTACCAATCAACTGATTGCCGAAGACAACCGACAGGAATTTCAACAACGAGTGGAAAAGACCAGGCTCTCGACGACTCAACGTATAAACCTACGCTCCCCTAGCCCTGTGAGCGATGAATTGGGACATCACCGCTTGCTAAGGACATCAAAACTCACAGAGGTACCTGCCATTTGTTGCCCTATTTGTTAAAAAATAGGTGGTTAAAAAATAGGTGACATCAGTGATTAAAGAATGAGGATTAAGTAAGATCCATAATTATTAAATCTGCGGTACAGCCGTATAAGCCTATGCTGCAAGCGTTTGAGTGTTTGTTTGTTACTTGAGTTTGGACTAATTGCCTCATGAACCAAACGCTAGAAGCACGATCTTACGTTGCTTCAGGTTGCGTTTAGGTTGTTTTACCGATTTATTGAGGGTTTGCTTGCAGATGTAGTTTTGCCCAAACCCTCCAATAAATCCTGCGATCTCCTCCGGTGAAAGATAGCTTTTACTACAGCGTCCTTTCCACAAGCTTTTTGAGGATTGCTCAATGGGCTGAAGCATAGAAACTGGCTCCATTTAGTCCAAACTCAAGTTAGTTACATGCAAGCGTTTGTTGAAATGGCTGAAGCATTTGTTGAAAATACTTGAACGTTTGTCCAAATGGCTGAAGTGGGCTGTCATTTTGCTTCAGCATTTACAACATATGCACCGATTTTGGCAGGTTTTGCGATCGCCTCTCCCAGCCATATTGCTAATGAAGCAATTGGAACATTGATATATAGAGATTCCATAAAGAGACAACAAAGTTAGTACCATCCTTCACGGGGCTAAAGATAATAAGTAGTACGTAAGTCTATTTCGACTAGAATGAACCCCAAAAATTGCCGTTGGAGCAGCCCTTGCACTGAACAATCCAATCATCAACACAACTACCAATATGATTGGAGTTGCCAAAACTGGAGCGGCGATCGGAACGTTGCATGGAGCAGCACATACGAGTGTTACAGCCGCATGGGTTGGTCTTGGCAGCATAGAAAGTAGGCATGTTCATGATGGGTGCTTTGCCTGTTGTGGATGCTCTGCCCATGATTGATGGTCTTTGTGGGCGAGGTCACGGCTCATCGATCATTGATTGGTATGAAGCGGCTTGGCGACTCTATGAAGCCGAATGTGAACTAGAGGAAATAATCGAGCATGAATTGTACTTGATGAGGCAAGAATTGGGGCTTATCTAGTTGAGTAAGACAACGCTTGAGGCTATCTTCTGCAATTTTATTTTTAATACGTAACAAATATTAGTTGGTATCGTCCGGAAATGTATGGGCGATCGCAGAAAACTAAAGAATGGGTGCATATAGAAGGATTTTGGGAAAACTTTAGTAGAACCTAGCTATCGGGGCAAGCAATATGGTCTTTTCAGATGACATCGCTAAAGTTTCAGAACAGGTTCGAAAACGAGCAGATTTAGTTACAGGGGAAGAAGCTACTAAAATGGGGTTAATCGTACCCTTTTTTAGTGCGCTCGGCTACGATGTCTTTGACCCAACAGAAGTAATACCCGAGTTTATAGCTGATTTTGCTATCAGAAGAGCAGGACAGTTTGAAAAGGTAGATTATGCCATCGCAATTGGTGGCGTTACTGTCATGATTGTGGAAGCAAAGGCGCGTGGCCAGAAGCCAGAAGCTCATGATGGTCAGGTGAAGCGATATTTCAATGGGTTGCTTTCAACTAGAGTGGCGATTGTAACCAATGGTCTTGAATATCGCTTCTTTACTGATTTACGTCACGAAAATGTGATGGATGACGAGCCTTTTTTCAGTTTTAATATCCTAGACTATGACCAAAAACAGATTGAAAATCTCAAGTTTTTCCACAGAGATAACTTTGACTCATCGATTATAAAACGACATGCTGAAGAGATGGTTTACCTTAAAGGGATGACTCAGCTCGTAGACAACATTCTACGTTCACCCTCTGATGATTTTATTCGTTTTCTAGTTTCTCAACTCAGCACAATTGCTCCCAACTATGCGATCGCAGGCAGAGTTACGAATAAAGTCGTTGATAAGTTTCGACCCATTGTTAAGAAGTCAATTCAGAGTAGCTTGGTTGATTTGATGACTCAGTCGATTAATAGAGAAATAGGACAGCCAGGAGCCGTATCTACAGAGCCTGAAGAGATTGAAGCTGAGGAAATTCAGGATGAGCAAGGTTTAGAGAGTGAAAAAGTTGAAACAACCGCTGAAGAACTTGAGGCTTTTGAGAAGGTTAAAGCTATCGCCAATCGCTCTACAGCCAATAGCCTAGAGGTGAAGTACAAGGATGTCATCTCTTACTTTGGCATTAACGTTGGTAAAACAACCTGGTGGTTCTTAAGATTCTATCTGTCGCCTAAAAAGAAAAGTTTTGTAACTCGCTTGCCAGTGAATGAAGTTAGATCATTGGCATCAAATTTTGAAGTGCAAGAAATGTCAGCATCAATGGGAGATGCAGCATCAAGGGTAATAATTTCATCCGTCAATGATTTAGATACGCTTGCTGACCTAATCCTCAAATGCTACGAAACTGAAACTGCGAGGCATTCCTCTCAAAAAGCAGCATAATTTTTGAGTCATTATTTGAGTCATTAATAGTTGTCAATCAGCAATTCATTCTGTTGCACTGCAAGGATTTGTAAGTTGACGATTACCGGGAAATTACCTTGGAAGGAGGAGCGGCCAAGA
>Ga0209181_10009517_pt1 | contig 12757 bp, 12 predicted proteins | sample MAT05_FD_187208 | JGI IMG/M metagenome (GOLD analysis project Ga0209181, IMG submission 187208) | Freshwater microbial communities from Lake Fryxell liftoff mats and glacier meltwater in Antarctica - MAT-05 (SPAdes) (version 2) | ecosystem: Environmental > Aquatic > Freshwater > Ice > Liftoff... | reverse complement strand
TCGTCGGCCAGCCGCTGCTGCTCCAGGGGCAGCGCTCACAAGCGCACGCACTCGTGCACCACCGCCAGCACCGCCGCCAGGTCGGAGCTGCCGGTGAGCAGGATGCACGCCGTGTCGGGATGGGTCTGCGCGACGCGGCGGAGCAGTTTGACGCTGTCGACCACCGGCATGCGGTAGCCGCCAGAACATTGGGTCGCCCTGGCGTCCTGGCATCCGGGCCGGCGCCCTCTTGCGGCGGGGCAATGGGCAGCGCGTCATCCCAGGGCTTGGTCAGATAGCGGAACACCTCGCCTTCGTTGACCGCCTGCAGCGCCGGGTTGGTGTCGGCATGACCGGTCAGCAGCAGCCGCACAGCGTGCGGGCTGTGCACGCGCGAGGCCGCCAGGAATTCGGCGCCGTTCATGCCCGGCATACGCATGTCGGAGACGATCACGTGCGGCTGCAACTGCGCCAGCTGGGCCAGTGCCGCCGCACCACCTTCAGCCGTGTCGACCTGGTAGCCCCGGCTGCGCAGCAGGCGTTGCAACGCCGCCAGGACATAGGGCTCGTCGTCCACCACCAGCACGCGGAAATGCCCGGTGGGCGCTGTTGCGGGCGGCTCAGCGCAGGCTGGCACCGTTCCCGGTGCAGCGTTCATCAGGCAACCTCCGTGCCGCGCACTGCGGTGATGGGGCCCTGCGGGCGGCCGTGCGGGCTCATTGGACGCCCCTTCGCGCTGCGCGCTCCGGGATGAGTGCTTGGGCTCGGCCCGGCGTGCTCATGCGCTCACCGCTGCCGTCTGACGCACGGGCAGGACAACCCGGAACCGCGTCCCCCGCCCGGGCTCGCTTGCGACCTCCAGCCGCCCGTGGTGCTTGCGCACGATCGAGTACGACAGGGACAGGCCCAGCCCGGTGCCCTGGCCCACCGGCTTGGTGGTGAAAAAGGGCTCGAAGACGCGCGCAAGGTTGGCCGTCGGGATGCCGCAGCCGTTGTCGGCAATGTCGAACCAGACCTCGCCGGCAGCACCGGCTGCGGCGTCGTGCCCGCAGCGCAGCGTGATGCGGCCGTCGCGCTCGACCGCCTGTGCAGCGTTGACCAGCAGGTTGAGGAATACCTGGTTGACCTGCGAGGCCAGGCACTGCACCTCGGGCAGCACGGCTAGATCCTTGTCGACCACGGCCTTGTACTTGACCTGGCTGTTGACGATGTTCAGCGTGCTGTTCAGGCAGGCCACCAGGTCGGCGCCCTGCCAGTCTTCGGTCTGGTCGACGCGGGAGAAGTCCTTCAGGTTCCGCACGATCTGCTGGACGCGGTCCAGCCCCTGGCGGGATTCACGGATCAACGCGGCCATGTCCTGGCGCAGGAATTCAACATCGACACCACTGGCCGCGATCTCCAGTGCGAGGTTGGGTCGGGCGACCAGCCGATCCACCAGACCGAGCAATTCACACGAATATGCCGACAGGGTCTGCAGGTTCGACCACACATAACCGATCGGGTTGTTGATCTCGTGCGCCACACCGGCCGCGAGCTGGCCGATCGATGCCATCTTTTCCGCCTGCAGCAGCTGGTGCTGGGCGTCGGCCAGCCGGTGGTTGACCGCCTGCAGCTCGGCGTTCATGGCTGACAGCCCGTCGACCCGTTCCTGCAGGTCCGTGTGCATCTGCCAGTTGTCGACCACCAGCGCCAGCAGCGCAACGGCGGAGGCGCCCCGTTCCAGGTCTTCGGTGGTGAACGGATCCAGCGCGTCGCTGCGGTTGATCGACAGCACGCCGATCACCTGGCCCTTGACAACCAGCGGCCAGCACAAGGCTGAGCGGGGGCGCCGGCGCAGCGCGGCAGTTGCATCGCCCGCTTGGTCAAACCGTGCATCCTCGCGTGCGTCGCCGTTGATCACCACCGCCCGCGCCGACTGCCGCACCTGGCCGAGGATGCCTTCGCCCGGTGCAACGTGGTGGCCCACCACCTCGGCGGGCAGCGCGATGACCGAGACGATGGTCAGGCCGTCGGCGCCGCCGCGCTGCTGCACCGCCAGGCAACCGGTCAGACCGCCGAAACCCAGCACGATGTGCTCCAGGATGGCGTCGATGGCGTGCTGGCGATGCTGCGGCCCCGGCGCACCCTGGCTTAACAGATACAGGTCGGTGAGCCAGGAAATATTGGACATGTCGCGCATCGGGGCTCCAGGTCGGGTGCTCAGACGTGGGCGCTTAGACGCGGGCGCTCGCGACCGCGTCGACTTCGTCAACGATCCGGCGGCACGCAGTACGGTCGAGTCCGGCCTCGAGCATCCACGGCGGCGCGGCGCTCTCCCCCACCTCGGCTGCCACGAGATGCGCCAAGCGCTCAGCCCGCCAGACGCTTGCAGCCACTGGTTGCGGCGGTGCAGCCTGGTCCGCATGCCGCCCGGCTGCCGTCGTGATCGCTTGCGACGCATTCCAGTGGTGCAGCAAGGCACTTCCGGCCTGCGCATGGTCGAAGCCGAAGCGCAACCGCTCGGCCGCGATCAGCGTGTGCTCGTCGCCAAACGGTGGCTGGAGGAACTCCGCATGGGTCCCGGGCCAGCGGACAAACAGCGCCAGCCTGCCCACGTCGTGCAGCAGACCGGCCATGTAGGCGACCTCTTCGCCGTCGGCCTGGCAGCGCTGGTGCACAAGGCGTGCGAATCCGGCGCACAGCAGCTGGTGCCGCCAGAGTGCGCGCGTCGGCGGCGTGTCGGGCAGATGCACCAGCACCGGCCGCAACATCAGCACCGATGTGATGATGCGGCGAACCATGTTGAAGCCCAACACCGCCAGGGCATCGGTGACAGTGCCGATGCGCCTGCTCAGGCCGTAACACGGCGCGTTGACCACGCGCAGCAGGTGGCTTGCCAGCGCGGCGTCACCCGCAATCTGGCGGCACAGCTCGGCGGCCGAGACGTCTTCGCGCTCGACGCTGCGCACCAACTGCGCCGCCATGCCCGGAACCAGCGGCAGATGACCGGTCGCCCAGACGAACTCCTTCAGGCCGGGGGCGGCATCGGACCCGGTGGTCGCGGCTGGCGCAACCGGGGCGTTCACTGCAGTACCTTCGTGCTGCGCACTCCGGTATTCGCCCAGGGCCACATTGGCGGCCCCTTCAGGTCGTTGGCGGCCCGGCGCGCTCATGGCCCACTCCCTGGCACCAGGGACAGCATGTGACCGTGGCCCGACTCTGCATCGCCAAACACCCTGACGTGCAGCAGGAACGGGCGATCCCCAGCACGCAGTGGCACGGGAAGCTGACTGGCCACGGCCCGTTCGAAGCCGGGCAGGGCCAGCGCCGGCAGGGCCTCGCCCACCAGCGATGCGCCGCCGCCGAAAAGGCGGTCGGCTTCAAGATTGCTCATGACGACCCTGTTCGAGCCGTCGACGCCCAGCACGGGAATCGGCAACATCGACAGGGCGTCGCGAGCCGACTCGACCGCCCGCCCTTCCAGCGCCAGCCGTTCGTCGCGTTGGGTCAGCGCGCGCTCCAGCCGCGCCTGCGCTGCCACGGAGTCGGCGCGCTGCAAAGCGGCGCTGCGCAAGGTGCTGTGCTCCAGAAAGGCCAATCGAATCTGATCCCGCAAGGCGTCGTCGTCCCAGGGCTTGGAGAGGAAGCGCCAGATCGAACCTTTGTTGACGGCATCCTGGACCGTCTGCAACTCACTGTAGCCCGACAGCACCATGCGCACGGTGAGTGGGTACAGGCGCTTCACCTGCTGCAAGAACTCGGTGCCGTTCATCTGCGGCATGCGTTGGTCGGAAAGCACGACCCCGATCGGGTGCGTCGCCAGAATCTCGTAGGCCTCCATCGGTGAGGTGGTCGCATGCACGCGGTAGCCCTCGCGGCGCAACAGCCGGCGCAGCGCCGAGAGAATATTTTCCTCGTCGTCGAGCAGCAGCAGATGCAGTTCGTCCTCGGGCTTGTGCACGATGAACAGCGGCGCGCCGGAGCACAGCAATTCGCACGCGGCATCGGCTGCGAGGGGCTTGCTGAACAGGTAACCCTGGCCGAAGGCGCAACCCAGCGAGCGAAAGTGATTCAGCTGGCCTGCGGTCTCGATGCCTTCGACGACCACGTTCAGATCCAGGGTGCGGCCGAGCTCGCTGATCATGCGACTGACCGATGCCGCCGCGGCGCTGTGCGTGACGGCCTGCGTGAACGACATGTCGACCTTCAGCGTGTCGATCGACAACTGGGTCAGATTGTGCAGGTTCGAGTACCCGGTGCCGAAGTCGTCGATCGCGATGGAGATGCCGAGCGCGCGCAGGGCTTGCATCGTTTGCAGCGTGGCCGGATTGTGATCGGCCACCATTCGCTCGGTGATTTCCAGCTCCACCCGACTGCCCGGCACGCCATGGTGCAGCAGTTGCGCGCGCAGCTTGTCAATGAAGCCGGCGCTCTCGAACTGGCTGGCGGCAATGTTGATGAACATGCGCATCGGCACTCCGCCAACGCGGTCGAATGCCGCGAGCTGGGACAACGCGCGTTCGATGACCCAGTCGCTGATCGGGGCGATCATGCCGTTGGCCTCGGCCACCGGGATAAATTCGCTGGGCGGAACCGGTCCCCGCACCGGGTGCGTCCAGCGGATCAGGGCTTCGAAGCCGGCGAGTGTGGCCGTCTTCAGGTGAACGATGGGCTGAAAGACGAGCGTGAACTGCTGGCATTCAATGGCATCAATGAGGTCGGACTCCATCTGGCGCTTGTGCAGCATCCGGGCATCCTGTCCGTTGGCAAAAAACGACAGGTCGCCAGCGGGTGAGCGCAGCCGCGCACGCTCGATGGCTCGCCCGGCAGCCACGGTGAGCTCCTGGGCCGAGTTGCCGTCGCTGGGGCCAACGGCGATGCCGATATGGCAGGTCGAGCCCTCTTCGCCCAGCGCCAACTGGCGCTGGATGCCCGACAGTACACGGCGCGCAATATCAGCCAGCTGGCAAGATGCCGGTGCCGGGTCGAGCAGCAGGGCGAGGCGGTTGTCGTGGAGCCGGGACAGGCTGGAGCCGACCTCAGGCACCGACTCCCCGATCGTCTGCGCCACCTCGTACAGACGGGTGCGGCCCCGCAGATCGCCAAGCGGCGCTGCGTGCGCTGCAAGCGACAGCTCAATCTGAAAGAGTGCGCACCGCGATCCCAGCGAGCGCGATCGCGCCAGCGACTGTTCGATGCGATCTTCCAGCGCCTCCCGGCCAGGCAAACGATGGCCGCGGCGCAATGCCGTGCCGCAGTAGGCATCCCCCTGGCGCCGGTCGCGCTCGCTGACATCGGACTGCAGCCCAACATAGTGGGTCAGTGTGCCCGAATCGTCGAAGATCGGCTCCAGAAACAGTTCGTTGAGGAACTCGCCGCCGTCCTTGCGTTTGTTGCGCAAGGTGACCATCACCCGCTCGCCGTCGCGCAAAGCCGATCGTATGCGCTCGACGCTGCCTGCGTCGACACCACCGCGCTGCAGGAAGCGGCAGTTGCGGCCCAGCACCTCGGCGCGGGAGTAGCCTGTGAGCAGCTCGAACGCGTGGTTCACGTAGACCAGGGGCTGATTGGCGCGCTGCATGTCAACAATCGAGAAGGCGTACGGGCTCGCCTCGAGCGCACGCTCGAACAGTCGCAGGTCGAGTCGGCTGGTCTGCGGGTGGGAGGCAATGGCAAGCGCGTGCATGGGCTGGGCGAGGAGATGACACGCTTATTCTGGTCCAGCGCGCCTGGCCGCGACCATATGCGCGGCTCCCTAGCAAAAAAGGTGAAATCGCCTAGCCCTGTGCACGGCATGGCGTGGCATAGGTAATCTTCCGGCCGGGAGCAACCCATCGGCCCTATCGCCAAGGTCCGCCCCGCAGCAATATGCTTCGGATCCTCTCAAACCCCAGGGGCCCAACCGTGAACCCATTTTTGCCGTCAGTCGTTTCGGTGTTCGCAACGTCGCGTACGCACCGGTTCGATGGATCATGATGGATTTTGAGGACACCACTGGCTTGGCCCAGCTGGAGGCGATGTCGCCGCAAGAGCTCGACGAGTTGGCGTTCGGCGTCGTGCGCATGCGCGCCGACGGTGAGGTCGTCGCCTATAACGTGTGGGAATCCAAGATGGCGGGCCTGTCCAAGGAGCGGGTGCTGGCGCGCAATTTCTTCTCCGAGGTCGCGCCTTGCACCAACAACTACCTGGTCGCCGAGCGCTTCCTGAACGAGCCTGAACTCGATGCGACGCTGGCTTACATCTTCACCCTGCGCATGAAGCCCACGCCCGTCACGCTGCGGCTGTTGAGGTCGACCAAGGCCAACCACATGTACCTGCTGGTGCAGCGTTGACCCGATGAACGACCAGCCCATCGCCGGCGACGAAGAGTCGCTGCTGCAATTTGTCTACCAGTTTCCGGTTGCGGTCCTGCGCATGAGCGGCGCCGGTGTGATCGACCTGATGAATCCGCGTGCGGTGTCTTTGCTGGCGGGGCTCGGCCTGCCCTTCCAGGCCACCCAAGGCTGGGCCATTCTGGAGGCGCTCGATCCGACCCTTTGCGATCCGGTCAGGGCGCACCTGCTGGAGCCGGGTCTGGTCGCCGAACAACGCCCGGTCGAGCGCCGCGACCCGCAAGGCCGCCTGCACCATCTGGCGCTGACGGCGATCATCGTGAACGCCAATTCGTGCATGGTCGCGATCGAAGACGTCACGAGCCGGGTGCTCCAGGAGCGGCAGCTGGCACGCGAGCGCCAGAGCCTGACGGTCGTGCTGGAGGCGTTGCAGGGGTATTTCGTCCTCATGCTCGACCTCGACCTGCGCATCACGCAGCCCAACCGCTCGATCGAGCGCCTGCTCGGCCACGGCAGCACGATCATGGGTTGCGCCTGCAGCGAATTACTGCGTGCGGATTCCAGCGAGCCGGTGGACCTGGCGGCCAAGGCCGAACTGGCCGTCCGCCAGGGTTGGGCCTCCTTCGAGGCGGAGTACCGCTGCGCCGACGGCCGGACAATCTGGGGTGACACGATACTCACCACCATTGTCGATTCCGCGGGGGATCCGTCGGCCTTTGTGATCGTCGCCCGCGATGTGAGCGAGCGCCGCCGCCGCGAGGAGGCCTTGATCGACCAGGCACTCACAGACCCCCTCACCGGTCTGCTCAACCGCCGCGGCCTGTCCGCGCGGGTCGCGCCCTGGCTGGACGAAGCGCGTGCCGGCAAGGCGCTGACGATCTCCGCCCTGGCGCTGGACATCGACTTCTTCAAGCGCGTCAACGACCGCTACGGCCATGATGGCGGCGATGCGGTGCTGCGCCACCTCGGCCAACTGCTGACGAAGCAGTTCCGGCGCGGGGACATCGTGGCGCGGCTTGGTGGCGAAGAGTTCGTGGTGCTGTTGCGGGACACGCCCGACGCCATCGCCCTGGCCTCGGCCGAGCGGATGCGGCAGCTGCTGGAACACTCCCCGCTGACCTGGAAGGGCGAGACGATCAGCGTCACCACGTCCATCGGTGTTGCCTCCGGTGTCGGCTTGACCGAAGTGGAGCGGCTACTGCATGACGCCGACCTGGCGCTCTACCGCGCCAAAGCCGAAGGGCGAAACCGGGTGGTGGCCGGATAGCCACGCGGCATTAACAGTCGTTCGACTTTCTATAGAAATGGCAGCTTCTGCAGTTCGCGCCACCCGTGAACCTGCACCCCGCTGCGTACAAAGGATCCCTCACCTCCAAAGACCAACTGGGCGGGCAGCTCGGCGTCACCGGCTTTACTTGCGTAGCGGGTCCAGGTGTTCAGCCCGCTGACAAACTCGGCGTTGAAGGTTTGGCCGGATTTGATTTCGATGGGCATCAGTTGCTCGCCCTGCTCGATCACCACATCCACCTCTTCACCGGTGCTGTTGCGCCAGAAGCTCAGGTTGGACACCAGGCCCTGGTTGTAGCGCCGCTTCTGCAGCTCGCTGATGACCAGGTTTTCAAACAAGGCCCCGCGCGCCGAGTGAATGGCCATGTGCCCGGCATCCTGTATGCCCAACAGGTAGGCCACCAAACCGGTGTCGTGAAAATACAGCTTGGGTGTTTTGACCAACCGTTTGCCAAAATTGCGGTGGTGGGGCTGCAGCAAGAACACCACGTAGCCAGCCTCCAGCACCGACAGCCATGCGCCTATGGTCTTGTGCGTCACGCCACAGTCGTTGGCCAGGCTCGTCATGTTGAGCAACTGGCTGCAGCGGGCGGCGCACATTTTAAGAAAGCGCTGGAACAGGCTCAAGTTTTGCACTTCAATCAGCTGGCGCACGTCGCGCTCCACATAGGTCATCACATAGTTGGAAAACCATTGCGCTGGTGCGAGACTGCGGTCATGGATGGGCGGGTACAAGCCGCGCCACAGCACATCGTCAAGGCTGGCGGGTAGCGCACCGCAGTCGTGCAGTTCTGCCATGGAAAACGGTAGCAATTGCACCAGTCCCACCCTTCCGGCCAGGGTTTGGGTGATGCCGGACAAGAGACCAAACTGCTGCGAGCCGGTCAACACAAACTCGCCCATGCGCTGCTTGCTGTCCACCCGGGTTTGCAGGTAGGAAAACAGCGTCGGGCAGGCTTGCGCCTCGTCCAGAATGGCCCCGGCCGGATACCGGGCCAGAAAGCCGCGCGGGTCTTCTTGGGCAAAGGCGCGCACATCCAGGTCTTCCAGTGACACGTAGGGCTTGTCCGCAAAGGTGTATCTGGCCAGCGTAGTTTTGCCCGACTGGCGTGGCCCGGTCAGGGCCACGATGGGGTAGCCTGTGGCCAGACTCAGCAGGGTGGATGTAGCGTGGCGAGGAATCATATTACAGATTGAGACTTACGTTACCGAATTGTAAATCAGGGGGCTGCCTCCCAGCAACCAAACCCCCGCCCCAACCAGCTTCACGTCGGCGGGCATGGCTACGCCAAGGGGCGGTTGCAGCACGATGAGCAACTGGTGGGCTTTCGGCCACAGCAGCGCGGCGTCTTGCAGCGCGCGCAGTTCGCGTGCCAGGGTGGCGGGGTCGTCCAACTCGGTGGCAACCTGGATGAGCAGGTCTTCGCCCGCGTGCGTGCGGGCATGAAAATCAAGCTCATAGCCCTGGGGTGTGATGACGTACGCCACGTCGGTGCAGCGCCGTTGTAGTTCGTGCAGCACGGCGGTTTCCAGCGCATGGCCGGTATTGGCTTTGCCGGACCGGTCAAACAACGGTATCAGACCCGTGTCCACCGGGTACACCTTGCGCGGGTTCACCTGGCGCCGACGCACGGAGTCGGTGTCGAGACTCAGGCTGCGCAGCAAAAATGCATCTTCCAGATGCGCCAAATAGGCGTGCAACGTGTCCTTACCCACGGCCACCCCGCGCGATTGCAAGTCAACATGGAATTTATTGATGCTGAACGCCCCTGCCGCGTTGCCTAGCAACTGCTGCACCAGCCAGCGCAAAACCTGCGGTTGGCTTAAGTTATAGCGCTCCACCACGTCGCGCAGCAACACAATGTCCACATAACTGCGCAGCAACTCCTGGCGTGTGCGCAGATCTTGCCCTTGCACTTCGGGGAACCCGCCCACACTCAAAAATTGCAGCAGGTCCCGGTTGAGTTGGGAGCGCTGTGCCTTGGTCAGCCGGTCGGCGCTCTGGCTGGGTTCGCGCCCCTGGTGGCGCAAAGCCTCCCGAAAGCTAAAGGGCGTGACCAGTGCCTCCAGCGCCCGGCCACGCATACTGGTAGCCACCTCGCGCGAAAGCAATCGGGCCGATGAGCCGGAGATAAACAGCTCGACGTTTTCACTGTCCAGAACGCGGCGTACAAACTGTTCCCAATCGGGCACGAGTTGAATTTCATCCAGAAAAAAGCAGGCGCGTTGCTGATCCCTCCACGTGGGGTTGAGCAGGTAATACTCCTGCAGCAAGAGATCCAAATCCGCCGCAGTCATACCCGCCAGCCGCTCATCTTCAAAGCTGAAGTAGAGCAGCCCCGCACGCGCAACACCTGCCGCATGGCGCTGCGCCAGCACCTGCCACAGCAAACTGGTTTTACCGGCGCGCCGCATGCCTATTACCGCGACCGCTTTGCCTGCAACGGCCGGCAACCTGACGTCCCGCTGCGTGAGTACGGACCAGCTGCGGGCTTGGCTATCGATGATTTTTTGCCGGGTAACGGTGCGATATTGTTCGTCCATAAAGTACAAGTTTGTAGTAAGTTGTCCTTATTGGAAGGACAACTTAATTTGTCTTGCGAATTTGCGGGCCGCTCTGGCTCCGGCCTGCGCACACATGTGTACTTTCAGGTCTGCGTGGTGTCTGGATGGATGGCAGGTGGCAACGCGTGGGCGCCTGATGCTCATTCCTCGAACAGATCGGAATAGGTAAGCGAACGGCGCCTCGGCCGAGCGGATGCGGCAACTGCTGGAACAATCTCCGCTGACCTGGAAGGACGACACGATCAGCGTCACCACATCCATCGGTGTTGCGTCCGCGGCCGGTTTGACCGAAGTCAAGCGTCTGCTGCATGACGCCGACCTGGCGCTCTACCGCGCCAAAGCCGGAGGGCGAAACCGGGTCGTATGCGGGTAGCCGCGCGGCATTCACAATCGTTCGATAGGATTGAACAGACCAATTGGTGCCATTGTGTGGTGTCTTTGCGCCCTGTTTTTCAGGAGTTGCGATGCAGACTTTCACAGCCAATCGGGCGAAGACCCATTTGGGTGAGTTTCTGGGCCTCGCCCAGCGCGAGCCGGTGCGTGCGATGCGGCGCGACCGCGTGGTGGACGTGCTGGTGAGCGCGCAAGATTTCGAGGCGATGCGCGTTTTTATGCCGACCGCCTGCAACACACCCTGAACCAGAGCGCGGCCCATGCAGCGCAGCAAGGATTGACCGCCAAAGCCCTGAAAGCACTGCTGGCCGATGCAAGCTGGGCATCGCTTCAAAGCGGTCATCGACACCAACGTCTGGATCAGCGCGGCGCTCTCAAACGCGGGGCCTCCCGCAACGCTGGTGCGGCGCGGGCTGGGCGCCGGTGTGCCGGTATTCAGCATGCCCACGTTTCGCGAACTGGAAACCCGATTGTGGAAGTCCAAGTTCGACCGGTAACTATGCCCTTCGCAGGGGCCTTGCCTCTGTGAAAATGAATCGTCGCCGGAAAGCCAAAGGGCTTTCCGCAAGCATCATTGCGTTGAGGGAGCTCAGGCCATGGTTGTCAAACCATGCTCTGCGCAAAAAACGGTCTTGCGCCTCCGTCCAATTCGGTATTTTGATCCCCGCTCCTCTGGCCACATGTTCGGCAGCAGCGGCAAAATAAGCGTCCTGCCACTCTTCATAGTCATCATTCTTTTTTGCAAATTTGGCTGGAGCAACCGCCATTGCATCCGACAAATCGCTGACATCCATCTTCTTCAACTCATCGATCAACTCTGCGAGGGCTTCGCCGAAGCCATAAAGTCCAGTATTCACCAATTGAGCAGCTCGACCGAATGATGCCGGTCTTTGTCCTGTTCTCAGAGAGATTTTCATGTCTATAACCTCGGTAATGGGGGCGAAGGCCGCTTCGCCTTTTTGTCCTGCTTTTCTTTCTTGTGCTGTGCCAGAGCCTGATCGAAACCAGATCGCCCAGCCGCCAGCACTACATCCGTATCCAAAGTTTCAAAAATTTCTTCGAGCGCCAAGCTGGTTTTTGGTGGGACTCTCTTGTCTGGATAAAAACTCCCGACTATGTCCAAAGCCTCGGCCGCGCTTTTAATGCCGCAGACCAAGGCCAAACTTTTGACATCTTCTACGTCGTTCGAAGCAACGCCAGTTCGAATGTCGATGCACTTCATCGCAAAGAAATACTCTGGAGCTGGCACAAAAATTCGTAAGCCTGGATTTTCCTCGGATGGGAAGGATCCGAATTTGAGCATATTGTCGGCGTCGTTGTGACTTACATAGCCTTTGACAGCATCGTTCAGCCAATCTTCCGGCAAGTCCAGCTCCGCGGCAATTGCCGCAACAGCCTTTGGGACGAAATCTTTATCCCTTTCAAATACGGCGTCTACATCCTTGGTTGTTTTCCGAAGGTCGTAAGCGAGGGCCAAGGCGCTGCCACCCTATACACCCATGTCCACAATTCTTCCCGCTTCAATAGCTTTCGCGCCTAGCAAGCTGAATGCATGCTCCATTCTTGCTGCATCTAACTTTTTCGAATTTAAGGCCATGAAACCGCCACTCCAATTTAGAGGCCTTCCGAGTCATCCCAAGAGAACTCTGCATCACTTAACCTGCAAGTTCAGGTTACATGATGCAGCATTCACAAGCAACATCCACTTGTCGTCTGGGAATTGAACTCGCCAAGCACCCCAATGCCCACCGCCATCTTCGATGTGGATCGAAAAAGCAGCAGATTAAGCGAACGGCGCGCCCGGTATGACCGCTTGCTTCATCCATTCGGCCGTTTTTCCCATCTGCATCCACATCGCTTCCGCGCCTTCGGCCCCTTGCGTGACGCACATGGTATTGAACAGGCTGCGGCCGACCAGGATGGTGTTCTTCGTGGCATCCTGAGCTGGCGACAGTACCTTGACGACGGGTTGGGCGCCGATCGTCGCGGGCGCCAGCGCGGCAGTGAAAATCAGTGCGGCAAGCGCGTACCCGGGAATTTGTGCCGCACCGGCACGCCCAGGATCTGTATCAGGCGTGGCAGCGCGCGCAGTTTGTCCTTGTCCATGTCGATCCCTACTGCCATGCGCCCACTTACCCCTTATTGGGCTTCAGGCAGTGGGGCGGTTTGCGTGCCGGTCGGCGCGCTGGCGTACCTAGTCGCCACTGGCTGCGGATGGGACC
>Ga0209181_10009512_pt1 | contig 12759 bp, 11 predicted proteins | sample MAT05_FD_187208 | JGI IMG/M metagenome (GOLD analysis project Ga0209181, IMG submission 187208) | Freshwater microbial communities from Lake Fryxell liftoff mats and glacier meltwater in Antarctica - MAT-05 (SPAdes) (version 2) | ecosystem: Environmental > Aquatic > Freshwater > Ice > Liftoff... | reverse complement strand
ACTTGTCGAGCGCGACCGCGCCGAACCAATCCGACCAGCGCACCGGCTTGCCGCTCTCGCGCCGTCGGGTCTCGAAGCGCGACACCGATCCGAGCAACCACTCGACGCCGGACATGCGGTGTTCGGTCGCCGCATCCGAGCCGATCTCGCGGCGCACGTGATCGCGAAAGCCGATCTGATCGAGCACGCCGCGCAGCGCATTGCCGGCGCTACCCTCGGCGCGCGCACGTGCCTGCGCGGCGCGGATCATCTCCGAGAACTGACCGAGCGCCGCCGCAGCCTTGCTGGTGACGCCTTCGACGCCGCCCTTGCCGGCGCCTGCGGCATGCATCGAATCGACCAACGGCACCCCGTTCGCGGTGCAATGGCGCTTGAGCGCCTCGATCGTCTGGCGACCGATGCCGCGCGGCGGAGTCTCGAGTGCGCGGCGCAGCGCGAGCTCGTCGCGCGGTGACACGATCGCCTTCAGGTACGCGAGCGCGTCCTTGATCTCCTTTTTGTCATAGACCGACTGTCCGCCGAGCACGCGGTAGCGGATGCCCTGCATCTGCAGCTGCTCCTCGACCAACTTCGCCTGCAGCGCCGAGCGGTAGAGCACCGCGATCTCGTCGCCGCTGATGCGGTCCTCGACGACGAGCTTGCGGATCGTGCGGCCGATCCACTGCGCCTCTTGATCGCTGTCCGCCGCGACGACCATGTCCACCGGCTCGCCGGGGCGCTTGGTCGCGATCAGCGTCTTGTCGTTGCGGGCCTTGTTGTTGCGCACGACCGCGTTCGCACAGTCGAGGATCTGCGGCCGCGAGCGATAGTTGTACTCGAGCTTCACCGTCGCCGCGCCCGGGAACATCTCGCCAAAGCGCAGGATGTTCTCGATCTTCGCGCCGCGCCAGCCGTAGATCGCCTGGTCGTCGTCGCCGACGACGCACAGGTTGTGCGGCGGCCCGCACAGCGTGACGAGCATCTGGAGCTGGGCGGTGTTCGTGTCCTGGTACTCGTCGACGAGGAAGTAGTCGAAGCGGCTGCGCCACGCATCGCGGGCCTTCGTATCGGCGAGCAGTGCCCCGGCGATGCGACAGACCAGATCGTCGAAATCGACGGCACCGAGCGAGCGCAGCCGATCCTCGTACGCGTCGTAGATCGACGCGGCGACGACGTCGTACTCGTCGACGATCTCGCGCTCGAGATCCTCGCTGCGCATGAACGCGTTCTTCCACAGGCTGAGCCTGCCGGTGACGCCACCGATGTCGAAGCGGCGATCGTCGGCGCCATGGTGGCCGTGCTCGCGGAGCAGGCCGCGCACGATCCCGAGCACGTCGCCCTGGTCGAGGATCGTGAAGCGGGATCCATCGAGCCCGAACGTCTCGGGCTCGGCGCGCATCATCTGGGCGCCGATGCTGTGGAACGTGCCGAGCGCGAGCGCCCCGGCGACCTTGCGCCCGACCATCGCGGACAGTCGCTCGCGCATCTCGCCGGCGGCCTTGTTCGTGAAGGTGACCGCGACGATGCGATCGGCCGGCACGCCGAGTTCGAGCATGTACGCGATGCGATGCGTGATGACGCGCGTCTTGCCCGAGCCGGCGCCGGCGAGCACGACCATCGGCCCCTCGGTGCGCAGCACGGCCTCGCGCTGCGGCGGGTTGAGGCTCGACAGGTCCACGGTCGCGGATGGATCTACCTCCGCGGGCGCAGCAACGTCTAGTGCGCGCGCGCCGGGATTACGTCGTAGGCGAGGTTGATTCCCGCGAGGAACGTGAGCAGCGTGCGACGATCGTCGTCCTCGTCGGGGATCGACCGTGTCGATCTAGGCCCGACCATGAGCCCGCCCCAGAGCTCGGCGGACAGTCGCTGGCGAAACGGGAATCGCGCGCCGAAGCTGAACAGCCCGGCGTGATGGCCCCACTGATCGCGTCCACCCCTGCCGTCGCCGAACGGCCGCGAGAAGCGATCGTTGCCGAGCGTGTCGACGAGCAGATACTCCGCACGTCCGAAGAAGCGTCGCGCGTACGCACCGAATCCGACGCCACCACCGACCAGCCCGCGATGCACGGGATCACGCGGCGCTGCATTGCCGACGACGACGCTGCGAAGGTGGATGTACAGCGGCTTGTAGATCCGCGCGCGCAACTCGACGTTCGCTCCGACGCCGAAGAACGTGCCGTGCGTCTCGCAGCGCGCCTCCTCGCTGCGACACTCCTCGTTGCCGTACGTGTGCGGCCCGAGCACCAATCCGCCGGCAATCACGAGCCGCGGAAACGGCAGCCGCTTCGGCTTCGCTTTGTCCTTCGTGGGTGCGGGCGTCGCCGTGGTCGTGGTCGTGGTCGTAGTCGTGGTCGCAGGTGTCGACGTGGTCGTGGTCGCCGTGACCGGCTCGACCGCCGTCGTGTCACTCTCGACCGCGCGCTCGCCCTCGAACGCCCGCGGCTCCCCCACGAACGCCCCGGCTGCGAGCAGCATCACCGAGATCATCCCCGCCATCTTGCCCGGTCGCCCGCGCGACGGCAAAGCCACCAGTGACGCTTTGCCCGGCTTGCCGCAGCCCCTCGTCCCCGGCACCTTAAATGCGATGACTCCCGAAGCGTTCGTCCACAACCTCGGTCGCCACCGTACCACCGCGATCATCCGCACGAGCGACAGCGAGCTTGCCGCGGCGGCGATGGCGGCGGCGATCGCCGGCGGGATCCGCTTCGTCGAGTTCGGCGCAGGCACGGTCCTCGACGCGGCCCAGGTCGAGCGCGCAGTCGAGGCCGGCGCCTCGTTCCTCGTGTCGCCGGTATTCGATCCCGCGATCGTGCGCGCGGCGAGCGAGGCCGGCTCCTGACGCGGTATGCTCTCGGCATGGGTTTGCAAGATGTGCGCAAGCGGCTACCGATCGTGAAGCAGCTGCCGCGAGGTCGCGGTCGTCGTCACCTGCTCGAGGAGCGCGACCCGGACCGCGTGCCAGCGCCGGCACTCGCCGTCTGGGAGTTCACGCTCGCGTGCGATCAGAAGTGTCTGCACTGCGGACCGCGTGCCGGGATAGCGCGCGACGACGAGCTGACCACCGACGAAGCGCTCGCGCTCGTCGACGAGATGGCGGAGCTCGGTGTCGGCGAGGTCGTGCTGATCGGCGGCGAAGCGTATCTGCGCAACGACTTCATCCTCGTAATTCGCCGGATCCGCGAGCGCGGCATGGCGGCGACGATGACGACCGGCGGCTACAACATGACGCTCGCCCGCGCCGAGGCGATGGTCGAGGCCGGCATCCAGAGCGTGTCGGTGTCGATCGACGGATTGCAGGAGAGCCACGACTACGTGCGCAATCGGCCCCAGAGCTGGGAGCGCGCATTCGCGGCGATGCGGCACATTCGCCAGGCCGGGGCCCAGGTCGCGTGCAACACCCAGATCAACCAGCGCACGCGCAATGAGCTGTTGCCGCTGCTCGAGCTGCTCGCCACAGCGGGCATCCATTCGTGGCAGCTGCAGATCACGATGCCGCACGGCGCCGCAGCGGATCATCCCGAGCTGCTCGTGCAGCCGTATCAGTTCGTCGAGCTGTTCGAGATGCTCGATCGCGTCGAGGATCGCTGTCGCGAGCTCGGCGTCACGATCTGGCCGGGCAACAACCTCGGCTACTTCGGCCCGTTCGAGCACAAGCTGCGCCGACACCAGCGCGGCGAGGGCCACTTCTCCGGCTGCAACGCCGGAATCACGGTAATGGGCATCGAGAGCAACGGCGCGATCAAGAGCTGTCCCTCCGTCGGTGGCCCGACGAACATCGGTGGCATGTACCGCGACGACGGGCTACGCACGCTTTGGGAGCGCGCGCCCGAGGTGACGTACGTTCGTCAGCGAACGCTCGACGATCTGTGGGGTTACTGCCACGAGTGCTACTACGGCTCGACGTGCATGGGTGGATGCACGGCCGCGAGCGAGCCGCTGCTCGGGCGGCCCGGCAACAATCCGTTCTGTCATCACCGCGCGCTCGAGATGGATCGCATGGGCATGCGCGAGCGCGTCGAGCTGATCCAGGCGGCGCCGGGTCTGCCGTTCGACAACGGCCTTTTTCGCATCATCCGCGAGCCGAAGGATGCCGATGAGCGTGAGCGCAACGGCCCTGTGCAGATCGACGACCCGCGTACGTCGCGATTGATCCATCCGCTCGGTCCCGGTGAGGACCTCGCGCAGTACGAGGCGCGGCAGGCCGAGACCGCCTCGGCCGAATAAAGGATTCGTCAGCGGTCGACGTTCGGCGCGGCGCCGCCGTAGTCGGCGGAGTCCGACACGTCGCTCGCGTTACTCGAGCTGCCGGTGTCGGTGCCGGTCGATCCGGTGCCGCCCGACGACGACTCGCTGCCGGTCGCGTCGGTCGAGCTCGACTCGGCGGTGCCAGAGCTCGACTCCGGGTTCTCGGTCAGCGACGCCGAGCTGTCGAAGCTCGGATCGCCGTACGCGGCGACGGTCGCGGACATGTCGTCGTTCGTCGTGAACGTACCGGTTGTCGCGTCGGTCATCGAGTCGGTCGTCGACGGCGACGTCGTGGTCGTCGACGGTGACGTCGCCGATGTGCCCGAGTCGGCACCCGTATCCGTGCTGCCGTCGTCGCCGCAGCCCATCAATGCGAGGCCGAGCAAGATGCTCGCGATGCCGGCGATCGGCGCAGTGTCATGCCGCAGTACCGCCGCGCAGAACGGGCACGACGTTGAGTCCGACTGAACATGACGACGGCAGAGATGACATGGATGCATGGAACGACCTTCCTGAATCGTGGATGGAGCGAAGCGATGGAAAGGCGACGGCTTTGCCGGCGCGGAGGGGGAAGCGGGCCGCTTCCCTTGCAAAACTAATCCCGGGGCGGTGCTGCGCCGTAGTCGGCACCTTCGGCGGTGCCCGTGTCGGTCGTCGCGGATCCCGTGTCGGTACCCGTGGACTCCGAGCCGCCGGAGTCGGAGCTCGTGTCGCCCGACGACGTATCGCTCGACTCTTCTTGCGTGTCCGAGCTGTCGAAGTCGCTCGTCACCTCGGGGCCGGCGTAGTCGGACGCCTCGGCCGTCTCGGTCATCGCCGCGGTCGTGGTGCCGCCGCCGGTGCTCGTCGATGCGTCGGTGTCGGTGGGATCGGTCGTCGTCATCGTCATCGTCGTCTCGGCGACGCTGGTGGTCGGCTCGGTCCCATCGTCGCCGCAACCGACGAGCGCGAGGCCGAGCAACACACCCGCGAACGCACCGAGCTGCGAGCCGGTGTCTCGCTGCGGCGCTGCGCAGAACGGACAGACGGACGCGCTACCCAAAACATGTCGACGACAACTACTACAAGGATACATCTCGATGAGCCTATCACGAGCGGTCGTGCCGGACGCAAGCGCCCCCGCGCCGACCCGACGAACGACCGTCCCAGTGGCGCCGAGGTCGCCTTTCGGTCACGCCCCGCACACCGCGTCGCGTTGTGACGGCTCGCCTCCCCGGCAGCTTCGACGATTGCTCGCGGCCGAGGAGGTTCGCGCTATGCTCCCCGCATGGTTGGACCTCGCGTGGATACGTCGGTGTGGAATCTGACTGCGGGTTTGGGGCTGCCGGTGGCGGTGCTCATCGGTTGCGGTCCGATCGTTGCGATCGGTGAGACCGACGGCTCGACCGACACGTCGGACGAGACCGACAGCGATCCCAGCGGTCCCAGCGGTCCGGGCTCGAACACGTCGCCGACCACATCACCGACGACGTCGGCGACCACCGTCATGACGACGTCGACGACCGAGTGCACGTACGACAGCGACTGCCCACCCGGGTACCGCTGCGACAACAACAAGTGCTACTACGACGGCTACTGCGCCGACGGCTGCTGTGAGGATGGCTGCTGCTACGAGTTCGGCTGCTACGACTACTGCAGCTACAACTTCGACTGCCCGTCCGGCTACCAGTGCCAGTACAACCAGTGCGAGATCCTGCAGGTCGAGGCAGCGTGCGAGTCGGTGCCGTTTGGCATCGGCTTCGAGATCCCGATCCCCGGCGGCGTGCAGTCGCTCGCGTTCATCGACGCGGACGGCAGCCCCGAGCGCGAGCTGCTCGTCGGCGGCGACGGAGTGACGCTCGCGCGCATCGACGGCACCACCTCGCAGATCGCCGAGGGCACGTATCCCTACGACATCGCCGTGCGCGACGTCGATGCCGACGGCGATCAGGACATCGCGATCTTCGACGCCAACTCCGGCGCGCCGCGCATCATCCTCAACGACGGCATGTGGTCGTCGGTGCAGCTGCCGTCCGGTCCGTACCCCGAGGCGATCGTGCTCGCCGACGTCGAGGGCGACGGCTTCCCCGATCTCGTCGCCGCGTCGTCGGGCGAGGGCGTCTACATGTGGCGCAACGATGGTAGCGGCGAGTGGAGCGAGCCGAACTACTACTGGGAGCCGTCGTTCTCGATCGCGTCGGGCAACCTCGACGGTGACACGACAGAGGACGTCGTCGTGCACGGCTACACGACCTACGCGCTCGCCGATGGGCTGCAGAGCGCGTACGAGCTGTACAGCGGCGCGTACGGCTACACGGCGCGGCAGCTCGGCGTCGGCAACTTCAACGGCGCCGGTGATCTCGACGTGATCGGCGTCGAGTATTCGAACGGCGGCTCCATCGTGACGTCGTTCGTCGGACCGGTGCTGCAATCGGCCGGCTTCATGTCGACGTGGTGGCCCTACGTGGTCGAAGTGATCGAGGTCGCCGACATGAACCTCGACGGCTACGCCGATGTCCTCGGCGGTGGCCAGCAGCTCTCGATCGCGTACGGCGGCGCCGAGCCCGACGCCGACACGATCGTCTGCGTGTCCTCGGTTGCGAGCCCGTACACACCGTATCGCGTCGCCGCCGGCGACATGAGCGGGGACGGTCGGCCGGACATCGCACTGTCCGATGGCTCGGTCGTCCACGTCATGCTGCGGACGGACTGACGGCCGTCCGCCCGCGGCGACCGACTCGCTCAGGCGTCTTGGGCGCCTTCGTAGAACGCGGCGATGTCCGCCGCGTACTTCGTGTTCACGACCTTGCGCTTGATCTTCATGGTCGGCGTGAGCTCGCCGCCCTCGATGCTGAGCTCGGCCGGCAGCACCTTGATGCGCTTGATCGACTGCACGCGCGCGAGGGTCTTGTTGATCTCCTCGACCTGCGCCATGAGCCACGCCTCGACCTTCGGATCCTTCGCGGCGTCGGCCATCGTCTTCGCGGAGCTGCCGGCCTCGCGAATCGTGTCCTCGAGTCGCAGCTCGTCGAGGGTGAGCAGCGCGGCGAGGAACTTTTGCCGATCGCCGATGACGACCGCCTGCGAGATCGCCGAGATGGCCTTGAGCCGGCCCTCGAGCACCTGCGGCGCGATGTTCTCGCCGCCCGCCGTGATGAGCAGGTCCTTCTTGCGATCGGTGATCTTCAGGAACCCGTCGGCATCGAACTCGCCGATGTCGCCCGAGTGCAGCCAGCCCTCTTCGTCGATCGTCTCCTTCGTCGACGCCTCGTTCTTGTAGTAGCCCTTGAACACGTGGCGGCCGCGCATGCAGATCTCGCCGTCGGGCGCGATCTTCATCTCGGTGCCGTCCATGATGCGCCCGACCGACCCGGTCTTGTACTTGTGGGGCAGCGAGATCGTCGCAGGGCCCGTGCACTCCGACATGCCGTAGACCTCCATGATCGGGATGCCGAGGCTGAGGAAGAACTCGAGCGTAGACTTCGAGATCGGCGCCGCCGAAGTCACACAGATGCGGCATTGATCGAGGCCGAGCGCGTCCCTGACCTTCGAGAACACGAGCTTGTCGGCGAGCCCGAACAGCATCGGCTTGCTCTCACCCTTTTGCTCCGCGTATCCGCCGGCGAGGCCCTGCGCGCGGGCCCATGCGCTGATCTTCTTCTTGAGGCCGGTGTTCTTCGAGCCGAGCGCCGCCATCTTCGCCTGGATCTTCTCCCAGACGCGCGGCACGCCGAGGAATATCGTCGGCCGGATCTCTTTGAGGTTGTCGCCGAGCTTCTCCATGCTCTCGGCGAACGCGGTGCACATGCCGGCGGCCATTGGCCCGTGCAGCGACACCACCTGCTCGGCGATGTGCGAAAACGGCAGGTAGCTGATCACGCGGTCGCCTTGCTGCGTGCCGAGCATGTCGAGCGATGCGCGAGCGGTCCACGTCATGTTGTCGTGCGAGATCATCACTGCCTTCGGATCACCGGTGGTGCCCGAGGTGTAGATGTACGTGCACACGTCGTCGGTCTTCTGCGCCGCGATGCGCTTTTCGAGATCCGCGTCGCTGACCTTCTTGCCGAGCTCGAGGAACTCGGGCCACGAGTGGACGTCGTCGTCGCCGTCGTCGCCGTACATCATCACGATCGCCTTCATGTCAGGCAGGTCCTTGCGGATCGACTTGAACTTCTCGAGCTGCTCGCGGTTCTCGACCACGGCGACCTGCGCCTCGCTATGGGCCGCGACGTACTTGCACTGCTCCGCGGAGTTCGTCGTGTAGATGCCGGCCGGGCAGCCGCCCGCGTAGATCGTCGCGATGTCGGCGATCGCCCACTGTGGGCAGTTGAAGCCGATGATGGCGACGCCCTTACCGGGATCGAGGCCCAGCGCGATCAGGCTCTTCGCCGCGGCGCGGACCTGACTGCGGTACTCGGACCACGTCGTCGTATGCCAGGTGCCAGCTTTTTTGTGGCGAAGCGCCGGCTTGTCGCCGTGCTTGGTCCCGGTCTCTTCCATCACCTGCATCACCGTGCGCTTGTCCGACATTGGCGGGAGCGTAACAAAGCCCGGCGCAAGGTCGGAAAGCGCTTCGATGCATCGTGCAGGAACGGCCGTCCTTGCCCGTTCTCGCCCGATCTACGGCCCCCGCCTAGGGACCCTTCAGCGGCGGAGCTTCCGAACGACGGCGTGGCCGCGTTGGTCCCGACCGCGATCGTCCACGCACTCGACCGAGAGCGAGTCGATGCCGATCGGGATGCCGAGCAGACGCCGCGCGCGCAGGTTGCCGGTCGTCGCGCGGCAGTGGCGAACGGTGCGGCCTTCGGCGGTCACGATGTCGGTGAAGACCTGGGCACGACCACGGGCGTCGACCTCCACCTCGAAGCGAAACTCTTTTCGATCACCGCGGAGCTCGATCGTCCACGCGTCGGCTTCGTTCTCGAACATCTCGATCTCGACGTACTTCTTCGCGCGCGTCGACATCGGGCTGCGCTGATCCGCGGCCGTCGTCTTCACCCACCACACGCGGACGTCAGCCAGCTCACCGGGTGCCGCCGTCTTGGTCCACGCGTCGACGACGAGGTCGAACTCCGGCTTGCCGAAATCCCGGTCGATCCGCAGGGTTTCGTGGTGCTCGAGGCCGTCGGGGGACAGCGCGTCGCAGCTCGTCTGCGCGTTCGGAACCGAGGCGGCGAAGGTGCTGGTCGTCAGAGCGATGGCGAGCAAGACGGACATGGCGGGGTTCCGTGGGGAGGGGGACGAGGGCGGTACGTACAACCCCCGTGCCAGCGATCAGTGGCCACCGACGGGTGCATCGTTACGACGGTTCTCGATCCTGGCTGTTGCCGAACGCAACGAAACGATCACGAGTGTCGTCACTATCCGACGGTTGCCGACACGATTCGGGTCGGGAATCCGACTGCGCGACACGATCAGGGTCCGGGAATCCGGCGTGTGAGCGCCGTCACCCGGTCGGTGGGCGGGCGGACGTAACGTCGAGATCCCGCTCGAGGACGAGGCCGACCTTGGCGAGCGTGCCCTCGTCGAAGAGCCGGCCCCACAGGCTCGTGCCGTGCGGGGCGCGGAACGACGAGGGGTCGACCGGTGGTGCGCCTGGCGACGCAGGCGATCCGCGTTGACGAAGTCGATCGCGGAGATGAACCGCGCGGCGCGAAACGTGTTCGGCCACGCATCGGGGCCCTGCCAGCGGAGCGCATCGTCGCGATCCGCGAGCGTGAGCGGCTCGAACGCCGCGGCCGCTTCGGCGAGCAGGAGGGTCAGCAGCGCTTCGTAGGGAAGGCGCGGCAGCTCGACGTCGACGAGCGTCGCGCCGCGGCGGCGGAGGATCTCGATCGCGGCGCGGTCGAGCTTCGCCGCGTCGTCCTCGCCCTGCGGTGGGAGCACGCCGATCCGCAGGCCGCGGACGTCGGCCACGGCGTCACTTGCGGGGGCGTCGGGCGTGGACGACGACGACGGGCCACGACACGCCGCGAGCGCGGCCGCGGCGATCAGGAAGCCGCGTCTGCGCGGGTCGACCTCGGCCATCGATCCAAGTGTCGCACGGCCGGCTCAGCGCTCGTACCAGCGCACGATCGCTTCGAGCACCGTGGTGCCGACCTGCCCGAGGCTCGCGGCCGAGACGCGATCGATGGTGTCGCGCGTTGTGTGCCACGCGTCGTAGTCGTGATCGATGACGAGGATGCTCGGGATGCCGGCTCTGGCGAGGAACTTGTGGTCGTCGACGATCGCCGCGGCGCGCATGGTCGGGTCGAACGCGTCGATGCCGAGCGCACGGGCCGTGCCCCAGACGTGATCCACGAAGGCAGGGTGGCTCGCCTGCGAGCCGGGTTCGATCTGGATCCGTAGATCGGCGTCGCCGACCATGTCGAGCACGATGCCGAGCTCCGCGCGCGCGAGCATCGGATGCAGACCCCGCTCGATGCGCGTCGCGAGGTGCTTGCTGCCGAAGCAGTAGCCGGTGCCGCCGACGTTCGTGCCGACTGCGGGGTGCCCGAGCTCCTCGCCGTCGAACAGCACGATCGAGAAGCCGACGTCCGCGGGTAGGCGTTCGGTCAACGGGGCGGCGAGCTCGAGGACGACGGCGAGCCCGCTCGTGCCGTCGTTCGCGCCCGTGATCGGCGTCTCGTGCTGCGCGCGGTCGGGATCCGCGTCGGCCCACGGACGGATGTCGTAGTGGGTCGCGAGCACGAAGCGGCGCCGCGCGTGCTCGCGGAAGTGGGCGACGATCTCGACGAGCGCGTAGTCGCCGGTGCCGCCGGGATCGGTGGCGACGTGCTCGATCCGCTCGACAAAATCCGCACCGCGATGCCCGAGGTCGTCGACGAGCATCGTGATCGTAGCGCCGCGACGCGGATCACCGAGGACACGTGGCCGAACGAGCCAGGTCTGCAGCGTCGCGAACGCGCGCGATCCGGAGAACGTCGCGACCGGCGGCGTCGTCGATTCGAGACGGCACGCGACGACGAGAGTGACCCATAGGCTGGCCACGCGTCCGACCAGCGGGCCACGCCGTCCGACCAGCGGGACGGCCTGCGAACCCGAAACTCGCAGAGGTGCGGACATGCAGCGATCGCAGTCTGGCACGACGCGAGCAAAGCCGGCGTCACCCCCAAAGGGAGAAAGCCATCATGACCGCAGCACCACCCATCCTCACCATCAAGTCCAAATCCGAAGACAAGAAGCCCGTTCGCGAAGCGATCGGCCGCGCGATCGAGACCATCGTCACCCGCTTCGGCAAGGGCGCCTTGATGGCGCTCGGCGGCGACACCGGAGAGAGCCCGAGGTACGAGACCATCTCGACCGGCTCGTTCAACCTCGATCGCGCGCTCGGAATCGGCGGTATCCCGAAGGGCCGCATCATCGAGATCTATGGCCCGGAGTCGTCGGGTAAAACGACGCTGACGCTGCACCTCGTCGCCGAGGCGCAGCGCACCGGGATGCTCTGCGCGTTCATCGACGCGGAACATGCGTTCGACGTGTCGTACGCACGCAGCCTCGGCGTCGTGGTCGAGGACTTGCTCGTCGCGCAGCCCGATCACGGCGAGCAAGCGCTCGAGATCGCCGACACGCTCGCGCGTACCGGCACCGTCGGTCTCATCATCATCGACTCGGTCGCGGCGCTGATTCCGAAGGCGGAGCTCGAGGGCGACATGGGCGACCAGCACCTCGGGCTGCAGGCGAGGCTGATGAGCCAGGCGATGCGGAAGATCGCCGGGGTTTCGCATCAGACGAACACGACGGTCGTGTTCATCAACCAGCTGCGCCACAAGATCGGCGTGCAGTTCGGCTCGCCGGAGACGACGACCGGCGGCAACGCGCTCAAGTACTTCGCGAGCATCAGGCTCGACATCCGACGGATCGCGACGGTGCGCGACGGCGATCTCGCGATCGCCAATCGCACCCGGGTGAAGGTCGCGAAGAACAAGTGTGCGCCGCCGTTTGCGGAGGCCGAGTTCGAGATCGCATTCGGTCGCGGGATCGATCGCGACGCGGAGATCCTCGATGCGGCGGTCGAACGAGGGATCATCGCGAAGAACGGCAGCTGGTTCGCGCACGGCGCGACGAAGATCGGTCAGGGGCGCAACGCTGCGATCGAGTGGCTGCGCGCGCATCCGAAGGAACGCGAGGAGATGCTCGCGCGCGAGCTCGCCGGTCCACCTGCACCGGTGCGTCCCGCGGTCGCCGCGTGATCTCGCGGTAGCGACGCGACATCGCGGCGCCGATGCGCGCCGCGATGTCGCGGTCCTGTCTAGCACGGCGCCACGGCGGCCTCTCGCCCGTGGCGCGCTTGCTGGCGGCTTGCAAGGGTGCCGCGCGCGCGCGGCCGAAAACCTGGCGGAAGTGGGAATCGGGACGCGTCGGCGGCGATTCGGCGGGATGCCGCCTGGGCTTGCTCGGCGGCATCTCGAGCGACGCAACCACGTCACCGGCGGTCCGTCGATCGCCCTTGCGCGCGCGGGGTCTCGTTGGGACACTCCGCGCTCCCCCCCCCCGCGGAGGCATGTGTGAGCAGCTACTTCGTTCTCAAGATCCAGTACGTCAACCGACCGCCCG
>Ga0209181_10009511_pt1 | contig 12760 bp, 8 predicted proteins | sample MAT05_FD_187208 | JGI IMG/M metagenome (GOLD analysis project Ga0209181, IMG submission 187208) | Freshwater microbial communities from Lake Fryxell liftoff mats and glacier meltwater in Antarctica - MAT-05 (SPAdes) (version 2) | ecosystem: Environmental > Aquatic > Freshwater > Ice > Liftoff... | reverse complement strand
ATGGTCTCGTTGGCAAGATCGGCCAGTTCGTTGAAGAATTGGTTGCGGCTTTCTTCTGTATGGGCAAGTGTGAATGCTTCTTCAAATTGGTCGAGCACTAGCACGGGGGTAGCGGGAAGGCCATTGAGGTCGAACTCGAGCCGTTTCATTTTTTCCCACAAAGTCTGTGCTGCACCAGAGCGCAATCCGGTGCTGTCCTTGCCACCCACATGGGTGTTTTTCTCCAACAGTTCACCTATACCGCTGAGCAGGGGGCGGTCGCTCCGTTCCGTGCGAAGAAACACAGGCACAAAATCCTGTCGCTCAAGTTCGGGCGCGCAGCCGGCCTGCAAAAGGGATGTTTTGCCCATCCCAGATTTGGCGAACAGCACCACCAGACGCTCTCGGAGCACGAGGTTGCTGAGCCTGGCAATATCTTCTTGCCTTCCGTGGAACACAGCGCTTTGGCTGCGCTCAAAAGGGCGCAGTCCGGGGTAGCGGCGTGGAAGGGTATTGTCGGCGTTGCTCAATGGAGGGTTGGAGACTTTTAGCCCGCGAAAGGTCTGAAAAATTCGAGCTTCCTCAGAAAAAAAATCACCGGACGCAAGTTGCTGCGCCCGGTGCCAAACCAAACCCTTACTGTGTTTTTTATTGAAAATCGTAAATCATGTAATCGTAAATCGCAAATCAAACCCTCCCAATCCCTCCTCTCCCGCGCTAAGCGGGAAAAGGAGGGTGGCAGTTGTGTTTATTTGCATGGGAGGGCTTTGGGGCGGGAGATGGGTGTTTTTCTTTTGAAATTGGCGCTATACAAGGGTGGGAAAACAGAAAAATGTAGCTGCTGCTCAACCAAAATAAGCCTTCACTTGCCCCAAAAACGACTCCTTTTGGCCGGTGGATACAGTGAGCGTCACTCCGTTTTGGAGCAAAACATGGCCGCCTTTGCCTCGCACATATTTTTTCAGGTGTTTAAGGTGAATCGTGTGCGAGCGATGGATGCGTACGAATGCCCGACCAGGAAGCATTTGTTCCACTTCCCGGAGGGTTTTGCACACCAAGACCTGCCGTTTGTCCTTGAAGTGCAAGGCGGTGTAATTGCCACTCGCTTCCAAATAAGTGATATGTTTCACTTTTTCGAAACATATCCCCTCCATCGTAGGCAGTGCGATTTTTTCCGCGTTGGGAGCAAATTTTGTCCCAGGCTCCATATTGAGCGAAGGTTTTAGCGGCAAAGCGCGAGCAATTGAAGCATTGGGCTCTGGCGATTCAGACTGGCGACGGATAGCGATGGCTTTTAGCATGGCAGCAGATTTTTAGATTCAAGACGCTTAGGAACGGTGTCAAAATAACTTTCCAATTTGATGCCATTCTTTTGCCGTCATCCGTCCTATCTTTTTCGTTAAATAGCGCTGCTATTCGCAGAAAAATAGTGTTGTCTGATGAAAAAATGGTTGACCTAAAATGGCTAAGTTATTGGTGCCGCGTTCCTTAGACATTAGATTATGGACTTTCGCTCGAAAAGACTGGAGTTTATAAGTTTGAAACCGGTCAAATCCAAAGTCCAACGTCTATTGGTACAAAAGTCCGCACTCGTTTTTCCTCCCGCAACCCTATTTTTTTCAAAAGTCAGGTTTCTGAGGCTATATTTAGTTTTGGTAAAATGATAAATATCTGACAATTTTGCCTCTAAATCCATCGCCCAGAAATGTCAAAAACACCTTCCGACAAATTACACCGCCTCATTCGCTCGCTTTCGCCAGCCGAAAAACGCTATTTCCGCATCTTCATAAGGGGGACGCAAGGGGGAGACACCAAATACACCCAACTATTTGAGGCTTTGGCTGCTGGCGAGCAGTTTGACGAGGAAAAATGGAGGAATAAAATTTACAAAAGTCAGGACTTTGGCAGTAAAAAATACTCTGAGCTTAAGGCATATCTATACGAACTGGTGCTGAAATGTCTTCAGAATTACGATGAACTGCATTCCACCCAACAACGCCTCAACCAACTGCTGCAGAGTGTCGCCGCACTTTTCAAACGGGGGCATTACGCTGATTGCCGCGAACTGCTGAGCAAGGCCCGCAAACTCGCCCAACAGCATGAGAGCTTTTCACACCAGATCGAAATAGTTCGATGGGAAAAGCAACTTGCCTATACCCGAATGGACATAGATTTCCTCCACAAAAACCTTGAGCGATTGCAAGATGAAGAGGCGCGCGCAATGGAGCAATTGCGCAATGCTTCACACTATCGGAGGGCATTTTTTCAGGCCTACGCCACGATCAAAAAAGATCCCGTCCAACGCGGTCCCGATCGTGTGGCGCGTCTTCGCCAGTTGGTAGAGCAAGAGGCGTTCGCCGACCCTAATGCGGCGGTGTCGCACACGGCCCGGGTGCTATATTACCGCACCCTAAGCCTCTATTATCACACGGCGCTGGAGCAAGAAAAATTTTACGAAACCGGCAAGACGCTCATCGCCCTGCAAGAGTCACAGCCACATTTTTTACGCGAAAATTTGTCAGAATATATTGCCGCACTGAGCAATCAAATTCTGGCTTGTGGCCTGCTCCGAAAATATGAGGAAGTGCGCGAATGCCTGCGGAAAATTGATGGTTTACAGGCGATTACAGAAGATGACCGGCGAAAAATACACCGCCAATATTTCAGCGGTTTTTTTGCACTTTGCACCTACACGGGCGAATTCGATAAAGCCCAACGTGAAATGGATCGCTGTCTGCGTGAAGCCGAACGCTTTGACCCGCACGAATACGAAACAGGCAGTTTCTACCTGCAATTCGTACCCATCAGCATTGGCTGTGGCGACTACAACAGGGCACTCGACCACCTGAACCATTGGCTTGCCCAACGCCGAACTGTGGGCCGCGAAGACCTCCAGAGCCTTGCCCGCATCCTTTCACTCATCCTCCATTTTGAGCTGGGGAATTTCATGCTTTTGGATTCTCAACTCCGCACGGCTGCCCGGTTTTTGAAACGAAAAAACCGCCTCCACGAACTGGAACGGCGGTTTATGCACGGCATCTTTGAAGCGATAAAATTGCCTGATGTGCGAGGCCAGCGCGAGGTCTTTGCTAAGGTGAAAAACGACTTGCAACCCAAAGCAAAAGAGCCTGAAACCAGGGCTTTGTTACAAACATTTGACCTCTTGGCTTGGTTGGATGGCAAGGCAAGAGGTCAAACATTTGCAGTAGTGGTACGCGATAAATATCTGCGCGAGGCGGAATCTACGGAGACTTAATTTCCGCCGTTGGATCCGAACGCTAAGTCCGATTGAACACGGGTATCAATCATGGTCCAGCGAACAGAATAGATGCGGCGGCGGCCCACCACTTCTTTGCCGCCTTTTAAGGTCTGCATCTGTCCTTCTTCTAGCGAAGTGACAATGCTCTGCACCTGGAGGTCTTTGAGTTTGAGTTTTTCCTTTGCCATACGAGAGAAATTTGAAAGATGATTTGGAAACAAATATTTTCTACGGACTAAAGATACTCACACAGTCAAAAGTCTCGTTGGACATTTTTTTGGAAAAGTCAGGTTTCTGAGGGGGTTGAGAATGTTGAGGGTCTCCGCTGCGTAATCTCAACGGGGGGGTAACCAGCAGTTGACACAGATTTCTGAACACGGCCCACCTCAACATTCTCAACCCCCTCAACCCCTCAACATCCCATAAGTTCGGTATCCAGGGTGTACTGGCGAGGCGATGATAAAAATATTGGCTCCGTCCGCTGACTCCAGCACAATCTCTTCCTGCTCTGTGGCTAGTGGCAGGGGCACGAAGTCTTTGATAGTTTGGTCAGATTATTTTGAGATGAGACTAGGCGCGACGAAGGATTGTAGCGGGCTCTCCATGACTGAGGCGCAACAAAGTATCAGTTCAAAAGAGTCGAACAAACCGTCAAAGACTTCGTGCCCCTGCCACTAGGACAAAGTCAAATTGCTGGATTATTTCACCGTTAATAATCGCTGTTCCGGCAAGCAGGTACGCAGAGTATATTTTGCCTTCTTGGGCCTTCAGCCTGAATTCCCCGCTTCCGATTTCTACCTGAAAAACTTCGACCCCTGGTGTATCCATTTGAAACGGGCTTCCAGGGCCGACGAGGGTTTTTATACGCGATTCGCCGATTTGCTTTTCAGGAAAATCTGAGGCCTTGTAATCATCGTAACTCGCAGGTTTTGACAGGGTTGTTTCCAAATTTGGGTCAAACCATATCTGGAATATTTCCCCGTCTTTGCCCAGCCATTCGGAGTGGCTGATGCCGCTGCCTGCGCGAATAATTTGAACATCTCCCGCAGAGAGCGGTCTCCATTCCTTGAGTTGGGTGTCGTAGTGGCGGATTTGGCCTTTGAGGACGAAAGAACAAATCTCAAATCCCTGGTGCGGGTGCAGCCCAAACATCTAAATTTGATTTTGGTTTACCACACTGTTTTAACGCCCCGAAAGTTCAGAACTTTCGAGAAATTAGGCTGACACTTTTTACCTTTCCCGCTTAAAACACTTTTTCACATGAAAAGAATCATACCCGTTTTTGCAGTACTGCTTTTTGCCGCCTGCGGCCTATTCTATTTTTCAAGCGAAGAAAAAAACATCTCAGGCGGCCTTAAAGCTCCCGGTGGCGCCTCAGAAGAAAACGGCCCACGTCGCCGCGAATGGCAACGGATGCGGCTAGCCGACCCAGCCACGGGACAAATTCCCGCAGGCATCGAGTTCCTCGAACGTCAATATGCATCTACTCTCCCACAGGCTGTAGTTGAACGTGGGGGTAATGGGCAATGGATGTCCCGTGGCCCCTGGAACGTAGGCGGACGAACCCGTGCATTGGCTATTGACGTGACCAACGAAAACCGTATGCTTGCAGGCGGAATTTCGGGCGGAATCTGGCTCAGTGAAGACGGCGGTCAAACCTGGGCACGCAAGACCCCACTCAATGCGCACCCCGGCGTTACGAGCATCGCGCAAGACACCCGACCCGGAAAGACAAATATTTGGTACTATACTTCTGGAGAACTCTACGGCTCTTCGCCATCTGGCGGTGGCGCCTATTATCTGGGCGACGGTGTGTTCAAAAGTATTGACAGCGGCAATACCTGGGCGCCCATTGCTTCAACGGCTGGTGGCAACCCGCATGAATTTACCTTGGTGTGGCAAGGCGTTTGGCGCATTGCAACCGATCCTTCATCCGCTCAGGACGAGGTATATGCCGCTACTTATGGTGCAATTTTTCGCAGCGTTAATGGCGGCACTTCCTGGGAAGTGGTGCGCGGCCCAGGTACGGGTCAACCCTATTCCTATTTTACAGATGTGGCGGTTACCTCGACCGGCGTTGTCTATGCCATCCTCAGCAGTGAAGGTACGCCCAAAGGCATTTGGAGAAGCACGAATGGCACGACTTGGACCAGCATAACGCCCAGTTTTATGCCCAATGAATACGACCGCCTTTTTATTGGCATCAATCCTAGCAACGAAAACGAGGTGTATTTCTTTGGCACTACGCCAGGCAGCGGACACTACACCAGTTATATCGGCTCGGACGATTGGACGAGCCTTTTTAAATACACCTACCTGAGCGGAGATGGCTCTGGTGCAGGTGGACAATGGGAAGACCGCTCTATGAATTTGCCCAGTACGGGCACTGAGTTTGATCAATGTGCTGCACAAGGCGGCTATGACCTGGTCGTGAGGCAACAACCCGGCACGAACACCTTAATAATCGGCGGCACCAACCTCTGGCGCAGTACCGATGGGTTTGCCTCCCCCAACAACACCACTAAAATCGGTGGTTACAAAATCGGTACGGAGTTTCCATTTTTTGAACTCTATCCCAACCACCATCCTGATTTGCACGAAGCTTTGTTCCTGCCTTCCAACCCAAATGTGATGATTACGGGCAGTGATGGCGGTATTCACCGCACCGAAAATTGCCTCGCGCCTTTTGTCGAATGGTCGTACCTGAACGATGGCTACATCACTTCTCAATTTTATACTGCCATCATTGACAAAAACACGCCGGGGGATAACACGCTTCTGGGCGGCTTGCAGGACAATGGCAATTTTTTTGTAAACTCTGCCGACCCCAAGGCACCCTGGGTTCAAACCGTGAACGGAGATGGGTCTTACGGTGCTATTGCGCCGGGCAAGGCGTTTTACGTCCTTTCCGTACAGTCCAATGGCGTGAAAGTAGTAAAATGTGCGTTAGACAATGCTGGAAATGTCACAGGTTTCCGACGTGTTGATCCCATTGGTCCGGCCGGAGGCGACTATCTGTTTATCAATCCATTGGTGCTTGATCCCAATGACCCGAACCTTCTTTATCTGCCCGCAGGCAATAAAGTTTATCGCCAAAACCAACTCGCTTCCATCCCGCTCACCGGAGCATGGGATGCTATTTCGCAGGGCTGGACCCAGTTCCAAGACACCCTCACAACGGGTGTTTTCTCCGCTATTTCTATATCTGAAGCTGCCCCGGCGAACCGCCTGTACCTTGGTACTACGAACAACAAGGTTTTCCGGGTTGACAATGCGAACACGGGTACACCTTCCTTGACCGTCTTGCCTTCCCCGAATATCGCTTCAACGAATGCCTACATCAACTGCTTGGCCATAGATCCCACCAATGCCGACCGGGTGGTGCTGGTGTATTCCAATTATCTGGTGTATAGCATTTATCTTAGCGAAGATGCAGGCGCTACCTGGGAAAAAGTGGGTGGCAACCTTGAAACAAATTTGGCTGGCACAGGCCCTGGGGCTTCGTTGCGCTGGGTGAGCATCTTGCCCTTGGAAAACGGCTCGCTCAAATATTTCTGCGGCACCAGTGTGGGCTTGTACAGTGCTGACTCTTTGAAACTCCATGCAACAGGCCAGGCTGGTACGGTTTGGACGCAGGAAAGTCCCGCCGAAATTGGCAGCACGGTGGTGGATTATGTGGATGTGCGCCGTTCCGATGGATTCGTGGTAGCAGCTACCCACGGGAACGGAATGTTTGCGGCCAATTTTGGGACAGGTACGGCAAGCCATGAGCCCAAAAATGCGATTTCTGTGCGGGTTTCGCCCAACCCTGCCCGCGATGTGGCAACGTTCAGCATTGTCGGGCAAAAACTTGACAACACCTCCGTCAGGCTTTTTGACCTGAAAGGGAATTTGCAGCGCGAGGAAAATTTGTCAGGAGAAAAAGGCGTACTGCAATTGAACAATCTCCCGGCAGGAATCTATGTGTGGGAGGTGCGCGGCAAAGGCTGGAGAAAGAGCGGGAAATTGGTGAAGGAGTAGACCGAATTGGCTTATGGAACACGGATGACACTGATAAAACACAGATTTGAAAGGAAGGATTAAATCCGTGTCATATCAGTGTCGTCGGTGTTCCGTAAGATTATTGGTGGCGAAATCGCGGTAAAAAATACCACATTCCGCCACTAATAAAAATTATTAGTGGCGAAATCGCATATATTTGCACCATATTCCGCCACTAATAATTTTTTATGATACAAAACGCGCTAATTGGGCGAAAAACAGAGCAAGAGATACTCCTCAAAGCCCTTGATTCTGCGGAGGCAGAAATGATCGCCGTTTTTGGCAGGCGGCGCGTTGGCAAAACCTTTTTGGTCAAGCAGACTTACCGCGAAAACATAGCCTTTGAAATAACCGGGCTTCAAAATGCCAACAACCTCGAGCAATTGCAGAATTTCAGCTTGCAATTGGCTACTATTTCTAAGCCTCTGTTGCCCTTAAAAACGCCCGCCAATTGGTTGGAGGCCTTTTTTATGCTGGCTACCTATCTTGACGGGCAGCCAAGCGACCAAAAACGAGTCATTTTTTTTGACGAAGTTCCTTGGATGGCGACACACAAATCAGGATTTTTAATGGGGCTGGGTTGGTTTTGGAACAGTTGGGCGGTTTCTAAAAATGTTGTAATTGTCATTTGCGGTTCAGCCGCTTCCTGGATGATCCAAAAAGTGGTGAACGATCGGGGTGGGCTGCACAACCGCATAACCAAACGTATTTTCTTGAAACCATTTACCCTTGCCGAAACAGAATTGTTCCTGCAAAGCAGAAATATCCCGCTCAACCGTTACCAACTCATCCAAATTTACATGGCAATGGGTGGCATCCCGCACTACCTAAAAGAAGTTGAATCCGGGAAAAGTGCAGTTCAAAACATCAATGACATTTGCTTTGCACCAAGTGGACTGCTTAACGACGAATTCCAAAGGCTCTATCCCGCGCTTTTTGCCCATGCAGAAAACCATATCGCAGTGGTACGGGCATTGGCACAATCAAGGCAAGGGCTCCCCAGAGAGGCAATCGTCGTATCAACAGGACTTCCAGAAGGAGGAAGTACTTCTAAAGTGCTCGAAGAATTGGAACAATCAGGTTTTATCACATCCTACAACCCATTTGGGAAACGAAAAAAAGATACCCTTTTCCGACTGACCGATGAATATTCGCTCTTTTACCTCCAGTTTATCGAGAACCACCAAGACGGTGGCAGCGATACCTGGAATCATCTGAGTCAAACCCAAACCGCTAAAATTTGGGCCGGTTATGCTTTTGAAAACATTTGTTTGAAACACGTCCCGCAAATCAAAAAAGCACTTGGGATATCCGGGGTCTATTCCCAATCTTCCGCTTTTTTACAGAAAGGTACCGATAAGGGAACGGGCGCGCAAATTGACCTCTTGATTGACCGCAACGATCAGGTTGTCAACTTGTTCGAAATAAAGTATTACAGAGCTGAACTTACCCTGACCGAAGCCGATGCCAAATCGCTGCAAAATAAAATGCGGGTATTTAGGGAAGCAACGGGCACAAAAAAACACCTGATGCTGACCATGATGACCACTTTTGGCCTACATCACAACAAGCATAGCCTCGGATTGGTGGAGCAGGTGCTGACTTTGGAAGATTTGTTCGGGTAATATGCGTCGTTACTCCTCCAATCAAATCAAGCCCTCCCTTGCCACAAACGACTCACAAGCCCGGTTCAGCATCTTAAACACTTCCTCAAACCCATTGTCATCATAGTAGGGATCCGGCACGGAGCGCTCCTCGCCTGGGTGAATCTGACCGAGCATCAATTCTACCTTTGCGCGATGTTCCTCCGTCTGGGCCAAGCGCAGCACATCACGCAGATTCTGCATGTCCATGACAAAAATCTTGTCAAATCGTTCAAAATCAGCGACTTGGAACTGCCGGGCACGCTGGTCAGTGATGTCAATGCCATGCTGCCCCGCCGTTACAATAGAGCGGCGGTCAGGCAATTCGCCAGCGTGCCAGTGGCCGGTTCCGGCACTGTCCACTTCCCAGTCGAATTCCGCTTCGCGGATTTTTTGTTTCATAATGCCCTCGGCCAAGGGGCTGCGGCAGATGTTGCCGAGACAAACCATCAGGATTTTCATGTTTGATTGGATGTTTTGATATGAGCGTAAAGTTGCGTCAGTTTTCAAATTAAAAAACTAACTTTGTTTCCAGCTCCCTGCGGTTATGATAAAGAGAAACGCCTGGCAGGGGTAGAGAACTCCAAAAAACCACTTTAATCACAGTATAAAACATATTGATTATAAAAGATCTATCAATGGCAATAACAATCGCTTTATTTGCCCTAACCATGTCTTGTTCTAAAAGCAAGCCCGAGGCGCTTGTTGACCCTATTCCTGTTGACACAATCCCTGTTGACACCGCAATCATTGAATTAGGGAAAGTTTCAGTTCTGAAAAATGGAGTTCCTTGGAATGCTTCGTTTTATGCCAGGTATAATATTGGAGATTTTGGCAATTTTTTCCTTTCTGGAAAGGCGACCAATAATTCCCTTGATGAGAGATTTAATTTGTATGATATACCTTCAAAAAAGGGAATCTATCTCGTGGAAAGAGCTTTGTTGTGGAATCATAATAATAATATTCCGAATGGAGGGCTTGGTATTGTTTTAGGCCTTGACCAGTTGCTTAATTATTATAGTGTGGACACCACCCGAGCGAATCAATACTTCGAGATACTTCGCTACGATTCTGTCACCCATATAGTAGAAGGTCGTTTTCAAATCTTTCTGGAAGGACCTTCTGACTATCCATTTTTGCCGGATAGTATTGCGCTCACGGAAGGGAAGTTTCATTTGAAGATTGAGGAACAATGAAATATCCAATGTCCAATAAGGAATGTCCAATGTCCAAGAAGGCGTTGCGATTGGGATTGAACTTTATCTGATGTTATGGAGTCAAAGTGAGTGGCTATGCGCGAAGCCAACTTGGACATTGGAAATTCCTTGTTGGACATTGGACATTTTCACGGGACATTGGACATTTTCACTGGATATTTGCGGCATGAAACGACTCATACTTCTCGCGCTCATCCTCCTTCCCATGATTTCCGAAGCACAAACCAACTATGCGCCTTTCCGCCAACCGCTCAATACCGGGCAGTGGGAATTCCGACAGGCAAACACGCCCGCCTGGAAACCTGTCAAAATCCCCGTAAGCGCCCACACTGCGCTGCTCCAAAACGGCATGATCGAAGACCCGTTTTGGCGCGACAACGAAGAAAAACTCCAATGGATAGAAAAGGAGGACTGGGAATTCCAGACCACTTTTGATGTGGGCGCCGATGTGTTAGCCAAAAAACACATAGAGTTGATATTCAAGGGCCTGGATACCTACGCCCAAATTTATTTGAACGATTCTTTGTTGCTGGAAACCGACAACATGTTCCGCACCTGGCGGGCCGACGCCAAGGGTTTGTTAAAACCCAGCGGCAACAAACTCCACATATACTTTGAAAGCCCGCTGAAAAAAACCGAAGAGCCCTGGAAAAACCTCGGCTACGAACTCCCCGGCGGTCAGCGAACTATGACCCGCAAAGCACAGTTCCACTATGGCTGGGACTGGGGACCGCGTTTTGTGGGTTGTGGCATACTGCAAAAACCGACCCTGGAGGCTTGGGACGATCTGATTTTTGAAAACCTTTTCATCACCACTCAAAGCGTTACGCCCGAAAAAGCACGCATGGTGGCCCGATTCCGCTACCGTTCAGATTTGAAATTCCCGGTCACGGTACAGTTCAAGGAAGGCAAGCGAAAAGCCGTAGAGGATCGGGTGCTCTGGCCTGGCACCCACACGGATTCTGTCACCTACGACGTCGAAAAACCGAAACTTTGGTGGTGTGCCGGCATGGGTGAACAGCCGCTCTACGATTTTACCATCGAAGTAAAAAAAGGAATACAAACCATTGAAAAACAAGACATTCGGATGGGTATCCGCAGCATCGAACTGGTGACGGAGAAGGACGAAAAAGGCGAAACCTTCTATTTCAAACTCAATGGGAAACCTGTGTTTGCAAAAGGCGCGAACTACATTCCACAGGATATTTTTCAGGATCGTGTGGATCCCAATCATACCAAACGATTGCTCGACGATGTGGTGGGCGCCAACATGAACATGCTCCGTGTGTGGGGCGGCGGCATCTATGAAGACGACACATTTTACCAACTCTGCGATGCGCGGGGCATCATGGTCTGGCAGGATTTTATGTATGCCTGCGCCCTTTATCCAGGCAGCGGCCGGTTCCTGAAAACAGCCGCTTTTGAGGCCCTCGAACAGATCGAACGCCTGCGCCAACACCCTTGCATCTCGCTATGGTGCGGCAACAACGAAAACGACGAAGCCTGGCACAACTGGGGCTGGCAAATGCAGTTCAACGAAGCACAACGGACTCAACTTTGGCGTGAGTACAAGTTGTTGTACAGCGACATTTTGCGTACTTATGTGGAAAACAACGCAGATCGGGTTCCGTACTGGGAAAGTTCGCCGAAGTATGGGCGTGGAAATCCGAAATCACTGACCGAAGGCGATTCGCACTACTGGGGCGTATGGCACGACGAGGAACCATTCGAGATTTTGAACAAAAAAGTGCCACGTTTTATGAGCGAATTCGGTTTCCAGAGTTTCCCGGAATGGCGCACAATTCAGTCCTTCACCGAACCAGACGATCGCAAATTGGAGAGCAAAGTCATGCTTTTGCACCAAAAACACCCGCGTGGCAACGCGCTCATCGCCGAGTACATGAAACGCGATTACAACATGCCCAAAAATTTTGAGGATTTTGTGTACGTTAGCCAATTGCTGCAAGCAGAAGGGATGCGCACAGGCTTTGAAGCCCACCGACGTAACAAACCCTACTGCATGGGCACACTTTATTGGCAATTGAACGATGTATGGCCGGTGGCTTCCTGGAGCAGCGTTGACTATTTTGGACGTTGGAAGGCATTGCATTATTACACGCGTGAAGCGTTTCAACCGGTAGCGGCTTTGCCGATTTTAGAAGACAATGTGCTGAAAATCTATGGGGTAAACGACCAAGCAGATAGTGTAGGAGTAACGTTGAATGTGCGGGCTTTCACTTTTGAAGGATCTAAACTGCTTGAATTCAGTCAGTCCGGTCTGGTGATTTCCCCAGATTCAAGCAAACTGCTGTGGCAAACACCCCTCAAAACGGTACTCGCCGGCAAAAAGCCCGAAAACTGCGTGGTGGAAATAGAATTGAGGGATTCGTCGGGCACAACAGTGCTGAGCCGCCGACTTTTTTATGCGGTTCCGCCCAAGAAGATGAAATTGCCCAAGGCCGATTTGAAAATCACGGCGGTGGAAAAAACACCCGCAGGCTATTCTATCGCTCTACAAACAAATGGCAATCTTGCCAAAAACGTGTACTTGCAGACGGAAGAAGAAGGTTTCTTCTCCAACAACTATTTCGACTTGCTGCCCGACGAACGGGTCACGATCT
>Ga0209181_10009509_pt1 | contig 12760 bp, 5 predicted proteins | sample MAT05_FD_187208 | JGI IMG/M metagenome (GOLD analysis project Ga0209181, IMG submission 187208) | Freshwater microbial communities from Lake Fryxell liftoff mats and glacier meltwater in Antarctica - MAT-05 (SPAdes) (version 2) | ecosystem: Environmental > Aquatic > Freshwater > Ice > Liftoff... | reverse complement strand
GCGGGCGCGTGCTAACATCGCCGCGTCCACGATGCGCATCTGTCCGCAGTGCCGAACCGTCTATACGGGAGGCGAGAAGTCATGCCCCCGTGACAGCAGTCGCACGGTCGATGCGCGCGAGCACGCCGAGGCCGAGGGCGATCCGCTGCGCGGCGTCGTCGTCGCCGGGCGCTTCAAGATCCTCGAGCGGATCGGCATCGGCGGCATGGGCACCGTCTATCGCGCTGAGCAATCCGGGCTCGGTCGCGCGGTCGCGCTCAAGATCCTGAAGAAAGAGTTCGTGCTCGATCGCGACACGGTCACGCGCTTTCATCGCGAAGCGAAGGCGATGTCGCTGCTCACGCACCCGAACACCGTGCGCGTCTTCGACTTCGGTGAGACGCCGGAGGGGCTGCTCTTTCTCGCGATGGAGCTGCTCGAGGGAGAGCTCCTCACGCACCGTATCGAGCGTGAGGGCCCGCTCGATGTGCGCACCGCGGTCGGCTTCGCGAAGGAGATCCTCGCGTCGCTGTCGGAGGCGCACGAGAAGGGGATCATCCACCGCGATCTGAAGCCCGACAACATCTACCTCGCGCGCGTCGAAGGTCGCGCGGCGCCAGTGGTCAAGGTGCTCGACTTCGGTATCGCGAAGGTCATCCAGGGCGATCGCAAGATCGATCAGCTGGAGACGCAAGCCGGCACCGTCTTCGGCACGCCGCGCTACATGTCGCCCGAGCAAGCGCAGGGCAAAAAGCTCGATCTGCGCAGCGACCTCTACGCCGTCGGCGTGTTGCTCTACCAGATGCTCGTCGGGCACGCGCCGTTCATCGACGACGACGCCGTCGTCGTGATGGCGAAGCACATCAAAGAGAAGCCGCAGTCGCTGCGCTCGGCGGCGCCCGGCCGGCCGATACCGTCGAGCCTCGACCGCGCCGTGCTGAAGTCGCTCGAAAAGGACGCGACCGGCCGCTTCGCGAGCTCCGACGAGTTCGTGAAGCGCCTCGACCTCGTGCTCCCCGACGTCGACGAAGCCACGCGCCTCGCCCGCGCCGGCAAGAACTTGCGCGGCCCGATCAGCGGCGCACCGCGCGGCGTGCTGATCGGCGCGGCTGCTGGGCTCGGCGTCGCCGTGCTCGTCGCCGTCTCACTCGTCGTCGCGAGCGGCAGCGGTGACGAGCCCGAGGTCGTCGCGTTCGCCGTCGATCCGCCGTCGACCCCAAATGGCCTCGGCGGCGTCGGCAGCCCGCCGAACGTCCCCTCGACGCCGCGCCCCTCGCCGGCCGTCGCCCTGCGCAGCGAGCCGCCGGGCGCCGAGGTGTGGCGCGACGGGCAGCTTCTCGGCGTGACGCCGCTCGACGTCTCCATCGCCGCCGGCGAGAACGCCGTGCGCGTCCAGCTGAGGAAGAGCGGCTTCATCGAGACGGTCGCGCTGCTCGTCCCCGGTGGCCCGAGCCCGCTGGTGTCGCTCGCCGCCGAGCAGCCGCAGAGCGCAGCGCTGCGCATCGTCCGTCCGCGTGGCGGCGGCGTACGTCCGCGTGGCGGAGGCGGGAGCGCGGGCGGAGGCGGAGCGGCGGGCGCGGAGGACACGACGCCGCCGGCCGGAGGGACGGGGACGGCGGTGACGCCGCCGGTGCGGCCGCGCGATCCGTATGAGCGGTTTGACTGAGCCTACAACCCCAGCGTCTCCGCCGCCGCGCCCACGGTCATCGCGACGATCTGACTCGCGAAGTTCGCATCGAGGTTCGCGGTCACGTCCGGCCCCGCGCGGCAGTGATACTTGTCGTAGCGGAACTCCGAGGTGTCGGTGATCATCATGCCGGGATAGCTCTGCTCCCAGAACGCGGCGTGATCGGAGCGGCGCAGATCGGCGATGGCCGGCGAGGTGAGCAGTGACTCGGGGATGACGAGCGGGATGAAACGCAGGCCGATGCGATCGGCGTAGGTCTCGAGGCTGGCGACGGTGGCGCTCGATGCGGGATCGCCGATGACCGCGACGAAGTTGCCGCGATGCATGTTGCGCGTGTCTTCGAGGGCGGCTTCGCGAAACAGCAGGCTGAATCCCGCCGGCAGCGCTTGCGAATTGGGCGTGGAGTCGCTGTAGCCGATCATCTCGAAGTTGAAGTACGCGTCGATCGTGTCGCCGTTCGCGCGGGCGCGTGTCGCATAGGCGCGCGAGCCGATGAGGCCGCGCTCTTCTTCGTCCCAGCAAGCGACGACGAGCGTGCGCGGGTAGCTCGCGGTGGCGAGCACGCGCGCCGCCTCGAGCACGCCAGCCACACCGCTCGCGTTGTCGTCCGCGCCATCGCAGCCGCGGATGTGATCGTAGTGCGCGCCGATGAGCACCCGCCGATTCGGCTCCGTCGTCCCCATGCGCACGCCGACGACGTTGATGCCAGTGGCGTACGCATGCCGCTCGACGGTGAAGCCGAGCGACTCCAGCCGAGTCGCGCAGAGGTCCTGTACAGTCTGCCAGTGCGTCGACTCCGGCACGCGCTCCATCGCCACCGTCGCGAGATCCGCCGAGTAACGCGCGACCTCCACACACTGAGTCAGCGCGAGCGGCGTGTCGCTCGCACAAGCCGGCAGCGGCCCGGCGTCCATGCCCGCGTCCGAGCCCGAGTCGACACCGGTGTCAGTGCCGAGGTCGACGCCCGAGTCCGTCGTCGCGGCCGTCGAGCCACACGCTCCGAGCGCAAGCGCCGTCAGCGCAAGAGTGAGACCGCGCGTCCATCGTGAAGAGTTCATCGGCCGAGGTTCTGCGATGCGCGAGCGACGCGCAACGCGCGAGACCTCGGAGGCGCTCCGGTTTTCAACCGCCGCCGCTGGCCGTGCCGATCACGACTCACCCCGCCTCCCAGCATTCCTCCGAAAGCCCCCTTTCCAACCTCGTTCGAGGGGGGCTTTTCCGATGGCGGCGATGCGAGTCGCGTGCACTCGAATAGCGGCGATGTGAGGCACCCCCAACCCCCCCAACCCCCTTGGAAAGGGGGCTTTTGGAGGGAATTGAGGGGAGTCCGGGTCAAGCGCGGTACACCCACGCCACCGGCGGCGTCCGAAAACCCCGACCTCTTAAGCGACCCAGACAGCCCGCAGGTCTTCGCTCACCGCGCTTGCGACGTGCAGCCAAGTACACAAAGCCTCTCGACGCATCCTCCTCCCCAGCGATGTACTTACGGAAAAACTCCTCCCCCAGCGGGGGAGGCAGGGAGGGGGTGAAAGCCCGCCCCTGCCAAGGGGCAACTTTGCACAGCGACGGCGGCTCCTCGCGAGAAGTGATGAATCTTGAGGGGGAGGTTCCGCGCGCGTGAGCGCAACGAATGAGGCTCAAAAAATCGTCAGTCACCAACCCCGCGCGGGAGCGCACCTAGCGGAGCCAAACCACCGTAAATCTGTCCCCGCCCTCATCCGCGCTCGCTGAGCGGCTCCGCGCGACATACGCAGACGGCTCGCTCAGCCACTTGCGCACCGCTTCGCGCAGCGCGCCGGTGCCGTGACCGTGGTGCACGAAGCCGACCCGGATCGAGGCCCCGTACAAGCGATCGAGGAACTGCTCGAGCATCGCGACGGCGTCGTCGGCGCGCATGCCGCGCACGTCGAGTGTGTTGCTCTCGCTCGGCATCGGCAGCGCCGGCTCCGCGCTCGCGTGGAGGTCGCTGCGCAGGTCGAGCCCTCCGCCTCCTCCGCCGCGCGCCGCGTCCTTCGCCGTCGGCGCCTTCTCGATCAAACGCACCTCGTCGACGCCGACCCACAGCTTGAGCGGCCCGGCGCCGACGCGGACGCGGCCCTTCTGCGGCGCCTCGATGATCTCGACGTCGGCGCGCAGGCGCGGGACGTGAACGCGCATGCCGGCGCGCAGGTCCTTCGCATCCGGCGCGGTGCCGAGGTCGCGCGGCGCGAGCGGCAGCGCGCCGGTAGCATCCTCGAGCACGCCGCCCATCGCGACCTTGCTCGCGGCCTCGTCGACGATCTTGCGCGCCGCCTCGAGGGTCGGCTCGTCGAGGTTTTGCGAGCGGATGCGCGAGCGCGCGGTGCGCACCTCGTCCCGCGTACGGCGGATCATCGAGACCAGCTGCTCAGCCTCGCGGGAGACGTGCGCGCGCTCTTTGCTTCGCAGCGACTCGAGCTCCCGCTCCGCGGCCTCGCGCGCCGTCGCGGCCTTCGCGCGCTCCTCCTCGAGCCCGGCCCGCTGGATCGCGAGCGCGTGCCACTCCTGCTCGAGCTTGCGCACCAGCTCGTCGAAGCTGCGCGCCTGATCGGGCAGGACGCGGCGCGCCATCGCGATGACGTCCGGCGGGATGCCGAAGCGCGCCGCCACGACCAGCGCGCTCGAGGCGCCGGGCACGTCGAGCATCACGCGGAAGGTCGGCTGCATCGTCTGCACATCGAAGCCGACGGACGCGTTGCGCAGGCGCGGATCATTGAGCGCGAGCGCCTTCAGCGGCTCGTAGTGCGTCGTCACCGCGACCGCCGCGCCGCGCTTGCACAGCGCGTCGATCACCGCGCACGCGAGCGCCGCGCCCTCTTCGGGATCGGTGCCGCCGGCGAGCTCGTCGAGCAGGACCAGCGTGCGCTCGTCGCTGGTGTCGAGGATGCGCGCGACGTTGGTGACGTGCGCGGAGAACGTCGACAGGTTCTTGGTGAGCGATTGATCGTCGCCGACGTCGGTGAGCACGCGCGTGAAAAAGCCGCAGGAGCTGCCCTCGTCGGCCGGCAGCGGCAGGCCGGCGCGCACCATCAGCGCGGCGAGCCCGAGCGTCTTCAGCGCGACGGTCTTGCCGCCGGCGTTCGGCCCGGAAACTACGAGCGCGTGCCCCGCCGCGAGCGCCAGATCGTTCGGCACAACGGGCACACCATCGAGCGCGAGCAGCGGATGCCGCGCGCCGATGAGCGCGATGCCCGCCTCGGCAGTGAGCCGCGGGAAGGTGCAGCGCAGATCGCGGCCGAGCTTCGACGAGGCGACGCGCAGATCGGCGTGATCGAGCGCGTCGCACGCGGCGCGCAGCGGCACCAGGCGCTCACGGACGAGATCGGAGAGCAGCGCGAGGATCCGCGCGACCTCGCGCTCCATCTCCGCCTGCGCGATCCGATAGCGGTTGCCGAGCTCGACCAGCGCGCGCGGCTCGATGAACACGGTGGCGCCGCTCGCGCTCGCGCCGTGCACGATGCCCTGCAGCTTCTCATGCGCGTCGGTGCGGACGGGCAGCACGTAGCGACCATCGCGCACCGTGTGATAGCGATCCGACAGCACATCGGCGTGCTTGATCAGCATCTCCTCGAGGCGCGCGGTGATGCGCGCGCGGAGGTTTGCCACTTCGGTGCGCAGCGCGCGCAGCTCGGGGCTCGCGTGATCGAACACGGTGCCATCGGTGTCGATCGCGGCGCGCAGCTCTTCTTCGAGACCATCGAGCGTCGGATCCGTGCCGCACGCCTCGAACAACATCGGCAAGCGCTTGCGCCGCATACCGAGGAAGCGGCGCAGCACGCGCGCCGCCGCGACGACCGAGACGACGTCGTTGAGCGCGGGCGCATCGAGCGCGCCCATGCGCTCCACGCGCGCGAGGTGCTCGCGCAAGGAGCGCAGGCCCTCGAGCGGCACTGGCTCGCCCGCGCCGAGCACGTCCGCGGCCTCCGCCGTCTCGCCGAGCGCGCGCTCCATCGCGGCAGCGCTCGACGCGAGCGGGAGCTCATCGGCATCGCGCAGCGGGCCCACGCAGCGCGCGACCACCGCCGCCACGATGCGCGGCCACTCGAGGTCGGCGAGCGTCTTCGGCGGCGCCGCGTGTTGCATCGGCGACGAAGCTAGCAGCCCGTCGATCAATCGCACGCGGCGCTCTGTTATGCTCGGCCGGTGATCGACCGCTTCGCTTTCGTTCGGCACGGCTGCGCTTCGTTCGTCGTCGCGGCGCTCGTCGCGCTCGCGGGCTGCCAGCCGGAGGAGTACGCGCTGCTGCTCGACGTCTACGCGCGCGACGACATCGACTCGATCGCCGTGAAGGTGATCCCGCGGGATGGCAGGGGCAGCACGGCCAGCATCAACGAGTCGGTGAGGCGCACCGCGGCGATGGGCGACGCGCCGGTACGCGTCGCGGTCTCGTTCCTTGGCCCAGTCGACGTGATCGTGCACGTGCGCGGCGCCTCTGACGATGGCGGGACACTGGCGACGCGCTGCTATTCGATTCGCGGTGTAGTCCGCGACGACGCGCTGTTGGTGGCGCTCCCGCCGAGCGCAGACGCCGACGGCGACGGTTTTCCGGAGCAGGGCGCGGTCTCGTGTCTCGATCCGGAGGGCGCGAGCGGCAGCGGCCCGTGTGACAACGCGTGCTCGGGCGGCGTGGGCGTGGACTGCCGCGGATGTGTCGGCTCGGAGTGCCCGGCGGCACCCGCGGACGGCGACGCGAGCATCTTCCCAGGCGCCGACGAGCTCTGCGCCGATGGCGTCGATCAAGACTGCGACGGAGCCGACGTCGCGTGTGGCGATCAAGACGGTGACGGCTACCGCAGCTGCGGCGTCGACGACGCGGGCGCGTGCGACTGCGCGGACCGAGACGCGACCCGCAACCCGAACGCCGTGGAGGTGTGCGCCGATGGCATCGACCAAAACTGCGACGGCGCCGACGCGCGCTGTGATCGCGATGGCGATGGCTTCCCCGCCGATCTCGACGTCGGCGGCACGCCCGACTGCGACGACACCGATCCGAACGTACACCCCGACGAAACCGGCCTGCCGACCGTCGAGGTTTGCACCGCTGACGGCGGCACGCCGCGCGACGAGAACTGCAACCGGCTGATCGATGAGCTCCCCGACTGCGCGGGCGACGACCTCGACGCCGACGGCTCGGAAGACTGCGCGCGCACCGGTGCCACTACGGGCTGCGACTGCAACGACTGCGATCCGACGGTCGGTCCGAGCGCCGGCGAGATCTGCGGCAACGGCGTCGACGAGAATTGCGACGGGATGGACACGGCGTGTCGCGCGAACGACGCGGACGGCGACGGCGTCGTCTCCGCCATGCTCGGCGGCACCGACTGCAACGACACGCCGGGCGACGGCGCGCGCATCTTCCCCGGCGCGGTCGAGCTCTGCGGCAACGGCGTCTCCGAGAGCTGCAGCGTCGACGCACCGTGCTCCGCAGACACCGACGGCGACGGCTACGCCGAACCTGCAGGTTGCGAGGGCAACGCGGCGATCGTTCCGTACTCGGAGGAGCGCTGCAACGGCGTCGACGACGACTGCGACGGCCGCGTCGACGAGCCGAACCCGAGCGGTGGCGCCCCGTACGATGGCTGTGTGCTGCCGCGCGCAGACGAGACCGGCTGCGCCGACGGCCGCTGCGCCGTGCTCTACGGCTCGAGCTTCTTTCACTGCAGCGGCTGCAGGCTCGCGTGCGACTTCATCGCGACCGACGTCTGCAACGGCGGCAGCTGTGAGTGCTCGAATGACGGCCGCTTCGAGCCCGCTTGCACGAGCGGCAGCACCTGCTGCGCGGCGCGCGGCTGCCACAATCTGCAGACCGGTGACCTCGCTTTCTGCGGCAACTGCGACAACAACTGCACCACGCTCTACGGCGCGCGCATCGACTCTTGCGTCGCCGGCGCGTGCTCGTGTGGTGGCGGCGCCGCGTGCGCCGACGGCGAGTCGTGCTGTGGCGGCCGCTGCGTCGATCTGCGTCTCGACAGCGCCAACTGCGGCGGCTGCGGCACGGTGTGCAACCTCCCCGCTGCGACCTCGCTCTGCTCGATGGGCGCGTGCGCGATCGGCACCTGCATCAGCGGTCGCGCCGACTGCGACACCAGCGCGACGACCGGCTGCGAGACGGATCTCGCGCTGCCCGCGACGTGCGGCAGCTGCACCACGCGCTGCTCGACGAGCGGCCGCTGTGTCGCGGGCGGCGCTTCGTACGTCTGCGCCTGCAACACCGGCTACATGGGTGATGGCGTCACCTGCAACGACATCAACGAGTGCACCTCGGCGGCCACCTGCGGCAGCAACTCGACCTGCATGAACACGGTGGGCGCGTTCACCTGCACCTGCCTGCCCGGATATACGAGCCCGGATGGCCGCAACTGCATGGACATCAACGAGTGCTCGGCGATGACGACGTGCGGGCGCAACCTCAGCGCCGCGAACGGCTGCACCAACACGACGGGCGGCTTCACCTGTGCGTGCGCAGCCGGCTTCGTCGCGTCTGGTGCGGGCCCGACGCTGACCTGCATCGACATCGACGAGTGCGCCACCGCCAGCCGCTGCGGCCGCGACCTCAGCCCGGCGAATATCTGCACCAACAGCAACGGCGCATACGCCTGCAGCTGCACCGCCGGCTTCATGGCGATGGGCTCGGGCATCACCGCGACCTGCGTCGACATCAACGAGTGCGGGACCCCGGCGACGTGCGATCAGCCGAGCGGCAACACCTGCGGAAACTCCACCGGCGGTTACACTTGCAGCTGCCGGTCCGGCTACATGCCGACCGGCTCCGGCCTTACCGCTGGCTGCGCCGACATCAACGAGTGCAGCTCCGGCTCTCCATGCAACACGGGTGGAACGTGCATGAACATGGGCGGCAGCTACTCGTGCATGTGCGGCTCCGGCTGGCTCAACTGCGGCGGCGCGCCCGACTGCGAGACGATGCGCGGCACGGTGACCAACTGCAACGGCTGCGGCGACGCGTGCGCGGCAAGCGCCGCCCTCTGCTGCCCGATGGGACCCAACTTCATGTGCCGCGCCAGCTGCTCCTGACGCATGCACGAGCTCGGGCAGACTGCACCGCTTTACTCCGTCGCTCCGTTCGCGCTCTTGCTGCTCGCCATCGCGGTGCTGCCGCTCGCAGCGCCGCACTGGTGGGAGCACAACCGCAACAAGGCGCTCATCGGCGGGCTTCTATCGCTGCCGATCGTCGTCTATCTACTGCGCACCGCGCCGCACGCGCTTGGGCACTCGCTCGCCGAATACGCGTCGTTCGTCGCGATGCTCGGCGCGCTCTACATCGTCGCCGGAGGCATCCGGCTCAGCGGCGATCTGCGCGCCACGCCGCTGACGAACTTGCTGTTGCTCGCGACGGGGGCGGTGCTCGCGAACGTCATCGGCACGACCGGCGCGAGCATGGTGCTCATCCGCACCGTGCTGCGCACCAACCAGCAGCGCGAGAACACCGGCCACATCCCGTTCTTCTTCATCTTGATCGTGTCGAACTGCGGCGGCCTGCTCACGCCACTCGGTGATCCGCCGCTGTTCATCGGCTACCTGCGCGGCGTGCCGTTCGGCTGGACGCTTCGCCTACTGCCGGTGTGGGTGATCGCGATTGGCTATTTGCTCAGCGTCTTCTACCTCGTAGAGCGCCGAGCGTATCGACGCGAGCAAGTTCGCGCGCTCGCGAGCGACGCGGCCAACGTGGTGCCGCTGCGCATCGATGGGTGGGTCAACGTCGGTCTGCTCGCGCTCGTCGTCGCGTCGGTGTTCATGCCGACGCCGCTGCGCGAGATCGCGATGGCCGCGATCGCGGGCGGCTCGGTGGTGCTCGGGCCGAAAGCGCCGCGCAAAGCGAACGCCTTCACCTGGGCGCCGATCGTCGAGGTCGGCGTGTTGTTCCTCGCGATCTTCGTGACGATGGTGCCAGCCCTCGCGATGCTCGAGGCGCACGGCGGCGAGCTCGGCGTCACGCGGCCGTGGCAGTTCTTCGTCATGACCGGCGCGCTCTCGTCGATGCTCGACAATGCGCCGACCTACCTGACGTTCCTCAGCACGGCGCAGGGCCTGCAGCTCGGCGGCGACGTGATCGGCGTGCCGTCGCTCTATCTCGCCGCGATCAGCTGCGGCGCCGTGCTGATGGGCGCGAATACGTACATCGGCAACGGCCCGAACTTCATGGTGAAGGCCATCGCCGAAGAGATGGGCGTCACGATGCCGTCGTTCTTCCGCTACGCCGCAGGCGCGATCCTCGTCCTCTCGCCGGTGTACGCGCTGCTCACGGCGTATTTCGCGCTCGCGGGCTGACGGCACGGCAGGCGCTTCGCGATCTGAGCTGACGGTGCAGGCCGACTTCAGCGCTCGCGCACTTCGCTGCGGTGGACCTTCGTCCAGTCGGGAATCTTCAGCTCGCCACCGCCGCCACCGCCACCGCCACCGCCACCACCGCCACCACCACCGCCGGGGCGAGCGCCGCCGCCGACGAGCACGAGCTCGAGGTCGACGTCCGCGGTTGGCGTGAGCGCGCGCGTGGCGACCGCACGACCCTTGCGCGCGCGCAGCATGATCATCGCGCCGCGCGGCGTCACGAAGCTGCACGGCGTCTGCTCGCAGACGGTGCCGCGCTCGTCGACCGTGACCATCGCGCCCACGGGACGCGTCGTTACGCGCACCGTGATGTCGTCGCTGGCTGCGCTCCCGAGATCGACGGCGTCGGGTGTGACGAAGCCACCACCGCCGGCGTCGAGCGCGAACCCAACTGGCGTGTTCGCGCCGGCGTCATAGCCCGCGTCCACCTCGCCGGTCGCGAGACCCACGCGGTCGCCATCTGCGCGCGTGCCGGCCGGATCACGCGTCGCAAACCAGGCGGTGGCGGCCCCGGCGCCGAGCAGCACCACAGCCGCGCTGGCGACGAGGAGCCCTTTGCCGCGACCGCCGCTCGACGGCAGCTCCGCCTCGCGCGCTGACTCCGCCAAGATTACGCGCGGGCCGCGCGCCTTCGACTTGACGGCGCCGCCGTAGCCCATGAGCGTACCGCCCTCGACCTGAAACGGAATCGACAAGTCCATCGCGGCGGCGAGGCTGCGGCAGAGCTCGTCCATCGTCTGGTAGCGATGGTCGGGATCTTTGGCGAGCGCCTTCAAGATCACCGCCTCGAGCTCGGCTGGGACCTTCACGTGCGGGTTCACGTCGCGCAGCAGCGGGATCGGCTCGAACATGTGCTGCGTCAGCACGCCCATGAACGTGTCGCCAACGAACGGCACGCGGCCGGTGAGCACCTCGTAGAGGATCACGCCGAGCGCGTAGATGTCGACGCGATGATCGAGCGGCTTACCGGCCGCTTGCTCGGGCGACATGTACTCCGGCGTGCCGAAGATCATGCCGGTCTTGGTGAGCTTGCGGCCGGGCGCGCCGACGGTCTCGATGTCGCTCATCTTGGCGATGCCGAAGTCGACGATCTTCACGAAATCAGCGAGTTCGGCGCGCTTGATGAGGAAGATGTTCTCCGGCTTCATGTCGCGGTGGACGATGCCCTTGTTGTGCGCGGCGCCGAGCGCCTTGCAGCACTGGACCAATATCTTCACTGCGCGCGCGGGTGAGATCGTGCCCTCACGCGAGAGGATGTCGGCGAGGTCTTCGCCTTCGAGCATCTCCATCACGAAGTAGCTCGCGCCCGATGGCGTCTCGCCGAAGTCCGAGATGTCGACGATGTTGTCGTGACCAATGCGCGAGGCGCTCTTCGCCTCTTGACGGAAGCGCTCGACGACGTCCGGACGCGCGCTGAAGTCGTCGCGCAGCACCTTCAGCGCGACGTGCTTCTCGATGACGATGTGCTCCGCCTCGTAGACGATGCCCATCCCGCCCTCGCCGATGCGGCGCAATATCTTGTAGCGATCGCCGAGCACCGACCCGATCAGCGGATCAGCCGCGGTCGCGCCGAGCGCGAGCGCCGAAGCGCTGACGAGACGTCCACCATCGAGCGGGCAGAAGACTTCCCCGCCCGGATATTGCGTCTTGCAGCTGGGGCAGGCTTTCATGTCGAAGACGGGCTCGAAAAGCCGCCCGAAGGTAACATCGGCTCTCCCGAGGGTCAACGAAGCGACGGTGTTTCCACAGTGACTTCGCACGCTTAGTGGCGTGGCGAGCGTGGTGTGTTGGAGCGGACGCGTGGAGCGCGGTCGTTGCTCTCGGTGCGCGCGCAAGATATGGGGAAACGCGATGGGCCGCATCCACGTACTCGACGACGCGCTCGCCGATCAGATCGCCGCTGGCGAGGTGGTCGAGCGACCGGCGAGCATCGTGCGGGAGCTGCTCGACAACGCGATCGACGCAGGCGCGACGCGGATCATCGTCGAGATCGGCGGCGGCGGCGCGGAGCTGGTGCGCGTCACCGACGATGGCGAAGGGATGGACGCGGACGACGCGGTGCTCGCGCTGCGCCGCCATGCGACGAGCAAGCTGCGCTCGATCGAGGACCTCGAGGCGATCGGCACGCTCGGCTTCCGCGGCGAGGCGCTGCCGTCGATCGCGTCGGTGGCGCGGCTGGTCATCACCACGCGCACACGCGCCGCGAGCGGCGGCACGCGCGTCGCCGTCGATGGCGGCGGCGTGCCCACCGTGACGGCGGTCGGCTGCGCGCCGGGCACCAGCGTCGAGGTGCGCGATCTCTTCTACAACGTGCCCGCTCGGCGAAAATTCCTGCGCGCCGCGTCGACCGAGAGCGCGCACGTCGCCGAGGTCGTAGTGCGCGCGGCGCTCGCCCATCCCGCCCTACACCTCGAGCTGCGCCGCGACGGACGGGCGGCGCGCGAATATCTGCCGGCGATCGATCTCGCGACGCGAACGCGCACCGTGCTCGAGCTGCCCGCGCTCGCCCACCTCGAGGGAACGCGCGATGGCGTCACCGTGGAGGCGCTGCTCGACGCGCCGGAGCGCGCACGCTCGGGTACGACGGGGCTGCACACCTTCGTCAATCGCCGGCCGGTGCGGGAGCGGACGCTCGCGCGCGCAGTGGCGTTCGCCTACGGCAGCGTGCTTCCGCCGGGACGTTTTCCGAGCGGCGTCGTGCACATCACCATCGATCCGCGCGAGGTCGAC
>Ga0209181_10009508_pt1 | contig 12760 bp, 11 predicted proteins | sample MAT05_FD_187208 | JGI IMG/M metagenome (GOLD analysis project Ga0209181, IMG submission 187208) | Freshwater microbial communities from Lake Fryxell liftoff mats and glacier meltwater in Antarctica - MAT-05 (SPAdes) (version 2) | ecosystem: Environmental > Aquatic > Freshwater > Ice > Liftoff... | reverse complement strand
TCTTTGCCGATCCCACGCGGCCAGCCGTGTGCGCGAGCCTGCGGCCGGAACCTGCGATGTGCGGCGACTCGGCAGCGCAGGCGCTGGCCAACATCGCCGCGCTGGAGGCCGCGACCGCGCCGCAATCCGTGGGCGCTGCCACGGCAGCGACCGGAGTCGCGGCAACAGCGAAGGGCGCAGTCGCCGGCATGCCGGCTGCCACGGATTGAATCGCTGGCGATGGCAGCACTTGTGGGAGCTGCCATGGCAGCGACCGGAGTCGCGGCAGTAGCGAAGGGTGCAGTCGCCGGCATGCCGGCTCCCACAGGCTCAGCGGCTGGCGATGGCAGCACTTGTGGGAGCTGCCATGGCAGCGACCGGAGTCGCGGCAGTAGCGGAGGATGCAGTCAACCGGAGTCGCGGCAACAGCGAAGGGTGCATTCGCCGGCATGCCGGCTCCCACAGGTTCAGCGACTCGCGGGGGCAGCACTTGTGGGAGCTGCCATGGCAGCGACCGGAGTCGCGGCAGTAGCGAAGGGTGCAGTCGCCGGCATGCCGGCTCCCACAGGTTCAGCGGCTGGCGATGGCAGCACTTGTGGGAGCTGCCATGGCAGCGACCGGAGTCGCGGCAGTAGCGAAGGGTGCAGTCGCCGGCATGCCGGCTCCCACAGGCTCAGCGGCTGGCGATGGCAGCACTTGTGGGAGCTGCCATGGCAGCGACCGGAGTCGCGGCGGTAGCGGAGGATGCAGTCAACCGGAGTCGCGGTAACAGCGAAGGGTGCAGTCGCCGGCATGCCGGCTCCCACAGGCTCAGCGGCTGGCGGTGGCAGCACTTGTGGGAGCTGCCATGGCAGCGACATCAGTCGCGGCGGTAGCGGAGGATGCAGTCAACCGGAGTCGCGGCAGTAGCGGAGGATGCAGTCGCCGGCATGTCGGCTGCCACGGATTGAATGATTAGGCGCTACCCGCTTGGCTGCCGATAAACGGATGGCAGCGCAGGTATTCGTCCTTGAGCTTGACGTAGTTCGCCGCCGAGTAATACAGCTGCTCGACCTCGATATCGCTCAGGGTGCGCATCAGACGCGCGGGATTGCCGATCCACAGTTCGCGCTCGCCGACCACCTTGCCGGGCGCTACCAACGCACCGGCACCGACGAAACCATGCTTGCGCACCACCGCGCCGTCGAGCACGGTCGCGTGCATGCCGATCAGCACCGCGTCCTCGATGGTGCAGGCATGCAGCACCACGGCATGACCGACGGTGACATCGGCGCCGATCACGGTCGGATAGCCGCCGGGCCGCGTATACGGCCCGTCGTGGGTCACGTGCACGATCGCGCCATCCTGGATGTTGGTGCGCGCGCCGATCCGGATGTGATTCACATCGCCGCGCACCACGCAGCCGGGCCAGATCGACACATCGTCGGCAAGTTCCACATCGCCGATCACGGTCGCCGCCGGATCGACATACACGTGCCGGCCGAGCTTCGGATGGTGGTGGCGATATGGACGGATGTTCATCGACTGGTCGCGGGGAGAATGCGGATCGAGCCTAGTGTAAGGCTCGCCGGTGATTGCGGGTAATGCACGGCACGGACCGTTGCCACGCCGAGCGCGTAAACTGAGGCTCTGTCCGGAGTGCCGTCCATGAACGCCCAGATCAAGCCGATCGTCGCGACTGCGGGATTCGACCCGCTGAACGCCGTGCTCGCCAAGCAGCGCGCCGCGCACCAGCGCCAGGTGCCCGGCTACCGGCAGCGCATCGACGACCTCGAGCGCCTGCGCGATCGCTTCAAGTCGCGACTGGACGAATTCGTGGCCGCGATGAGTGCGGACTTCGGGCGCCGCTCGCGGCATGAATCGCTGCTCAGCGACGGCATGACGGTGCTGGCCGAGATCGACCACGTGCGCGGGCATCTGCGCGGCTGGATGCGCAGCAAGCGCGGGCTCGCCGACTGGCTGTTCTGGCCGGCGACCACCGCGGTGCGCTACCAGCCGCTCGGCGTGGTCGGCATCATCGCGCCGTGGAACTATCCGGTGAACCTTGCACTGATGCCGCTGGCCGCAGCGATCGGCGCGGGGAATCATGTGATGCTCAAGCCCTCCGAGCACACGCCGCGCACCAGCGAGCTGCTCAAATCGCTGTTGGCCGAGGTGTTCCCGGAAGACCGCGTCGCCACTGTGCTCGGCGGCGTGGAGCTTGCCGCGGCCTTCACCGAACTGCCGTTCGATCATCTGTTCTTCACCGGCTCGACCGAAGTCGGCAAACGGGTGATGGCGGCGGCGGCGAAAAACCTGGTGCCGGTCACGCTGGAACTCGGCGGCAAGTCGCCGGCGATCATCGCGCCGGACTATCCGCTCAAGACCGCCGTCGAGCGCATCGCCGCGGGCAAGTGGCTCAACGCCGGCCAGACCTGCATCGCCACCGACTACGTGCTGCTCGAGCGCGCGCAGATCCCGATGTTCGTCGAACACATGCGCGATTACGTGGTGCAGCGTTACCCGGACCTTGCCAACAATCCCGACTACACCAGCGTGATCAACGAGCGTCAGTTCCAGCGCCTGACCGGCTGGATCGAAGAGGCGCGCAGCCGCGGTGCGACCGTGATCGAGCTGGCTGCGGGCGATGCTGCGCGGCGCATCCTTGCACCGACCCTGGTGCTGGATGCGCCCGACGACTGCAAGCTGATGCAGGAAGAACTGTTCGGGCCGGTATTGCCGCTGGTCGCAGTGCCCTCGGTACCGGCCGCCATCGACTACGTCAACGCGCGGCCGCGGCCACTGGCCCTGTATCACTTCGACCACGATGCGGTGCGCACCGAAAGCGTGCTCGAGCGCACGGTCGCCGGCGGCGTGACGGTCAACGACACGGTGCTGCATTTCGCCCAGAGCAAGCTGCCCTTCGGCGGCGTGGGGCCCTCCGGCATGGGTCACTACCATGCGAAGGAAAGCTTCCTCACGTTCAGCAAGCAAAAGCCGGTGCTGTACCAGGCACGCCTGTCGTCGATGGCGTTGATGCGGCCGCCGTATCGGACCCTCGCCAACCTGCTGGTGAAATTCCTCACCCGATAGGGAGTCCGGCAGTGCGCGCCCGCAGTGTTGCCATCGCGGTATTGCGCTGCAACACTCGACCCATGACCGGTCATCCGCCCGGCCATGGCTCACCGGGTGGTCTTGATGGCGGACTTCTACAATGAAATGCTCGATGCAGCGGGCCATGCACGGCCACACTATCGCGAGTTCGCCGCGTGGCTGGCGCGCACGCCAGCGCAGCGCATCGTGCAAAAGCGCAAGGAAGCGGAGCTGGCCTTCCACCGGGTCGGCATCACGTTTACCGTGTACGGCGAGAAGGAGGGCACCGAACGGCTGATCCCGTTCGACATCGTGCCGCGCGTGGTGCCGGCCGACGAGTGGCGCATGCTGGAGGCCGGTTTGCGCCAGCGGGTACGCGCGCTCAACCTGTTCCTCGAGGACATCTATCACGGCCAGCGCATCCTCGAAGCCGGCGTGCTGCCGCGCGAGCTGGTGCTCTACAACGAGCAGTACCGCCCGCAGATGCGCGGCATCGACCTGCCCGGCGGCATCTACGCGCATATCGCGGGAATCGACGTGGTGCGCGCGGGTGCTGGCGAGTACTACGTGCTGGAGGACAACCTGCGGGTGCCATCGGGCGTGTCGTACATGCTTGAGAACCGCAAGATGATGATGCGGCTGTTTCCCGAGCTGTTCGCGCAGCAGTCGATCGCACCAGTGGAGCATTACCCGGACGTGCTGCTGGAGAACCTGCGCTCGGTGGCACCGGCCGGAATCGAGAATCCCACCGCCGCGCTGCTGACCCCCGGTGCCTACAACTCGGCGTATTACGAGCACGCGTTCCTCGCCCAGCAGATGGGTATCGAGCTGGTCGAGGGCCAGGACCTGTGCGTGCGCGACGGCAACGTGTACATGCGCACCACTCGTGGTCTGCAGCGCGTGCACGTGATCTATCGCCGCATCGACGACGACTTCCTCGATCCAATGGCGTTCCGCAGCGACTCGACGCTCGGTGTGCCCGGATTGTTCGAGGCCTGTCGCCAGGGGCGGGTGACGCTGGCCAATGCGGTCGGCACGGGCGTGGCCGACGACAAGGCGGTGTATCCCTACGTGCCGGACATGATCCGCTTCTACATGGACGAGGAGCCGATCTTGGCCAACGTACCGACATGGCGCCTGCGCGATCCGCAGGACTGCGCCTACGCACTGGCGCATCTGTCGGAACTGGTGGTCAAGGAAGTGCATGGCGCGGGCGGCTACGGCATGCTGATCGGACCTGCCGCAACCAAAGCCGAGCTTGCCGAGTTTCGCGAGCGCATCATCGCCGAGCCCGCGCGCTACATCGCACAACCCACTTTGGCGCTGTCGACCTGCCCCACGTTCGTCGAAGCCGGACTCGCGCCGCGCCACATCGACTTCCGGCCCTATGTGCTGTCCGGCCGCGAGATCCGCATCGTGCCGGGCGGACTGACCCGGGTCGCGCTGCGCGATGGCTCGCTGGTGGTCAACTCCTCGCAGGGCGGCGGCACCAAAGACACCTGGATCCTGGAGTAGGCCGATGCTGTGTCGAACCGCCAGCGATCTGTACTGGTTGTCGCGCCATATCGAGCGCGTCGACAACACCGCGCGCCTGCTGGACCTGGCCCATCGCACCTCGCTGCTGCCCGATCGCCTGGGCACCCGGCGCGCGGGAACCGGCGCATGGGAGCGCGCGCTGGAAGCCCTTGACCTGGCCGAGCTGTATACCGAGCGGCACGGCGCGATCGACGCCGACCGGGTGCTGCAGTTCCTGATCCATGATCCGGAGAATCCGTCGTCGATGTTCGCTGCCGTGCGCGCCGCGCGCGAGTCCGGCCGCGCCCAGCGCGGTGCGATCACCGGCGAGATGTACCAGAGCATCAACAGCACTTGGCTGCGCCTGCGCGAGATGGACCTCGATCAGATCGCAGCCGACGGTCCGACCGCGTTCTTGGATTGGGTCAAGCGCCGCTCGGGTGCGTTTCGCGGCGTGACCATCGGCACCATGGGGCGCGACGAGGGCTACGAGTTCCTGCGTCTTGGCACCTTCATCGAGCGCGCCGATTTCGGCGTACGCCTGCTGGATGCCAACTTCGACCTGCCGGACGAGCAGGCGGCATCGGAAGACGGTGCTGCGGCCGAATATTACCGGATGAGCGCGATGCTGCAGGCACTCTCCGCGTTCGAGACCTTCCGCAAGATCTATCGCGACACCCTGACCTCCGCGCGGGTGGCCGAACTGGTGATCCTGCGCCCGGACATGCCGCGTTCGCTGGCCAGCTGCAGCATGGCGTTGCTGCAGGTACTCGAGCGCCTGCGCGGCGGGCGGCGGGCGGAGATCGTGCGTCTGGCCGGCGTGCTCGCCGCCGAGACGCGCTACGGTCGCATCGATGAGATCCTCGCCGGCGGCCTGCACGATTACCTTACCCGCTACCTCGAACGCCTGTATCGTCTTGGCGATGAGATCAATCTCGAGTTTTTCTCGGGCACCGACGTGATCGCCGCATGATGACCACTGAGCCATGACCTACTGCCTGGGCATGAAAGTCGACGCCGGCATGGTGTTCGTGTCCGATTCGCGCACCAACGCAGGCGTCGACAACGTCGGCCGGTTCGAGAAGATGCGGGTGTACGAAGTCGCGGGCGAACGCGTGGTGGTGACGCTGTCGGCGGGCAATCTGTCGGTGACCCAGAATGCGCTGAGCCTGGTCGAGCATCTGGCACGCAAGGACCCGAACCTGCCGAGTTTCTACAATGCAAGCTCGATGTTCGATATCGCAGGCGCCTTGGGCAACGCACTGCGCGAAGTGCAGCGCCGCGACGGCGACTACATGCGCGCCAACCTGATCGACGCCTCGGCCTCGTTCATCGTCGGCGGCCAGATCGCCGGCGAGACCACGCGGCTGTTCCTGGTGTATTCGGAAGGCAATTTCATCGAGAGCGCGCGCGAGACCAACTACTTCCAGATCGGCGAGATCAAGTACGGCAAACCGATCATCGATCGGGTGCTGAACCTGCGCACCAGCCTGCAGGATGCGGTCAAGTGCGCGCTGATCTCGTTCGACTCCACCATGCGCTCGAACATCTCCGTCGGCCCGCCGATCGACGTGCTGGTGATCAACAACAATGCCCTGCGCGTGGGCATCAGCCAGCGCCTCGACGAGGGCGATCCGTACCTGACCCAGATCCGCACCGCGTGGAGCGAGGGCTTGAAGCAACTGTACGTGCAGATGCCCGCCCCCCCGTGGCACGACGATTCGGGTGCCTCGCAATAGGTTCTGCTGGCCTGTGGCGGTGAACCCCAACTCGTTCGCCCGCGCTCCCGCGCGGACTGGAATGCCGGCCGCAGGTGATTCACAATCACGCTGCGCAGACAGGGGTTTCGCGATGCCATCCAGAAAGCAGCCGGTCGCAAGCGGTGACATGCGGCGCCATGCCGGCGAGGCGTCGCGCCTGCTGCGCGCGCTGGCCAACGAGCATCGGCTGATGATCCTGTGCATCCTCACCGAAGGCGAGGCGAGCGTCGGCGCGATCAACGCGCAGGTCGAACTCAGCCAGTCGGCACTGTCGCAGCATCTGGCCGTGCTGCGCGAGGACGATCTGGTCGATACCCGGCGCGCGTCGCAGACCATCTACTACAGCCTCGCCAGCGGTCCCGCGCAGCTCCTGCTCGAGACGCTGCACGGCATCTACTGCAAGCCCGCGCCCAAGCGCCGTGCTGCCCGCGCGCCCGTCAGGACAGATCGATCGCGTAGGGCTTGAGCACCGTCAGCGGCACTACTCGCAGGGTGTTCTGATGGGTCGCGGCAAGCACCAGCCGTGGTGCGGCACCCGCCTCATGCGCCTCGCGCCAGCGCGCCGCGCACAGGCACCAACGATCGCCGGTCTTCAAGCCGGGAAACCCGGACTGCGGCTGCGGCGTGCTCAGGTCGTTGCCATGCGCGCGGCTGAAGGCGAGAAACTCGGTGGTCATCACCGCGCACACGGTGTGCATCCCGCGATCGTTGGCGTCGGTGTTGCAGCAGCCGTCGCGGAACCAGCCGGTCAGCGGCGCATGGCTGCAGTCGGCCAGCTCGCCGCCCAGCACGTTGACGGCATTCTCGTGTTTCATGGCGCTGGCTCCGGGTGAATGCGGCGCACGCCTGGCATGCGCAGGATGTAGTCCGCTCCCATCAGCTGCGATGGCGTGAAGTAGCCACCGCGCGGCGCATCGCGCAACAACTGCTCGACGATACCGAGCGCGGCCCACATGGTCACATCGTAGCCGTTCGGCGTGTGCAGCTGGGCATCGCGCCGATTGCCACTGGCGTCGCTGACCTCGCCCCACACATGACAGCCGGTCTGCGCGCGGGTGGCCGCGGACGGTCCGCTGACTGCGGCGTGCGCGCGCGCCTTGACGAACCGCTGCACGAGGCCGAACTTCAGCAGCGGCTGCAGCCGCCGCAGCCGCTGGGCGCGCGCGATGGTGGCCGGCGGCAACGCCATGTAGACCTCGATGTCGGGGATTCCGGTGGTCACGAAGGCGGTGTAGACATCGCCCCACGGAATCGTCATCGCGCTGCGCGGTACGCCATCGCGATCGAAGCCGCGCGCCTTCCACGCAAGCGGCACCGCGGTCAGCACGCCATCGCGACGCACGCAGCCGCCGCGCGCGAGACCTTCGATGCTGGTCTTGGCGGTGCCCGGACTGGGTCCGCCATCGGCCTCGAAGGCCAGCACGAGCGATTTCGCCTGCGGCAACTCCGTCGCCAGCATGGCCGCCAGACAATCGGTCGGCACCACGTCGAAGCCGGCGCCCGGCAGCACCACGATGCCGCGTTCCTGCGCCTGCCGATGATGCCCGTGGCAGTGCGCGAACACCTCGATCTCGCCGGTGATGTCCAGATAATGCGCGCCTGTCGCGAGGCACGCTTGAAGCATCGGCGCGCAGGTTGCCGAGAACGGGCCGGCGCAGTGCAACACCACGCCGACGCCGTTGAGTCCGGCACATGCGGTCGCCGGGTGGGCCAGATCGAAGGCGCGTGCGGGCAGCCCGTGCTGCGATGCCAGCGCATGCACCGCGCTCGCATTGCGCCCGGCGACGATCGGTCGATGGCCGCGCCGCACCGCCTCGTCGAGGATCATGCGACCGGTATAGCCGTTGGCGCCGTAGATCATCCATTCGGGCGCCGGCGGCGGCGCTGCCGCCGGTGCGTCTGCGGCGAGGGCATCCGGCGTGCGCTCGGGCTTGGGATCGGACTTCGAGCGCCGGCGCGGACTCACCGCGATACCTCGGGCGCGCGCTGACCGGTCAGCGCGAGCAGCTGGCGGAAGTACACATCCGGCAGGAAGCGCTTCAGGCGCCAGCGCCAGCGCTCGGCGGTGGTCGGCAGGATCAGGAAAGTGCCGGCCTTTGCCTGCGCGAAGACCGCCGCGGCGATGTCATCGGCACTCGCGCGCGCGGAATCCATCAATCGATTGGCCACGCCATGCATCTTCGCGCTGCCGCGGAAGTTTTCGGTCAGGTTGGTGCGAAAGAACGACGGACACACCACCGACACGCGCACGCCGCGCGGATGCAGCTCCGCGCGCAGCGCCTCCGACAGCGCCACCACGCCGGCCTTGGCCACCCCGTAGCTCATGATGCCCGGCGCACCAGCCAGCCCCGCGAACGAAGCGACATTGATGATCTGCCCCGCACCGCGCGCGCGCATCGCCGGCGCGAACAGCCGGCATCCGCGCACCACGCCGAGCAGGTTCAGGTTCAGCATCCAATGCCACTCGTCCATCGGCGCATCGATCAGGCTGCCGCCGGAGGCGACGCCGGCGTTGTTGACCAGCACGTCGAGCGTGGGCCAGCGCGCGATGAGCGCATCGTGCAGGGCGGCCATCGCCGCATCGTCGCCGATATCGCAGGCCAGTGCGAAGTGCGGGTCGCCCCCGAGCAACGCGAGCGTTTCCTGCGCGCGATCGAGGCGGATATCGGCGCAGCACACCGCGTATCCGGCGCTGGCGTAGCGGCGCGCGAGCGCGCGACCGAGGCCGGATCCGGCACCGGTGATCAATACAGTCGCCTGCGTCATGGGTCCTTGGGGCGTTTGTTATGCTGGGAGGATTGTACGTGTAGCACCGTGGGCTGTGCCCACGGTGCCGTGCGGCAGTCCACCACGCCTGCCATCTGAGCGGAGTTTCCATGCAGCAGAAACTGTTCGACCTGACTGGCAAGACCGCGATCGTAACCGGCGCTTCGCGCGGTATCGGCCAGGCAACCGCACGCTTGCTGGCGTCGTTCGGCGCGCACGTGATCGTGTCCAGCCGCAAGCTCGATGCCTGCGAAGCGGTGGTCGAGGCGATCCGCGCCGAGGGCGGGGTGGCCAGCGCGATCGCCGCCCATATCGGCGATGCAGCGGCCGTCGATGCGCTGTTCCAACAGGTCGCCGACCGCGGGTTGTTTCCCGACATCCTGGTCAACAACGCGGCGGCCAATCCGTACTTCGGCCCGATGCTCCAGATGGGCATGGAGGCCTTCGACAAGACCGTCGAGGTGAACATCCGCGGCTATTTCTACACCACGCTCAAGGCCGCGGAAGTGATGCGCGAACGCGGTGGTGGCGCGGTGGTGAACGTCGCCTCGGTCAACGGCCGCCGCGCGGCCGCGCTGCAGGGCGTCTACTCGATGACCAAGGCCGCGATCCTGTCGATGACGGAGGGCTGGGCCAAGGAACTGGCGCAGTACGGCATCCGCGTCAACGCCGTGCTGCCGGGGCTGACCGATACCCGCTTCGCCAGCGCGCTGACCGGCAACGAGCAGATCCTCAAGCAATTCCTGCGCATGGTGCCGCTGGGGCGCGTCGCGCAGCCCGACGAGATCGCGCCGATGATCGCCTTCCTGTGCTCGCCTGCGGCCAGCTACATCACCGGCGCGAGCTTCGCGGTCGATGGTGGCTACCTCGCCTGATCGGCTCGACGGCGGGCGCTTGGCTGCGCGCTCGGAGCAGCTGCGTCCGGACTGGACTGGCGCAAGGCGGCTCACCGACCGCGGGGTTGCACTCGGGCTAAGCTAGCCTCTGACCCATGTCGCCGCCCACGCCCCCATGCGCGTTCCCGTCCTGCTCATGCTGCTCGGTCTTGCGATGACCGCCCACGCCGAACCGCTGACCATTGCGCGACTGTTTGCCGATCCGCCACTCTCCGGACCGGCACCGCGACTGCTCAAACTGGCACCCGATGGTGCCCGCGTGACCTTTCTGCGCGGCCGTGCGGACGACCAGAACCGGCTCGACCTGTGGGAATACCGGATCGCCGATGGCAGCACCCGGCGGCTGGTGGATGCCGATCTGCTGGCAGCGGGCGCCGAGACCTTGTCCGATGCGGAGAAAGCGCGCCGCGAACGCGCGCGGATCGCCGCGTTCAGCGGCATCGTCGAGTACTTCCACGCGCCGGATGGCTCCGCGATCCTGTTTCCGCTCAATGGCGGGCTGTATCTTTTCGACCTGCGCCAGCGCGAAGGCGACGCGGTGAGAGAGCTGACCCGCGCTGCCGACGGCTTTGCGACCGATCCGAAGATCTCGCCGCGCGGCCGCTACGTGTCGTTCGTGCGCGGGGGCGCGCTGTGGGCGATCGACCTGCAGTCGGACCGCAAGTTGCGCCTCTCGCCCAGTGCCGAGGGAACCGTGGCCTACGCGGTGGCCGAGTTTGTCGCGCAGGAAGAGATGGACCGCCTGACCGGCTACTGGTGGGCGCCGGACGAATCGGCCGTGGCCTATACGCGGATCGATGAGGCCGCCGTGCCGCTGGAGCGACGCTTCGAGATCTACGCCGACCGCACTGCCGTGATCGAGCAGCGCTATCCGGCCGCCGGCAAGCCCAACGTCGGCATCGCACTGTTCGTGCAAAGCATCGTCGCGCCGTCGAAGGCAGACGCGTCCGAGCTGCCCGCTGCCACAGTGATCGATCTCGGGCCCGAAGCCGACATCTACCTCGCACGGGTGAACTGGCTCGACGCGAATCGGCTGAGCTTCCAGCGCCAGTCGCGCGACCAGCGCAGGCTCGATCTGGTGCTGCACGACCTGCGCGATGGCCAGCAGAAGACACTGCTCACCGAAACCAGCCGCACCTGGATCAACCTGCATGACGACCTGCGCTGGGTTCCGCGCAGCGATACCTTCCTGTGGTCGTCCGAGCGCACTGGCCGCAAGCAGCTGTACCTGTATGGGCTCGACGGCAAGCTCAAGCGACAAATCACCGATACGCCGTGGGCGATCGAAAACGTACTCGCGCTGGATACGCGCAAGCGCGTGGTCTACGTGCACGCACCGGGCCCCGATGCGCTGCAGAAACACGTTTTCGCGCAGCGCCTGGACGCTGGCCAGGCGCGGCAGGTGACCACCGAAGATGGCTGGCATGAGGCCGTGTTCTCCGCCAATTCCAGCATCTTCGTGACCACCCACTCGGCGCCAGACACGCCGCCGCGGGTGCGCCTGTTCGCGGCCGATGGCAGCGAGCGCGCAGTACTTGAGGCCAATGCGCTCGACGCAGCGCACGCGTATGCGCCGTTCCGCGCCGGCCATATCGCGCCCGAATACGGCACGCTTGCGGCGGCCGATGGCCAGACGCTGCACTACGCGGTGTTCAAGCCGACCGGTTTCGATCCGGCGCGCCGCTATCCCGCGATCGTGCGCTTCTACGGCGGCCCCGGCCGCCAGTTCGTGCGCCGCGACTGGACCGTTGGCGTCAACACGGGTGCCACCGACCTGCTCAGCCAGGTTTGGGCGCAGCGCGGTTACGTGGTCTTCGCGCTCGACAACCGCGGCACGCCGCGCCGCGGCAAGACCTTCGAAGACCCGCTGTTCCGCAGCATGGGAACCCTCGAGGTGGCCGACCAGCGGCTCGGCCTCGAATGGCTGGCCGCACAAGCGTGGGTGGATGCAGGACGTATCGGCGCCTTCGGCTGGAGCTATGGCGGCTATCTGAGCCTGATGCTGCTGGCCAAGAGCGGCGATCTGGTCCACGCCGCTGCTGCGGTCGCGCCGGTCAGCGACTGGTCGCTGTACGACACGCACTACACCGAGCGCTACATGGACCACCCGGACGCCAACGTCGAGGGCTATCGCGCCGGCAACGTGCTCGCGCACGCCGATGCGATCGACGGCAAGCTACTGCTGGTGCACGGCATGGCCGACGACAACGTGCTGTTCACCAACAGCACCACGCTGATGGCAGCCCTGCAGGCGCGCGCCTTCCCGTTCGAGCTGATGACCTACCCCGGCGGCAAGCACGGCCTGGTCGGCACCCCGATCCGCACCCACGTGTACGAGGCGATCGACGGATTCTTCGCGCGCGCACTGGCGCCGCCACCCGAGTGATCGCGGCTGTGGGAGCCACCCCAGATGGCATGGCTGGCCATGGCAGCACTTTCTTTCTGTGGGATCTGCCATGCCAGCGACCGGACTCGCGGCAGTAGCCGAGGGTGCCGTCGCCGGCATGCCGGCTCCCACAGATTGCATGGCTGGCGATGGCGCAGGGCTGGCGATGGCAGCACTTGCCCTGTGTGGGAGCTGCCATGGCAGCGACAGGAGTCGCGGCAGGAGTGGAGGGTGCCGTCGCCGGCATGCCGGCTCCCACAGATCGCATGGCTGGAGATGGCGCAGGACTGGCCATGGCAGCACTTGCTCACTGTGGGAGCTGCCATGGCAGCGACAGGAGTCGCGGCAGGAGTGGAGGGTGCCGTCGCCGGCATGCCGGCTCCCAC
>Ga0209181_10009506_pt1 | contig 12762 bp, 6 predicted proteins | sample MAT05_FD_187208 | JGI IMG/M metagenome (GOLD analysis project Ga0209181, IMG submission 187208) | Freshwater microbial communities from Lake Fryxell liftoff mats and glacier meltwater in Antarctica - MAT-05 (SPAdes) (version 2) | ecosystem: Environmental > Aquatic > Freshwater > Ice > Liftoff... | reverse complement strand
ACGATTCTGCCTACTGCCAGATCATTGTCGGCCACCATGGCGTTGGGTGTAGGAAAGTTGGGCGATGTGCCGGCGCTGTGATCATTTGGCAAAGACAAAATAAGCAAGTTCGGCAGACTGTCGCCCTGTTCATATTGCTTCCATTCTTCTATAAAAATATCGGCCCGGTGCTGATCACTGAATGAGATGTTATCACAATCCGGAAAGGTAGGGTGGATGATTGGGCGTAGTCTTGCAATGGTACTCTGGTTATACCATTGTGGCTTTTTTCCCTGTTTATAATCTGCGTACAGATCGGCCCATTTTAAGTTACGGTCGTATTCTGTTGTACAGGCTTCCCCATACACTCTTACTGTTTTGCCATGGTCCAAAGCATGGTTCCAGATAAACCCACTTTTGTTGTAAACCAGCGCATCTTCCTGCCGGTGCGGATAGCTTCTAAACCAGGCACGTACATTCTTCTCCACATAATCAGACACCATGCCGGCATCGGTCCATTGATGGCCTTCCGCAGACGATTTTCCGGAAGCATAATAGTCATCCATCCAGCCGAATTGTTTGCCGAGGGCATGCATATTCGGTGTAATTTTTTCTCCAAAAACGCAGAGGTCTTTGTCGTTCTTACCCATGGGCATATCCCCAAAAACCTGGTCGTATGTTTTGTTTTCTTTAATGATGTACACCACATGTTTAAAAACAGAGGGTTCCCCCAAACGCTCCGGAACAGGAACTGCGGCTACACCTTCCCTAGGTTCAAGTTGTAACTGTTCCGTTCTGTTCAATAGATTCAGTTGGGCTACCTCCTGCGTGTAGGTGTCCAGTGCTTTTTTATCAGGCAATGGGATAATGCTTACCGAGCCCAGTTGATTGTGAATAGACCGGGCATTTTTTGATGGATTGACTACATTGGCCCCGTCAGATTCAAGGTTTGTAACAAACAGTTTGTCCTGTATAATTTTTAATCCGCCTGGATAAGCTTCCGTTGGAATATAGCCTGCTACATGCGATTTTCCTTTCCCGGAAGCGGAGGCTGCCTTGCCAAGTTGAACAACTGCAATGGCGTTGTCCAATCCGTTGGCTACATATAAAGTATGGTTGTCTGCACTTAACTCCAATCCGTTGGGCGTGCTGCCTTGCAAACTATATTTTCCTTTTAGTAAACCTACTTCAATGGTTTCTGCAACGGTATTTGTTTTGGTATGAATTACAGAAATGTTGTCGCTGGAGCCATTGGCAACATAAATATATTTACCATCTTTTGAAGCCTCCACTGCATTGGGATGCAAGCCAACTTCAATCTCTTGTAAGTTGTTGCCGGTGGCGGGATCAAATACTGTTACAGTACCACTGGATGTTGCTCCGGTCCGGGGATCAGTATAGGCAAGACCCCATGGCACTCCTGCTCTTTCTTTGGTGCTATCAGTTGCATTGGCTCCAGCCCAGTTGGTAACATAAATTTTATTATGTGCGATCGCCAGTCCAAAAGGTGCAACGCCGGTTGGCACTCTCCAAACAATATTTTTATTACTCCATTTTATTTTTAGTAATTCATTGTTGCCGTTGAGCACAACATAAATATAAAGTCCGTCCTGCTCCCTGGTGAGTTCAATTTCATTGGGAAGCGCACTTGCTGCGGGGACTTTTTTTTCAAAGGCAATGTCAGACACATTGAAAAATCCATCCGCCCATTCTGCCATCATAATGGCCCCTTTTCCACTTCTGTCTGCAGCACTCCACAATATCCATGTTTTACCTTTTTCAGTAAAACTGCGTATGCCCGAATAAGTGCTCATGAAATTTTTGTAACGGGGAATATCGGTAAATGTCCAGCGGTCAATGACCTTTTTTTTGTTGGCGTCCAATACAACAATGCCATAACGGTCTTCAATCACCAACTGCCCATCTGCATTTAAAATAGCGGCATCCAGTGCATGGTTTTCTAAATCAGGATTACCAAATCGTACCACATCACCTGCCGACCGGATGATGCGGTTGTAAGGCAGTATCCGATGAGCTTCGTTGCGTTGTTGCAGGAAATCGGAGAGCCCGGCAATGTTATCGGTGTTGATATAATCTACTTTTAGTTTGGCCAGTGCAGCCCATACGGCGGCATGATCGGGACTTGCCCAAAACCTGACTGGTTTTTGCAAGCTATGTGCTGCCGTTATAAGCCTTGACAGCTTTTTTAATTCACTGTTAGAAATAGGATCTTTTTCTTTCCGGTTTGAATAATTGGTAAAATCATCACTAAGCAATGCGATCCTTGACAAGGCTTGCGAAGTATAATTTTTATTGAGTCGCCCATCAAACCAGATAAAGGATGGATAGCGGTGGTAGATACTTTCCACCGGCCGGTTTCCGGAAATCACGATGCGTACAGATTTACTTTTGATAATAGCCGGATATTTTTTTAGCAGTAAAACCAGTGCATCCAATGTTTTAACGCTGTCTGTTTTTACATCAATCAGCAGTTGTAAATGTCGGCTGGTGTCTTTATAAGCAAAGCCGCCATTTGTTTTGATGTAGGTGGCTAATGGTTTCAGGTACATGTTTTCCAATGTACGGCTGCTGGTTAAATCCACAGAGTCGTGCCCTACCAGCAGCAATCCGTTCCTTAAATGTATATCCGCTTCAATGGAGCCAAACTGTTCATTGTAGGCTGCTGCGAAAGGATTTTGCTGTGCATAGTCATTGTGCGAATGTGCATTGGCGGTAGTAAACAAAATTGGCTGGCTGATAGCCGGTGTCACTAAATGCAGTATGCATAAAAGCAAAGCGAAATTAAAAATTCTCATGGTTATAATTGAAGTTAAATTGATTCAATATTACTTAAAATTAGGGGACCATTTATCAGTTGCTCTTTTAAATTAAATTATTTTAATATTAAGTTATTGCTATCAAAACATTAACAAAAATTCTAACTGCATTATTACCGGTAACCTTTCTTTTCTTTTGTACACTTTTTGTAAAAAAACAATTAAACCATTACTAAATGACAAAAAAATCAGACTGGAAACGCGGGTTCATACCCTTTCTACTCCTGCTCACAATTCTATCCTTTACAAGCCTGGCGCATGTGTTTGGTAAAGGTGTTCCCCGAAAAAATAATCAATATCCAATTGAACAAACGATCACCGGAAAAGTGACCGATGCTTCAACAGGCAAAGAACTCACCGGTGCCAATATTGCAGTAAATGGTAGTAACAAAAGTACTACTACTGATGCGAATGGAAACTATAGTATTACTCTTGCCAATGAAAATGCAGTGCTGGTTTTTACGTTTGTGGGATACGCCACCCAGCAGATTTCCGTTAAAGGACAATCTGTAATTGATGTGAAATTACAACCGGCAAGTTCAGACCTTGCCCAGGTGGTTGTAGTGGGCTATGGTACCCAAAGCAAAAGGGACGTAACAGGCTCGGTTAAGTCGATTAAAAGCGAAGCCTTTAACAGGGGAATCATCAATGCACCGGAGCAATTGCTGCAAGGTAAAGTAGCGGGTGTAAATGTAACATCAGCCAGTGGCGAACCGGGCGGGGCAATAAATATTACCATTCGTGGCCCCGGTAGTTTAAGAGCACAAAGCACTCCATTATTCGTAATAGATGGTGTGGCGCTGGATAACAATAGCACTGGCGGCGGTAATCCTTTAAACTTTTTAAACCCTCAGGACATTGAATCAATCGATGTGTTGAAAGATGCTTCTGCAACAGCCATCTACGGTTCCCGTGGTTCCAATGGTGTAGTGTTAGTAACTACCAAAAGAGGAAAGGCTGGCTTATCTATACTTACGTTGACTACCAATTTAGGTGTGTCTTCTATAGCAAGAGCACTTCCGGTATTTAAGGCAAGTGAGTATAGAGCACAGGTAGTGAAAGTTGGTGGAGTATTAGATGATAAAGGAGCTGATACGGATTGGCAAAAAGAAATTACCAGAACAGCACTCACACAAAATTATAATGTGGCATTGAGTGGCGGTGCTGATAAGCTTACCTACTATGCCTCTTTTGGAATGCAAAAGCAGGAAGGTATTATTAAGATGAATGACTTTGATCGTTATACCGGACGCTTCAACGCTACGCAAAAATTTCTACAGGATAAATTAATCATCGAAGCAAATCTGACTGCTACCGGAACGGTCAATAACCGGCCGCCAATTTCAGGTGCGCTGGGTGATGCACTTTCCAACAATCCTACCTATCCGGTTTATGATGCCAATGGAATTCCTGCACAATATCAGAATATAAACAATCCATTGCAATCTTTTAAATTACAAAAAGACATTACAAAAATCAACAGGATACTGGGTAACATTTCTACATCCGTTAAACTTGCAAAAGGGTTGATTTACAAACTCAATTTTGGTGTTGATAATTCTACCGGTACAAGAGATTTCCAATCGTTGCCAAACCTGGTGCCTGTTATAGACGGCAGACTGGAAACCTTTTACACAACCAACAAAAACACCCTGGTCGAAAACTATCTAACCTATAATTTTAATACAGGCGATCATGGTTTTTCAGTGCTTGCGGGGCATTCTTATCAAAAAATATTTTTGCAGGGGCGAAATTATAGCATCAACCGATTTGCTATTACCGGTATTGAACCACAATATAACCCGGGACTTGGTCAAGAGCTTAACCTAATAAATAACAGACCCGGCGGTTATGCAATTGAGAATGAACTGCAGTCTCTTTTTGGCAGGGTGAATTACCAATATAAAAATAAATACCTGGCTACCGCCAACTTCAGGGCGGATGGTTCTACCAAATTTGGTGGCAATAACAAATACGGTTACTTTCCTTCTTTTTCTTTGGGTTGGAAAATATCTGAAGAAGACTTTATGGCTAACTCCTTTTTCAGTAACCTGAAGTTGAGGGCTGGCTGGGGCCAAACCGGAAACCAGGAAATACCTGCAAAAGTTACCCAGGCATCCTATATTTCGTCGGTATTAGGCTCTACCAGTTACCCGCTATCAGGCACAGGCCCTTATCCGGCCGGTATCACTTTTGTGCGGCTTGAAAATCCGGATCTTCAATGGGAGGTTTCCAAACAAACCAATATTGCTGTAGACTTTGGATTGCTAAAAGGTAAACTGAACGGATCGATCGATGTGTTTAGAAAAGTATCCAGCAATATCCTGCTCACTTCCATACCCTCTGATCCAATACAACCGGTACAGTCTTATTTTGATAATGTAGAAAATATGAAAATAACCAACCAGGGGATTGAAATTGACCTTGAGTACCGCAATACGACCAACAAATTGCTTACTTACAGTGTAGCTGGAAATATTACTTTCATCAGCAATGAAGTGACCAATTCGCCTTATAAGGTAATTACTTCCGGTTCTGCATCTGGTTCAGGGCTTACCTCTGCTACGCTAAATGGGTATATCAACAATCAGCCATTGGGTACATTTTACCTGCTTGATTTTATTGGCTTTAATACCAACGGCACCAGCAAATACCGCGATGTAGATAATGATGGCATTGTTTCCGACAAAGACAGGATTGCTGCAGGTTCAGCACTCCCGACGATGATGTACAATTTTTCAAGTAATCTTGGTTACAAAGGTTTTGATTTTACCGTCAATTTCAACGGAGTGTCGGGTAATAAGATTTACGACAATACCGCCAACAGTTTCTTTTATAAGGCTCGTTTGGTAAAAGGGATTAACACCACCGCCGAAGGTATAGGCAGTCCGGAAGAATCAACCTTTAACGCCGCAGGCATCAGTACCCGCTATCTTAAAAACGGTGCTTACCTGCGTTTAAACAATGCCGCATTGGGATATACTTTCAACACAGCCAAAATGGGTATTAAGTGGGCTTCTGCTATCCGACTTTCCATTACGGGTCAAAATCTTTTTGTAATTACCAAATATGACGGATACGATCCGGAAGTAAATACGGATAGAACAAGCGGTGATAGTGTGATATCCTCTGGTATTGATTACCTGAGTTATCCCAAAGCAAGGACTGTAATTTTTGGGTTGAACATATCTTTCTAAACCGAACTAAAAACAACTATCACACCTGATAGGATTTTTTGAAAAAAAGTTAAACAATAAGACAATGAAAAAAATAATTTATAAAACAGCACTGTTCGCTGGTATCGTTGCATTGGCTGCCGGTTGTACCAAGCTCAATGAAAAAATACTGGATGAATCAGTTTCTACCAGGGGGCTTACTGAAAGGCAAATAGCAGATGGACAAATCGCACCTTTTTATGCATTGCTGCCAACTTTGCACGAACATACGAGGTATTTTGCCTTGCAGGAAATTTCAACCGATGAAGCCATTTTACCCTACCGCGGCGGAACAGACTGGGGCGACAATGGTATCTTTGTTTCCCTCCACCGGCATGAAACCACCTCAACCGATCCGAACGTGAGAAATACCTGGAATACTATTACGCAGGGAATCTCAAGAACAGTGACCGCTATTTTTTCTTTAAAAAGCAATACAGATCCAATTGCACCCACTTACATCGCGGAGGCAAGGGCTATGCGGGCCTTTTATAATTTACTGAGTCTTGATCTTTTTGGTATAGCGTATATCAAAGAGGATCCGGGTGCAGTTTCTAAAATTGTTCGTGGAGCAGCGGCGGTTGATTATATTAAAAGTGAATTGCTTGCTGCAGAACCATTGCTGGATAATACCACTGGTCCGGGCAGACTAACCAAAGCCGGTGTATGGGGTTTGCTGGCAAGACTCAACCTGAACACGCCTGTGTATAGAGATATTTATGCAGATGCTTTTCAGTTTAAGACAGAGGATATGAATGAGGTCATCAATTATTGTGATAAGGTTATCAGCTCCGGACAGTTTGCATTATCGGCTGATTATTTTGCAATTTTTGGGAATGACAATCACAATAATAAAGAACTGATTTTTGCAGTAGACCAGCGTGCCGATTTAAACGGACATAACAGGTTGGCTTATTTCTCACTATCCGGTGATCAATTTCCATTGACTGCTTTTCCGGGTGCAAACGGAACAGACGGACCGGCCATTACCTCCGACTTTTATCGCAGTTGGGTAAGTGCTTATGGTGCGGTAGACCCTGCACAGGCTGACCCCCGGTTTTTTAAACAAAATGTTTCAATGAATACCAATCCGGGCGATAGTTGTGTGACTGATTTTAATGTAGACCGTGGTATTCTGCGTGGGCAACAATATGGCCTTATCCGAAAAAATGGGGTGTTTGTAAAGTGCTCCGATGGCAAATTCAAAGTAGGTAAACTGTTCAATGCATCCCGCAGTAATCCAACCCTGCCGGTAGAGTTTACAGAAATGATTGATTTTACAACAGCAGGCAGCAATTATTCAACTGGTTACCGGGTAGAAAAATATGAGTTTAGCAAAAAATCTGTGAGTGGTAGAAACTTTGGTGAGGCGGATATCACTATCGTACGACTGGCTGATATTTATATGATGCGTGCCGAAGCAAAACTTCGCAAAGGAGATGCAGTTGGTGCATTGGCCGATGTAAATACCGTGCGGCTTTCAAGAACTGCTTACACCGTTCAGCCAACTGCACTCACCGGTACGTTCACGTTAGATTTACTCTTTAGAGAAAGAGGATTTGAATTTTATTGGGAAATGAATCGCCGCACCGATATGATACGCTTTGGTAAATATGAAGGTGCCTGGACTGAAAAATCAAATACTGATAAAAAGAAAAGAATCTTCCCGATACCACAAACAGCCGTAGACGGAGCATCCAATTTGCCGAATTATTTGGTGCAAAATTCCGGATACTAAACGCTCGTTATAATTTTTTAAGTGCCGGACTATTTGAAAAATAGTCCGGCGCTTTTTTTCATAAGGCGCATTGTGTTCTTTGCTTTTGCTATTGATTATATCATGCCTTTTATTGCCAGATAGTACTGGCACTGTATTTTCTTCATCCTTCAACGGTATTTGCACCCTTCAGGTGTTGATACAACCGATCTGTCGGATTTGGAATGCACCCGCTTCGCTGCTTGTTACCTCCATTTTCGGGGGATTGGTACTACAAAGTCGCCTGAAGCAATTCCTGAATTCATTTCTTTTAAGATTGTGTATTAAAAGAAATTATAAAATTACCAACCAAACAGCCAATAACTTTTAATGCGGGTAGCTGCCCGAAATTTTTTAATTCCGATTCAGTTTTGTTTTATACTTTGCAGTTTCATCAAATCCGGGTTGTTAGCTCAGTTGGTTTAGAGCATCACGTCGACAACGTGAGGGTCGCTGGTTCGAGCCCGGCACAGCCCACACAAAAATACAAATGCTTTATGCGGTTGCTACTGAAAGTAACACTGCATAAAGCATTCGTATTTTCCGGATGAACTGTTTCTTAAATTGGCCCTAATGGAAGTCCTGTAAAAATTGTCTCCTTCATTTTTCCCTCCCACTTGTAGGCTGTCTGGGTTACAGCCGATATCAACGAACTATCAGCCCCGGTAGAGTTATACTGTTGCGATTTATACAAAAAAATTGAAGGTTTAAAGACCCGGGTGCTGGCATGGTACGGATTAATAGTTGTACAAACATTAATACACCAGACCATAGAAACAAATGCCGCAGGTTTAATAAATATGACAGTATTCCGTTGGGAAGATAAATGTTGAAAATTATTTCGGATAAAAATGCGTTGGAATAAAATCACGATGCTTTTTATTGTACGTATTTTCCTGCCCAGCCCTATAATATTACTGATATAAAAAATATCCCATAGAATCATTTAATTATTACTTCCATCATGCAACCATCTCCAGATTTTAGCTGTCATACGAATTAATCACTGTTTTTACTGCCGTGGATAGAGATGTAATTGAACCGTACTGTAAATAATTTACAAGTAACACAAATTTTATTATGAAAAAATTTATACCATTCATCATTGTTTATCTTTTAAAAAGAAACCGGCCAGGATAGTCAAATACCTTTGCGAAAATTTCGGCGAATGGTAAAGCTCATAAAAATTTAAACCACGCAACCATCGAATCTGCCTGTAATTCCGGCAGCAAGGTAAAAACGAAAATACGAAATGGCGTTGGCAACAACATGTATGTTTCCGGTGTAGTTAAATTGGTCGTGTATCCAAAAGAGGTTTTTACTAATTTGTATGAAGTTAATTTTAATCACGTTTTGTGCAATAAAATACCCGTGCATTTTGAAGGACTATGCCAGGCAAATTGTTAAATTATATTTGCTTTAATTTTCGTTTGAAGTTATTAAGACGTTACCAGAGAAGTTTAGTTACTCTCGCAAATTATTCCACTACTACCATTATGCAAAGCTACTCCACACAAATACCTTTAATACGAAATTTTGATTTTTGTGTTTTAATGCCCGCTCACAACAATTTCATTGGTCTTGTTGAATCCATCAAAAGTATTGCTTATAAAAAAGATAGGTACGTTATTTTGATAGTTGATGATGGAAGTAAAATTCCAGTTACAAAAACTACACTTTATGAGCATTTTTCTACAGCTATAAACATAGAAGTAATCCGGTTAGCGCATAACCAGGGAATTACGATTGCACTAAATACAGGACTGGAATATATTTATAACAATTTTTCAGTTCAATTTATCGCAAGGCTTGATTGTGGTGATATCTGTACTCCGGAAAGATTTCATACGCAGGTCGAATACCTGCGATCCAATAAGGACATTGACTTGATTGGATCCTGGTGTTATTTTAAAAATAACGAATCGGGTTTAGCTTATAAGTACATTACGCCTACTGAGCACGAACGAATAAAGCGGAGCATGAATTTCAGAAATGTCTTTATTCATCCTACCGTCATGTGGCGTTTTTCTGCATCAAAGCAACTTAAATATCCGGCAGATTACCAGTATGCGGAAGATTACGGATTGTTTTATGAAATGATCTGTACCATGAAATCTGCAATTATCAACCAATACTTGGTAACGTGTGAAATCAATCAAACTGGTATCTCAATAAAAAACCGGTCTGTTCAACTCAAAAGCCGTCTTAAGGTAATTTCATTTTATGGTAAAAACGAGGTGCTTGCTTTTTTGGGAGCAATCAAACTACGGTTAATGATGATGATTCCGCATCAATTTATTTTTTTTACTAAAAACCTTATTTATAAAGTATAACACAAAAACATTTATCCAAACCAGTCACCTTATTTAACACCTTATTTATCCTTATTAAATGAAAATTGTTCATGTTGTAGAGCCCCTTGCAGGAGGTATTGTAACTTTTATAAAGTCGTTGGTACAAAACCTTCCGTATGATCAACATTTAATTGTCCATGGCGAAAGAGAGCAGGTAATATCTTTTGCCGATGTAAAGAAGCAATTTGTTTCTACTAACGTAAAATTCCTGAGATGGAAATCGGCCCAACGAAGTTTGCGCTTTCAAAAAGACACAAAGGCTGCCATGGAATTGTACACAATTCTCCGGCGACTAAAGAGCAATCACTCTGTTGATATCGTACACCTGCATAGTTCAAAAAGTGGTTTTATTGGAAGAGTTGTTTGTAGAATGCTGGGTTTACAAAACCAGGTTGTTTATACTCCAAATGGCGCTCCCTTTTTGGTTGGCACCAATCATGCCTGCAATTTTCTTTATAAAAAGCTCGAAAAACTGGCTGCTGGTTTTGGCGGACAGGTTGTGTGTTGCTCGGCATCTGAGCAATACGCTTATAAACTTGCCGGTATTGATGCACTTACGATTAATAATGGTACTTTTTTTGAAAAAACAGGTACGTCTTTTACTAAAGCAAAAGCAACCGGAAAGTTTCAGGTTGTTACCAGCGGCCGAATTGTAAATCAAAAAGATCCTGTCTTTTTTAATTCGATTGCTGCTTACTTCGAAGAATTTGATCAGTTCGAATTTTTGTGGATTGGAGATGGTGTCGATCGCCACCTACTGACTGCAAAAAATATCCGTGTCACCGGATGGTTAGATAAAAAGTCGGTTGATAATATTGTATTCAATGCAGACATGTATTTGTCAACAGCCCATTTTGAAGGTTTACCCTTTGCAGTACTGGAAGCACTTGCACTGAAAAAGCCGGTATTGCTTACAGATTGTGTTGGCAACAAAGACCTGGTAATAAAAGGATTGAATGGAGACCTCTTTAAAAATAAAAATGAAGCCGTTAATAAGATACTTCAGTTTTACAATAATTCAAGCATGATGGGGGTAATGGGAGAATATTCCGGTGATTATTGTAAAAATTCCTTTGCTGAAGAAGACACCTATTGCGGCTATAAATTGCTTTATCAAAAAGCGGTGTTTAGTCAGAAAAATAAATCTATTGTAAACTTAAATTAATTGCCCCATGAGCCAGGATGAATACATGATGCAAATACCCGATAGTGAAATAAAGGACAGCCTTATACAAATAAAACAATATTTGGAAAATGAGATCGCAGGTTTGAAATGGGATAAAATTACAAGAGAAACAGCGATCAAAAAATTGAAAGAGGAATTGGATCACGTTGAATATGTAGCCGAAGGGAATAAGCAATTGATCAATAAATTACTGGGCGAGCTTAGCAAATTACAGAATGATGTAGAATGGTATAAGAAGACTTATGAACAAAGGAGCTTTTTGGGGACGATACGGGAGAAGATATTTAGAAAGATAGAAAAAGCATAGGTTATTTTTTATATAACTGTAAATGCTGTGGCATATTGGAAACAAAAAAACTTCTTTTAGATACCTGCCGTTTGCTTACTCACAAGTGTTGGGTTACAGGGAATATTCGCCCGAAGAGGCACTTTGCAAATTCAGCGAATTTAATTAACACAAAGTATGTGTGGCTTGTAAATACAAAAGCACATCAAAGAACCTAAAGAGAATGGTCAAAATGGAAGATAAAAATGCGGCGAATCCTTTAACGGACAAAACATCCTTTTTTTGGACACCGGATTATTTGGCAGTTTCTGCCTGGATGGAGCATATACCTTTTGCTTTTTGGATTGTTGAGGTTTGGAAGCCTAAAATCATTGTTGAGCTTGGCGTGCACAATGCCGTTTCCTATTTTTCATTTTGCCAGGCAGTTAAAAGGTTAAATCTTGATAGCACTTGTTGGGGCATCGATATTTGGACTGGCGATGAGCATGCTGGTTTTTACCAGGAAGAAGTCTTTGATAAAGTGAAGGACTACAACCAAAAGGAATACTCCAGGTTTTCAACATTGATTCGTTCAACTTTTGATGAAGCGCATGATTATTTTATAGATGGATCAATCGATTGCCTGCACATCGACGGCTTGCATACTTATGAAGCAGTAAAGCATGACTTTGCAACATGGTTTCCTAAATTAGCAAAAAATGCGATCGTAATATTTCACGACATCAATGTAAGGGAAAGAAACTTTGGTGTATTTAAATTATGGGAAGAATTAAAACAACAATACAATCATTTTCAATTCGACTTTGGCCATGGCCTGGGTATTATAGCCATAGGTGACGCTTTTCCTAAAGAAATCCGGGCGCTGCTTGCCAACAGTAATGATATGGAGTATTACATTTTTTTAAGGAATTTATTTTCAGATCGCGGCAGCTTTTTTAAATATAGGTTTGATACGATTCAATTACAAAATCAGCATATTACTGCATCTAACTCCAGGGAGACATCATTTTTGCAGCTTACAGAAAGTGCTCAACTATTAGATGCAACCAATAACGAACTGCGGCAAAAAAATGAAAGTTTATCACTCATCGTGGAAGAGTTGAAAGAGATAAATGCTGAACTGAAGTTTAATTATCATACAGAAAAAAA
>Ga0209181_10009500_pt1 | contig 12765 bp, 11 predicted proteins | sample MAT05_FD_187208 | JGI IMG/M metagenome (GOLD analysis project Ga0209181, IMG submission 187208) | Freshwater microbial communities from Lake Fryxell liftoff mats and glacier meltwater in Antarctica - MAT-05 (SPAdes) (version 2) | ecosystem: Environmental > Aquatic > Freshwater > Ice > Liftoff... | reverse complement strand
CGATCGCGGTGCCTAAAAATGCTTCTCGGTTATAAGTCGTAATGATGATCGAAACTTGGGGGTGCATATCGGTGCCTAAATGCTGTCAAAGTTGTAGCACCCTCGAAAACCAGATGGTCGTTTAACCCCGAAATCTTAATAGCACTAGCTTATTTCACGCTAATTGTCGTGCAGGTGCGGCTTAGGGGTTCCTGAGCAAATGCTTCTAACCGCACTGATTTTAGCAGCGTATTCCAGCTAGTGAGCAGAGCCGGATCTTTGGGACTGGTGCAGCGTTCTTGTGCCAATGTCGCGATCGCGTCTTGCCAAATGCCAGAAGCTGCATAGATCGAGGCGCGATCGCGCACATCAAATGACTTTTCCAAAGCCATACTCAGCGAACCATTGCCCTCAATTCGCTGCATAACTCCTTCCACAAACGGATTTCTGGATGGCTGATTAACATCGCAAATTAACGCAAACTGCCAGCGATAATCTTTCCCTAGCTCCATGTCATTGATTGCGGTCTTAGGCAACGAATGACTCAATACGCCTGCGCCCCCATCCAAGGAAATCAGAGCGCTGTAGACATCTTTATCGCTATTGTCTGTAATTCGCAGTTCTGCCGCCACAGCCTTCGTTTTAGGAATGTACCAAAACAGCGTCGGAGTTTGAGACGTGGTGGTGCTAAAGCTATCCGTTGGAGATAATGCCATCAGCGGCTTTTTGCTAGAAACACAGACATCATTCGGGCTGCGGGTTCCAGCTCCTTCTCGTCGTCCTGGAATGCCCCGCTTAGGAGGCGTATATTGTTGGGCTAAGGCAATCAGGGGCGAAATCGCGATCGCCGTTCCCATGACCAACGCGATCGATGCGGTAATGGATTTTCTACCGAAAACAGGGCGAACCATAGAAAATAGTCCTAAAAACAGTCGAACAGAGATGGAAAAACTAAATTGGCAAAACAAAATGCCAACAGTAAATTCAGCGATTCTTAATAGAATTCCTGACAGGTGAGCAAAAGAACCACTCAATTGCAGCACCATTTACGGGAGATGACTCACTCTGTTCTATTATGTTCCCTACAATCGACAGCGTCCTGCTTGATCGCACTCACGCTGTTGACGCTCAGCCAAAACAGTTGCCATAGAACGACCCGTCAGGGCAAGCCGCCGATCTGCCCAAAAATCATACAAAGCGTCTGCCAGCCAGCCAATGACAGGAATTTTGGTGATGGCGTAAATCCAGCCCAATCCCAACACTTCATAGACGCGACGAAACACTTCCACCTTTTGAACCACAGTGCCATCCGGTAATACTGCGTGAATCCGCCCCATTGCAGTCTCAAAATCCACGCCGCCGTTCGCCTCTGCGGTGTAGTCATCGCTGGCAATATCCACAAATGCCACCCATCCGCGACCCGCATCGCGTTTTTGCAAAAACTTTACTTCGCGCATACACAATGGGCATTCACCGTCGTAAAGCAGCTTGATTTTCCAGCTTGATGAAGTATTCGCAGCCGCTTGAGTGATTTCAGTGGCGTTACGAAGCGAAGTATTTGATGAAGCCATAGCGCGTTTCCAACCTATTCCAAACGAAAGATACAAAAATCAACCTGTATTTCAATAGTTTAAGAAATATAAACGACTCGAAACATTTATTTAGTCATTCAATTCTAAAGAAAGTCTAAATATCTCAAAGCAACGCAGCCCATCTGGTTAAAACAGGTTTCAGGTGTTAGGTTTCAGGTGCCAGAGTACGTTTTATGCAAGCGAGACAGGCTAGAATCCTCTTTTTGCTACGCTAAGTACAGTTTCTCCCTCCTGACCACTGCCCCCTTGCCCTCTCACCTTCTCTATGAACGATCGCTACTTAGATTTGATTAACCGCATCATTGCCGCCACCTTGAAAGGCGAGATTCGCTCAAAAGATCAGGTGTATGAGATGTTGCAGGCAGAGGTTGACACTGGCACAGGTGAATTGTTTGAGCGCTGTTTGCAGGAACAGGTAGAAGAGGTTCAGGTGCAGTTAAAGTCTGCTGATGAGTTAATCCAGGCTAAAGCAACGCGCAAGCAGCGAGCGTTGAAGACGATTCAAGGGGAGTGGGATCGCTGGCAAAAGAATAATCAAACCAGTTCAGTGTTAACCAAAGTGGTGCAGGCGATCGCGACTCAATCACCAGAAGAACGATTGAGCCAGCTTTTGGATGCGATCGATCCAAACCAGGCTGAAGTTTTGACCCGTGAACAAATTGGGCAACTTGCCGAACTGCTGCAACAAGCCGCAAATAAACCCGATGCCGCCAAGGATTTTACTAAGGACATTGCAGACTTTGCCGCTGGACTTGATCAAGGGCTAAAAACCTGGCAAGAGTTGGAAGTAAATGTGGTGAGTTGGATTTTTGACCAAAATCAAGGTTCATTAGGGTTCGGCGGATCTGAGCAGCGCGGTCCTTGGAGCAGTTGGGCAAAGTCGGTGCGATCGCCGGGGTTAAAAACCCTGTTTAATGACTTGGCGCAGCAGCAAGCCGTCACAGGGGCAGGCGTTCCTGCGACGGTTGGCGTTTCAGAGTGGGTCGAGTGGGCGATCGCTTTGCAGCGGTTGCAGTTGGGCTTAGTTAGTTGGTTTGATAAGCAACCCTACGATGCCACTGCTGGAAAACGTCTGTCGATCGCCACTTTTCTTACCTTTACCGCCGTTTGGAGTCAGTTGTCTCAGCGGTTTAGCGAACTCAGCCAGCCGATTTTGGCGCAGGGGTGTTTTCAAATGGCGCTGCAATCGCTGTATTACTTCGCTCAGCAGCCTTACTATCCGCTCTATGGCGGTTTGTTCGCGGCGCTGTCGGGTGAATCGCTGCAAACGACGCTGAACTATTTGGATCAGCCGTTGCGTCAGGTGCCGAATACGGCTAGCAAAGCCAGAATTTTGACGCTGTTGGGCTACTCGCAACGAGCGTTGGGTCAGATCGAGCAGGCTTTGAAGCTGCACCAGCAAGCGTTAGAAATTGCGCGAGAATCGGGCGATCGCCGCTGTGAAATTGCCAACCTGAACCATCTCAGCCGTGCCTGGGTGATGCAAAGTGAATATAGTTCTGCGATCGATACCAGCCAGCGGGCGCTAATTTTGGCACGACAAACGGGCGATCGCCTGGGTGAAGCCAATGCCCTGACGAACCTGGGCAGCACTACGGTGGCGCAAGGTCAGTCCGAGACCGCTCTAGATACAGATCAGTACGAACAGGTTTTGGAGTATTTGCAGCGAGGATTGCGGCTGTCTGAACAAGAAGGGGATGTGCCCAGTCAGGCGCTTTGCACCAATAGTTTGGGGATTGCTCAAGTGATGCTGGAGCAATATCCAGAGGCGATCGCCTCTTTGGAAAAGGGAATGCGGATTGCTCAGGCGATCGGTGATTTATCCCTCCAAGGATTAAACTGCACCTATCTGGCAGAAGCTCATCGCGGTTTAGGCAACTCCGAACTGGCGATTTACACAGGCTGTCTGGGGATGTATTTGCTGAACCAGATCGGCTCTCGGCAATGGCGACAACCCGCTGGAATCCTGAGCATTCTGAACGGACAAATGGGAGCCGAAGCGTTTCAGGCAATTCTGACAAAATATCGTCCGCAGTTTTTGCAAATCATCGGCGTGGATGGCTTTGACTATCTGCCAAAATTGCTGGCTGATTACCGCTCTTTTTAAGGGGAAACGTTCTGTTAAGTACAACTCACTAAGCTAATCGTCATTTAAGTTGGAACCTGAGAAACTTAAAAATCTCTGCGAACAAGCGGCTTAAGCCCATTGCCTCTGCAATTTGGATGCTTATCAGCCTACAACGACGTTTAAAGAACTCCCCCATAGCTGAACGTGATTAGCTTCAGGTGGCTAGGGTCGGCAATTAGCTCTTTCGCTAATAAATATCCGGTCAGTGTCCAGGTTTGATACCTCCGCGATTCTTTGCCAATCAGTCGAGCATCGGGCGCATCGTAGTATTCAGGCCATTGATCCTTTACTAGGCGACGTTCGGCAACCGCGATCGCGTGATGCGCCAACTCTGCCCGACCCATTTTGCGCGCTGCTGCTGTTAGCATCCACAGCAACACGGGCCAACTGCCGCCATTGTGGTAAGACCAAGGGCGATTCTTGGGATCGGCTCCTGTAACAATCCGCCAATCTGCATCTTCCAGGGCTGGATAGCATAGCTTCATCGGCATGTGGCTGACCAAATCGCTCCAGCGGAGTTCAATCACATTCAAAATTTTGTGCGATTGTTCCTCGTCTGCCAGGGAGGAAATAATCGCCATCAAGTTGCCGATCGCAAAAAAGCGGCAATCTAGTTGAGAAGGACCCAGATTACCCGCCAGATAACCACCTGCTTCGGGCAGCCATTTTGCCAGTTTGTAAAAAGGAATTGAATCGGAAAAAATATTGAACTGGTTCAGCGCCCCTTCCCCATATTCTTCCACCCGATAGCGATAAATCTCATTCAAGCGCTCAGTATCGAGCCAGTAGTCTTCTCGCAGTTGTGTGGTCAAGGGTTCCAGTCGCGCCTGCACCGCTTGAATAATCCGCTGGTTGGATTGGTTGGGCAGCAACAGTTCTAAGCTGGCGCGCAAAGATACATAAAACAACGATTGAATATCCAACGGATGCCCATATAGCCCCATGCGGCGATCGATCATGCTGGCAGCATCGGGCACCAATACCATTGGGTACATGTCAAATCGGGTAACGAGGCAAAGCTCTAAAATGACGCGAATGCCTTCTTGAAAATCCGAGCGATGCACGAGTTCCATGTCTTCGGTGGCGATCGCGTAGGCTCTCAGCAAAAAGATCCACCACAGGCAGGCATCTGCGGGTGCAACTCGCCCAATCGCGTGGTCGCCAAAATCTGCCCGCACATATTCTCGTCCGTTGATCGTCTCTATTTTGAAACTGGCTGGCATCAAGCCTCGGCTGGGTTTAGAACAATCCAACTGTCCGGTTTTTGGCTGTAGTTTAAGGGTTTCTTCTAAAAAATTGCGAACAATCTCTGGTTCCCCTTTGATTAAAAACAGCAGCCCAGCGGAAACAAAGTCTCGAATGAAGCACTGATCGTAGTTCAATGCAGCAGTGTCTGGATCGAGCGCGGCAACGGTGCCAACAGGTTTGCCTTGATGATAAATAATCGTTTTTTCAAGCGCTTCCCACGCCTGTTCTTCAATCGTTTGAGCGCCCAATCCTAAACCCTCGTGTTTGTGACAACTACAGTTTCATCTACCTAAGCCCTATGGTAGGGCGATCGCGAATGAGCAGCTAGCCATGTTAGATACCAACCAGTCTGAAGCTATCCTAATAGAAGCTTGCCTTAGGCATTCCAAGCGAACTGAATAAAATTGGGAGATGTCTCAAATTACCTACATCTGCCATTGCTTAGGAATGAGAATTAAATAACATCGAATTTTGTAGGATGTGTTAGGCGATCGCCGTAACGCATCAATCCCCAGGCAGCCATGCGCTAACTACAGAAGAATTACACCTTATTTGATCCACGATCCTTAGCCGCGATTCGGTAATGCTTGACGATGCGCTAAAACTTGTGTGGGTTCAATTCGAGTCATCACTTCATCTAACGGCAACTTGCGTTTGGCTCCGGTGAAAACATTGACTTGATAGACTTCACGGTTCGTGATGTCTAAACCAGTCAACCAACCGCTTTTGGGATGGTATGCTCCAGTATCAATATCTAACCAGCCGCAGCCTTGAGCCACTTCTCCAGGTCCTACTTTGGGTAGGGTAAAAGTAATGGTGTGCCCTGTGATGATTAACTTATCGGCAAAGTAGGGTTCGGAACTGCTATGGAACTCATCTCGAATCCAACAAAATTCTTGAAGACTTTGCGACTCGATTGGAAGTAATGGATGAACCCCTGCATGAACTAACCAAATATCGCCTAAGTCCAGATGAGATGGCAACGTTCTCATCCAGGCAAGATGTTCGTGAAAAAGCTCTCCAGTGTCGCCATAGCTGGCAATCGTTGCTCGTCCACCGCTATACAACCAGGCTTGTAGGGCGGGTGTAAAGGGGCGACCGTTGGGATAGGAATCGAGCATGAGTTGTTCATGGTTACCCAGCAAGCAGGTGTAGCGATGCTGCCGCACTAGGCTAACTACATCGGCGCTGTCGGGTCCTCGATCGATCAAGTCGCCTAAAAAGTAGACTTTATCTAGGCTATTGGGCGCGATCGCGCCCAATAGCGTCATCAATCCCCGGTAATGCCCATGAACGTCGCCTATGATAATCCGCCGATGACGAGCTTGGGTCATGCGATCGCCTTTTAACACCGTTAACAGTACTGCACTAGTACGGCATCTGCAATTTAACTTACGAATACCGACGTAGTGATACAAATCACTTTATCTATTATGCCCCGATTCTCCTTGCCGCTCTCACTAAACCGCTTAAACATTACAGTTAGCCTGATCAACTTTACTAAGACTTTACTGGCTTATTTTCCTTTGGTGAAGAACGAAAAGTTAAGTACCTTCAGATAAATTGAACGTCATCAAGTTATTGACGTAGAGCCTTTAAAAGACGTTCTAATCCTGCGAACATACTTTTGGGGCGGGAGGGTTGAACTGCACTGTTTTGCGTAAAGATTTCATCCAACCGTTCTAAGCTAGGCTTGAGCGGCTCTTCTGCAATCAGGGTATAGTCTTCGTTCGTGCCAGCCCACACTTGCCAGGTCGAGGGATAGCATCGGAGCAACGCCGCCCCATCTAGCAGCTTCAAGAAATAGCAAGGCTCGATCGTATTCAAAAAGCGCGATCTTAATTTACGTGCGGTGTAGCCAATTCCGACGGTGCCTACGTCTTCTAATCGAGGATTGAACAGAATAATCGGGCGATCGCCTGCGGCATTGCAAATCTGTTCTACTAGCAATACTTCGACTGAAGAAGGTGCCACAAAGAGAAAGGCTTGATCTTCTGGACTGACCAACTCTTCTACCACCGACGTTTGGCGCGCACCGGCAATATCAATACTTTGAATAGAATGGGCAATATCACCCCAATCTCGTCGGGCAAGAGCTGCTGCGCCTGCATCGGTGAAGAAAATCTTTAGCCCAGCGCCATAGTCTGCCAAAGCTGGAAGAAACTGGTAAGCAGGCTGCATCGGTTTCAACTCTGGAATTGCCAACTCCACTTGCAGTCGGGTGTAGCCGGCTGCTAAAGCAGCTTGAGTTGCCGTCTGAGCTTGGGCGATCGCTTCATCCAGCGTGGTAGGAAAATCAACCATCGATCGTGTTTGTTTTAAAGGGTTAGAGACTGAGCATCCGTTTCGATTAGCTTCGCCAAATCTTTCAAAAAAGCGGCAGCGTTGGCACCGTAAATAATCCGATGATCACAGGTCATGTTGACCTGCATTTGCCGCTTCACGCCAAGCAATCCATCATCGGTGGCAACCACGGTCGGCAAAGATGCCCCGATCGCCAGAATGGAACCCATACCCGGTGGCAAAATCGCGTCAAACCGATCCACACCAAACATGCCCAAGTTAGAAATCGCAATGGTGCCAGTGCTATATTCATCCGGCTGAAGCTGCTTGGTTCTGGCGCGATCAACCAGATCTTTCCAAGTGCGAGAGAGAGAATATAAATCCATCTGATCTGCTTTTTGCAGCACCGGAGTAATCAATCCACCATCATCCATTGCTACGGCGATCGCCACATTAATCGCTGCTGGATAGTTGATACTTTGGTTGACATAATTGGCATTCACAATGGGATGTTTTTGTAAAGTAACCGCGACTGCTTTTGCCAATAGCGCCGTCATGGTCACCCCTTTAGACTTCACCTGCTTGTAGAGCTTGTCTAAATTGTCGGTTGTGATTTTGTAGCTGACATGGAACGTAGGGACTTCTAAACTTGCCATCATGCTTCGCACAACGGCGTTTTGCAACGTGTTAAGTGGAACTTGTTGCCCTAAAACTATGGGCGTAGGGGCGGCAGCAGGTCTGCTAGGAACGGCTGCAACAGGCACGGAAGGCACTACAGTCGGAGCCGTGGTCGCACTAGGCGGTGTAGCGGCAATCCCTCCGGCTGCTTCCACATCTTCAGCAATGATCCGCCCGTGAGGACCACTGCCTTTTAAAGTGTTCAAATCAACCTTTAGATCTTTTGCCAATTTCCGGGCGCGGGGAGAGACAGTGAGACGACCGTTGCCAGCACTGCCTCCGTTCGTGGAAGACGGTGAGACAGAGGTTGCTATTGCCGGAGCCGCTGATGTTGTTACGGTAACTTCCAGCTTTGCGGCAGGGGGCGATTGCTGTTGGGCTGTGGCAATTTCGGCTTCGGTTTCAACCACTAGGGCGATCGCCGCACCCACGGGAGCCGTTTCACCTGCTGCCACTACAATTGCTGCTAAGTAACCCTCATAGAAAGATTCGACATCCATATCTGCTTTGTCTGACTCCACCACCACCACGGTTTCGCCTTTCTCCACCTTGTCTCCAGGAGACTTCACCCAGGCAACGATTTTTCCTTCCGTCATGGTGGAACTGAGAGCAGGCATGAACACTTCATTAATCATGGGGCACTTTCCAAAGCAAACAGTGTAAATAAAATTAACGCGATCGCCAGAAGCCATCGTAACGGTTATCAGCCAAGGTTTTTGTGCAAACCAATCAAGCTGAAAATAGGATTGATGCAACCATTGCAGTCACGTCAATTTTACAAGCATTCAGCGGTATAAAGTCCAGAGCCGCAGGGAAATCGTTTTGACGATCTCCTTTGTTAGCCTGCGGTGCTGCGAGTCGGCTGAGGCAGAACTTTGCTGAGAATCACGTATAGAATCACCGCCGCAACAATGCCATTAATCGGGGCAATCCCAAGGCTGGCTTTTCCTGTAAAGTAAGCGATCGCAGAAGCGGCAACATAGGCAATCACACCTGCCCAGTTAAACGCAGGCTGCGGCACGTCCAACGCTGGGAATTCACCCCGACGATGTAGCCAAAAATCAGCCATAATCACGCCGCCGATCGGTGGAATAAAAGTTCCCAGCAAAATGAGATAGTCCACCAACATTTTGTAGATGCCGCCCCACGCGAGAACTAGGGCGATCGTTGCGCCACCCAGCACAAACAGCGTTCGCTTATTGGTGCGGAACATATGGGCACCCGCCACTGAAAATGCATAAATGGTGTTGTCTTGGGTTGTCCACATATTTAGAAACAGCAGCAATAGCCCCCAGCCCACCAACCCTTGGTATGCCATGACCTGCACAATATCAGAACTATCGGCAATGCCTGGAACGTTGGCGTACACCAGCGAACAGAATGCGCCGCTGAACAGAAGAAAGCCATTGGCAAAGAAAAAGGCAAGCAGGGTGGAAATCGTCGCGACCTTGCCTGTTTTGGCAAATCGGCTCCAGTTAGTTGCCTGGGTGCCGCCGGACACAAACGTGCCGACAATGATGGTTAACGCCGCCCCAATCGTCATTTCCTTGGTGGGCTGAATTGCCTGCAAGCCTTCCCAGCCGCCCACTTTGTTAGACGCGATCGCCAAGCACCAAACCATCAAAATCAGCATGGCAGGCACCGCAACTCGGCTGAGCCAATCCATTGCTTTGTAGCCCAGGTAGGCAGTGGAACAGAAAAAATAGCTAAAAAACAGAATGGTTAGCCAGTTCCAAGAAGGCGGCACTCCCGCCAACTTGTTCAATAAATCTGCGATCAGTGCCGTTCCCCAGGCATACCAGCCGATTTGCGTGAACCCTAAGATAAAGTCAACCCAGCGTGAACCCACATTGCCAAAGCTAAACCGCGCCATTAATACGGTACTGAGTCCCGTTTTGGCGGCAATGTTGCTGAGTGCAGCGGCATAGGTTCCTAAAATCAGGTTGCCGACGATGATTAAGCTAATTAAATCAGGAAAAAACTTAAACGCGGGACCCACTAATCCACCGGCGAAGAGCGTCCCAGAATAAAGCGTGAAACCCATCAGCAACGGCGCTAAGGATGCCATCGATTTACGGGCACCCAAAGGCACTGGACTTAACGGATAATCCTCTGAAGCAACGAGCGATCGCGCTTCCCCATTCGTATCTATATCGGATGTTGTCTTCATCGGCTTCCACGCAACCACAACGATACTTTACCTACTTACTGGTAAACCCTAGTCGCGATCGTATAGCAAACAACATAACGATGAGAAGACCGCTCAAAAGCAGACATTGCATGATTTTGAGGATGTCCCTGTCTTTTACCTCAGATCTGGTCACCATCATACTCTGACCAAAAATTCAAGCAATATGGGTGTATCTAGCAACAGCCCTCACCCTGGAGACTTTGCGGCACTATGCTGAAATCTTTCACCTTCTCGAAATTCATTAGGATCTCAGTCGGAAGTCTTGCTGTGATTCTTGTTCTTTTTGGACTTTGGAAAATTCCCCAGTCGCAAGTGAAGCCCATCCAGCAGCAAATCGACGCACTGAAAGCACAACCAAAACCTATCGCTCCCCAAGAAATCGCTATCCTGGAAAAATCGCGCATTGATGCCGAAAATGCTGCTCGAACAGTTTTGGTGCAGGGCATCGGTGGCTTCTTTGTGTTTGTCACGGCGGGTGTGGCATACCTCAACTTTCGGGAAACTCGCCGGAATGTCAACGCCACGGAACGCAACGTCCGAGCCACGGAAGAGAAGCAGATTGCCGAACGCTTTGGCAAAGCCGTAGAACTGCTAGGCAGCGAAAAGATCCATGCTCGACTTGGTGGTATTTATGCTTTAGAGCAAATCGCCAAGGATGCAGAGGAAAAGTATTACTGGCAGGTGATGGAAACTCTGACTTCCTATGTAAGGGAAGAATCCCCTTTACCTGAGTCATCAGACTGTTGGTCTTTAGAAGAGCTAAAGAATGTTCCTTTGCTTTCAGAAGATGTCCAAACTGCAATGACCGTCTTAGCTCGACGTGAGCATCTTTATAACAGTTCTATTGAACCTCATAGACTAAATTTAAGCTTCACGGATTTACGAAGGCTACGCATACCAGATGGACTAAACGCTAATTTCGATGGCGCAAACTTTACTGGCTCAAAACTTCACAAAGCACGGTTGACGAATGTGAGCTTCAAAAACACCTTATTTTTTTATGCTGATCTAAAAGAAGCACACTTTTATGGTGCCCAATTGCAAAAATCTAATCTAATATGTGCTGATTTGAGATTGGCAAGACTTCAGGATGCAAATCTTGAAGATGCTGAATTAAATGGGGCGAATTTAATCTGTGCAAGTTTACGGGCTGAATACGGTCGCTCAAATGTGCAGGGTTTACTTCGACCACAAATTTCTACAACTTCTTATCATGAATCCGAGTTGCCAGATTATTTGTTGCAAAATCTACCTGTTGAGGAAGAAGCGGTGGAAATTGCCAACCCAACTATGCCAGCACCTTCATCTATCCAAAATGAAGTAACCGAGGAGTAACAGAAACTTTCTTGAAGGGAGTTTTCTAGTCTTCTATTTGGTTTGCCGGAAGTGAGGGCAGCAAAACTTTCAGCTTCGCAATAACTTCTGCCATGACTGAATCTGGAGCTTTACAAATAAACTCAGCCTTCCGAATTTGCCAGTCAAGGGACTTTACCTGGTCAGCTAGAATCACGCCAGCAATGGGTAAATCATCTGGGAGTGCTACTTCAAACGGGTATCCTTTGACCTTAGTGGTAATAGGACAGAAAATCCCCAGTTTGACTTTGCCATTGTAGGTGGCAGGAGAGAGAACAACCGCTGGACGGCGATTTGCTTGCTCTCGCCCTGTCTGAGGATTAAAGTCAAGCCAAACCAGATCGCCTGAATCAGGAATATATGCTGCCGTCACTACTAGACCTCTTGTCCAATCGTCTCTCCGGTGTCGATCGCCGGATGCAGATTATCAGGCGTGATTTGCGCTAATAGATCGCTTAAGTCATACTCCTTCGGACTAGGGCGAATCATGAGTTTGCCATTGACGATTTCGATTTCAACGTTCATGCCTGCTGTCATCTGAGCTTCCGTTGCGATCGCGTCAGGCAAACACACTGCCAACCGCCCATTCCATTGTTGAATTTCTGCTTGCATCGCTCTAACAGCCTCAGCATTTGGTTTTATTTTGGCAGCAATTGCAAGTGTTTTGCCAATCGTTTCTGTAAATCGCTGAACGATACTAGAATCGTTGGAGTATCAGCATTCTCTTGTTCCTATGCCCGACACTCCTACTCCACCGATCGCCCGTCAAGGTAAAACTACCGAACATACCCTTTCCCTGGGCGATCGCCAGATTCCCTATACGGCAACTGCTGAGTGGCAAACTTTGTATGAACATGAGAAGCCGATCGCCGAGATGTTTCATGTGGCGTATCTGGCAAAAACAGATTCTCCTTCGCGGCGATCGCTCACCTTTGTGTTCAATGGTGGACCCGGCGCTGCTTCTGCCTATCTGCATATGGGAGCCTTGGGACCTAAACGAATTGCGTTTGGAGCCAACGGCGGTTTACCCAAACCGCCCGTCCGTATGGTGGATAACCTGGAAAGCTGGCTGAGCTTTACCGATTTGGTGTTTATCGATCCGATCGGCACTGGATTTAGTCGTAGTTTGCCGCCAGATAAAGAAAATGCTGAAAAAGCTGGCGAGAAGCCGGAAGACAAGAACGACAAGCCCAAAGAAGCGGCATTTTGGGATGTGGAGCGCGATTTGAAGTCGTTAGGAGAATTCATTCAGGGATTTTTGTCGCGGCAAAAGCGCTGGCTGTCTCCTATTTTTATTGCGGGTGAAAGCTACG
>Ga0209181_10009492_pt1 | contig 12777 bp, 10 predicted proteins | sample MAT05_FD_187208 | JGI IMG/M metagenome (GOLD analysis project Ga0209181, IMG submission 187208) | Freshwater microbial communities from Lake Fryxell liftoff mats and glacier meltwater in Antarctica - MAT-05 (SPAdes) (version 2) | ecosystem: Environmental > Aquatic > Freshwater > Ice > Liftoff... | reverse complement strand
TCGGTCGGAGGTGGCAAGCGGTGAAAGCGCACGGACTTGCTCGGTGCCCCGCCCTGAGCCTCGCTCTGCGACTGCTTGCGAGTCGGGTCGGGCGCTTCACGGAAGACTCCCTCGGGCACGAGCGCAGCAGGCCGCCGTAGAGCCAGCGTGAGGTCGCTTGGATCGGCGCCTGCGCCGGGTCGTAGCGCACGCGTGCGCGCCAATGAAACGCGCTCGCTTCGGCGAGCCCGCGGACCCGCAAGACCAGCGCCGCGGCGCTGCTGTCGGAGACGAACAGGTCGCCGCGCCCCGTGATGCGTCCGTTGAAGGGCACATCCGAGGGCAGCACCTCGGCCTCGAGGCCAACGCGCGCCGGGCCCAGCGGCGAGCGCCCGGCGGCGCTAAGGTCGAAGCCCTGGGCCGCGTCGCTCGTGCCCCAGGCGGGGATCACAAGCCCGCTGCCGGGGCGTCGGGCGCGCATGCGATAGGCGAACGCGGCGCCGAACCCGAGGCGCCGTTGCCGCGAAAGATGCGCACGCGGCCCTGGCCGAGCGTCGCCTCGCTGTCAGCGACCGAGGCGACGCTCAGCTCCGGGAAGCCATCGCCGTCGAGGTCGCCGACCGTGCCTACCGCGGCGCCGACGCCAGCGTTGATGCGATCGCCATCGAAGCGCCACCCGCTTGGGTCGTCCCCGCGCAGGCCGCTAGGGCCGCCGAAGTGGACCGAGGCGCGCCCAGCGTCGTCAGCGTCGCCGACGTCGAAGTACGGCGCACCGACCGCGATGTCGGCGTAGCCGTCGCCGTCGAGATCGCCGGCGCTGCCGATCGCGGCGCCGAGCTCAGCGCCGCCTTGGGGGCCCACCAGCGACGCGAAGCTGGCGAGCTCGGCGCCGTCCAAGCGCAGCACGTCGACCTGGCCGCTCCGCCCTGAGGCCGCGCGCGCGCCGACCAGCACGTCGCCGCGTCCGTCGCCGTCGACGTCGCCCGCGGCGCGCATCAGGTGCGGCTCGCCGCCGCCCCAATGAGCGACCTCGTTGCGCACGATGTCGTCGCGCGAGCCAAAGAAGATGTCGCCGGGGCGGTCTTCGGAATCGGTGCCGAAGTCCGCGAACCCGTCGCCGTCGATGTCGCCGAGCGCCAGCGCGTCGTGGACCCGGACCCTCGACGCGTCCGCGATCCGCGGCGGCTTGAGGCGCCAGGCCCACAGCGTCGCGAGCCCGCCGGCCTCGCCGCGATAGAGCTGGAGCACCCCGGCGCTCCCATCGGCGTCGCGATCGATCCCGATCACGATGTCGGCGAAGCCGTCGCCGTCGACGTCGCCGACGCCGTGCCCACCGAGACCGAAGCCGGTCTGGTTCTCGACAGGCCAGACGCTGGCGGGGGCGCGTTCAGCGCGCGACAGGAGGCCGCCGAGGCTGCCCCAGAAGACGTCCGCGCGGCCTTGCGATTGGCTGCCCGACACGACGCGTGGGGTGGTGACGAGCACGTCGCCGATGCCATCGCCGTCGACGTCGCCGACGCCCTCGGCGCGCGTGCCGAAGGCTCCCAGGTGGCTCAACCCGTAGAGCGTCGTGAGCGGGGTCGGCTCAGGTCCACGGCTGGACCCGCGCAAGACCTGCACGCGACCGACGACGAGGGCGTCAGCGTTGACGAAGTCCGGGTCGCCGAGCACCAGATCGTCGCAGCCGTCGCCGTCGATGTCACCCGCCGCGGCGGCGCTGTCGAAGTCGTCGAAGACCCACTCGGGTCGGTCGGACAGGCCGCTCCAGGCGCCGCGCACGACGTCAGTCGCGGCGCCGGTCACGAGCACATCGGCGAAGCCATCGCCGTCGACATCCCCGATGCCGACCGCGCCGATTGACGTCGCGTCGGTGACGAGGCGCCGCGGCGTGCCGGGGCCGGTCGGCGTGCCAAAGATCAGCGCGCCGCCGACGAGGACATCGGCATAGCCGTCGCCGTTGGCGTCGCCGACGGGACCGATGGTCTCAGCTGCGTCGCCGAAGGTCGGCACGCGCGCCGCGAGCACGGCGCCGCGCCCGCCGAAGTGAAAGCTCACGCGGGCCTCGGCTGGGTCGCGCGCGTCGATGAGCGCCGCGACATCGGCGAAGCCGTCGCCGTCGCAGTCCCCGATGCCGCGCGCGCTGCGGGCGGCGAGTGACCACGCTGGCGCGGTGTCGGGGCGCGGCGCGGCGCCCAGGTAGAGGTAGGTCATGGCTTCGAGGCCGTCCCCGCCGGCGGCGCCGATCAGCACGTCGGAGAAGCCGTCGGCGTTGACATCCCAGGCGGTGCCGACCGCGGACCCGAGCTGTGCGCCGGGCTGGTCACCAACGACGAGCCAGGCGACGCCCGCGATCGGCCGGTCGGGTGCGCCGCGAAAGAGCCGCACGCGGCCGCGGTCGCCGTCGTGACCGGGCGAACCTATCAGCACGTCGGCGTAGCCATCGGCGTCGACATCGCCCGCAGCGCCGACCGCGGCGCCGAGCCGCTCGTTCGCGGACTCGCCATAGACGACCCAGGGCGGGCGCTGGTCGTCGATGCCATTGAGGCCGCCAAAATAGACGCTGGCGCTCCCGACGACCGCGCCGTCGTGGACGGTTGTTGGGTCGCCAATGATGATGTCGCCGTAGCCGTCGCCATCGACGTCGCCTGCGCTGGCGAAGGTGGTGGCGGCGCCAATCCAGCTCGGCGTGGCCGCGAGCCCTAGCGCGGAGCCGCGGTAGAGCGCGACCAAGCCGGCGCCGCCAGCCTCGAGCGAGCCGCCGATCAGCACGTCACCGAAGCCATCATCGTCGACATCGCCGGCGAACGTGACGGCGCGCGCGAAGTCGCTGACACCGTCGGGCGCGATGGGGCCGACCGCGGCGCAGGCGGCCGTGCTCAGGGTGATGAGTAGGGCGGACAGCATGGGTTTTCGCAGCAGGCGTCGAGCGGCCCGAGCGCGCCAGCCGTATCGAAATCGACGGGCATATCGGGCGGCAACGGCACGGTGGTCGTGAGGTCTTGATAGGTGACGACGAGGACGGCGCGGCCGTCTGCGTCACGCCGCTCGACCCGAAAGTTGGCGGGGCCACCGCTCGTTGCGCCGGGCGTCTCGGCCTGACACATGTTGCCCGCGACGGCGGTCTCGGCGTCGCTGTCGTCAGTGTCGTCAGTGTCGTCGGAGGTCGCGTCAGGGGTGTCCGACGGCGTCACTGCGTCTGTGCTATCGCCGTCCGAGTCCGGTGCGCTGGCGTCGCCAACAACGCACACGCCCGCCACACAGCGCGCACCGGCGCCACACTGCGGGTCGGTCGTGCAAGCGAAGCGCGCGTCATCGATCCCGAACTCGCCGACGCAGCCCGCGAGCACCAGCGCACACCCGATCCCGAGCCAAGCTGGTCCGATTCGGAAGGACAAAGGGGGAGCTCCTGGAAGTGACGGTCGCGCCGCAGGGTCGATGGTGAGCGACCGTAGACGAACCCTCGGCCGGTTGGCAACCGAGGCTCGCCGCACTTTTCTTCGAAACGCGGCTGCTCGTTGCTGACACTGAGTCAGCGCGAGCGCGTGAGCCGCTTGCGGAGACCCCCATCATGTCCAGTTCCTCCAGCTTGCTCTGGCTCGTGCGCCGGGGCGCGGCACGCTTCACCGTTGGCACGAGCGTTCAGCTTGCGCTGACACTTGCGATCACATGCTGGTTCGCTGGCAGTGTGCGTGCGACACCATTCTGTTGTCGCTGGGAGACGACAACTTCGTCTCAGAATTGTCCGCCGCGCTTGTTGATCGTCGTCGATCAGTCGTCGAGCACCGTCAATACGTCGGAATGGGCCACACGACGCTCAGAGATCGACTTGTTTCGCGCTGAAATGACGCGGCGCGGAGTCTCCGTCAAGCTGCGCATCTTCCCAACGGATGTCTTGGAAACTGTATGTCGTCAGCCGACCTTGCGCACCGTCGCCCCATTTAGCTGGCGCCGCGACCCAGCAGACGACGACTTGAGACCGTCCAAGGTTTCGCGTGCCTATACCCCCCTCGACGAGGCGCTGGTCGAAGCCAGTAAAGCGATCGCAAGCGATCCCGAGCTACATATGCTCTTCATTACTGACGGCATCAATTTTCGCGCCGAACCGCGGCATTCGACGCACGCCATCGACCCTGCGACCTGTGCAATGTTGGATGGAGTGCTGGCGAATTTTACCTTCCTTCACTGGCTCGGTGGGCCGGGCACGCCAAGCTTTGTGCGCGAGCGTGACATCTTCCAGTTGTGTCCATTGTTGCCGCGCGTTAAATCACTCAAGGAGTTCCCCGAGCTCGTCTGCGGTGCGGGAAAGGGTATCGGCGAAGCCACAGAATCGGTCACCTCCGATGAGGTCTCGCAGGCCAGCGCCGTTGCCGTGGGAGACGAGGCGGGGCTCTTCTGTAGCGGCGTCGTGATCGCCGAGCGCGCCGTGCTGACGGCGCGGCATTGCCTCCCTGCCACCATTGTCCGCAAAGAGCGCAACGGTGGAGAAGCTCAAGAGCGCGCGGTTGCGTACGCGCGGCCACATCCCGATCCCGAGGTCGACGCCGCAATCCTTGTGCTGGAGGATAACATCGCCGCCTCAGTCGCGCTGCGACGGCAGGCGAGCGAAGTTCAAGCGCCCGTTGGTCGGCTTCGACATATCGGCTTTGGTGTGGTGGCGCGAGGCGCCAATTTTCTTGGTGCGGGCAAGCATCCGGTCGATGTATTCGCGAGCGGCTGGCAATGCGATCGTCCGGCCCAGGCTGAACGATTCGGCTGCTCGAGCCAATGGGAGCTCGCGATCCCCGGAAGCGCCGGCCTCGATACCTGCGACGGTGACAGTGGTGGGCCACTCTTTGAGCGTTACGTATTGCCACCAGCTGCCGCTCCCGTGGCGCTGGGCAATCAGATGAAGGCCAACGGGGGACGCTGCCTCGATGTCTGCGATTGGCGCGCAGTAGGCATTACCTCGCGACCTGTAGCAAACGCAGCGCGCCGTTGTGGCGACGGTGGCGTCTATGTGCGCGTCGACCGGCTCGCACCTTGGATTGACGAAGTCGTACGGAAACTCGCGTCTGTTGATGGAGAGCATTGATGATTACTAGACATTGGAGTCGGGTGGCGTGGTTGCTAATGGTGTTCCCTTCGGTCGCGCTGGCGGACCCCCGGCCGCTACAAGACGGGTCCCCGCCGCTTCCCGTAGCGGACATACCTGGAGACGGCGTGTGGGAGATCATCCCAAGCGAGATGCCACCGTCGCGGACTGAGCTGCACTTCGACTGTGTGGATAAATGCGAGGTTGGCGAGGTCGGGATGGAAGTGAGTTGGGACCCGGACGCTCGCGGGGGCTTGAAGCGGCTCGTGCTGCTCGGCCATGGACAATGGCAGGTCTCGCTGTCCGCAGAGCCGATGACGCGGCCCAGTGCCGAAGGATACATCGTTAGTGGGCAATGGAGGATGGGGTCTCCACTCACGTCGAAGGGCGATCAATACGAGGTTCCCGTCACGATAGAGGGCGTCGTAAATGCGGTGGTGCGTATCAGGCTCAAGCGAGAGACGACGTTCGCAATTGCTGTAGCAGATAAGCGTTCGCCGTTCCTCGGCCTGTTCGAAGCCAACCTCGCGGTGCGCGGTGGGGTTGTTTCCCAGACTGGGCGCGGTCTTGGATTGTCTCCCGCGACTGGCATCGAGGTGCTCGACGTACTCGGGTCGATCGTCGTCAAGCGGGTGGGGCAGGCCGCGCAACGGCTCGTCCGCGAGCGAATTGTCAATGTGCTCTGCGACACATCAAAAGACGTCAAGTCGCTGGGGCTCGTCGGCGTCAAGAGGGTCAGCGATCTCGCACCCAAGACGTGTGATGCGTTGTCAGGCGTCGACATCTTCAATCTCGCGACTTCGGGAGAGGGATTGTTGAAGGCTGTGACCTCGGATGTTGGTGTGCTCGTCGAGAAGCTCGTACCCGTTGCCCTCACGCGGTTGGCGACGTTCGTGCCTGGGAAGGAGATCATCCAGAGTGTGGCGGCAGTTCTGTTGCCGATTGTCGCTGGGCGTGCGGCGACGGCGGATGACGCGCGGCGGATCGTCGCCATCCTCCTCAGTCTGAATGAAACGCAATGGAAGACGCTGCTCAATAGCCCTGACCAAAAGTCGCTCGTGCTTATCGGGACTGCGATCGCGGCGGCCGGCTATTGCGGCGCCACTGGGGAGTGTACGCCCGAAAGGATGTATGCGCTCGCGAAGCAGCTGGTGGGGCCCAATCTGGCGAGCATCGACCGGGTCTTGAGCTTCGCGCACCTCGTGCATCGCGCGTACTTCACGACTGGCCAGACGCCGCGCGAGATGATTGACACAGGGCTCTCCATCGTCACCGAGGCCTTCAAGCTGGTAGGTGTGAATGTGCCTCCCGAGGTCGAGCGCACGATTGGACTCCTGAGGACCGCAGCCCAAGGGGACCTCGTGGCCACCATCGCGGCTCTCGGCGCGCTCATGAAGCGCCACGATTGCAGCAATGGCGCCCAGAGCGAGGTGGCGAACTGGCTACGTCTGGTGGGCGGCGTGGCGAGCACCGTCGCGATCTTCGTTGCGTCCGATCCGTCGGGGCTCGGCGCGAAGGAAGACAAGGCCGCGCGCCGTGAAGCACAAGAGGCTGCGGTCGAACGACTCATCGACACGCTCAGCGATCGCAGCACTGTCGAGTCTGGTGACTTGCTCGTGTCCATTGGCGGCACGCTACGTGGTGGTGGAGTGTGGTGGGAAAGTGGTGGCGGAATTGCCAGTCGCCCAAGCCTCAGCTTCGGTCTGGGGCTTGACTTGGTGGGCAGCGCCCAGCACGACTGCGGGCTCCACATAGACTTCGGCGTCCTCGATATTGGCAATTATCTGCGTGAGAAGCCGCCCGAGCGAACATCTGGCGACGACGGCAAGGTCGACAAAGATCCGCCGGCAGACCCATGGGACCTCATTGATCTCTCGGTCACCATATCGGCCTACCTCTTGTCCCACGATACCCCGCTGTTCGCAGGCTGGACAGCCGGCTACGTGCCGTCGGTCGGCGAACTGTATACGGGTTTCTTGGTCGGGATCTGGATCCCGTTCTGGGATCTGTGATGCGTAGCGGTCACGCGACGACTACACGGAGCACGAGGGGTGCAGCGGGCGTGTTTCTTGCGCTGGCATTGGGAATCCTTTCCGCGAGCTGCTCACCTTTTCCTTGGGTCGATGCCAATACGACGACAAAGTCCAGCGTCATCGAAGCGAGGGGTGAGGCCGTGAAGGTCTACCTCTACGGCGATCTCGGGCCGACGCGCGTCAATTGGCTTGTCGAGGCATTGAATGCGGTGCTTGCCATCTATACCGACCCGCAGTTCGACGAGCTCGTGAGGTCGGTCGGTCGGACCTCGAACGCGGACGAAAGCATCGGCTTCAATCCCGGCCAATGCCCGCGCATCCCGAACGAGGATGGCACTGGCCTACTGGACGCGGTCGTGAAAGCTGCGCAGGCGGCAAAACCCCACGTTTCGGCGTGGCCAAACGCAAACGCCATCGCCACCACCCGCATTGGTAGTGTCAATGCCATCTCGATCGACCCCGACCGCGTTCAATTGTGGTCCGGAGACGTCGCCTCGAAGGCATGTCTCATCGACACCATCGCCCATGAATTAGCGCATCTGGTGGTGGATGGCCCGGACAACCACCAGCGCTATCAGGACGGGCTGCACATTGGCCGGCAATACATGGTCTCGTACCGTCTTGGTCGACTGGCTGCCTGCTACTACCAGAAGGGAGCGAGCCCGAGCTGTATCGACGAATCCCTTCAGGCACCGACCTGTCCGGCGCTGCACGTCGGCGGGCACCTGGAGCTGTTCTGATCGAGTTGTAGGTCGTGCCGTCCAGGTCTATGGCCGGTCACCAGTTCGGAGTGAACCACGCAATCTCGCTCGTCGCTTGCTCGTGCCGTCTCGCTGCGTTGCTCTTCAGCGGTAGGACTGGGTATCTCGCTCAGTCCCACCTCGCCCCGAGGCTCGTTTGGGTATTGCGTTTCGGGCGGGTTCAGACGCGATACCCATTCGGGTCTGGCTTCTCCGGCTTACTTGGCCGGCGAAACCCAGATGGGTATCGCGCTCAGGAGCGCCATCAGCGGGGACCCATCTGGGTTCCGGTGTTGGCGTGCCCTAAAGCGCGATACCCAGCGCGAACTCCGGCGTCAGCTCTCGGGCGCAGGCGCGGGTGTCGGCGACTCGTCGTCGGCCTCGGGCTCCTCTTCGCCGCGCGCGCTCCGTTCGGTGGGTCGCACACGGCCAGCGAGGTCTTCGCGCCCAGCCAGGGTGAAGAGCCCGCTCAGCGTGAGCGCGACGCCGCGATAGGCGCGGGTCCACGGTTCGAGACCGAGGTCGCGCGCGCCAATGGCGTCCTTGAGCTCGCGCGCCTCGGTCTCGACGTCCTTCAACGCCTTCGTGAGTGTCACTTCACGGGCGGCGATCTGCTTGCCGAGCGTCTCAGTCGCGACGGCGACATTGTCGCTGATATTGATGCTGAGGGCAGCGCGCACCAGCGCATCGGCCGCGCTCCGTGCATAGTCGGCCATCTGGGTGGCGGTCGTAGGGATCTCGGCATCCAGCCCGAACGGCTTACGCGCCTCTTGACCGACGAACGCCAGCACCAAGGCCCGCGCCTGCCCAATCGCAGTGCGCGCCGCCGCGTGCGCCTCATCACGGGCCGCGAGCACCGCATTGTCATCGCCCGCCTCACGCTGCAGCGCGAGCTCCAGCTCATCCACACGCTTCGTCGTCGCGACCAGATAAGCCGCCAAGCGCGTAAACAAGGCCAGCATTGAACCCGCGGGCATCCCCAGCACCCGGTCCAGCTCCGCCGCCATCCCCGCCCCATGGGTCTCCGCCGCCACACTCACCGAGCGCGCATTCTTAATCCGCGCCGATGTCCGCTTCCCGAACGCCATACACCCTCCCTCTACTCGCCATTCGAAGTGTTGAAGTGGTTCACCGCTCCCCAGAGCGGCCTCGCTGTCGACTACCCCGTGACGCTAAACGAACCCCTGCGTGTTGGCAACCGCACAGCCCGCATGGTCGGTGGCGAGCGCGGACAGAATCGTGGCCTCCGCTGAAACGCCCGGACGCCTTGGTGCCACTGACTCTCCGCCGACACGCACTCCAATGCGCCATTGAGGTTGCGTTGGCTTCGCCGGTATGATCCCGAGCACAGGTTGAGCGCGCAATTCTGAGCCAGCCCCAAGCTGGCGCGAGAAATGACTCGGAGCGGTCAGATGAGCCCTGAAACCCGATCAGAATGGGTCATGCTAAACCTGCAGCGCATGGCGCGGCTTTTGTCGTCGGCCATGCAATTAGGCGCGCTGCACCTCCAGAAAAATGATGTTCTCGGCGGCTTCGGTGAATGTTCGGGTCGATGCCACATGAGTTTGATCGATTTCTCCAAGCAGTGAGAGCATCGACGCGGCGTCTCGGTACACGAGCCACCAATCCATGCAACACTCCATGTAGCCAACGTCCGAGACACCGGGAAGGAAATTGGGGACGATAAGCCGTCCTCCCGCGCGCAGAGAATCAAAAAGGCGCGAGGTGAGTGTTGTCGCCACGCCTGGCGCGAGGTAATCATATAGACCCGAGGCATAGACAAGATCCATGTCTCCGACGTGTCGGAACTCGCCCTTGAGCCACTGCTTGACAGTACCGACCTCAGCATGGACTCGCGCTTCGCCGTCGGCAATCGCCTCGCTTGCCACGCGCCGCACTGTTTGCGAGTCTTGGTCCATTGCGACGAACTCAATCGAGCCATTCCGAACAGATGTGGCCAGCTGCGCCTCGCGTGCATGCCCAGAAGCGAGGGAAAGTACGCGGCCAGAACCACGTTCGGCAGCAACATTGTCGATGTATGCACGAAGAATATCGCGCCGATTTCGAACTGCAGCACACGCAGGGCTGTTGGTTGTGTAGTTGAAAATTCTGTGACCGACTTCGGACGTGTCCTCCGCTGGCTGCTGCGAGTAGATATAGTCAATCAAATCGGCGTCCCCGGGATACCCCCTCGGACGGGCTGCAGCGTGGCTCGTCATCGGACACTTAACAAGTGCGGTCCACAATTCGGCATGGGTCGTCTTGAAGTTGCGGCAGAATAATTGCCATTCGGCGGGAGAATATTGTGAGCGGAGGAGGCGCAGATGTAGCACCACGAAGTGAACAGCCTCGGCATCACCCTCGTGAAGTCGTGGGGCCACAGAGCGGAGAAAATCTGAGCGAGTGCTCGTGCCAGCGTGAACGTCATTGTTCGTCATCGCTATTGTCCTTTGGGAGAAATTCGTGTGAGTCGGTAGTGGCAGTTGCGACCGCAATCGGTCTCCGCACCCGCGCGGGCCTCTCCCGAACGCGAATGAAGATGAGGGGCATGGGCGCATGTGCCCGTTTCGCGATGGCGTCGCTTTCTATCGTCGCGGCCGGAGTGCGAGGCTCAGCCGTCGTCGGCGATATGGAAGGCGGGGGCCATGCGGTCTTGCTCCGAGCGGGTTAGGCCGAGGGAGGCGGCGGGCTCGCGCCAGGTGTGCAAGGCGCTGATGACTTCGGTCACGATGGCGTGTCGCCGCGCGCGACGAGCCCGAGGTCGGCGATGAGGCCGAGGCTCAGGAGGACCTGCGCTACCGAAGTGAGATTCTCGACGTGAAGAGCGTGAAGCGGAAGTGGGTGTCGCGTCGTGTTAGTGAAATGTTGAACCCGTGCGCATTCGTGCGCATGATGAGCCATGCCCAAGAGCTACAGCAGCCGCGAGCTGATCGACACCGCCGAGAGCTACGGCTGGCACCTCGACCGCGTGAATGGTTCGCACCACGTTTACAAGCACCCGACGCGGCCTGGCCTCGTGGTCATCCCGCACCCGCGCAAGGACATCCCCGCCGGCACCGCGCGCAACATCCTCCGGCAGATTGGAGCCGTCTGATGGCCTTCTACCCCGCGCTTATCCACCACGACGAAGGCACCGCCTACGGGGCGAGCTTCCCTGACTTTCCTGGGGTTATCGCGAGCGGCGATAGCATCGAGGAGGTCGTCGCTGATGCTGAGGCCGCGCTCGTCGTAGCGCTCGAGGTCATGCACGAGGACGGGAGCGAGATCCCAGAGCCGTCGCTCATAGACCACGTCGCCGAGCTCGAAGACGCGAAGGATGCGCGCGCGATCGTGCTAGTGGAGGCGCGCTTTGCCGAACCGACCGTTCGCGTCAACACGACGATCCCTGCGTCGCTCGTCGCACGCATCGATCGCGAGGCACAGCGTCGCGGTATGTCACGCTCTGCGTTCCTCAGCGAGGCCGCGCGGGCCGCGCTGCGTTCCGTGTGATCGCTGTGCGAGGACAACACCATCGTCGCCGACTCGATCCTCGTCGCAAGGACGCACTCGGACCGGCTGCTGCGAAACGTCGCCGCTCGCCTTCGAGTCTCGCTACCACGGCGTCGATGGCGTGGTGCTTCTCGGTACACAGCTCGAGCGTGGACAGCCCGCGCGCGGACGTTTTGAACCAGCCGCGTGAGGGTGCTCAATCCGACGCCAGAAGCCGCGCTCTGTGATGCACAAGGACGCCCGTACTTCCTGTGGGACGAGGACACGACGCTCGCTGCGTTCGTCGCATGGCTCGCGTCCGGGAGCGATGAGGCGCGCGCCCTCGAGGAGGCCGTCGCGGAGCCGTGCTCGTCGCGGCGCTTGGGCTCATGCGCCAAGCCGGGAGCGAGCTCCCGGAGTCGCCACTCATAGATCACGTTGCCAAGCTCGACGACGCGAAGGAGATCGCCATGTCGACGTGAACGGTTGGCTCAGCAAAGCGCGCCTCGACGAGCAGGCGATGGCGCCGCTTTCTATTGTCGCGCCCCGAGCGCGAGGCTCAGTCGTCGTCGGCGATTCGGAAGGCGGGGGCCATGCGGTCTTGCTCCGAGCGGGTTAGGCCGAGGGAGGCGGCGGGCTCGCGCCAGGTGCGGACGGCGCTGATGACTTCGGTCATGATGGCGTTGGCCCGGGGCAGCGCGAGGCGGAAGTGGGGTGCGACGGAGCGCACGAGGTCGAGGTCCTGGGCGTTGTCGGTCTCGGAGATGTCGAGGGTCAGGCCGTCGCCGAGCGGGGTGGGATTCATGTCGTAAGCGGGGGCGAGCGACCAGCCGCGGGGCTCGAGCAGGAAGCCGTGGTTGCGGAGGTGGTCGTCGAGGTTCGAGACGCAGACGGAAAAGCAGATGCGGCGCCAGAGTTGCTCGAGGTCGCGAGCCGGATGCATGCCGCGTTGGGCGATGACTTCGGCGAGCTCGAGGTAGCTGCTTGGCTCGCCGTCCTGCTTCTCGAGCAGCGTCATGGCCGAGGCGAAGTGGCGGCGGCGCTCGCCTATCCGGTCGAAGCGCTGGGTCAGGAAGGTGTGATGGCCGCGCACGCGGAAGCGTTGGTAGCGGGCAGGGGCCGAGGGGCCGTGACGATGCCGGCGCGCGTCGCGAGGGTGTGAGTGACCCATTCCCAAGCGCCGACGTCGTGAGAGTCGGCGCCGCCAGGGAACTTGGCGATCCAGAGCTCGCCAGTCGGGGCGCGCACGCTGGCCTTGGGGCGAGCGCCGCCGAGCGAGCGCCCAGGGGCGAGCAACATCTTGAGCCAGCGACCATAAGAAGGGTCGTCTTCGACGCCGTCGCGCTCGAGCGCGCGCGAGATCTGCTCGAGCTCGCGTAAGGAGGTCCAGGGCGGCGACGCGAGCTCAGCGTCGTCGTCGAGGAATGAGCCTTCATCCGAAGGCCCAGTGGGGCTGAGACGATAGCGCAGGCCACCGGAACGATGG